>Ga0224512_10002969_pt1 | contig 15167 bp, 19 predicted proteins | sample SF_May12_sed_USG_4_FD_169103 | JGI IMG/M metagenome (GOLD analysis project Ga0224512, IMG submission 169103) | Sediment microbial communities from San Francisco Bay, California, United States - SF_May12_sed_USGS_13 | ecosystem: Environmental > Aquatic > Marine > Sediment | place: USA...
ATTCTGTCGATATCCGCATTTGACAAAACCCAATTAAATCAACTACTTAGCAATCTTCCCGTTGACGAACTAAACGAGGACTCTTGTAAACAGTTGAAACTATTCAACTTTTAACCGGACACTAGTGAGCACCGTTCAATAATCTCGTCAGACTTTCGAAGCAGCTCGACAGGTTCCGCCATCCCTCGGTGCGCTTCAACATTAGTCCGTCCATCGGAATGTTGATTGATGGAGAACCAAAAGAGAAAAGCGATGTCGGTTCAAGGGTAAACAGTACGTGTTTCTTCTCCCTCATGCCTCGCGTTGGTTGTTGAATGCCGCCATCGTCCGCATCTCCAACCACACCCTTGATAGCGGGTGTATAATAATCGCAATCAACAAAGTGTTAAGCCGGAAAGGAGAATCCTCGCGCTCGATTTATTGGATTTAAGGAGTCAGACATGAGTAAAGCAAAGCAGGCAGTAAATTATGAGTTACCGGAGTTTAGGGAACAATATGGAAACTTCATTGGCGGACGGTGGGTAGCTCCCGCGAATGGTGAATACTTTGACAACATTTCGCCGGTGGATGGAAAAGTGTTCACAAAGATCCCCCGATCCACCGAAAAGGATATAGATCTGGCACTCGACGCCGCGCACAAAGCGGCGCCTGATTGGGGAAACACGTCAGCCGCAGAGAGAAGCAATCTTCTCTGGAAGATCGCTGACGTCATGGAAGAAAACTTGGAATACCTGGCGAGAGCCGAAACCTGGGACAACGGGAAACCGATCCGGGAAACGATGGCCGCGGACCTTCCGCTCGCAATAGATCACTTCCGCTACTTTGCAGGAGTCATACGGGCCGAGGAAGGCGACGCAACCGAGCTCGATTCGAACACAGTTTCGATTAACATAAAGGAACCTCTGGGAGTGGTCGGACAGATCATACCCTGGAACTTTCCATTGCTTATGGCGACGTGGAAGATCGCGCCGGCCTTAGCGGCGGGTAACTGCACGGTGGTAAAACCGGCCGAGCAAACACCGGCCGGCATCCTCGTGTTCCTTGACCTGATAAAAGACATTCTCCCGCCTGGCGTCCTGAACGTCGTCAACGGATTTGGGCCCGAGGCCGGCAAGCCGCTTGCCTGCTCACCGCGAGTGGCAAAAGTTGCCTTTACGGGTGAGACCACGACCGGTCGCCTGATTATGCAGTACGCGTCTCAGAATCTGATCCCGGTAACGCTCGAACTGGGCGGAAAATCGCCGAATATCTTCTTTGGGAATGTGATGGATGCTGACGATGAATTCTTCGACAAGTGTCTCGAAGGCGCGGTAATGTTCGCATTAAACCAGGGCGAGGTCTGCACGTGTCCTTCCAGAATACTTGTTCAGGAAGATATCGCAGACGAGTTTATCGAACGCGTGGTCGAACGCACTAAGAAAATCAAACTCGGTCATCCGCTCGACCCGGATACGATGGTCGGAGCGCAGGCAAGCGAAGACCAGTACGAAAAGATATTGAACTACATCGATATCGGTGAAAAAGAAGGTGCCGAGATACTGTGCGGCGGCAAACCACACAAGCAGGACGGCGGACTCGAAGGCGGTTTTTACATCGAACCAACGATCTTCAAAGGCAATAACAAGATGCGGGTCTTTCAGGAAGAGATCTTTGGCCCGGTAACTTCGGTGACGACTTTTAAGGACGAGGCGGAAGCGATCGAAATCGCAAACGACACGCTTTATGGTCTCGGCGCCGGTGTCTGGACAAGGGACACTCATCAGGCATATGGTATTTCGCGTGCGATAAAGGCTGGCCGCGTGTGGGTCAACTGTTACCATCTATATCCGGCTCATGCGCCCTTCGGCGGGTACAAGAAGTCTGGATTCGGCCGGGAAACCCATAAGATGATGCTCGATCATTACCGTCAGACGAAGAATATGCTCGTTTCCTACGACAAAAAGGCAATGGGATTCTTCTAGGGACGTTTTGAAGAGGTGGAAATCGGATTCGAACGGCCGTGCATGTTTGGTGAAATCCCCACACTGCCGGTCGTTCGGCACTCAAAAACCAAGCTGCCGGTTCGGTAAGAACTGCACGCCCGGTATAGCGTTATGGACAAACTAAGCCGCGTACTCGTAACGAGGAACGCGACGAAAATTATCGACCGCCTGCGCGAACAACACGGCGATCTAATGTTTCACCAGAGCGGGGGTTGCTGCGACGGCTCTTCTCCGATGTGCTTTGAAAAAGGCGAGTTCATTGTCGGCTCCGGTGACGTCTGGCTTGGAGAAATCCATGGTTGCGATTTCTACATGTCGAAGGACCAGTTTGAATACTGGAAACACACCGAGCTGACGATCGATGTGGTGCCCGGTCGCGGCGCGAGTTTCTCGCTTGAAATTCCACTCAATGTTCGTTTCGTTACAAAATCGCGCGTCTTTACAGCCGTGGAATACGAAAACCTGACAGAAACGCGTGATTGCGAAATGGTCTGAACGGTCACTTCCCTATTCGCTCTGTCCCCCTTTTGCTTATCTCTTTTACGTTCTTAAGATGTCGTTGTCGAAAGCAAGAATTCGTATCCGACGAGTTTTGCTATGGTTCTAGGCTGCATGCCTCTTGGAGCCTTCCGTGTCTCGTCTTTATAGGAGTCAATCAACTGCTGCAGGTCCTTTGCCTCGTTTATTCCGACCACCAGCCTCAACTGGTCGAAATACGATTTTGTGCCGGCCCTCACATACATCTCAAAGGAACCGCCGACCTCGCGCAAGAACATGAGCAGCTCAGGCCACCATCGTGAGTATTCCGGAAAGTTACGTAGTTCGGCGCGCAGGAAGATCGTAAAATCGGCCTGCATAAGGTCGTTGAGGGTAACCTCGGTTCCTACGCAGCGTTCCCGCAACATACTTGCACGAAGCGCTTCGAGCCCCAATCCGAGCCGCTCATTCCTTTGAACGAGTGAACCCATGTGTTTGTGGATATCGTCGAAGGCAGACAAGAATCCGTGGTCCAGCCCCTGGGTGACATAGTACTTGTTTGAAAGCATGTAGGCTGCATGTTCCAGCCTTTCAAATTTCAAAAGGATCGCGATTGCGTAGAGAAAGAGCTCGTGAAGAATAAAACTGAAGTTATCCAGACCGTATTCAATCCTTTTTCGTTGGTTGTGAGGCGGATTCGTATAGTGAATCAAGCGCTCAATGAACCTGTGGACTGTTACGATCCATCTCACATTCGGATCATATCTAGCGGCCGCAACCAAAAGCCTGATACATTGGTCCCGCATAGGCAGGAAGGCATCCAGCGTTTCGACAATCGCATCGTCAATATGACCCTCGAATTCCCGTATCCTGAACCGTTCGAGGTTACGCGTAAAGAACCGCAGGTAATTATCCATCGCCCCAAGCACGTTTTCACGATCATTTTCGATCGCAAAGAGGGCCTTTTCAAAGGCATCGTCCTGTGTACCGTCTCTTATCGTTTTAAGCATCACTTCCCTGATTTATTGACCGTGCTTACTATCCATTTGTTATCGCTACTATTCCAACCATCGGCGGTGTAAAGACAAATGCCCCCGGGTTCGAAGAAGCGTCAGCCCATGCTTTTTCGAACTCCGATCTCTGATCTTCAGTCCAGATTCCGCGTTCGACGATTCGCGGAACCGTTACCTCCGTAAAATACTCTACCCATTTCCAGTACCTGGTACCTGGACGGCCGATCCGTGTAATCGGTGTCAATGATTCGATCTCGAAACCTTCCCCGATAAGTAGACCGGGCAATCTCGCCGCCGTGTCCCAAGAGCCGCCGTGGGCCTCGACGTCTTTCGAGAACGCGTCAAAAAGCATCGAGATCGAGGGGTTTTGCGGAAAAACGTCGGCGGCAAGATAGTTGAAATAATCAAAAACCAGCGCCCGGCCGCCGGGCACGAGAATCCGCTTGATCTCAGCGACCGCTCTTTCCGGTTCAGGAAGAAAGCAAAACAGCCACCGCGCGAATACGGCATCGACCGAATGATCCGGAATGGGATTGTCATTTACATCGCTTTGGAAAAACGTGACGTTGTTCGCGCCGCGGGTTTCGGCGACGACGATCGTCCCGAATTTCTCCGAGGCGTCGACCGCATATACGTGTCCCTTCGACCCGACCAGCCTTGAAAGCGCCTTGGTGCAAAAACCGGGGCCACACCCCAGATCTGCCACACGGGAACCGAGGCCGATCCCCGCTCGTGCCCAGAGGGCCGCGGTTTCCTCGTTCCAGATCTCGTGCTGATAGGCGAGGCGTTCGATTTCGCGGTCCGATGAGCCAAGAACGTATTCTTTAGTATTTTCAGATCCTTTCACTAGTTCAGAGTCTATGAGACTTTTGATAATTAATGCAACATAATGAACGCAGGATGAGAATTCTCATAATTACCATTGGTTCCCGTGGAGATGTCCAGCCTTATGTCGCGTTGGGTAAAGGACTTCAGTCGGCCGGTCACGAAGTCATGGTCGCCACAGCATCATCGTTCGAATCTTTTGTGACCGATAACGGCCTCGACTTTTTTCCGATGTCGAACGGTCTCGTCGACCTCCTCATGAATGATACCGGGCGCGGCGCGATTGAAGAGATCCGGGGCGTATTCGGGGCGATAAAAACCCATTTTAAACTGATTAAGACGATCAAGCCGATCATGCGCGAACTCATGCAGGACTGTTGGGACGCGTCTTCGGAGTTTGGGCCCGACTTTATCGCCTACAACTCAAAAGTGCCGGGGGCCCACATTGCCGAGAAACTCAAGATCCCATGCGCGCTCGCCATCCCGTTTCCGCAATTGGTCCCTTCGAGGGAAATGCCGACTCTCGGAATGCCGGAGTTGGGGCCCCTCAATAAGGCAAGTTACGGGATCGTAAGGGCCTTTATGGGACTCTACGGCGGATTCTTAAACGAATGGCGCACAAAAACCCTCGGGCTTGGGAAGGCTCCGCGGTTCGGCGGCCTGCACCATATGGCCGACGGTACTCCGGTGCCTGTTCTGCATTGTTTTAGCGAACACGTGGTTCCGAGACCGACGGATTGGCCCGAGTGTGCTTACGTTACGGGATATTGGTTCCTCGAGGATGACCTCAAACCCTCAGAAGAACTTGCCGCTTTTCTCGAAACGGGTGATCCGCCCGTTTATGTTGGTTTCGGCAGCATGTCCGGACGCAAACCTGAAAAGGTAACAAAAATAGTCGTCGATGCATTGAAGGCAGCAAACGTGCGCGGAATTATCGCGACCGGGTGGGGCGGACTCGCGGACACGGATCTCCCCGATTCAATACTCAGGATCAAACAGGCACCGCACGAATGGCTCTTTCGTCGAGTCGCCGCTGTCGTACATCACGGCGGCGCCGGCACGACCGCGGCCGGCCTCCGCGCTGGACGTCCGACCGTGATCTCCCCATTTTTTGGCGACCAGGGGTTCTGGGGAAAGAGAGTCTATGATCTGGGAGTCGGCACCATACCGATCCCGCAGCGAAAATTAACCACTGAGAAACTGACCAAAGCGATTCGCGATGTCACCGGCAGTGCTTCGATCAGGGCGAAAGCGAAAAGAATCGGTGAAATGATCGCCTCCGAAGACGGTGTCGAAAAGGCAGTCTCGATCATTGAGCATCTTGGCCCCGAAAAGCCTTGCCAACCGCGTTCGAAACCCATAATCTCGCAGCATGGAATTCAAAATCGAAGAGGTAGAGGACTTTAAGGTCATCGGGATTTCGGTGCGGGTTAACATGAATACAGCCGGAGAGTTGATAGGCGGTTTGTGGCAGCGGTGGTTTATGGAAGGCCTCGAAGCGAAGATCCCGAATAAGGAATCAAACGACAAATACAACATTTACACCAATTACGAAGGGGATCACACAAAGCCATACACATGCTTTCTGGGATGCAGGGTCAGTTCGGTTGAGAAAATACCGGATAAGATGCAGGCGATTGAAATCAAAGGGGGCAAGTATGCGGTTTTCGATGTGCATGGCAAGATCCCCGATGTTGTACTTGAGACGTGGAGTAGGATTTACGAGACGAATGAATTCGAACGGCGGTTCGCGGCCGATTTCGATGTCTATGGCGAGGCCGCGTCGAATCCTGAAGATGCCCGGTTGAAGACCTGTGTTTCCATCAAATAAGAGTGAATCGTGCATCGTGAATCGTAAATCATGAATAGAAAATAGTTTTTTGGGAGTTTCTGTTTTCTTTCCTATTGACGATCTACGATTCACTATTTAATAATCCCATGAACATAGAAGAAATAAGATCATTTTGCCTGTCGCTCCCGCACGCAACGGAAGACGTTAAATGGAAAATCGACCTTTGTTTTTGTGTCGGAGAAAAGATGTTTGCCGTGGTAGGTCTTGAACCCGGTCCGACCGTTGGTTCGTTTAAGTGTACGCCGAACAAATTTGCTGAATTGATCGAACGCGAGGGCATCGTTCCGGCTCCATATGTCGCCCGTTACCATTGGGTAGGGCTTGAACGGTTTGACGCCCTTGGGGATGACGAGTTTCGGGAACTACTCAGCAAATCCTATGAACTCGTCTATGAAAAATTGCCAAAAAAGGTGAGGAACGGACTAGAAGCTGAAAACTGAGAACGGCTTGCGTTCCTTCATCGGATGCCTGGCGCTTAGTCATTATTCTCTGAACTCGATCCCAGCTATCGAAAAGGATCACCCATGAACAAAACAATCATACAGACGCCGACACCCGGTCTCAAAAAAAGTGAGGAATTTTACACGGGGCTCGGATTTAAGAAACTCAGCGAAGAACCCGTTCTTTTTACAGACGGGAAGTTTATCCTCGAGATCAATCCCTCACGCACTGCGAGGGCGGGAATCAAGATCTTTTCCGCGGACTGGTCGGAAACGGTGGAAAAGCTGCGCGAAATGACAGCAATAAACGAGACTGAGACGGAAATTGTAGTGAGCGATCCGAACGGCGTTTGCATTTATCTCGTCGAGGCCGTCCTCGAACATGACACCGGCGAGGAATCATTCGGTGCGACCGGCAACTTCGCGGGAATCAGCATCGAAGCCGTCGATGTCGAACGGACCGTGTCTTTTTGGGAGGCACTCGGATTTAAGAAGGGCATGGGTGATATGTCCCAGGGTTGGGCCGTTTACTCGAACGGGAGTGATGTCGATGTTTCTATAATGAAGACCGGCATGTGCCCGCATCTCTTTTTCAATCCCGGGCTGACTTTCTTTAATAGCGGGAAGAACCTCGACAACATTGCCCGACTCCGCGAAGCGAATATTCCGATTACCGAAGAAATTACCTTTTTCAACAAAGAAGGGATCGTCGACAATGTGATAATCAACGACCCCGGCGGACTCGGTTTCTTTGTCTTCAATGACTAGGATCCATATTACAATTATCAACGATCATTTATCGTATTTCTCTCTCCAACGCTGTATCCGCTCTTTTTGGATTCTCGCAGATCAATGATAATTGTTATTTGATCATTGATTCCCCGGGTACATATCGACTTTTTGCGTCGCGATATACCAATGATTCCCGCAGGGATCCTTTACACCGCCGGACCTCTCGCCATAGGGCATATCGGTGACCGCGGAAATCGACTCGCCGCCGGCGGCCAAAGCCTTTGCGAAGACGGCATCGGCGTCCTCAACATATAGGTGGATCGCAATTTCACGCGCCGGATATTCGTCGCCGCTTACCTGGCTCCCTTCGATCATCGCTCCGTAGACCTTCGCTGCGAAATGTCTCAAAACACCCGCTTCCTCGTGATCGTCGACAATCTCGGCATCGAACGCCTCTTTAACGAACCGTAGGAACTTTCGTCCGTTTTCAACCTGAAAATAGGGGGTAACGGCGGTAAATCCGTTGGGAATATGACCGATCTTTTTTGTTTCTGATTTCATAATCGCTGTAATCCAATTGAAAATATGGAAATGGAAAGTGAATTGTAAATCGATACACCTGTCACTCGTCAACCGTCACCTGTTCGGGGGTCACCCGACCGGTCACATCCCTTTCCGCGAACGACTTAAACGCATCCATGTGTTTTCGGGTCTGGGACTTAAAAGCCCCGGGAATAAAAAATCCCATTACCTTCATCATAAAGCTTGTAAATTCAAACTCGCACTGCTGTGTCATACGTGTCTGGTCATTCCCAACGCTCTCAAAGCGGTTCATCACCGTGTTAAAAACCCCTTCTGCCTCGTAAGTTCCGCCGAATTCATCGGGAAGATTCTTTGCCGTGATGGTTTCGATCATCTCGATCTTCTTCTTCCCCATCTGGAAGACGAGTTTTGCCTTGGCACCTATCTCCCCGGGGGTGCCGCTGATCGGCTCGAACGAAAGCAAGCCATCCATCCATTCCTTCAAGTTCTCTGGGTCGTCGAATTTCGATATCACTTCATTTACCGGTCGGTCGATCACTGTGTCCACCACGTATTTCATTTTTTACCTCAATTTCGACAAGGAAAGGAGATTCCCATCCTGATTTCTTAACCAAGCGGCGCGTGCTCACGGCGCTTCCCGAATACAGAGTCCATTTTGCTCGAAACAGGGAAACCTCGCAAAAGACAGACCCTTCGATTTGAGATCGTTGATCTGCTTTTCGACATCGACAACCCGCCAACCGTGCACCGTCTGTTCTTGTGCCACGAAACCCGGAAACTTTTAGGACGCGCAAAATCGTTCGGTTCAAATCAAACACGACCGCAAAATCGTCGTCGGAAAGACAATGCAGGCCCGGTAAGCCTTCGTCAAACCGGAACGCTTCTTCCCCTCGCCGTTGCCGCAAAACATGCCGGCGTCGCATCTTTCAGCATGCTCTAACCTTGCTCGGTCAGCGTAATTATCGCAAACGTCGCGCCTGCCGGATCGGTGATCACCGCCATCCTGCCGGTATTCGGGACATCCATTGGTTCCCTCTGGACAGTCGCACCTTTTTCTTTCGCCAGTCGCACGATTTCGTCGACGTCATCGACCGAGATATAGGTCATAAAGTGCGGCGGAACATCGTGACCGCCTGTCATTTCGGGATTCAACTCGTACATCCCGCCGACATCGTATCCGCGGCCGTCTTCAAAATGCCGGTATTCAAAATGCGGGTTTTTATCCGATCGGATCTTCCAGCCAAAGAGCTCCGTGTAAAAAGAATCGGCCTGCTCCAGGTTTGTCGTCGCGACTTCCGTCCAGCAGATTTCCCCGTGTTTTGGCCGTTCCTGCTTCTTCGCAGATGTTTGATCCGACATAACCTTACCTCCAGTGTTCGTTTTGGTAAAGATACTCCAGATACCGGGCGGTATCAACACTTTTCAGGCGGGCATCATTCGGGACGGCAGACAGGCACACGGGTACCACGAGCGGCAGCCTCTAAAGCACTCTTAAAAACATCCTATTAAATTGTGATTTGGGGGTTAGCTGTCTATTTGGTCAAATCCACCACTTCAGCATCGGGTGCCGCGTTTCGAACCGCGCGGATACCCTTGGCCATTGTCGCGTTGCTGGCATACTGCTGGCTCTTGCCTATTACCTGACCGTTTTTGGCTTTTAGAACAAAGTAGGGCTTGCCGTTCTTCGCGACTTTTCGATCAAAGCACTTGTCATCGCTGCAGTGGTTTTTCACCGACTTGATACCGTTGGTCGCCGACATGCGCTTATCATAAAGTTGACTGCTAACAATCACCTGATTGTTACCCGCCTTTAAGTTAAAACGGTATTTTCCGTTTTTTGACATCAACAATTCGAACTTTCCTGCCATTCAGTTTCTCCTGAAATTTTCTGATTTAAAACGGAGGAAGCATACCACACCCTCCGGGGAAACTTAACCGGCAACTGCGTTCCGGACTATCGCCAAGCACCCAGAATCAAACCGATGACCGCGAAGTACACAGTAATGTAGCCGGTATTGATCAGCATGTGTTTGATTGACCTCATTTCAAACAGCGAAATGATCACATATGACGTGACGGCCCAACCGACACCAGCCAACAAACCGGCGGTGAGTCCCCATTTCCAATCGGTCCCGCCGTCGGCCAGAAAGAACGCAAGGTTATAGGAGATCACCCACGCCAGTAGAAACGAGAGCCCAAAATTCTTGAGCGGCTGGGCCTTTTTGAGATCATCGTCCGAAAGCCCCGTTTCCTTTTGCCAGGCCCTCGAAAAGAGCAGCGGAGACCACCAGAAGGCGCCAATCACCAGGCTCATCAGCGCACAAACAAAAACAGCGATATGATTTACGTTTTCCATAGTGAAAACGAGTCTAATCTGTCGCTGATTTCGAGTATTGGAAAAAAGTTACCTTTATGAAACAGGAACGTAATTCAATGCGCCGTTCTTGCGCCGGGAATAATCGACGGGAGTAAAACCTGAAAACGACTTAAAATCGTTGATAAAATGTGCCTGGTCGTAATAGCCGCAATCGAGAGCGATACTCGCCCAGTCGAGATCCCGGTCTTCTATCTCCGTCACCGCTTTCTGAAACCGCATGATCCTGAGATACGACTTAGGAGAGACCCCGACGTCCTTTTTGAAGACGTTGATAAAGTGCTTCTTTGAATAACCGACTTCGCCGGCCAGCTCGGTCAGGCGGGTTAGCGTCGGATCGCCGATAATTCTCGAAACGCCGTATTCGACAAACGGCCGCGGCTCGAAGCGGGGCCCTAGTAGTTTTAACAAGAAATCCTCGGCCAACGAAAATCTCTCAATTCCGTTTCGCGCATCCGCGATTTTTTCCCGCAATACACCGATCGCGCCCGGCCAAATCAAGTCCGCTTCGACCACCCGATCTCGAATTTCGTCCATCGGGAACGGGAAGAACGGATGGGCCATTCCCTTTTTAAAGATCATCACAAACATTCGCGAACCGGAACCCGAAGGAATCGTAATAGGCCTGGTCCTAACCCCGCTCGCCCATACGCTCTCGCACTTCTGGATCTTGCTCAGTGTTTCGTTGTCATAGATGTACTGAGGTTTTCCAAAAAGTTCAAAAACGACCTCGACATTGCCATCCGGCAAGAACCTGTCGATTAGGTGGGTCGTTACATGATCTTCGAAATAGATAAAACTCTCGACGTACCTTGATAACGCACCGTTCGGAATATGGTGTTCGAAATTCATATCAGCACTTAGCCGTCTTTCGCTTCTTGCCGATCGCCCCCCTCTTCTTGATCTTCTCAATGTATTCTGGTGCAAAAGGTACTTTGCAAGCCGTACCGTCCATTTCGACCTCGACCTTGCCAATGGCCTTTGCTGTCCTTACGGCATCGGCGGTGAGCGCCTTTACATATGAAGCGGCAGCAATAACAAACCCGTTCATCGTGTATCTGACACGGTTAGGGGATGAGTGAATCTCTTTTTCAACTCGCTTTAGGAGCGATTTGAGTTTACCCAGGTCCATTTCCCCGTCAGGCCGGGTTGCCACCAGGGATCCAATGGTCGCCCAACCTGCCGATGCGACATGTGCCCGGCCTGAGTCGATCCATTCCAACGCGAGATCCCAACCGTGTTTGCTCTCCGCAGCTACCCACGGAACCGTATACTCCGCAATCATATGCCAGTTAGCATCCCTCGCCCATTTCCTTAAGACAGTCTTTGTCATCTTTCCGCCGTCGGCGACAAGGCCTGCCAAATACATCGCGTCGCCGTTTCCTGACTCGTAGAGATCGAGTGCGAGGGCTTGGTCACCCTTTATTTTTTTGGCGATCGTTTTCATATCGGCCACTTTGACACCAAAAATCGGTTCCCGCGCACCGCGCTTCATTAACTGTCTCTTTGTCGCTTCGCTCCCAAATGCCTTAAGTTCTTTCAAAACCTGATTTCTCGTCATTCCATACCTCACGGTACAAATCATTCATCGCAACTTACCTTTGTAAATGCAAAGTCAAGTCCGCTGCTGTCGTCTTCGACCCGTGCGCCCAGCTTGTCTTTTCCATCGAGGAAATAGATTACTCTCTTTGGAAAATCATGCTGTTTGTTCTCAAAAACGACTTTCTTCTTTTTTAGACTTAAAAGCCTGAACCCTGTTTCATTGGCCGCCCCCGAGGGCCTCGCAACAAAGTAAACACCATTGTCACGGGACTCGATCCTCATATACTCAAATGCCCTCACCTTTCCATCGCGAACGGTCCTGTTGGTTCCGATCATCATTCCGAACGGTCTCGTCCATTGTTCGGAGATGAATGAATCGGCGTTCTTTCCGTTTTGCTGCCAGCAACCAGCCATCCATTCGAGATCCTCTACCAAAGTATCCGAGTCCTGCGAATAAACCGCTCCGGTAACACCAATTGTTAGAATGAGACAAAAAATCAAAATCCTCGTAAGTTTCATATAATCCTCCAAATTCTCTTTTTACGGAATCTAGAGCAATTGAGGCTGAACCGATTGTACAAAATAGACATCACGCAACAAAGAATTCCGAAAATTCGCCCCGGTCGCTCAGAAACGCCTGCGGAGACTTCCCGGCAATGGACCTGAACTCGCGGATCATGTGCGATTGATCGCTGAATCCATGTAGGTAAGATTGTTCAGTCAAGCTAGGGGCCGGAATTCTGTCCAACCCGGCGACTAGCCTCTGAATCCTCGTCAGCCTCGCCAAAAACTTTGGGGTAAGTCCAATTTCGCGTTTGAATCGTCGCTCAAGTTTCTTTACAGATACACCGAGCCTTTCAGCTGCCGCGCCGATCCGTATTCCTGACGGATCGGAATCGATCATCGAGAGAGCGCCCTTGATCTCATCGCTGACGGCAACCGGATCACACAACTCCCTTTCAAAAGCCTCTTCAAAAATCGTGATCCTTTCTTTATCGCTTGCCGCGCCGAGCATCCTCTGTTCCAGGTTCACTCCTCTTTTGCCAAAGACGGAGGAAACCGATTCGATCCTGCCGGTCATTGTCTCGACATTTTCGCGTAGCAACGGAAATAGTCCAAAGGGCCGGAACCGGACACCGAACAGGTCTATCGAGCCGGATGGCATTACCTTCACAACGGATTTCATCTGGCCGACGACTATCGAAGTCGGCTGGATTTCGAGCTTTTGGCGATAGAGTCTTCGAAAAGACGGTCCTAAATTGAAGACAAACTCCGGACAGCCGTCCGGAATTATCGGCTCAATATCGCCACGCGGATTCTCCTCGCCCGTAAGCGTCCAGTAACACTTGATCAGGTCACCAAAATGGTTTGCCGGCGCAATTTCAGTGTATTTCATCAAACGAGAGCTATGATACGCGGATCAGTTTGTTTTTAACAAACTTTTTTACCGAGATATTGTTGGCAAGTTTGAGAGCGCGGCCGTAAGCAACAGCGGCGTCTTCGATCCTTCCGGTCTGCTCGAGGAATTCGGCGGCGGTAAGATGGAACGGATAATAGTTATCGAGGCTGCCGTTTTTTAACGCCTCGAGCTCAGTAAGAGCGGATTCCGGCCCCCGCACTTTTCCAAATGCGTAGGCCCGGTTTAGAGCGACTATTTCGGACGGCCGAAGCTCCAGCAACTTATCGTAAGAACGCAGAATCAACTCCCAGTCTGTATTTTCAAAACTATCCGCGACTGCGTGCTGGCAAGCGATTTCGGCCTCGAGATGATATTCGCTTATCTCTTCTCCGGACGCGGACTGGCGGAAAAATCCAAGTGCCTCGACGATCATCCGGCGGTCCCATTGGGTCCGATCCTGTTCGGAAAGGAGGCTCGGAATACCGCTGCTATGCGATCGCGACGATAGACGGGACGCTTGAAAAAGGAAAAGCGCCGCCAAAGCATTAACTTTTGGGGAATGAGTGACCGGGTGAGACGCGAGAAACTTCACCAGCCGTATAGCTTCGAAGCACAAGTCTTTTCGAATCAGCTCTTTTCCCTCGGTGGCCATATATCCTTCGTTGAACATCAGGTAAAGAACCTTCAAGACCGCATCAAGCCTCGTCGGCAGACTTTCCGGTCCTGGAATTTCAAAATGACCGCGGTGTTTCTTGAGACTTTGTTTGGCCCTTACGAGGATCTTGTCGATCGCCGTCTTTTTCGCCAAAAAAGCACTTGCGATTTCGCGGTTGTTGAATCCGCCGACGGTTTTGAGCGTAAGCGCGATCTGGCTGTCTTTTGGTATCGAAGGATGGCAGCAGGCGAAAATCAAACGAAGACGCGCGTCTGAAATCTCGTCGTCAAAGAAAACGGAGTCCTCGGCGAGCTTGACGTAACGATCCGTTTCGCGAAGCTGATCATCAAACGCCACGGACTTGTTGTCCCTGCGAAGCTGATCGAAAAGATGGTTTTTCGCGACCTGTATCAGCCATGCGGTCGGTTTTTCGGGGACGCCCTTGATCGCCCAGCTCTTCAGTGCCTTTACCAATGCTTCCTGAATCGCGTCTTCGATCTGATCGATGAGCTCAAATCCGAATATCTTCGATAGCACGGCAACCATCTGCCCGGCATTGTGCCGAAGCAAATGGTCAACCGACATCCGAACATCTTTATGCGCGTTCATTTGATGAATCAATGTTCGTCAATCTCGCGAAGCTCGATCCAACCGCCGTATTTCAAATGAGGGCAGGTTTTTGAGATTTCAACGGCCTCAGCATAATCCGCGGCTTTGATGGCAAAAAATCCTCCGAGGGCCTCCTTAACCTCGGCATAGGGACCGTCGGTGACGCGAATCGCCCCGCTCTCAATTCGAATGTGCTTACCACCTTCGTCGGCGAGCTTTTCGCCCCCGATCAGACGTCCATCGGCTTCGATGGAGTTTTTCCAACTCATGTATTCTCCTATCACGGCTTGTATTTCCTCGGCGGAAAATTCTCCATCTTTACTGGTTTGGCTGTGTAGCAACAACATATATCCGGGCATCTATTATCTCCTTTTCAAAATATTTAATCTGCGTGTTTCATTTCATAAACGAATTGGAGATCGTGATTTGGACAATAATATCAGTCAAACTGGGACTTAAATTGTTCGAATTCCACCTTTAATGCTTCTACATCCGCTTTCAGTTCGTCGATCTCTTTTCTGTAATCGGGTCGATTAGAACCGGCAGCAGTGGGCGTCGGCGCGAAGATACCGCTTTCGGGTATTTCGACTTCGCCGCACAGGAGATGGGCATATCTCGACTCCTTCTGGCCCGGCTGCCTGCCGAGATCAACCACGAGCGCCTCATCGCGTTCCCGGAGTGCGCGCAGGGTTTCTTCGACATGTATGATGTCAGCAAAGCCGTA
>Ga0224512_10002970_pt1 | contig 15164 bp, 9 predicted proteins | sample SF_May12_sed_USG_4_FD_169103 | JGI IMG/M metagenome (GOLD analysis project Ga0224512, IMG submission 169103) | Sediment microbial communities from San Francisco Bay, California, United States - SF_May12_sed_USGS_13 | ecosystem: Environmental > Aquatic > Marine > Sediment | place: USA: California...
CGCGCGGAAAGCCCTCTATTGCCGCCGCCACGTCCTCTGGCCGCATCTTGCCTTCACGCCCGCCGATCAGGCGCAATCGCGCGCCATCTCCCTGCAGGGCGATGCCGCCGCACTCATCGATTTCGACATGGCTGTCGGTGTGGCACAGCACGATGCCGCCTGGTCTGCTGACGGCGGCCAGTGCGAGACCATTTGCCGCAGTGCCGGTGCCAACAAGAAACACCGCCACATCCGTCTCGAAAACCTCGCAAAACCGCGTTTCGATCCGGGCATCCGTGTCGCTGCTGCCATAGGCGCCGCCATAATGGCCGGCCTCTTGGGCCAGGGCGTCGATGATCTGCGGGGCCGCGCCGGCCCAATTGTCACTGCAAAAGTTCATAGCGCTCTAAAGCGCGTTGACCCGCGTAAGGCAAGGCAAGACGGCAAACGGCTGGGTTCAGGAGGTGATTGGCCCGCCCCACTGCCCTGGGGGCGACAAGTGACAGCCGGGCGGGCCTTCGGCTCAAGCCTGCACCGGGCGTGCAGGTGCTGCCTGGCCCCAATATGGTGATTGTAAGGCCAAAATCAAAATCACGCTGTGGTGAGATTTAAATACCAACGAGCCAAAACCGCGCAATCCGGACCAGCTGCGAGACGAATCGCGGGAATTCTGGTCGGCGCGGACCTTTCGCCACGTGCCATTTCGCCTTAAAAGAGCAACCGGGCTTGCCGTTGGGCTATAAATTTGGCATGTTCCGCTCATATTAGGACAGTATACCTGTCCTAATTGAACAAATTGAAAGGGAACCGCTGACCCGGCAGGCTCCTTCGGTTAAAATACAACGGGTCCTTCGACGGTGCGAAAACACCGTGCAGCCAGACTGAGCAAGCCGGTTTCAGCATTTTGAGCGCGGGTCGCATGGCCCATGGCTCGAGCCGCATCGGCAGGTGCGACCCGAACCGGGCCGATGGCCCAAAGCCGGCACTGCGTCTGAAAAGCCGGTGGACTAAGGGCGGGACGCGTGGGGAGAAAGACGGCATGGCAGAGCGGGTGACAGCATCGGATTTGCAGAACCAGCGCCGGCGCGGCGCGGCAAAGGCGGCCGCGCGTGCTGCGGCGGCTACCCGTTACCCGCCTCTCAAGACCGCGACGACCGGCCTTTATGATCGCCGCAACGACCACGATGCCTGCGGGGTCGGCTTTATTGCCCATATGAAGGGCCAGGCCTCGCATGCCATCATTGCCGATGGTCTGCAGATTCTGGAAAACCTGACCCATCGCGGCGCCGTCGGCGCAGACCCGCTGGTCGGCGACGGCGCCGGCATGCTGGTGCAGATTCCGCACGATTTCTTTGCCGCCGAATGCGCCGAACTCGGCTTCGACCTGCCGGAGGCCGGTGATTACGCCGTTGGCTTCCTGTTCATGCCGCAGGACCCGGAAATTTGCGCCCACTGCGAGGAGGTTGTGGAAACGGCGATTGCCGAGGAAGGCCAAAGGGTACTCGGCTGGCGCACGGTTCCGGTCGACAATTCCGGACTGTCCAAACTGGTGACCAATGTCGAACCGGTCCACCGGCTGGTCTTTATCGGCCGCGGCGACGTGCCCGCCGGCGACGATTTCGAACGCCGTATCTTTATTTTGCGCAAGGTTATTTCCAACCGCATCCATGCCGAGACCGACGGCCGCGACAACGGCTTCTACGTTGTCTCCATGTCGTCGCGGACGATCGTCTACAAGGGCATGTTCCTCGCCAACCAGCTCGGCGCCTATTACCGCGACCTCAGGGACGAGCGTTTCACCTCGGCCCTGGCGCTGGTCCATCAGCGCTTTTCCACCAACACCTTTCCCTCGTGGAAGCTGGCCCATCCCTATCGCATGGTTGCCCATAACGGCGAGATCAACACGTTGCGCGGCAACGTGAACTGGATGGCGGCGCGGCAAGCCTCCGTATCCTCGCCGCTTTTTGGCGACGACATCGAAAAGCTCTGGCCCATATCCTACGAGGGCCAGTCCGACACGGCCTGTTTCGACAATGCCCTGGAATTCCTGTTTCAGGGCGGCTACGAACTTGCCCATGCCGCTATGACGCTGGTGCCCGAAGCCTGGGCCGGCAATCCGCTGATGGACGCCGAGCGCAAGGCGTTCTACGAATATCACGCCGCCCTGATGGAACCCTGGGACGGCCCCGCCGCTGTTGCCTTTACCGACGGCCGCCAGATCGGCGCCACGCTGGACCGCAACGGCCTGCGCCCGGCCCGCTTCATCGTCACCTCCGACGATCTGGTCATCATGGCGTCCGAAGCCGGCGTATTGCCTGTACCGGAAGAAAAAATCGTCACCAAGTGGCGGCTGCAGCCCGGCCGCATGCTGCTGATCGACCTCACGCAAGGCCGGATCATCAAGGACGAGGAACTGAAAGCGCGCCTGTCATCGGCCAATCCCTACGCCAGGTGGCTGGCCAGGACGCAAATCGTCCTGGAGGACCTGCCCAACGTTCGCGCCCGCGCGCCGGCGACCAATGCCGCGCTGCTCGATCGCCAGCAGGCCTTCGGCTACACCCAGGAGGATCTGAAGCTGCTGATGGCGCCGATGGCCACGACCGGCCAGGAGGCGATCGGCTCCATGGGCACCGATACGCCGGTCGCCGTTCTCTCAGGCAAGCCGAAACTGCTGTATAATTATTTCAAGCAGAACTTCGCCCAGGTCACCAATCCGCCGATCGACCCGATCCGCGAAGAGGCGGTGATGAGCCTTGTCTCGTTCATTGGGCCGCGGCCGAACCTGTTCGATCTGGAAGGCCTGTCGGAAAGCCGTCGGCTGGAAGTGCGCCAGCCGATCCTTACCAATGCCGATTTGGAAAAGATCCGCACCATTGGGGACATCGCCGACAACGCCTTCCAGACCAAGACGCTGGACGTCTCATACAATGCCGGCAAGGGCGCTGAAGGCATGGACGGGGCCATTTCCCGGCTGTGCGAGCGCGCCGAAAAAGCGGTTCTTGACGGTTACAACATCATCATCCTGTCCGACCGGCTGGTCGGTCCGGACCGCATCGCGATTCCCGCGCTGCTGGCAACGGCCGCGGTTCACCATCATCTGATCCGCAAGGGTCTGCGCACCTCCGTCGGCATCGTCGTGGAAACCGGCGAAGCGCGCGAGGTGCATCATTTCTGCGTGCTTGCCGGCTATGGCGCTGAGGCGATCAATCCCTATCTCGCCTTCGAGACGATCGCCGACATGCATGCCAGGGGCGCGTTTCCCGACGTCGTCGATGCCCGCGAGGTCGTCGAACGGTTCATCAAATCCATCGGCAAGGGCATTTTGAAGGTGATGTCCAAAATGGGCATTTCCACTTACCAGTCCTATTGCGGCGCACAGATTTTCGACGCCGTTGGCCTGTCGACTCCCTTCGTCCACCGTTTCTTCTTCGGTACGGCGACAATCATCGAAGGCGTCGGCCTAAACGAAATCGCCGAGGAAACCATGCGCCGGCACACGGCGGCCTTCGGCGCCGATCCGGTGCTGAAATCGGCGCTCGATATTGGCGGCGAATATGCTTATCGCATTCGCGGCGAGGATCACGTCTGGTCGCCCGACGCCGTCGCCAGCCTGCAGCACGCCGTGCGCGGCAAGGGCTATGGCAGCTTTCGCGAATTCTCCGCCCGCGTCGACGGCGAGGCGCAGAAGCGCCTGACCATTCGCGGCCTGTTCAAGATCCTTGACGCCGGCGATATCGGCGTCGATCCGGTTCCCCTTGAAGCGGTCGAGCCGGCGGCCGACATCGTCAGGCGGTTTTCAACCGGCGCCATGAGTTTCGGCTCCATTTCGCGCGAGGCGCATACGACGCTGGCAATCGCCATGAACCGCATCGGCGGCCGCTCCAACACCGGCGAGGGCGGCGAGGAGGCCGAGCGCTTTACGCCCCTGCCTAATGGCGATTCCAGGCGTTCCGCCATCAAACAGGTGGCCTCGGGCCGTTTTGGCGTGACGACGGAATATCTTGTCAATTCCGACATGATGCAGATCAAGATCGCCCAGGGCGCCAAGCCGGGCGAAGGCGGCCAGTTGCCCGGCCACAAGGTTGACGCGGTCATCGCCAAGGTGCGCCACTCCACCCCCGGCGTCGGTCTGATCTCGCCGCCGCCGCATCACGATATCTATTCCATTGAGGATATCGCCCAGCTGATTTTCGACCTGAAGAACGTCAATCCGGCCGGTGATGTTTCGGTCAAGCTGGTCTCCGAGGTTGGCGTGGGCACCGTTGCAGCCGGCGTTGCCAAGGCCCGTTCCGATCACATTACCATTTCCGGCTTTGACGGCGGCACCGGCGCTTCGCCGCTGACCTCCATCAAGCATGCCGGTTCGCCCTGGGAGATCGGCCTTGCCGAAACCCACCAGACGCTGGTTGAGAACGGCCTGCGCTCGCGCATCGCCCTGCAGGTCGATGGCGGCCTGAAGACCGGCCGCGACGTGGTTGTCGGCGCGCTGCTGGGCGCTGACGAATTCGGCTTCGCCACCGCCCCGCTGATCGCCGCCGGCTGCGTCATGATGCGCAAATGCCACCTCAATACCTGCCCGGTCGGCATCGCCACGCAGGATCCCGTCCTGCGCAAACGCTTCGTCGGCACGCCGGAGCACGTCATCAATTTCTTCTTCTTCCTGGCCGAGGCGGTCCGCGAAATCATGGCGGCGATGGGCGTGCGCAATTTCGACGAGCTTGTCGGCCGCTCCGACTGGCTCGACACCGATCCGCTTGTCGATCGCTGGAAGGCCAAGGGCCTCGATTTTTCCAAGCTGTTCTACAAGCCGGACGCACCGGCGCACGAAATCCGTAACACCCAGCGCCAGAACCATCCGATCGATGATATCCTCGACCGCAAGCTGATCGCCCAGGCGAAGCCAGCGCTGGAAAGCGGCCAGCCGGTAAGAATCGAATTGCCGATCCGCAATATCGACCGCTCCACCGGCGCCATGCTGTCGGGTGAAGTCGCCAAGCGCCATGGCCATGAAGGCCTGCCGGACGACACGATCAATATTGCCCTGACCGGCACGGCCGGCCAGTCCTTCGGCGCCTTTCTGGCCCGCGGTATCACGCTCGACCTGGTGGGTGACGCCAACGACTATGTCGGCAAGGGCCTGTGCGGCGGCCGCCTCGTCGTCCGCCCGCCCGAAGAGGCGGCAATCACGCCCGATAACAGCATCATTGTCGGCAATACCGTGCTTTATGGCGCCATTGAAGGCGAATGCTATTTTTCCGGCATTGCCGGCGAGCGTTTCGCCGTACGCAATTCCGGCGCCATTGCCGTGGTCGAAGGTGTCGGCGATCACGGCTGCGAATACATGACCGGCGGCGTTGTCGTCGTCATCGGCCAGACCGGCCGCAATTTCGCTGCCGGCATGTCGGGCGGCATCGCCTATGTGCTCGACGAGGAAGGCACCTTTGCCGATCGTTGCAACCAGGCCATGGTCGATCTGGAGCCGGTGCCGGAAGAGGACGACCTCATGGAAGCCCTGCATCATCTGGGCGGCGATATAGAGCATAAGGGCCGTGTCGATCTGTCAACCGATATGACCGCCCATGACGAGGAACGCCTGGTCATGCTGATTCAGAACCATGTCCACTATACCGGCTCGGTGCGCGGCCGGCAGATCCTGGAAAACTGGCCGGACTACCGGCCGAAATTCGTCAAAATCATGCCGGTTGAATATCGCCGGGCACTCATGGAAATGGAACAGGCGCGCATGGCCGCGGCAGCGGAATAGGGAGCGGCGAACCAACCGATGGGCAAAGTCACGGGTTTCCTGGAAATCGACCGCCGCGACCGCAGATACCGGCCGGCATCCGACCGAATCCGCAATTATCGGGAATTTGTCGTTCCTCTCAGCCAGGAGAGTTGCAAGGATCAGGCCGCCCGCTGCATGAATTGCGGCATCCCCTATTGTCACAGCGGCTGTCCGGTCAACAACCAGATCCCCGACTGGAACGATCTCGTCTATCGCGGCGACTGGGAAGAGGCATGCCGCAATCTGCACTCGACCAACAATTTCCCCGAATTCACCGGCCGCATATGCCCGGCGCCCTGCGAGGCTTCGTGCACGCTGAACCTCATCGAGGCTCCGGTGACGATCAAGACCATCGAATGCGCCATTGTCGATCGTGGCTGGCGGGAAGGCTGGATCCAGCCCGAACTGCCGGCCACAAAGACCGGCAAGAGCGTTGCGATCGTTGGCTCCGGCCCTGCCGGCATGGCCTGCGCCCAGCAATTGGCCCGCGCTGGCCACGACGTCCATCTTTATGAAAAACACGGCAAAATCGGCGGCCTGCTGCGCTACGGCATTCCCGATTTCAAGATGGAAAAGCGCCACATCGACCGACGCATCGCCCAGATGCAGGCCGAAGGCGTCACCTTCCGAACCAATGTTCATGTCGGCCACGATGTCAGCGCCAAGGAGCTCGTGGCGGCGCATGACGCTGTGGTGCTGGCCGGCGGCGCCGAACACTCGCGCGACCTGCCGGTCGAAGGCCGCGAACTGGACGGCATTCACTTCGCCATGGATTTCCTGCCGCAACAGAACCGCCGCGTCTCCCTTGAACCGCCCGGCGATGCCGAGCCCATTTGGGCTGGCGGCAGGCATGTCGTGGTCATCGGCGGCGGCGACACCGGCTCTGACTGTATCGGCACTTCGGTGCGCCAGGGCGCGCTTTCCGTCACCCAGCTTGAGATCATGCCGCAGCCACCGCTGCATGAGGACAAGTTGCTGACCTGGCCGGATTGGCCGCTGAAATTGCGCACGTCGTCAAGCCAGGAGGAAGGTGCGGAACGCGATTTTTCCGTCATGACACAGCGTTTTTCCGGCGAATACGGCAGCGTTAAAAGGCTGCATTGCGTGCGCGTCGATGAAAAGTTTCAGCCGGTTCCCGGCAGCGAGTTCGAACTGCGCGCCGATCTTGTTCTGCTGGCCATGGGCTTTGTTCATCCGGTGCATGAAGGTATGCTGGACGAGCTTGGCCTGGACCTCGATCCGCGTAGGAATGTCTTGGCCAACACGGACGACTACGCGACATCCATGGACAAGGTTTTCGCCGCCGGCGACATGCGCCGCGGCCAGTCGCTCGTCGTCTGGGCGATTCGTGAAGGCCGTCAGGCGGCGCGCGCCGTCGATGAATATCTGATGGGTACCTCGATCCTGCCGCGCTAGCCGTGAGCTTTCAGTAGGTTGTCCATTCGGACCGAACCGAGGAGACTGGAGTTACCACACTTCATTCTTCAAGGAGGGGTCCGAATGAACATCCACAAGAATGCCCCTCTGACGCCGCTGGGTCGAGAGGAAATGGCGCTGGCGGTCATTAAAGGCGGCCTTTCCAAAGCCCGGACAGCGCGCCGCTATGGCGTCTCGGCCAGGATCGTGACGCGCTGGGTTGAGCACTTCAAGGCCGAAGGCCGTGCCGCCATGGTCGACCGCTCGTCGCGACACGGAAGACTGCGCCGGGCGACACCGCAAGCGGTCATCGAGCGGATTGTGATGCTGCGGCGGCAACGGCTCACCGGCAAACACATCGCGCTTGCGACCGGCACCTCGCCGGCCACCGTCAGCCGGGTCCTCAAGCGCGCCGGCCTGTCACGGCTGAAAAGCCTCGAACCGGCCGAGCCGGTGCGTCGTTACGAGCGCAAAACACCGGGCGAGCTGATCCATCTCGACATCAAGACGCTGGGGCGCTTTGAGCGCACCGGCCACCGCATCACCGGTGACTGCACCGGCTGGGCACTTAACATGTCAATGCCTTCAAATCCGCTCAGCCAAAGGCATAATCCCCCAGACCGGTTGCAAGTTTTGGCCAGATTGCCAAGGCTGTGACCACGATCAGCAGCATGATCCAATATGGCGTTGAAGCGGCAAATATCTGCCACGTACTGACATCATCATCTTCCGCGGCGCTCTTGACCGTATAGACAATCAGCCCAAATGGTGGGGTAAGAAGACCGGCCTCGATCGCCATAATGCCGATAATTGCAAACGCAATCGGATCATAGCCGATAAGTTGGCCGAGCGGCGCGAACACCGGCACGGTCAGCAGCATAATCGATTTGGAATCGATGATCATGCCCAGCACGAACCAAACACACACCATGAAGCCAAGCACGGCCCATGGCGGAATGGCATTGTCCGAGAAGTAACTCTCAATCGCATTTCCGATGCCGGTCAGAGCCAGCGCCCGCGAATAAAGCAACGCCATCAAAACCAGGATCATCAGCGGTGCCAGCGTGCGGCCGACCTGCAGGATGCCGGCGACAATTTCGTTCCAGCGCAGGCCCTTGACGGTCACGGCAAAGACGACGGCCAGCAGCGCGCCGACACCTGCCGCTTCCGTCGGTGTGAACGCACCGAGCCAAATGCCGCCCAGCACGCAAACAATCATGCCGGCCACACTGAACGCGCTTGCAGCAATTTTCCTTGATTCATCAGTGACATCCACGCCAGGTCCATCCATATCAGCTTGGTCCGGCGTTGCGGCGGACAGGGAATGGGGCTTTGGTTGACCGATGGGCGGCGCTTCATCGCTTGGCGCGGTCTCGCCATAAAGATGCGGGCGCAAAATGGCCGTCGAAATTACATAGGCGGCAAACAAAGTGGTGAGCATCAGCCCCGGCACGATACCGGCAAGGAACAGCCGGCCAATGGATTCTTCAACAAGGATCGCCCACAGGATCATCAGATTGCTCGGTGGGATCAGCATGCCAAGGCAGGAGCTTCCGGCGATCACGCCAAGCGATAGGCCGCGATCATAGTTGAACGCCTTCATTTGCGGATAGGCGATCCGGGTAAACGCCGCCGCCGCGGCGATGGATACACCGGTCAAAAACGCAAAAACCGCATTGCCTAAAACCGTGGCAAGCGCCAGACGGCCCGGGATTTTACGGACCGAACGGTTGATACCGATATAAAGATCCTGAGCTGCACCGGAGCGGGAAATGAATTCGCCCATCAGCATGAACAGGGGCAATGCCGCAAACACATAGCCACGCATGCCCTCAAAGCTCGTGCGCGCCAGCGTGTTGATGGTAATATCCAGGCTGTCGGTGACCAGATAAAGCCCGACAATACTGGTGATGCCGAGCGCCACCGCGATGTGAAAGCCTGCAAACACCATAATGATCAGCAGGGCCAGAACCGGAATGGTAATGCCGATGTCAAACATCAGCGTTTCTCCAGCCGCTTATCTCCTGCCACAGCATGGCAAGGTAACTTAAGCACGCTAAAAGAGCGCCCAGGATAATCACGCAATAAATCGGCCACACCGGTACGCGCAGCGCCCCGTCGCCTTCATACTCACCGCGTTCGAAAGCCTGGATCATCGGCTCAAAACAGCCATACACAATAAGTGCGAAGATCGCTGTGCCGCCCAGATAGCCGACTATGTTGAGCGCCTGTTTCAATCTAACCGGAAACAAATGCAAAAGAAAATCGGCCCGCAGCATTGACCCCGAGCTGACCGCGTAGGCCACCTGCAAGAATACAATCATCACAACGGAATTTACGATCAGTTCGTGGGTGCCGGTCAGCGGCTGGTTAAACAGGCCGCGCCCGGATACATCAAGCGTGATGGTGACGGCCAGGAAAAACGCCCAGAACGCGGCGAACACCATCAGCATACGATTGAGTTTTTGCAGTATGCGAATTGCCGCCATATGCCGCACCGAAGGCCGAGGCGGCAGCACCTGCGTGCCACCGCCTTAATGTCAAACCACCGCCTAATTGAGGTTGTAGGCGTCCATGGCCGCGAAGCCATCCTTCTTGGAAATATCGATATATTTCTGCAGTACCGCCTTCATCGGCAGACCCATCCCGCTACCTTCATCAGCGGCCTCCTTGGGCAGGAAGGCAACGCCCTTGGCCCATTCCGCCTTGACGGAATCATCGATCTTCAGCAGCGTTGCACCCGCCGCGACCATTTTGTCGATGGCATCCTTGTCGCGATCGGCATTGGCCTTATTGACCTTCTCTTCATAGACCAGCGATACCTCGTGCAGGATCTTTTGCACTTCGGCGGGTAGCGAATCATATCGCTTTTTGTTCATCAGCAGCATGTTGATCGGCAACGCACCAAAGTCGATTTGGGCAATATATTTGGCTGGCTCGTAGAGCTTGAAGCCCATCATGCCCTGATAGTGGATCAGCATGCCTTCCGACACGCCGGTCTGCATATTGTTGTATGCCTGGCCCAGACCACCTTGAACCGGAACCGCATTGGCCGGACGCAGCCACGGCAGATTCGGACCGGCGGCCTGGATTTTGCGGCCCTCCAGATCCTTCAGCGTCTTCCACGGCGCAGTCGTGATGATGTTGTAGTTGCTGGCGGCCAGCACCGCGAGCACCTGAATGCCTTTGCCCTCAACGGAGGTATTCATCTCGGGAATGGCGTTGTAGATCTCGCGCGCAATCTGTCCGGCTCGCACTGGATCGGGCGTGCCGAACGGTGCCTTATAAGCATAGTTGGCAAGGAACAGGTTGACCGGCTCAAACGGCGTCGATTGCAGTCCGATATCAAGCAGGCCCTTTTCCACCGCGTCGAACACTTCCGGCAACTTGGCCACGGACCCGCCATAAGCTTCGATAAATTTCACATCATCTCCGGTCGCTTCCTTCACCCGCTTGGTGAATTCGGGAATGAAATAGGCTTTGAACTGGTCCACATAGGGCAGGACCGGAGGGTGCCCGGACCCGGCGCGCAGGGTGATCGTATCGGCCTTGGCGGGAAGCGATGCCGCCCCCAATATGGCGAGCCCGGCAATGCCTGCCAGCGCCATGCGGCGCGTCGTTCTGGCCATCATTCCGGAAAAATCTTGAGATACCATCTGTTTAATCCTTCCCATTACATGCGCTCTGACAATCTCATTGGCGCATTTCCTGTCGCGGCATTGTTGCTACGTACTTTGCGCAGCCCTGCTACGGCTACTTATTGTGCCTCACTGAGCGCGGGGCAGCTGACATACTTACTATCATGCCCCCGGATACGCCGCCAGACTTAGAGCCTGCGTTGAGCTCGGGACTCAAATTCGGTAGCCGGCAGTAGCTGCAAGGCATATTGCGGCGAGGAAGTTCCATCGCGATAGACCAAAGGCCGGTCATGAACTAACAATCAGCTTTGACCGGTCAATTGGGGCTGAGCAATCCGGGCAAACGTTGATGCTCCATCCATCATGGAAGCGGAGCAAACCTGATTTTTCGAATCCAACGAATAAACGTCGAACGAGAAGGACATGTACGACCCATGGGCACACGCAAACTGACGAGGCAGGATCTCACCGACGCGGCCGAGAAATACAAGAATTGGGGCAAGTGGGGGCCTGACGACGAAATCGGCACGCTGAACTATACCACGCCGGAAGATATTGTCGCAGCAGCCCAACTCGTCCGTCAGGGCCGTGTCATCTCCCTGGGCCTCAACTATGACGATAGCGGCCCGCAGGGGGCCAAATCCAAATACCCGGCCATGGGCCGCATCAATCCGCTCCACGTCATGTTGCGTACCGGCACCGACGCCTATTCGGGCGTGCTCGATAAACGTGGCATTCGCGCTGCCGACGATATGGTCGTCATGCCGCTTCAGTGCGGCACGCAATGGGACGGCCTGGGCCACGTATTCTACGAAAACTATATGTGGAACGGCTATGATTGCCGGGAAGTGACAAGCGCCGGTGCGCAAAAATGCGGCATCGAAAAAACCAAGTCCAAGATGGTCGGGCGCGGCATTTTTCTGGATATCGCCAAAGTCAAGGGTGTCGAGGCGCTTGACGATGGCTATGGCATCACCTGCGCCGATCTGGATGAGGCGGCTGCGGCTGCCGGTCTGAAGGTCCGCAGCGGCGATTATGTCATCGTGCGCACCGGCCAAATGGAGGCTATGCTCGCCGCCGGGTCGTGGGACGGGTATCCAGGCGGCGATGCGCCGGGCTTCGCATTTGAGACCCTGGAATGGATCCAGCAAAACCAGATCGCGGCAATCGCCTCCGATACCTGGGGCTGCGAGGTGCGTCCCAACCAGTCGGAAGCGGGCATCAATCAGCCCTGGCACTGGATCACCATTCCGATCATGGGTCTGACCATGGGCGAGATTTTCTTCCTGGGCGATCTGCACAAGGACTGTGCCGATGACGGCGTTTATGAATTTATGTTTGTCGCCCCGGCCATGCCGATCACGGGTGCCGTCGGTTCGCCGACCAATCCTCTGGCGATCAAATAGGCACCTTGGATCAAGACCCTGAAACAGGAGACCGATAACCATGGCGAAGATGACCGGCGCCCAGGTGATGGCGGATATGCTCAAAGGATATGGCGTTACCCATATCTTCATGGTTCCGGCCGTCTTGCGCCGGACCATGGCGGAAATCGAGCGCCGCACCGATATCAAGCGGCTGCACGTACATTCGGAAAAATCGGCCGCCTATATGGCCGATGGCTATGCCCGCACGTCCGGCAGGCCGGGCATTTGCATGGCGCAGGTGATCGGCGCGCTCAACCTGGCCGCGGGCCTGCGTGACGCCCACCTGGCGCACTCGCCGGTTATCGCCATGACCGGTGGGCGGGACCCGGCCACCAAGTTTCGTCAGGTGTATCAGGAAGTGGATGATATGCCGGCCTTTGAGCCGGTGACCAAATTCAACGCCACCGTTGATGACGCATCTCGCTTTCCCGACATGGTACGCCAGGCCTTTCGCGTTGCGGTTTCAGGAACGCCGGGCCCCGTTCACCTGCAATTTCGCGGCAATGAAGGCCAGGTCGACCTGGAAGAGGCCGAAATGGATGCCATTGTCGATACGCACACCGCACAGGTTCCCCCCTTTAGGCCGCAGGCCGAACCGGCGGATATCCAGGCAGCCGTCCAATTGCTGCAAGACGCCGAGCGTCCGGTCTTCGTGTCGGGCGGTGGCGTGCGCGCATCGGGCGCATCACTGGAACTCATTGCCTTGGCCGAAAAGCTTGGCATTCCTGTTGCAACCTCGCTGAACGGCAAGGACACCATCCCCGGCAATCACCCCTTGAGCGCTGGTGTCGTGGGAACCTATTCGCGCGAAAGCGCCAACCGTATCGTCAACCAGGCCGACCTGGTCTGCTTCATCGGCACTGAAACCGGCGGCATGACGACGCATTTCTGGGCGGTGCCGCCAATCGGCACGCCGGCTATCCAGATCGATATCAATCCGGAATCCATTGGCCGCAATTATCCTTTAAAGGCCGCAGTCCTGGGCGATGCCAAAAGGGTGCTCGCGGCGATGGCCGAGCTCGCCGACGGGTCAGCCGCTCAGCGCCATGCGCCATGGACAAAGCGGGCCGCTCAAATCGTCCGCGACTGGTACGCAAGCTATGATGACCTTTTGACCTCAGATGCCATCCCGATCCGGCCTGAGCGCATTTGCCACACACTGACCAGGCATCTCCCGTCCGACGCTATCGCCGTTGTTGATACCGGCCATGGCGGCATGTGGATGGGTGGCATGTATGATCTGACGCACCCCGCTCAAAGCTATATACGCAGCGCCGGCCATCTGGGATGGGCCTTTCCGGCAGGACTGGGCGTAAAATGCGCGGCGCCCGAGCGGCCCGTCGTTACCTTCACCGGCGATGCGGGATTCTGGTATCACATTGCGGAGATTGAAAGCGCGGTTCGCTGGAACATCAACGCGGTGACCATTGTCAACAACAACCGCTCCGGCAATCAATCCAAGCGCGGCTATGACAGAGCCTATGGCGGCGAGCAAACCGAGCAGGCGCGCGAAATGTGGACCTTCAACGAAACCAACTTTGCAGACATTGCCGAAAATATGGGGGCGCTCGGCATCCGCGTGGAAAAGCCCAACCAGATCGCCGGAGCCCTTGAGCGCGCCATTGCCGCCAACCGCCCCGCGATCATCGACGTGGTCACCGATATCGACGCGCTGGCACCCTTGGCGGTTAGTTAAACTGTGTTCGTAATTTGCGGCTTCGGTCTCTCAGATTGTCCGTCGTCAAATCATTTGGGCCACTGGGCGCCTGATTTAAGTGAGACACTGGCGCATCGGCGATCACTCCGCCGCCTGGACCGATGACGCGCCGGCCGGGCGCGAGCGTACGATCTGGTAGCCGCGCCGGCCGAGATACCAGACCGGCGCGCTCCACACATGCACCAGCCGTGTGAAGGGAAACACCAGGAAAATGGTGAGCCCAAAGAACAGATGCAGCTTGAAGATGATGTGGGCATCGCCGATCAGCGTTGAGGCGCCGGGCTGAAGCGTCAGGATACCCTGGGCCCAGGTCATGAACTTGACCATTTCGGCGCCATCGAGATGGCCAAGCGAAACGGGAATGGTCGCCAGGCCGAGGATGAGCTGCGCGTAGAGCAGCAGCAGGACAGCGATATCGCCGAACGACGACGTCTTGCGGATGCGCGCATCGAACAGCCGCCGGTGCACCAGCAATGAGATGCCGACGAAGCAGGCGATCCCTGCCACACCGCCGAGAATGATCGCCATCCATTGCTTGAAGGTGTGGGAGACGCCCAACGCATCGAAAACCCAGATCGGCGTCAGCAGGCCGCCGAAATGGCCGAGGAAAATAACCAGGATGCCGACGTGGAAGAGGTTCGAGCCCCAGATGAGCTGAGCGCGGCGCAGCATCTGGCTCGAGCCGCTGCGCCAGCTATACTGCTCGCGCTCAAAACGCAGCAGGCTGCCGACGATAAACACGGTCAGGCAGACATAAGGATACCAGCCGAAAACGATGTAGGTGATGGCGTCGCCCATGGCGCTCTCCTCAAGTCTGGTTGGCGGCAGCGGGCCGCTTGGCGGCGCGGATCCTGGCGACCAGGCTGTCCTTGCAGCCCAGCGCCGCGCCGGGGCCGAAGGTGACGGGCTCCTCCGCCCATGCCGCGTCGAGGGCTTCAAGGTCGTTCGGATCGGCGTCATCATCGATCAATGCGGCGTCCGGCTCATTGGTATGTGCCTCCACATCGGCCAGGGCGAGCAGGGCCCCGAACACCGCCGCATAGGAAGAGCCGCGCTTGCCGAGCCTGTCCGCGACCGCCTTCAGTATGTGGGCTGACTGACCCAGCAGCGACCGGGCCTCGGCCTGCGGCCGGGTCGACAGGAATTCCAGAAACAGCGGCAAGAAGTCGGGAAGTTCCGATTGGCCGATGCAAAGGTCGTGC
>Ga0224512_10002971_pt1 | contig 15156 bp, 16 predicted proteins | sample SF_May12_sed_USG_4_FD_169103 | JGI IMG/M metagenome (GOLD analysis project Ga0224512, IMG submission 169103) | Sediment microbial communities from San Francisco Bay, California, United States - SF_May12_sed_USGS_13 | ecosystem: Environmental > Aquatic > Marine > Sediment | place: USA...
CGGAACCGTCGCCTCTATGACGCCATCGATCAGTGGGCGTTCTGCAGCCTCCAGGCCAGCCCCGGCTGCCGGGACTTCTATGACCAACGCCGAGCCGCCGGCGACCTCCACCATCAAGCCCTCCGAGCGCTCGGCAACCGACTCGTCGGCTACCTGCATGGCTGCCTCCAAACACAAACCACCTACAACGAACACACCGCCTGGGCCCACCGACAAACCCAACAAATCAACAACGCTGCTTGACGCATACGACCCTGGGGTGTCTAGCCCAGCGCCATCCAGATGAGCACGACCGTGGCGACCGCGCCGACCACCGACCAGGCCAGTGCGGTGAACCGCCGCTTCCTCATGAAGAGCTGGATCCCGAGCCCTGTCAGGGCGATGACCACCAGCAGTACGCCGCTGACATCGATGATCAGACGCCACGCCGAGGAGGCATCGCGACCCTGGTGGAGCGCATTCATCGTGCCGACGAAGCCGTCTTCGCTGACGGTCAGGCCATAGGCACCGGACCCGGCGTCGAAGAACAGGTCGGCCGCGTAGCCCGGACTCCGGTAGGAGATCGAGCCCCGGCCGTCGTCGCCGATCCCGAAATCAGCCACCTCTCCGCCGACTTCGTGCTGTTGCCGGACGAACTCGCTGATCACGAGGAACTCGACCCCGTCCACGGTTCGGGACTCGGCCGGCAACACGCCGGACACGGTCGTTTCGACCACGTCGCCGCCGAACACCCAGTCCGGGTGGTTCAGGGTGACGCCGGTGATCCCGAAGAACAGCATCACCAGGAGGCTGAACATGCTGATGTAGACGTGGGCCCAACGAAGCCAGAACTGGGAGCGCCGCTTCCAGGTCGACCTGCTCTGCTGAGGAACCGATGAACGTGTCCGGGCCAGGTCCGCCGCCGAGGGTCCGGTCCGCTCGTGTTCCCGCCCGGAGAGCGGTGCGCGTGCCTCCACCTCGGTCACGCTACCGGCTGGGGGACCGATGAGCCACTCACCTGCGTCAGGCGACGCGGGCCACCAACACGAAGGCGTCCGGGACGATGCTGACCGACAGCCACGACCAGCGGCCCTGATCGACACCGTCGACCACCACACGCAACCGCCGACCGGGAGAGAACTCGGCCTCGCCCTTCCGACTCACCTCGAGGCGGGGGTGGGGCAGGTGGGTTCCCGTGGCCGCCCGTCGTTTCGCCTCGCGCCCCTGGCGCCACGGGAGCGACCCGACGGTGACGTCGAGTCTGCCGTCATTGGGATGGGCGCGCGGACCGAGGCGGAGCCCCGAGGCCAGCGGAGCGTTCATCACGATCAGCTCCGGCCACGGTGACAGACCACGCAGCCACCACGGCCACCGGTGGCCCATCACATGAGCGACGAAGGGAACGGTCCGCTGTGCAAGACCAGCCCGATTGCCGAGCGACACAACGCCCAGATCCATCGGGTAGCGATGGTGGCGGGCTCCGGCGGCATCGGCGTCCAGCAGCACATCATCGGCGCCTATCGTCGTGGCCACATCACCGCGCCCGACGAGAATCACCGGCATTCGACCTCCGGAGCGGTGCTCGTCGGCCAGGCGGGCCAGGTCGGCGTCATCAACCGCCGCCAGGCCAGGGAGTTCGTCATCGAAGGTCGAGCCCCAGGGCTCGCCCTTCTCGATCGTCATGGACGGTCTCCGACCGGCTCGACGGTTGACGAATCGGCGTCATCATCGCCTTCGAACTCGATCGCCGACGAGGCGGCCACCAGATCGCGGTGGACCGCATCGGCCGCGCTGCGGGCTGACCGCGCCGTTTCCGGATCCGGTGCCAACTGTCCGAGCTGGCGGAGCAGATCGATGAGCTGCTTGGTCGTTCGGATGAAGTCGCCCGCAGTCAGATCCTCCTCGCCCAGGATGTCGTCGAGCGGCACGCCCGACGCCCAACCGTGGGCGACGGCGACGAAGCCCGGGTCCGGGGCCCTGGTCGGTGGCAGCTGCGATTCCTCCTCGGCCAGGTTCAGATCGAGGTGCCGAGCCTGGATCTGGCGGAACCGGCGCCGCATGTCGGCCGACGGGTACCACGGCCGACCTGGCGTTCCGCTACTGCGCCGTTCCTCGTAGACGAACACCGACGCCAGCGCTGCGACCTCAGCGGGATCGAGGCCGTCGAACAACCCGGCCTCCAGCGTCTCGGCCACCAGCAGATCACTCTCGTGATAGAGCCGGGCGATCCGCTCCCCGCTGTCGGTCAGCTCCCAGTCGAGGAGATGACCGCGCTCGGTCAACAGGTCGATCACCCGATCGAACTGCCCGGCCAGCGAGTCGGCTCGCCCGGACGCCACCTGGCGGGCCCGGGCAAGATCGGCCTCGATCTTCTCCAGACGTTTGAGACCGCGACGGGCGTCCGGTGGCACATCGTCCTTGGTGAGAATCGCCGGTCTGGACCGATCCCTCGTTCCCGATCGGCGGCCGTCGTTCGACTTCCCGCCTCCTCGGCCATTGGACGAGGGTCGGGCAAGGCGCCGGTTCTTCAACTGGCGGGCCACCTCGTGGGCGAAGCTGACGCTGTTGGGAAGGTACGGTTCCGGTAGCTCGACGGTGGCCACCACATCAGGCGGCTCGAGTAGCTCGTCGGGAGTCAACTCGTAGCTGTCGCCGTCGGTGTCGACCACCGTGACTCGAATCCGTCCCCGACTCCGGAAAGCGACCGCCAGCACCGCCACCACCGACGTGCGGGCTCGGGCGTCGCGCCCTCCCCCGACCGAGTGAAGGCGGACGACGTCACCGGGGGCAAGATGGGCCAGCGCGAACGCCATTTCCTGGTCGTCGACCGATCCGGTGCTTGGCGTCACCGTGGCCGACCGGAGATCGTCGATCGACCCGTGGTCGGCCTCCAATCGGTTGATCAACTGTCGTCGACGCTCGACGAGTCGCTCGATCCGGTTCTCCTCCCGCACCACGCCGGCATCGATGCGATACTGGGCGAACGACAGGTTCAGGAGCTGACGGGCACGGTCCTGGGTGTAGCGGCGCACCAGATTGGCGGCCATGTTGTACGTCGGCCGAAACGATGAGCGGAGCACGAATCGCTTGCTGAGGGCCAGGTTCGCCACCTGTTCGAACGTGGTGTAGGGCGACCACAGCACAACCGCCTGGCCGTGGCTGTCGATTCCCCGCCGACCGGCCCGGCCGGTCAGCTGGGTGTACTGGGCCGGGGTGAGGAATTCGTGGGTTTCGCCGGTGAACTTCGTCAGCTTCTCGATGACGACCGTGCGTGCCGGCATGTTCACGCCGAGGGCCAGTGTCTCGGTGGCGAACACAACCTTGACCAGACCGGCGATGAAACACGCCTCCACCGCCTCCTTGAACGGCGGGACCATGCCGGCGTGGTGGGCGGCCACACCTGCCATCAGCCCTCGCCGAAACCGTCCGTAGTCGAGGACCTCGAGATCGGATGGATCGAGGGCGTGCACGTGACTGTCCACGATCTCAGCCACCTTCTGACGCTGCTCGGGGCCGATCAGGTGCAGACCGGAGTCGATCACGGCCCGGGCCGCGTCGTCACATCCGGCCCGGCTGAAGATGAAGTAGATCGCCGGGAGCAGGTCCCGATCCTTGAGCGTTTTGATGACGTCGATCCTGCGGGGCGTACGCCATTTCGGTCGGCCCCCGGACTTCGATCGATCGTCGGAGTGACTGCGGCCGCCGCGCCGCCGGCCGTTCGAGGGCTGATTGTCGTAGCGAAAGCCCTTCGGGTTCGGCTCTGAACCCTTGATCGTCCGCAGCAGGTGGATGTGGGAGCCCGACCGCTCCCCCACCATGTACAGGTTCGTCAAATCGACGGGCCGTTCGGTCTCGACCACGAGGCGGGTCTCACCCCGCACCGTCTCGATCCAGGCTGCCAGCTCGTCGGCGTTGGAGACCGTGGCCGAGAGGCAGATCAGGCGAATGCGGCGAGGAAGATGGATGATGACCTCCTCCCACACCGGACCTCGATAGGCGTCCTGCAGGTAGTGCACCTCGTCGAGCACCACGGCGGCGAGAGCATCCAGATCCGTGCCGGCGTACAACATGTTCCGGAGCACCTCGGTGGTCATCACCACAACCGGGGCGTCGGCATTGATGCTGTTGTCACCGGTCAGGAGCCCGACCCGATCCCGGCCGAACTGCTCCCCGAGATCGAAGAACTTCTGGTTCGACAGCGCCTTGATCGGTGTCGTGTAGAACACCCGAGCACCCGCATCGAGCACTCGATTGACGGCGTAGTCGGCCACCAACGTCTTGCCGGCCCCTGTTGGTGCGGCGACGATGACGTGCCGGTCGTCGTCGATCCCGTCAAACGCCTCCAGCTGAAAATCGTCGGGGGTGAAGCTAAGTCGATCGATGAACGCCTGACGAACCTCGGCCGCCTCCGCCATCACCCGACGGACTCGACGTCCACCGGGGGCTCCGCTGCCCGGCGACGCAACAGGATCCGTCCGATGACGATCGCGATCTCGTAGAAGAAGTACATCGGAACCGCGACGATGGCCAGGTTGAACGGATCTCCGGTTGGCGTGATGATCGCAGCCAGAACGACCACGGCGACCATGGCGATACGGCGGTTTCCAGCGAGCTGATCGGGCTTCACCACCCCGACCAATTGCAGGAAGATGAGGATCAGCGGAAACTCGGCGGCGAAACCGAATGCGAGCATCATCTTCACGAAGAAGCCGATGTACTCGCTTGGCCGGTAGAGCGGGGTGAAGCTGTCGACACCGAAACCCTGCAGGACCGCAAGGGTCCGAGGCATCAGGATCCACGCGGCGGCCATGCCCAGAACGAGCAGCACGAACGATGCGAGAAGGAACGGAAGCAGCATCCGTTTCTCGTTCGGATAGAGGCCGGGGAGGATGAAGCGACCGAGCTGGTACAGCACGACCGGCAGCGCCAGCAGCAGCCCTCCGTAGCCCGACACGGTCAACACCGTCGAGAACGCCTCGATCGGCCCTGTGGTCAGGAGCCCGCACCGTTCGACATCGGTGGTGGAGAGCTGGAACTCACAGTACGGGTCGATCAGGAAGGTCAGGACCGGACCCTGGAAGGTGAAGATGAGGATGGCTCCGGCGACGACGGCCAGTACCGCTCGAATCAGTCGCTTTCGCAGTTCGGTCAGATGGCCGAGCAGCGTCATTTCGGCCACAGCCTGGGCCCGCGCCTCCTCGCTCTCGGCCGATCGCCGGAAGGGGATCCTCATGCCACCTCGTCCGCGGCACTTGTGTCGACGGACTCGACCTCGTCATCGGCCATGTCATCGACCATGTCATCGACCATGTCATCGACCATGTCATCGACCATGTCATCGACCATGTCATCGACCATGTCATCGGCCATGTCATCGGCCTCGGCCGCGCCGTCACCAGCCTCCTGAGCGAGCTCGGCATCGTCAGGGCCGGTCGCGGCGACGTCGTCGTCGTGACCGGCCTCGGCAGTATCGTCAGCGTCGGTGGCGGCGACGTCGTCGTGGGCGTCGGCGTCGACCATTTCCGCCTCCTCGGCGTTGCCGTCGGCGGCATCGTCGGCGGACGGCGGATGACTCCACATGTCGGCGACCCTCGTGGACCCGTCGACACCGAGATCGGTCTTGAACGGCTCGGTTGTTGCGTCCTTGACGGCTTCGACGGTTGACTCGAGCTCGGTGCCCGCCCAGCTCTTGACGTCCGCCGCCCGCTCGATCTCATCGAGGCTCGCGTTGAGGTCACGCCGAAGGTTGTCGCTCATGGTCTTGAGCTGGCCGACGACCCGACCTGTTCGGCGGATAACCCCGGGCAGCTGCTCGGGGCCGACCGCGATCAGCAAAACCAGCGCGATCAGAATCATCTCTCCGGCGCCGATGTTGAACACAATCAGTAGGCTAGCGGGTTGAGGGTCGCCGCAATCGGCTCCGACGGACGTGGCGAGGGCGGGTCTGCGGTCGGTGGCCGGACCGCTCGGCGGCTACCCGTTGATGAAGTCGGCGAGGGCGGCGTTGAGACGGTTGTCGTCCTGCAGGAGATGATGGAAATCGAGCAGATCGTCGTGCGAGATCGGCTCGCCGACGTGCACCTCGTTCAGCTCGGCAGGGAGACGCCAGGTGGTGAACGAAACGCCGGAGGCAACGAGTAGATCGATCGTCCTGGATTCCGCCGGCTTCACGACCATCATGGAGCAGTGCGGGCAACGGAACGCATAGGTGCCGACGTTGTTGTCGTCACAGATTCGAACGTGAACATCGGCCGTGGTCAGTTCGACATCGCCGCACTCGGAACAGCTCGCTCGTATTGTTGCCATCGAAGTAAGTCCTCCCGACCCCGTCTTGGGCTTTGTCCCCAATAGATTCGGCACCACCGAGCAGTGTCTTGAGGTTTCAGCACAACTACCCACAAAATCCGGGTCGCCCGACCTGATGACGTTTCCTTCGGCGGCCGCTACCGAGGGAAACCGGGGCCGATGTGGGCAAGATGGGGCGGTGACGACGCGACTTCCCTCGCTGCACGGGCAACTCATCACGTTCGCCTCGGGACCTTCGGAAACCGGCGGACGGGATGAGGATATCGATGCCCTGGCGGGAGTCGTGAGTGGTCATGTCGACGGACTGGACGTCACGGTCCGCCTCACCCGTGACGGTGTCGCCGTCCTGGCCGATTCCGATCGGATTCGGACCGGCCTGCGGCGGAAGCGGATCGACGGTTTCGATGCGGTCGACCTGCCTCCGGAGATACCGACGTTGGCCAACATCCTCGCTCAGACATCGGATCGAAACCCGCTGTTCGTCACCGTGGGCGGCGACTCGACCTTCGAGGCGGTGTTGTCGACCGCCCGGACGCATGGACCCGAGGTGGAGACGCGCCTGTGGCTGGTCGGTCACGATCAGTCGGAGCTCATCCGCTGGCGGCCGAGAACTCAGGCGCTGATGCTCCTGGGCACGGCACGCCGGCGCGTGGGCGGCGGGCTCGAGAGGCTCCTGGCCGAAGTGCACGGTGACGACCTCGATGGGGTGAGCATGCCCCACGCCGACTGGTCGGGCGGGTCCATCGCCCTGGCCCATCGTTTCGGGCTGCGGACCCACGCATCGGGAGGGCGCCACAACCGGGAGTTGGCGTCGGTGATCGACGCCGGCATCGACGCGATCACGGCAGATGACCCGATCCGACTGGGTGCGGTGGCAGCAGAGTTCTATCCGAACGGTGGTTGACCGAATGCCGACGGGGAACAGCCACGGATCGGGCCCCGATCCCGGTCGGTTGAAGCCACTGCGGGTTCCCGTGTGGGTGGTGGCCGTGGTGATCCTGATCGCGGTTGGTTGGTTTCTGGCCGGGGGCTCGATCGGGGTCGAGTCAGGATCGATTGAGCAGTCGGGAGATGCGGCGGCCACGGCGATCGAGTCCCGATACTCTGATCTGCCCGTCGTCGCCGTCGGCGACCTTCCCGGCGAGGCCCGCAACACGCTGGCGCTCATCGCGGCCGGCGGCCCGTATCCCTTCACCCGAGACGACTCGGTGTTTCAGAATCGGGAGCGGCTCCTACCGCTCCGCGACGACGGCCACTACCGCGAGTACACGGTCATCACGCCCGGCGAAGACGATCGCGGTGCCCGACGGATCGTGGCCGGAGCCGCCGGCGAGTTCTACTACACCAACGATCACTATGCATCGTTCCGCGAGATCGTGGGAGTCGGCCCATGACCCCACTTCTGTCGCTTCTCCTGAACGACCTGCCACCCGGGCTCTGGCACCTCGACGGATTCGACCCGGTTCGGCGCCACCTCGTGGAGGCGTTCGGCCACCGGGTTGTGCTCATCGACATCGATCCCGGCGCCAGCAAGCTCGAACTTCTCGATCTGGTGGCCGACCGACTCGGGTTTCCCCACTGGTTCGGGCGGAACTGGGACGCCTTGAACGACGCCCTGTTCGATTTGACGACGCCCTACGACACACCGTCGTCGATCGGCCACGGCGACGATCTGATTGTGTTCCGCGCCGTCGACAACGCTTCAGAGCCGACGGGGAACCTCGAACCGGGCGCTGCTGCGGCCACGATGTTCGACATCGTCGCCCAGGTCGCCGACGAGGCCGGCTTCTGTGTGGTGGTCGCCGGCATCGCCGCCGGTCGTAATCCTACAGACGGCTCACACGGCTGACGGGCCAGAACAACACGAAGGCGCGTCCGACCACCCGCTCCTCGGCGATCGGACCGAGTTCGCCCCGCGAATCCGACGACAGGTTGCGGTTGTCACCCATCACGAAGACGAATCCCTCCGGAACGGTGACCGGACCGAAGTCGGGCATGACCAGACCGGGCTCGAGGTAGGGCTCCAGGAGTTCCTGATCGTTGATGAACACCTTGCTTTCGCGGATCTCGATCGTTTCGCCACCGAGAGCGATCACCCGTTTGATGACGTCCTTCGGTTGGTCGGGACCGGCTGTCGCGATCTCGTCCTCCGTGCGGTGGAACACCACGATGTCGCCCCGACCGACGTCACCGAACCGGTAGCTGAGCTTGTTTACGAGCACCCGATCCTGGATGAGTAGGGTGTCCTCCATCGACGGCGAAGGGATGTAAAAGGCCTGAAGAACCAACGCCCGGAGCACGAGTGCGAGGAGGACGGCGGCCACCAGCACGACCGCCCACTCGATGGCGTTGCGGCGAGCTGCGGCACCGGTGGCGAGTTCGTGGTCGTCGACGTCGGGCTCGACGGGCTCGATGGGTGGGCCGCCGTAGACGGCTTCGTAACCGGACCCGGCGGGATAGCCCGGATCGGTCGGGGGATCCGACCGTCGGCTGTCGTGAAGCCCGAAGTCGGAGTGGGGGCCGGTCTGCCGGGGATCCTGAGCGAGGGTGTCCTCGTTGACGTATCCCCCCTCGACCCATCCCCCCTCGACGTATCCCCCCTCGACGTATCCCCCCTCGACGCGGCCGGCGGGAGGCGGATCGAGGCCGGGGATGTGGGTCTCCCCGACTCCGTCGTCAGCGGCCTCGTTGCCGGTGAGGTGGTCGAACGTCAGGCGATTACCTGGGGCGGTCTCGAAGAAGCGGCTGCTCGCCTCCTCGAAGGCCGGGTCGTAGTCGTTCACCGCAGCCCACTCGGCGTCGGTCCGGGTGAGCCGGGCCTTCGTGACCGCCAACTCCGTGGTCGCGGGATCAACCGGTATCCCCGGCGGGACGAAATCGGCTTGCCGGGGGCGCTGTGTCCAACGTCCGTCGGAGCGGCGCGACAGCTGGGTCGACAACGGACGATCCGATCCGTTCTGCCGGCCTGCCTCGTGCTGCCGGCGAGCGCCATTCGGAGTTGTCATACAGTTACCACCGTAGTCGTCACAATGTGCCGGGTTCGGCATGGTTGTCGAGCGATGTCCACGGTTTCGCCGGGGCCGGAACTCCTCCGGCTCGACAACTTGGTCCGAGTCTAGGCTCCAACTGTAACGAAACCTTAATTCGACTGATATCTGGACAGGATGCGTGTGGCGGCATCGCGTCCGAGATGATCAGCGCCTTCGATCCCATCGGCCGACATCACCTCGGCCTGAGGACCGAGGCTCACGAGAAGCCGTTCGAGCCACGGAATCTCGGTGACGGCGAGTTCGACAACCAGCCGTCCGTCGACCTGGTCCTCCACTCGTTCGCTCGGATAGCTGTCGACCACCCACGCGGCCTCCGGTTCGAGCCGGAGGGTCACCCGAGGCATCCCCTCGCGTGTTTGGAACACGCCGACCCGTTCATGGTCGCGGTCGGGTTCCACCCGGGCCGGCCGGTTCAACGGCGTCAACGACTCGATCCGGTCAACCCGGAAGATCCGCTCACCTTCGGCCGTGTGGCACCAGGCGTGCACATACCAGTTGCCGGATTCGGCGAACACCCGCCAGGGCGCCACCTGTCGCTCCGTGCGAGCGTCACGGTTGTACGAGTAGTAGGCGATCTCGACCTCGGTTGCCTCGGCTGCGGCCAATCGGAGCTGGTCCAGGATGTCGTGTTCCGCTGACCCGAGGCGGATGTCCACGGCATCGGCGCCCTCGACACCGACGACCTGAGCCAGTTTGTCGAGTGCCCGGGCCAGCGCGCCGTCGGGATCGGTACCGGGCACCGAAAGGAGGGCCTCCGATGACGCCAGCAACGCCAGGCCCTGGCCCGGAGTCAGCCGTAGCGGCCGGGAGAAATAGTCGGCCAACAGGATCGAGACCCGGCCCTCGTCGTCGATCTGTACATCGATCAGTGCGTCGGGCGAGTACGGGGGAAGACCGACCATGAAGACAACCTCGAGGTCGGCGAGGAGGTCGGCTTCCCGGAGGCCGAATCGGGCGGCGACGTCGGCCACCCGATGGCCGGGATTGGCCACGATCCAGGGCACGACGGCCAGAACCCGCCGCAGCCGATCGCCGGCGGTGGTTCGACTCATCGCTCGGCTCCCTCACCGGCCGCGGTCGACACCGTCTCGTTGGATCGACGGGAGGCCATGGCCTGTAGCCAATCGACCATCTCCTGCCGCAAATCGGCCGGCTCGAGGATCTCGGCGTGCTCCAGGAATCCGAGAACAAACGTGCGGAACGCCTCGGTTCGCACAACGGGAACGTCGAACACCACACCGCCATCGTCACGACGTTCGGCACTCACGTCGGGGCCGAGAAACCGAGCCGCCGCAGCCGCATGGCTTTCGTCGACCAGCAGTCGGGCGGTGACCTGCCGGTCGCTCCCGAACTCCCAGGCTTTGAGCGGACCGTCGGACCCGTTGCTCGGCCGCTGGGACGTTACCGGACGGCCGGTGCGCTCGACGCCGCCCTCGATCCGGTCGAGACGAAAGTTCCGCTGACCATCGCGGTCGTGGTCGAAACCGGTGAGGTACCAGCGACCGCGGTGAAAGTCGAGTCGCCATGGATCGAGCGTGCGGGTGTTTCCCCGGTATGAGAACGAGATCGTCTCGTTGGCGGTGATGGCCTGGAAGATCGGCACCAGCGCCGGGTCGGTGGGAAGGTTGGCGACGACCCCCTGCATCACCCCGGGTCCGGCCGGCGCCCCGCCCGATCCTCGGAGCGTGGCGGTGCGCTCCCCGGCTCCGACCGCCTCGGAGGCGAGTCCGCCCAGCTTCCACAGCGCTTCCTCATCGTCGTCGATGCCGTCGACCCGAACCGACAGTGACGCGAGATGCAGGGCGGCGAGCTCCTCGGGATCCAGGCCGGGGTCGGCGAGGTAGTACTCGGCCGGATCGATACGGTAGCCGTCGACCGGGGGGTCGGTTGCCGGGACCCGTTCAACCGTGAGCGGGATGCCCATGACCCGAAGGTCGTCCTTGTCCCGTTCGAACGCCCGATGGAAGGCGCTGCTCGAGTCGGGGTAGCCCTCGACCCGGCGGCGGATCTGCTCGGCGGTGAGCGGGCGCGGCGTGTTGAGTAGAACGGCGGTGAGATTGAGCAGTCGTTCGAGCTTGTTGACCGACATCGCTACCACAGTAGCGACGTTGCCCCGTGCTCCGTGTCAGAGGCTGGCGATCAGCTTCTCGACCCGCTCGTCCGCGCTCTTGAACGGATCCTTGCACAGGACGGTTCGCTGGGCCTGGTCGTTCAGCTTGAGATGCACCCAGTCGACCGTGTAGTCGCGCTTCTTCTCCTTGGCCCGACGTATGAAGTCGCCCCGAAGTTTGGCCCTGGTCGTCTGGGGCGGCTGGTCAATGGCGTCGAACATCTGGTCGTCGGTGAGCGTGCGCTCCACCATGTCGCGGTTCTGCATCCTGTAGAACACGCCGCTTTCCCGGCGGATGTCGTGGTACTGCAGGTCGATCAGTGCCACGCGAGGATGGCTGAGAGCCAGGCCGTGCTTCTCGCGGTACGACTCGATCAGGTTGTGTTTGATCACCCAGTCGAGTTCACGGTCGAGTTTGAACGGATCACTTTCGAGTTGGGTCAACACGTGCTCCCACATGTTGAGCGCTTTCAGCTCGTCGTCGGGGAAACCGTGAATCTCCCGGTACCGGAGGGCGCGGGCCAGGTACTCCTGCTGAATCTGGAGCGCCGAGGCCTCCCGTCCGTTGACCAGCCGCACCTTGCGGGACAGGGACAAGTCGTGGCTGATCTCGCGGATGGCCCGAATGGGATTTTCGAGCGACATGTCGGGCAGCACGTAGTCTGGATCCTCGACCATGCGCAGCAGAACCGCCATGACCCCGACCTTGAGGTAGGTCGTGTATTCGCTCATGTTCGAGTCGCCGACGATCACATGGAGGCGCCGGAAGCTCTCGGCGTCGGCGTGAGGTTCATCCCGGGTGTTGATGATCGGGCGGGACCGGGTCGTGGCCGACGACACCCCTTCCCAGATGTGTTCGGCCCGCTGGCTGAGGGCGAACATCGGACCCCGAGCCGTCTGCAGGACCTTGCCGGCACCGGCATAGATCTGACGGCTGACCAGGAACGGGATCAGGATCTCGTCGTAGTGGTTCAGATCGTCGGTCCGCGCCGTCAGGTAGTTCTCGTGACAGCCGTAGGAGTTGCCGGCCGAGTCGGTGTTGTTCTTGAACAGATGCACCTTTCCCCGGATGCCCTCGTCGAGGAGCCGCTCCTCGGCCGAGCCCAGGAGTTCCTCGAGGATCCGCTCGCCCGCCTTGTCGTGCACGACCACTTCACCGATCGAGTCGCACTCGGCGGTGGCGTACTCGGGATGGGAGCCGACATCGAGGTAGAGCCGGGCGCCGTTGACGAGGAACACGTTCGAGGAACGACCCCATGACACGACCCGCCGGAACAGATAGCGGGCGACCTCGTCTGGGCTCAGCCTGCGCTGACCCCGCAAGGTGCAGGTCACTCCGTACTCGGTCTCGAGGCCGTAGATGCGACGGTTCACCACGTGTCCAACCTAGCCGCTTCGGATGCTCCGAGCAGATCGGCATCCACGCTCGGCGGACGAAGTCGGCGGCTCAACGACCCAGTAGCTCGTCAATATCGCCGTTCTCCAGCCTACGGAAACACCGACCCGCGTCCAGGCGGTCGAGCACGGCGGCTTCGAGGGCGTCGCCGCCGAGCGTCCGGTCGTCGCCGGCCAGTGCCGATGCGGCCGCCTGCAACCCTGCGGCGAGGTCCATGTCGGCGTTGTAGGTGGCGGCGAGTCGCTCGCGAATCGCGTCGGCCTCGCCACCGAGGACGGCGAACCCGTCTTCGTCGGAGACCGAGCCGTCGTAGCGAATGTGGAACATCCGATCGCCCTCGCGCTGAAAACCGACCGACACGACCAGGATCTCGACCTCGAGCGGTTTGGTCTCGTGGGTGAAGATCTGGCCGAGCATCTGGGCGTACTGGTTGGCCAGGGCCTGGGAGTCGACGTCGTCGCGGGAATAGGTGTAGCCCTTCAGATCGGCGTGGCGGATGCCCGCGATGCGGAGCTGATCGTATTCGTTGTATCGACCAACACCGGCAAAGGCGATCCGGTCGTAGATCTCGGAGATCTTTCGCAGGTTGCGCGATGGGTTCTCGGCGCACAGCAACACCCCTTCGGCCACCTCGACGGCGGCCAGACTTCGACCCCGGGCGATGCCCTTCTGGGCGAAGTCGGCCCGATCCTTCATCAGCTGTTCGGGCGCTACATAGAACGGCATGTTCATTTCGTCTCACCTCCCCACTGGCGATCGCGGAACTCGGCCAGGACCCGCTCGAAGCGTTCGGAGACATCGGACTCGGGAAGCTCGTTGTATCCGGTGGCGTCGATGGTGGCCACAATCGGGTAGATCCCCCGCATGCTGTCGGGGCCGCCAGTGGCCGAGTCGTCGTCGGCGGCGGCGAACAGTGCGCTGATCATCAGATCGACCGTGTCGTCGGCGGTCATGTCGTCGCTACGACCCATCTTGATGACGGTGCGAGCGAACAGGCTGCCCGACCCGGAGGCGACGAAGTCCTCCTCCTCGTACCGGCCACCCGTCACGTCGTAGGCGTAGAGGCGACCATAACCCCGGCGGCGATCGAAGCCGGCGAACAGAGGAACCACCACGAAGCCCTGCATGGCAGCCGGAAGATTGCCGCGGAGCATCTGGGAGAGTTGATTGGCTTTGCCCTCGATCGAGAGGGCGTGACCCTCGACCTTCTCGTAGTGTTCGAGCTGGAGCTGGAACATCTTGACCATCTCCATGGCCGGACCGGCGGCGCCGGCGATGGCCACCCCCGACCAGCGATCGGCGGGGAACACCTTACGCATGCCGCGATAGCTGATCAGGTTGCCGGCAGTCGCCCGACGATCACCGGCGATGACGACGCCTCCCAAGTAGCGGGAGGCGACGACAGTCGTGCCGTGTGTGATGTCGAGCTCGCTGGTGTTCATGTGACCCTCAGCAAGCACACTTGCCGTCGTTCGACCGTAGAAGTCGAGAAGAGCGGCGAAGTTGGGACCCGGATCTTTCCATGATTCGAATACCGGTAGGTTCATACGGCCCCAAGCCTACGTGCGAACAGGGACGATGCGATCGATCTCCAGGTGATCGCCTGCAGCCACTGGCCAGACACACGATCGATCTCCAGGTGATCGCCTGCAGCAGCGAGTTTCGGCATCGTTACCGCCGAAACTCGGTAAGGTCATGCTCCGCACGACCGGCACCGACCGCTATTCGCCACCCTTTTGGATGTAGCTCTTGACGAAATCCTCGGCGTTCGTTTCCAGAACGTCGTCGATCTCATCGAGCAGATCGTCGAGTTCGGCCTTCAATGCCTCGCCTTGCTCGCCGGTGGCGGGGATCTCCTCGATCTCCTCCTCGGTCTGCGGCTTGGTTGTTGTCTTCTTGATTCTCTCCCGCTCAGCCATCTCGGCCACCTCCTCGAACGATGCCGCTGCGATCAGCGATCTGCGGCGCTGGGGGCATCGTAGTTCGTTCTTGTGTCTTCCTCGCAATTGTTTATCGGTCCGGTAATGCCACATCGCAGGAGTTTCGGCCCTGTTAGCCGAAACTCGAGGCGACGGGTTCCGTCCCGTCGCACTCAGGCCCCTAGTTTTTCCAGGAGCTGTGCCGCGGTCTCACTTTCATCCAGGATAGTTCCTACGTGGCTGCGTGTACCGCGACCTGGTTCCAGCATCGGGACCCGACGGAGCGGATCGTCGCCGACGTCGAAGACAATCGAGTCCCAGTTGGCGGCCACCACGTTGTCGGCGAATTTTTCGAGACACCGACCCCGGCAGTAGGCCCGGGTGTCCTCCGGCGGT
>Ga0224512_10002972_pt1 | contig 15156 bp, 14 predicted proteins | sample SF_May12_sed_USG_4_FD_169103 | JGI IMG/M metagenome (GOLD analysis project Ga0224512, IMG submission 169103) | Sediment microbial communities from San Francisco Bay, California, United States - SF_May12_sed_USGS_13 | ecosystem: Environmental > Aquatic > Marine > Sediment | place: USA...
TCATTCCCCTTCTCCAGATCGGCAGCGTCCCGAAAGGACACCACAATGCCCTGCTGTGGACGGCGCGTGATGGATTTGTATCGAACGCGCTCGTCCCTGAGCAAGGTGCGGATGTCGTTTACGTTGCGCTCCTCGGCACTTCGCAGCGCCGACACCATATCCACCTCCATGAGAAAGTGGACGCCCCCGCGAAGGTCAAGCCCCAGATACATGGGCAAAGCGCCCAGCTTTTGAAGCCACCCTGGCGTCGACGGGGCGAGATTGAGGGCCACCACGTACTGACGGCCGAGCTCGATTCTCAGTTCATCCTGGGCTTCGAGCTGTTTCTCGGGGTCGGAGAAGCGAACCAGCAGGGAACGCTCGGTTCTTTCGATGCGTTTGGGCCTGAGATTCGCCTGGATAAGGCGCTCGTTCACCCGCGATTCCAGCTGCTCGTCGACTTGAGCGCCGCGCAGCGCCGAAATCTGCACCGCAGGGTCTTCACCGAAAACATTAGGCAGGGCGAAAACAATGCCTATGGCGAACACCACTACCAGCAGCAGCTGCTTCCAGAACGGATATCTGTTGATCATTGACTAGACGCGCGTTCCTTGACGCCGGAAGTCGCCGGTCCAGGCGGCTTAAGACCAATCAATTGGATTTCATCGTGCCTTTGGGCATCAGCGAGGCAACGGCCACGCGCTGCACCTGCACCTGCAATCCGTCGGCGACCTCGAGAGTGATGAAGTTGTCGCCCACTTTGCTGATTTTGCCCAGCAATCCGCCGTTGGTGACCACTTCATCTCCCTTGGCAAGCGCCGACACCAGGGACTTGTGCTCCTTGGCGCGCTTTTGCTGGGGCCGGATGAGGAGGAACCAGAAAACAGCAAAGATGATGATTATAAAGGCAAAATCGCCGATACCGGGTCCGGCGCCACCGCCACCTTGCGCATATGCGTCCGATATGAAGAATCCCATCAGCAAACCCCACTTAGATTCCGGGCAGAACAAGCGGCGGATTATAGTCACTTGAAGCCCGCCGTTGCGAGCCGTGCCCAGCCGCATTATTCACCAGCCCACCAAGCAAGGGCGCGGAGATGCCCCTAGATGCAAGGCGCGCCACGGAAAAGGTGTGAAGACTTATCCGCAGGTGCGTCGAGCGCCTCTTCCTAGGACAACGCCGCCGACCCAGGCTGATGCTCGTCCGCAGCCGCGGGTTGGTGAATCATGCGGTTTGAGAGTCATCGCTCATCTTCTACTACCTCCCGAGCGGCGTAAAAGTTCCCCACGAACTGCTGCAGCGAGCCCGCACGTATCGCAACACGAAGCCCGCGCATGAGCTCCAGATAATAGTGAAGGTTGTGCCAGGTGTTGAGACGCGCGGCGAGAATCTCGCCGCAGCGATACAGATGATGCAGATAGGCGCGGCTGTAGTGCCGGCAGGTGTAACAAGTGCACGCCTCGTCCAGCGGCCTCGGGTCGTCGCGATAGCGGCTGTTTCGTATGCGCACCACGCCGCTTCGAACGAACAGGTGGCCGTTGCGGGCGTTTCGGGTCGGCAGCACGCAGTCAAACATGTCGATTCCCCTGGACACCGACTCGACAATGTCCTCGGGCAGCCCCACGCCCATGAGATAGCGCGGCTTGTCCGCCGGCATTTTCGAAACAATGAAATCGAGCACCTCGAGCCGGGCAGCGGGCGGCTCGCCGACTGAAAGCCCTCCGAGCGCATAGCCGTCAAAGCCGATTTCGAGCAAGGACTGAAGTGACTGCTCGCGCAGATCGGGAAAGACGCCCCCCTGAACGATGCCAAACAGGGAATCCGGACCGTCTCCGTGGGCCTGCTTGGAGCGCGCCGCCCAGCGGCTTGTACGCTCCGCCGCTGCGGCCACGTCGGACTTCTCCGCCGGATACTGGAAACAGTCGTCGAAGGCCATGACGATGTCAGCACCCAGCGCCTTCTGCACCTCCATGGATCGCTCCGGGCCGAGAAATACGCGATCGCCGTTCAGCGGCGAGCTGAACTCAACCCCGTTCTCGGCCACGGTGCGCCGTTCGCCGAGGCTGAACACCTGGAAACCGCCGGAATCGGTGAGGATGGGTTTTGGCCAGTTCATGAACCGGTGAAGCCCTCCCAGGGCGGCCACTTCCGCCGCGCCGGGCCTCAGCATTAGATGAAAGGTGTTGGCGACTATAAGCTCCGCACCCAGATCCGCGACCTCGTCGGGGGTCAAGGCTTTGATCGTGCCGTAGGTGCCGACGGGCATGAACGCGGGGGTCTCCACCTGGCCCCGGGCGAACCGCAGGCGACCCGCGCGCGCCCGGGTGTCGCTGGCCTGCAGAAGAAAATCCATCAGCGAACACCCGCCGCGGCCGTCACGAACATGGCGTCGCCGTAACTAAAAAACCGGTAACGATCCGCCACGGCGTGGCGGTACGCGCGAAGCACGTTGTTGCGGCCGGCAAAGGCGCAGACCAGCATCAGCAGCGTCGATTCGGGCAGGTGAAAATTAGTCAACAGCGCATCGACGCAGCGAAAGGTGCAGCCGGGGTAAAGAAAAAGATCGGTGTCACCGGCATACGGAACGGTTTCTCCGCTAGACGAAGCGCTTTCCAGGGCGCGCACGGTGGTGGTGCCTACGGCGACAACTCGGCCGCCCCGGGACCTCGCCCGTTTGATCTGCAGGCACAGCGGGTCCGATACCACTACCCGTTCCTGCTGCATGGCGTGCTCCTCCACTCGCTCGCCGCGAACCGGCTGAAAGGTTCCAGCGCCGACGTGCAGGGTAATCATCCCGGTGTCGACGCCCGCAGCGCGGATCTCGTCAAGCAGCGCATGGTCAAAATGCAGCCCTGCGGTGGGCGCCGCCACTGCGCCCTCTTGTTTGGCGTAGACGGTCTGGTAGCGCTCGCCGTCGGCCGTTTCCGCGGGACGCCGGATATAGGGCGGCAGCGGTATTTGCCCGTGACGGCGCATCAGCGCATCCGGGGTATGCCCGTTAGCGAGCTCGAGCTCGAACAGGTCGCCGTGCCGAGCCACGACCTTCGCCGCCACATCGCCGATCTGAATACCGGTGCCGGGCTTGGGCGACTTGCTGGCGCGCACCTGAGCGAGAAAGCGGCGCTCGTCTAAAGCCCGCTCGAGCAATAGCTCCAGCGCGCCGCCGCTGGCCTTTTTTCCCTCGAGGCGGGCCGGAACCACGCGGGTGTCGTTTAGAACCAGCAGATCCCCCGGACGCAGAAGGGTGGTGATGTCACTGAATTGGCGATCTTCGAACTCCCCGCTCCGCCCGTCGAGCACCAGCAGACGACTGTCCCTGCGCCGCTCCGGCGGGCGCTGGGCGATGAGCTCTTTGGGCAGTGTGTATCGGAACTCGTCCACGCGCATGGCTCGCGATGGTAGCAGACGGGATGCGCGCCCTGGTCAAGCAACGGCGACCCCATGACTCGAGAACGGATTGTTATACTACGCGCCCCGCAGAGCCGGGATGGCGGAACTGGTAGACGCGCCAGACTCAAAATCTGGTGAGGGTAACCTCGTGAGAGTTCGAGTCTCTCTCCCGGCACCACGCATCAGGGATCGGCTTTCTATCCACTTAATTACGCGCGTTGGAAAAATATCCGGCCCAATGAAAAGGCAATTTCTGGAGAGGCTTTTCGACGGTTACGGTCAGCACTTCGACGTTGACCAGGTGCTGTTCGAAAGCGATACCGAACATCAGCATCTGATCATCTTCGAGAACCGCGCTTTCGGGCGAGTGATGGCGCTTGACGGAATCATCCAGACCACCGAGCGCGACGAGTTCATTTACCACGAAATGATGATCCACGTGCCGGTGATCGCGCATGGCGCCGCGCGGCGCGTGCTCATCATCGGCGGCGGCGACGGCGGCTCGCTGCGGGAGGCTCTCAAGCACCCGGACGTGGAAACGGTCACCCAGGTGGAAATCGATGCCTCCGTCATCGATATGTCCAAAACCTATCTCCCCGGACACTCCAGCGGCGCCTTCGATCACCCCAAGGCCAAAATCGTCATCGACGATGGCTTTCGCTACGTCAAAGAGTGCGAAGAAAATTTCGACGTCATCGTTTGCGACTCCACCGACCCGGTGGGTCCAGGGGAAGTCCTATATAGCGGAGAATTTTACGCCGCCTGCCGCCGCTGCCTGGGGAAACATGGAATCATGGTGGGTCACACGGGTGTTGGCTGGTTTCAGACCGCCGAAGCACTGCAGGTCAAAGAACGATTGCGCGATTCTTTTGCCTCGGTAAATTTTTACTGCGCGGCTGTGCCCACGTACGTGGGCGGCGTGATGATGTTCTATTTCGCCAGCGACAACGCAGCGTTGGCCAGGCAGCCCCTCGAGGTCATCGCAAAACGCTTCTCAGCTAGAAAACTCCCGACGCGGTATTACAACCCCGAAGTGCACGTCGGCTCTTTCGGTGTGCCTCAGTATTTTCGTGACGCGCTGGACAAGGGGGCACCACCGCCCGGACCGCAGTGGAACGCGGAGATGCACGAAAAACTGGTACGAGCAAAGAAATAAGATAACGGTTGCCTGGGAAGGTGCAGGCGACCTCTTCGCGCCGGCTCAACAGGCCTCAATCCATGGACAGCAGGACCTTTCCCTGCACCTGGCCGGCCTTGATTGCCTCCAGCGCCGCCTGAAAATCTTCCAGCTTGTGCACGCCCATGATCTGGGGGCGGATCTTTTTCTGGGTGTAAAGCGCATACAGATCGTTCTGCACGCGCCGCACCCACTGGGGTTCGCGCCGCAGATAATCGCCCCAGTGCAGACCGATGACGCTCAGGTTCTTCAGCAGCAGATAGTTCACTTTGACGCTGGGGATCTTTCCGGAAGCGAAACCCACGGACACCATTCGTCCTCCCCAGGCCAGCGCTCTCAGTGACGCGTCGAAAACGTCTCCGCCTACGATATCGACGACCACGTCGACGCCGTGACCGTTTGTGATCTGGTGGACCTGGTCCCTGAGCTTGTCGTAAAGGCATTCCCCGTCCAGAAATACCAGGTGATCGGCACCAGCCTCGCGCACGCTGGCCTCCTGTTCCGGACGCCGTATGCCGGCAAATGCGATTCCGCCGTATGCTTTTACCAGCTGGATGGCCGCCATACCCACGCCCCCCGCCGCCCCGGTTACCAGCACCCGCTCGCCCCCACTCAAATGAGCGCGCTCGGTGAGCGCGAAATGGGCGGTCTGATAGACGAGTCCCAGCGCGGCGGCGTGCTCGAAGGACACATCGTCGGGGAGCGGATAGCAGCTCGCCGCGGGCGCGATGACCTGCTCGGCATAAGCGCCGTAGCCGACATGCGCGGCCACCCGTTGGCCCGGGGCGAGGTTTTCCACCTCTTCGCCCACCGCTGCGACGACACCGGAGACCTCCATGCCTGGGCTGAAGGGCAGCTCGGGCCTGACCTGGTAGGCGCCGGAAATCATCAGCACGTCGGGGAAATTGACCCCGGCGTTATGGGACTCAATGAGGACCTGCTTTGGGCCCGGTCGAGGCATTTCCACTTGCTTGACCACGGCATTTTCCAGCGGGCCGAAGTTTTCGACGATCACGGCACGCATCAGCGGTCCTCCTTCGATGCGGTCAGATACTGTTCGTTGGCTTCACCCAGCGCCGGCGCAGGAACAATGCCCGGCGCCGAACGGAAAAGCGGCGACAACGGCACGGCCGCGGCCGTCAGGTCGGTATTCTCATCGCCGACGCGGTGAGAAAACAGTCCGCGGCCTGCAAACTGCGGATCACGCGTCGCCTCGCCAACGTCCGCCACAACGCACACGCAAGCGTCTGTCTTGCTGAACACCCGCATCCACTCCGACGCCGTGCGTGATTGAATGATTGAGGCAACAGCCGCCCGAGTGGCTTCGAGATCGGTTTGGTCCAGCCTGAAGGAAGCATCAAGATCGATAGCGGCGCAAAAATTTTCCCAGAACCGCTGCTCGAGCGGCGCGGCGGCAAGATATTTTCCGTCCTTGGTGCGGTAAACCTGGTAGCGCGGAGAACCCCCGGTAAGCAGTTCGGCCCCGGGCTTCGGTACTCTTGCCGTAGCTTCCGCTATTCCCTGGGCCCAGTACTGAAAGGGAAACAGCTGATCGGTCATGGCGATATCCAGAAAGCAGCCCTGGCCGCTTTGCTCCCGCTGCCGCAAGGACAGCAAAACGTTGATGACGACCGGGTAGGCGCCGCCGCCGATATCGGCGATCAGCGCCGGCGGAATAACGGGATCACCGTGCGCATCGGCGCCGAGCCGCAGCAGACCGGTTTCAGCCAGATAGTTGAGATCGTGCCCGGCAGCGCCGGACTTCGGCCCGGACTGGCCGTAGCCCGTGAGCGAGCAGTAGATGAGTTTCGGGTTCAACACCTGCAGCTCGTCGTAACCGAGCCCCAGCCGCGTCATGACGCCGGGACGAAACTGTTCGATGAGCACGTCCGCGCGCCTGATCAGCGGCTCCAGCCGTTCGCGGGAGTCCGGCGCTTTGAGATCCAGCTCGATGCTGCGTTTTCCGCGATTGAGCAGCATGAACTCGACGCTCGATTCGCCGAAAGGCGTACCGAAACCGCGCATGGCGTCGCCCTCACCCGGGCGCTCAACTTTGATCACCTCGGCGCCGGCCTCGGCGAGTATCAGGCTCGCAAGGGGCCCGGGCAGCAGGGTCGAGAAGTCGATCACCGTGACGCCTGTGAGCGGCTGCATGTGCGATTCCTCCTGGACCTGGTGACCTATAGCCTTGCCGCGGCCGCGCGGACATGCTGCGGACTGTATTCGAACAGCCCGTGATGTTTGGCTCAAATCGGATCGATAACCCGCTGCCCGAACCGGTCCTCGGGTCATCAGGTGGCAATCATAGCAAGGTCGCGGAAGTGGTGGCTCGGCCGGTTTGGCGACCTAACAGGCTGGTGAAAAACTCAGTTTTTTTCCAGCATGTGCGCGGCACAGGGACGTGCCGCCATTTTCGACGACTGCGAGTCGTTGAAAATGAAGCAAGCCGGAAATCGAATTCTCGGCGCAGCGCGGTGATAAAGCGCATGGATGCGCTTTTTCACCATCCTTTTAACCGCTGTTTATGCAATCGCCGAAACGCTGCGCCCAATGGCTGCTGAGCTACACACGGGACGTCAGGCGAAAAAGAGACTGCTGACCGGGGATCAGGAAGTCACTGCGCTTGCTGACGTCGCATCCTGGCCAGCTCCGCGCGCCGGTCCTTGAGCATCTGGTTGAGATAGGAGACCGCCGCCCTGGCGCTCGAGGTATCGGAGCGAGATGTCCGGGAAATGCGTTCGCACAAAAGCTCGATGTCTTTTCGAAGCTGGTCCTCTGTCCAGCGAGGCTTGAATGCAGCCAAGGTCTCTCCCCGTTATTTGGTTATTTCCCAAGTAAAGACCTTAAGCGGACTAAGAACACGACGATATTGACCGGCGGACGAATGAGGCGGACGAATGGGCGTTCGCAGGCAATGCCGCCCCCCGGAGAGGACCGGGAGCGCGGCTTCCACTTAAGTCCGGTTGCGGGCCGACCGATGACCCTTAAGACCCCTGGGCTTTGCTGCCGCTGATCTCACCATGGCCAGACCATCGAAGATTCATCTCCAGCTGTTCAGCGCGGCCGCTCTCGGAGTCGGCATGGCATGCTTCTTGTTCTTTTTTTGGCCGAAAGCTTGTCAGCGGCATACTGGCGAGCGCATGCGAAACCACCGCCTGGGTGCTGCGGGCCGCGGCGGTATTAAGCCTAAGTGAAGTGGTCTTGCTCAAAAGCTGGCACCAGAAGGATAAGACCGAACAAGGACCCCGAAGACATTTTTCAATCCACGCCTCAGGGCTCTTCCCCGCATCCAGCGTGGACTTGGCTGAATCGTTTATCACTTGCTCAGGGCGCGGTCCCGCGGTACCCGGTCATCACCGCTTTGTTCATAATCGCGTTTTGAAAATGCGCGATTCCAATCCATTGCCCCACGTCGAGCCCTTAGCTCTGATGACATCGGCGCACCGTCATGAAAGCGAACAAGTGAAGCTGCCCGCAGCGCTTCGAGGCGCGCTTATGCGCATGGGCCTGGTGACGCCCGGCGAACGCATCTCGGGGACGTCCTTGAGCGGCGGAGTGTCGTCCGACATCTGGCGATTGGAGCTACCATCCGGTCCCGTTTGCATCAAGCGCGCTCTGCCCAGGCTGAAGGTGGACGCGGAATGGCGGGTGCCGGTGGAGCGAAACAGTTTCGAGGTAGCCTGGATGCGCGAGGCGGAGACCCTGTCCCCCGGCGCCGTGCCAACAGTTCTGGGAGAAGATGCGCAGACCCGCTCTTTCGCCATGGCATACCTCGGGCCGGATCGCTATCCGCTGTGGAAGTCTCAGCTGCTCGCCGGCAAGGTAAGCATCGACTTTGCCGCCAAAGTGGGTGAAGTTCTAGGCCGCATCCACGCTGCCACCGCGGATCGTGACGACGTGGCCGCGAGGTTTCGCACCGACGAGAATTTTTATGCCATTCGACTCGAACCGTACCTGATCGCCACGGCCAAATCGCATCCGGACGTTGGCGGCATCCTCGAGGCTTTATCAAATACAACCGCCAAGGTCCGCAGGGTGCTGGTTCACGGAGACGTGAGCCCGAAGAATATTCTCGCCGGGCCTTCTGGACCTGTGTTTCTAGATGCGGAGTGCGCGTGGTTCGGCGATCCTGCTTTTGATCTCGCCTTCTGTCTCAATCACCTGTTGCTCAAAGGGATCGTCATTCCGTTTGCCAAGACTGAGCTGTTGCGCGCCTTCGACGCGCTTCGGTTTGCTTATCTTTCCGCGGTCACCTGGGAGCCTTTGGACGAGCTCGAAGCGCGCGCGTCGCGTTTGCTGCCCGGCCTCTTGCTGGCGCGGGTGGACGGCAAGTCGCCGGTGGAATATCTGAATCAGGCAAGGGATCGAGATATTGTCCGCGAGAGCGCCAAAACGCTTCTGACCCGGCCCGTGGATCGGCTGCGGGAAGTGACCGATCTCTGGTTCCCGAGTCTCGCCGCGTGAACGCCACCCGTATTTCGTCAGTGCGCGCCCGTCGCGTCTGGGATTCCCGCGGCAATCCCACCGTAGAGGCCGAGGTGAGACTCGAAAACGGCACCATCGGCCGGGCCATCGCCCCTGCCGGCGCCTCTCGGGGCAGCCGCGAGGCCCGCGAGTTGCGAGACGGCGGTCCCCGCCTCGGGGGACTCGACGTCATGGCCGCCGTGACCGGGGTCAGCCAGACGATCCATGGGGCGCTCAGAGGCCTGGATGCGCAATGTCAGGATCGGGTGGATGCCGCCCTGGTGAGGGCCGATGGCAGCGAGCAGCGAGATCGGCTGGGCAGCAACGCGCTGGTGGCGGTCTCCATGGCAGCGGTTCACGCCGCGGCGGCGGCACGGGGAGTGCCCCTTTGGCGTCACCTGCTGGGGGAAGGCAGCGCGGTGCTGCCGCTGCCCGAGATACAGATCTTCGGCGGCGGCGCCCACGCCGGGCGCCGCATAGACATTCAGGACTTCATGATCATGGCGCCGAAGGCGTCCTCCTTTTCCCAGGCGCTGGAATGGACCGCCGAGGTGTATCGCGCCGCCGGAAGTCTGCTGGAAAAGCGGGGGCTTCGCGCCGGCGTTGCCGACGAAGGCGGCTACTGGCCCGCCTTCAAGGACAATGGCGAGGCCCTGGACTTGCTGATGCAGGCCATCGAGGCCGCCGGTTTTACCCCGGGAGACGAGATTGTGATCAGTATCGACGTGGCCGCCTCTGAATTCGGCCGCAACGGGCGCTACCGGCTGGCGCTGGAGAACCGAGAGCTGGACTCCGACGCCCTGGCGGAGCTTATCGGCCGCTGGATCGAACGATACCCCATCGCGTCCGTTGAGGATCCTTTAGCCGAAGACGACGAAGCGGGGCTCAAGCGCTTCACCGCGGCGTACGGAGAACGGGTGCAAATCGTCGGCGATGATTACCTGGTCACCGACGCCGCGCGCGTCACCGCCGCGGCTGCCGCAGGGGTTTGCAACGCGGTGCTGCTGAAACCGAACCAGCGGGGCACGCTGACGGAGACCCTGGCGGCATGGGATGCGGCGAAGGTGAGCGGATTCGGCGCCATGGTCTCGGCCCGATCCGGCGAAACGGAAGACGTGAGCATCGTGCATCTCGCGGTGGGCTGGGGTGTGCCCCAGCTCAAGGTGGGATCCTTCTCCCGCTCCGAGCGCATGGCCAAATGGAACGAGGGCATTCGCATCGAGGAAGCGCTCGGCAATCAGGCGCGGTTTGCGGGAGCCGCTCCGCTTAGAGGGAAGTACGGGTCGGGTTGAGAGGTGGAGGGATACGTGTTCCGTATTTCATATTTTGAATTTCGTATGTCGGAAGAAGGTATGTAGTAGGTAGTATGTGGTATGTGGGGAAGGCGCGATGGTGTCCTTTCTAAATCCCTACATACTACATACCACATACTACATACTTATCGCTCATAACCCGTCGCCGTTTTCCATCAGACTGCAACGTTATCGATGAGCCTAGCCTTTCCCAGCCATGCCGCGGCGAGCACGCGCAGTGGGTCGTCGTCGGGCCGCGGCGCGCCCAGATCCAGCGCGCGGCGGACGGCGAAATAGTCCGGCTTTAAACCCGCCGCCCGCAGCGCTTCGTTGCCGCGCATTTCCACGGAGTTGAAATCCCGGTCGCCGCCGCGCAGCTGGTCACGTGCTTTTTCCAGAGCCTGGTAAAGCTTCGGCGCCTGCGCGCGTTCCGCCGGCGTGAGGTAATTGTTGCGTGAACTCATGGCCAAACCGTCGGGCTCGCGTACGGTTTGCACCGAAAGGATTTCGATCCCCATGCGAAGATCCTCGACCATGCGGCGGATGACCAGAAGCTGCTGATAATCCTTCTCACCGAAGACCGCCGCATGTGGCCGCACCAGGTTGAAGAGTATGTTCACCACGGTGGCGACGCCGCGAAAAAAACCCGGACGCTGCTGGCCGCAGAGTATGGAGCTGAGCTCCGGTACCTCGACCCGAGTCACCTGCTCCGGCCCCCGCGGATAGATCTGTTTCATCTTCGGAATAAAGACGAGATCGCAGTTGAAAGCTTCCAGCTGCCGAAGGTCGGGATCCAGCGTTCGCGGATAGCTGCCGAAGTCCTCGTGTTCGCCAAACTGGAACGGATTGACGAATATGGTCGCAACCACGTAGTTGCCCGACTCGCGCGCCCGTCGAACCAGGGACAGATGGCCTTTGTGAAGGTTTCCCATGGTGGGGACGAGCACGATACGTTCCCCGGCCGAACGCCTTTTGGCCAGCGTTCCGTTCAGCCCCGCCGGATCGGCGACGGTCTCCATTACTCGAAGGTGTGTTCCGGCCCCGGGAATGTCCCCGACTTCACCGCTTCCACATAGGCCTCAAGAGCGGCGGGAATACTGCCAGCCTCGGCGAGAAAATCTTTGGAGAAACTCGGACGGCGGCCGGGCGTGATGCCCAGCATGTCGTAGAGCACGAGAATTTGCCCATCGCAGTGGACGCCGGCACCAATTCCGATGACGGGCACGGGAGAGTGCTCGGTGATCTTCTTCGCCAAGGACGCCGGCACGCATTCGAGCAAAAGCATATCCGCGCCGGCTTCGGCCAGTGCCGCCGCGTCGTCCATCAGCTCCTGCGCGCCGTCCGGCTCACGGCCTTGAATCTTGTACGCGCCCAGCTTGTGCACCGCCTGTGGGCGCAAGCCCAGGTGGGCGCATACCGGTACGCCCTGTGCCGAGAGGGCTTCCACCGTTTCCGCCTGGGCGCCCGTGCCTTCCAGCTTTACGATTTCCGCGCCGCCTTCCTGCATCAGTCGCGCGGCATTACGGCGCGCGTCGTCTACGGTGGCGAAGCTCATAAACGGCATGTCTCCCATGACCAGAGCTCTGCCCGCACCGCGGGCGACGAGTCTTGTATGGTAGACGACGTCATCCATGGTGACCGGGATAGTGGATCGATGACCCTGCACCACCATGCCCAGCGAATCGCCGACGAGAATCAATTCGATTCCCGCGGCGTTCTCCAGCACGGCGAAGCTGGCGTCGTAAGCGGTTAGCGAAGCAAATCGACGCCCTTCCTGTTTTGCTTTGCGCAAGGACGCCAAGGTGATGCGGCGACCGGACGCCGGTGCGTTGCTTTTAGAGCTGCCCATGACCTAGCAGGTCGTTAAAAACTGTCGGATTGTCTTGTTAAACATAATATAACGGCCATTCAAACGGTTGCGCACAGCCGATGCGTGTCCGTCAAAATGGCAAAGGATTAAGGTAGTGTCGCCCTTTCTTGATGCCCTGAAGCTGCTTGAACAGCACCTCATAGTCTTCATCGTTGTTCGCGATATCGATTTCCGCGGCGTTGACGATGACCAGAGGCGCCTGTTCGTAATTATAAAAGAAATGGGTATAGGCGGTTACCAACCTCGTGAGGTATTCCTCGTCGATGGCGGTTTCATAGGGTACGGCACGATTGGCGATTCTATCCATAAGCACGTTAACCGGCGCCTGCAGGTAGATGACCAGATCCGGGACGATCGTTTCACCGACAATCTGCCTGTATACCTGTTCGTAAAGTTTAAGCTCGTCGGCGTCTAGATTGAGCTGCGCAAACAGATAATCCTTCTCGATCATGTAGTCGCCGATGCGCACGTGGGCAAACATGTCGGCCTGGCGCAGATCCCGGAGCTGTTGAGTGCGCTGGAGAAGGAAGTAAAGCTGGGTGGACAGCGCGTTAGCGCGCGGATTTTCGTAGAAGCGAGGTAAAAACGGATTCTCATCCGGTCCTTCCAGCAGCAGCTCCCCTCCATAGCTCTGGGCCAGACGGCGGGCAAGGGTTGTCTTGCCGACACCAACGGGGCCTTCCACTACGATGTAATCGAGATCGTTTTCGACCATGTTGCGTTGTGATTATCCGGATTCGAGGACTGACGCCCTCGGCGCCACTTCTGTCATTTCGTGGGCGGGCGCTTGCCGTAATAGCTCATGAAGCGGCCCGCACCCGGGAATGACGATACCGAACGCGATGTCGTTGAGGGGTTGAAGCACGAATCGTCTCCGATGCAGTTCCGGATGCGGCAGCGTTAATCGATCGTCCCTAATCTGACGCTGACCGTACAACAAAATGTCCAGGTCGATGACCCGGGGCGCCCAGCGCTCGGCTTCGCGGTTGCGTCCCTGTGCCGCCTCGATGTCTTGGATAACATCCAGAAGCGCGTAGGGTCCTAAAGCGGTGACCAGCTCGGCAACGGCGTTGATGAATTCCGGTTGTCTGCCGGGACCGACGGCCTTGTTGCGGTAAAGCGGCGAGCGCTTTACGAGCTTAGTATCGGGAAGACCGGAGAGCGCCCGCAATGCCGCATCGATCTGCCCCAGAGGGTCGTCCAGATTGCTTCCCAGCGCAATGAAGGCGTGCGTCTTCACTGAGCGGCGGGCCGTCTGTTGCGCCGGCGGCGCCTTCTGCGCCCGCGTTTGGGCGTTTCCACCACGTCGCTCTGCTCGACTTCGCCGCCCTCCTGGAGGCGGGTCCACCACTGCGCGGCTTCGGCGACCGGCTCTCCGGCTTCCGCGCGCAGGAGGAGAAAGTCATAGGCCGCCCTAAACCGCGTGCGGCTCAAGATTTGCTTCACTCGCGCGCCGCGCTGACGCTGGAGCCTGGGCTGCATTTCCCAAATCTCGCGAGTGATTACGGAGAACCGCTTGGGCAAAGCGACATGCTCGACCTGGCGCGCGATCACGTCGACCCCCGCCAGATCATAGGCCTGGAATGGAGACATGCCCCGCGCGATCATGGCTTCGACGTCCTGCCGCAGCGGCTCCCACAGCAGCGCGGCAAACAGAAACGCCGGCGTAACCGGTTTACCTTCCTGGATGCGCGCGTCCGTGTTTTCAAGCGCGCGCTCCACCATGCGCCTTGCCACGTCTGCCTCTTCGTCATTCAGGCAAGCGTTGGTTTCCGGAAACAGAAGCTCGAATACGCCGTACTGTCTGAGCAGCTGAAATGTTTTCAATGCGCTGCCTTCCATGAACAGCTTCAGTATTTCCTCGAAAAGCCGCGCCGGCGAAATTTCCGCGAGATCCTCCGCCGCCCGCGCCAGCGGAACTTCGCTCGCCGGGTCTATGCGAAATCCAAGCTTGGCCGCGAAGCGCAGCGCGCGCAGCGTACGCACGGGATCTTCGCGATAACGGGTCTCGGGGTCACCAATGAGGCGCAAGATTCGGCTCTGCAGATCGGCCATCCCTCCGGTGAAGTCCACGACGGAAAAATCTGCGATGTTGTAGTAGAGGCAGTTGATTGAAAAATCCCTTCTGACAGCGTCTTCTTCCAGCGTGCCGTAGACGTTGTCGCGGACAATCCGGCCGTTCACTTTCAAGTGATCTTCGTCATCGGCGTCCGACGTTGCGCCTCTGAAGGTCGCCACTTCGACCACGTCCCGGCCAAATCGCACATGAGCGAGACGGAACCGCCGGCCAATGAGTCGGCAGTTTCTGAACAGCTTTCTGATTTCCTCCGGATGCGCGTTGGTGGCGACGTCGAAATCCTTCGGCGTGGTACCGAGCAGCAGGTCGCGCACCCCACCTCCGACCAGAAAGGCCTCGTAGCCCGCCTTGTTCAGGGTATAGAGGACCTTCAGCGCGCCGCTGCTGATATTGGACCGCGAAATGTTATGCGCGGACCGAGGAATTATCTGAGGTTCGCCGATGGTACAGTCCCTGTCTTGCGAACGAAGCGTTTTAGAATTGTGGGCATTGAAAAGGGCGGCGTATAATACCACCGCCTTTTCAGCGGTACAGATTCTTAATCTTCTTCCCGCGCTCCCTTCGTCTAGTGGCCTAGGATACCGCCCTCTCACGGCGGGGACAGGGGTTCGAACCCCCTAGGGAGCACCAATTATCGCTTCGCTACTTGCGAGTGACCAGTCACAAGCGGCTGGTCACCGGCTACTGATTATCTTTTTTCCCCTGGTTAAATTTTCCCGCCCTGCATTGTCACCGCTGCGATATGGGCACGACCACGAGCTGGGAAATCACCACGTGGGCTGGCTGCTGAATCGCGAACACCACCGTTCGTGCGACGTCGTCCGGATCAAGGCAGGTGCCGAACTCTTGGTAATACTGCTCGGCTTGTGCCGCGTCGCCGCTGCGATTAGCCGCAAAATTCGTCTT
>Ga0224512_10002973_pt1 | contig 15155 bp, 10 predicted proteins | sample SF_May12_sed_USG_4_FD_169103 | JGI IMG/M metagenome (GOLD analysis project Ga0224512, IMG submission 169103) | Sediment microbial communities from San Francisco Bay, California, United States - SF_May12_sed_USGS_13 | ecosystem: Environmental > Aquatic > Marine > Sediment | place: USA...
TGATAGGGGTACACACTTGGACCTCCAATCGTTGGTACTAGCAAGCCACTACCGGCAAGCGCCATATCCCTGATGGCTTCTGCTGCCAGCCGGTGTGCTGGAAACCTTGCATAAAGCAGTGTTTGAGGATCCTGGGCTCTTAATTGATCCGTCCAGTCAGATGATTGTTGATATGTTGAAGAGAGCATGATTTCCTTCAACATTGCCTTTATGTCGTAATCGAGTTCGATAAATCGGACCGCTAACCAATCCAGTAATTCCGGATGGGAAGGCAAATTTCCCTGAGAGCCAAAGTCTTCCTGGGTAGCAACCAGACCTTTGCCAAAACAGATGGCCCATAAGCGATTTACCATAACCCTGGCAGTCAAGGGATTGTCATGACTGACCAACCACTTAGCCAATCCAAGCCGGTTGCTTTCCAAGCTCGGTGATCCGAAGACTGAGGGAACTTGCGGGGTTACCTGCTCGGATGGAGCATCGTACATTCCGCGGTCTAGAACGTATGTAGGGCGCACTTCTTTTCTTTCCTGCATAATCATCACCTCGGGTTGGTCAGTCAAAATCAGGTTTTCATTCTCACGAAGTGCCGTCAATTCATTCAGAACATTGGTGTATTGGGTATTTTGTCCGGATAGCAAATAGTAACTACGCCAATCACTTGAAGGAGATATTGCGAGATCTATGAACTCCTTTTGATTGGCAATGGCTCTTACCTCCAGCGATGAAAGCTCCCTGGAATAGACTCGCAATTCATCCATCAACACATCCTCAATACTTTTTCGCAATTCCATGCCCAGAATAAAGGGCTGATTTGACCAGTTGCTTTTATTGACGCCGTGAAGAAGGCTCTTGTGGAGATTGTCCTTCCACAGCTTGTGAGCAGGTATTTCTCCATTTACGTAGAACCTGATACCACTGGCTTTGCTGCTCCCATCATAGGTAAGAATAATGTTTATCCACTCCTTGGGAGGTAAGGGATCCAACGTCTGAAAATCAATACAGTTATCGGGCCATACATGATTGAATTGGAAGGATAAAGTACCGTCTGGGTTCAATTTACAAAGCCATCCTCGGTAACCCTCAAAGTCGCCATTGGTGTTGCCAAAGATTGGTCCTGATTCTCCTTCCTCCAGCATTTTCAACCAAATGCTAACCGAGAATGATTCATGTCTGTCAAAATCCAGGTCCCGGTTGAAACGAATACCCGCATCACCAACAAACTGCACGCCTTTGCCCACTACCCCCTCGGCAGCTATAGGCCGGTCATCCTGGTGTCCCCAGGTTTTTGCATCCAATCTGCTCTTTGCATTGTTCCAGTAAGCAGTCGTTTTCCTTTTGACCTTAGGAGCTTTTAGCGGCTTGGGAGGATTATCAAGATAGACGTCATCATCCGGTACAATGAACTCTTTTTCAAAGTCGAAATTAGCCAATAGGTTTCGGGAGGAGACTCTTTGAGCGTTACCGGCTACCTTGTCAACCCAGTTTTCAAAAGCTGTCTGATACTGATCCGGAGCTAGTTTGTCGACAAGAGGTTGCATTTGATTTCTAATGGAGAGAAGTTGGAGCTTTGCCGAATCCGAAGTCAATATGATGGTGGGTGCGGCTTCTCCATTATATGGTACAATGCCAGCATCATTGTTGTTATTGAAGTAGGCGAACAACTGATAGTAGTCCTGTTGAGATATCGGATCGTACTTATGATCATGGCAACGGGCACATTCCAAGGTCAACCCCAGCAAAGCTTTACCAAACGTATTGGTTCGATCGGCTACATATTCAACGCGGTATTCTTCATCTACCACCCCACCTTCCTGGGTTTGCGGATGATTTCTATTGAAGCAGGTGGCCAACAGCATTTCATCAGTTGGATTTGGCAGCAAGTCTCCGGCTAGCTGCCAAAGCAGAAATGTGTCGTAGCGCATATTTTCGTTAAAGGCCTTTATCACCCAATCGCGCCAGGGCCAGGTATTCCTCATTCCATCATCCTGATAGCCATGCGAATCAGCATAACGCGCAAGGTCAAGCCATTCAAGCGCCATCCTTTCCCCATAATGAGGTGATGCCAGTAATCTATCGAGCACCTTTGTAAAGCTTGCAGTACTTTGATCCTTCAGAAAATAGGCGATATCATCAGTGCCCGGTGGTAATCCCGTAAGATCAATTGAAGCTCTCCGCAAGAGTCTTTCTTTTGAAGCAGGAGCAGATACAGGGATGCCCGCCTCCTCAATTTTTTCAAGAATAAAGAAGTCGATTGGTGACTGGGGCCAGTTCTTGTTTTCTACTTTCGGCAGTTCTGCTGCTACCGGTTTTGCAAAAGACCAATGTGCTCGATATTCAGCACCTTGATCGATCCACTCGAGGAGGATGGCTTTTTCGTGGGCAGTAAGCGACAAATTGGACTCTGGTGGTGGCATTTGATACGTCGTAGATACATCAGCAATGCGATGTGCCAGCTCACTTCCTCTCAGGTTTCCGGAGGCTATAATGTGCTTGGCCCGACGATCGTCACTTTTGCTCCTGGCAAAGGCAAATTCTTCCAGATCAAGGCGTAGATCACCCTTTCTCTGTTTCTCATCCGGGCCATGACATTTAAAGCAGCGATCAGACAGAATGGGTTTTACATGAAAATTATAGTCGATTCTGGCAGGAATCGATTCCCTTGCCCCTGCAGTTTCTTCGTCCATAGGAAATCCACACCCCCCTAGAAGAAAGGCAACCATGAGTAAGGCCCCTACTGATCGAACCAGATACATGCTGAGCAAAATTGAAGTCTCAAATTACGAGCTTCGTAAAAGAAATTCAATCCTTCTTGAAATAAGCTTCCATTCCCTAACTTTAGAGATCATCCAGATATTCACAAAATGGGTTATTTTCCCATATTCCTTTTATTACTAGTTGCCTTAGTTAGTTGTGTCAGTCCGGCACCTGAACTCCCCACATCGATTCGGCCAAATGTTCTTTTCATGATTGCTGATGATTGGTCGTATCCTCATGCGGGTGACCTGGGAGATCCTGTTGTGAGGACGCCAACTTTCGACTGGATTGCCCGCTCCGGAGTGCTTTTTCATAACGCTTATTGCGCATCACCCTCATGTTCGCCGTCTCGAGCCTCAATACTAACCGGAAAATATCCCCATGAATTAGGGGCAGGAGGAAATCTATGGTCGGTCTATCCGTCAAATCATGTCAATTTTGTGGATCAACTGCGTACCCATGGATATTTCACTGGATCTAGCAGAAAGGGATGGGGTCCAGGAGATTACAAACGGGCTGGGTATGAAAACAACCCCGCCGGTCAGTCTTATTCCGATTTCAAATCATTCTATGATCAAAAACCATCTGAACAGCCATTCTTTTTCTGGTTTGGGTCGAGCGACCCTCACAGGATTTATGAAACCAATACTGGGGTGAGGTCGGGAATGGATCCTGACAAAGTAATTGTTCCACCTTTCTTACCTGATGTGCCATGTGTTCGAAATGACATCCTCGACTATTACTATGAAGTGGAACGGTTTGACCGGGAATGTGGAAATATTATTGATTTCCTGAAATCAAAAGGAGAACTTGAAAACACGTTGGTCGTGATCACCAGTGATAATGGTATGCCCTTCCCCAGGGCAAAGGCTAACCTTTATGACTACGGGACAAGGATGCCACTTGCTATCTGTTGGTTTTCTGCGCTGCGACCAAATCAAATTGTGCAGGACTTTGTAAGTCATGTTGATCTTGCTCCCACCATTATGGAAGCAGCCCAAGTGCCAATACCAGACGACATTTCTGGATCTAGTTTGTTGCCAGATCAATCAAGCAATTCAGTAAGAAACATGGTATTTATTGAACGAGAGCGACATGCAAATGTTCGAAAAGGTGATTTGAGCTATCCGATGAGGGCAATACGGACCCACGAATATCTCTATATCCGCAATTTCGAACCCGATCGATGGCCGGCAGGTGACCCGACAACACACGTAAGTGTCGGGCAGTATGGGGACGTGGATAATTCCATATCGAAATTTCTCATCATGGCAATGGAAAATAAAAAAATGAGTCCGGATCTGTTTTCCCTGACTTTTGCAAAGAGGCCAGCCGAAGAACTGTATGATGTACGAGAAGATCCCGGCAATTTGATTAATCTGGCAAGTAATGCATCACACGAAAGTGCCCGGCGCGAGCTCAGTAAAGAGCTCGATTCATGGATGATCTCGACAAATGATCCCCGGGCAGCTGACCCTGGAACTATCTATTGGGATACGGTTGAGTACACACCTCGCTATCAGCGTTACGATTTTGATTTAGCTGAGGAGCTGGAGAACTACCAAATGGAAGTACAGGATGGAGGACGCTTTGTTTCCAAAGCCTGTGAAATAGAGTAGGAGATTGGTGAATAGGCATGTTGAGGATAATTCGGTTAGGATGGCTCTTCTTTTCCCGATGCAATCTTTCGCATATCTCCTTTAGATTCGCGAACATCTGACTAAATTCTCGAATCTTTTCTTTCTCATAAAGAGATTAAAAATCAGTCGCATGACTCGGTTTTCTTTGATCATTCCGGTATATGCGATCCGGGTAATCACCGGACTCACTTTTAGCAATTGAATTTAAAGCATCAAACTTTTGTGATCATTAATCATATTATAATCTATTTGATGTATTTTAAACGGCTAAAGCGATAAACCTTCTTATTATGGAAAACCTTGTACCTCTTATCATTCAACTAGTGAGTGGAGCAGCTGGAGGAAATCTCGCTGGCAAGCTCATGAAAAATCTTTCTCTCGGTACTATTGGCAACTCTTTGGCAGGGATTTTGGGTGGTGGCCTCGGCGGTCAGATTCTCGGCATGTTAGGCATGTCAATGGGTGGTGGTGGAGAAGCTCTTGACATTGGCAGCATCATCGGCAGCGTAGCTGGTGGCGGTGTCGGTGGTGGAGCAGTCATGGCCATCATTGGACTGATCAAAAATGCGATGAGTAAGGGAGGAGGAGCTAGTTAATTCCTTGGATTTCATATGCTGACCGGGTTTCGCGATCTCTGGGAACCTGGGGACTAAGGGTGCTTACAGCTGTTTAATCTTCACATTTCTAAAAAAGATCGGAGCACCGGCATGCTTACCTTGCAAGCCTATGTGGCCATGTGCCTTCAAAGTAGCCACGGGTTTGTTGAGCCACTCGGGTATTTCACTACCGTCCGGATTTACTTTTGCGTCTGTCCATTGATCCATGTTCATGTGAGCAATCCATTCTCCATTGAGCATCACATGGATCATTCTTGCCTGAGCCACAATAGTATACCTGTTCCACTCACCTGGTTTCCTCACCGTGCTATGGGTGGCGGCTAGATGGCCAAAGATGGCGCCGCACTGCCAATTTTTTGGGCTGTTCGCCCATTGAGGAGCATAGTCGTCAGCAATCTGAACTTCAATCGAATTGGGTATCCATTCATGCATATCGCTACAGTGCAAAATCACCCCACTATTCGAACCTTCTGCCGTCTGAAATTCCAGGTCCAGGATGTAGTCATGGTAAGCCCGATCCGACCAGATAGCTTCATCACGAATAGCCGTTAGGACATCATTATTGAAATACCAAACACCAGCAGGTGCAATTGTATTCGAAAAATCTTTTGCAATCAAGTTCATCCATTCAGACGAGTTGGGATGATCGGTCATTTCGGAAGCAATATCCGGCAGCTCTTTGATGTAGATGTTTTTGAACTGCACCAGGGAAGGAGGACTCACCCATTCACCATCGCGCTTAGCCCCATGATGTTGCAAACCAATCGGTCCTTCGGTTGGCAAATCAGGAAGCCAGGCGTTTTTTATGACCGTATGGCCATTCAGATTGACCGTCAAATGTTCGCCGATAACGCTGATCTCAAAACGGTTCCAGTCGCCAATCTGGTTGTCAGCATGGACTTTAGGAACCACGGCCGAGCGTACATTGGCCGGCATATCTTGATCCATGCGGTATCCGTAAACTTCGCCCGAACCCGTTGGCCAGCACCAAATATTCACTTGTGACTTCGGTTGACCCCTAAGTAGAATGCCCGAGTCGGAATCAGGTACAGCTATTCTTATTTGTTCTCCATTTTCGTCCAGTTTGTGCAAGCCACTGGGTAAAATCATGGGCACTCTGGGATTGACATAAGGGGTTGTCTTTATGCGCCAATCTACTTGAAGCACGAAGTTGCGGTACGACTTCTCAGTCCAGAGATTTTTCTCCTCAGCTTCGCTATCGGCATCATAGTCAATCACCCCATCAAGAACTTTCCAATGTCCGTTGTCACCTTCCGGCACCTTCCAATGGTTGAATGACTCACCGTCAAAAAGGGAAGTAAATCCCTCTGGTATGTTCGTTTGTGAATGCCCAAAGTGAATGGAGACAAATATGAATATGGCAACTATGGAAAGATGTTTCATCGCAGTAAAATTTTAAGTTGGTCGCAGGATTTATTGCAGGTAAGATATCATTTTCAGGTAAGAGAATCGTGGAATTTGAACCAGTCAGAATCTAAGTCATTTGCCAGTTGAACTTCTTGAGCGCGATGCTGCGAGCAATATCAATCCAACAATTAGCAGCAATGCATGGCCAACCAGACTACCTGCGTCGAATTGAGTGAACGCAGCAGCCGACAGCCCTTTTCCAATTCTATAGAGAGAATAGATGGCAAGAGCCAAGCCTATTATCAAAAGTAAAGTCTTCATAAGCTGAAGACCGGACCTGATTTCAGGTCCGGTCCCGGATTCAATTTATTTGGTAACAGTAGTAGTGGTAGGTGTGTAAATTCCAAAAGTGATGGCATTGATTAAGCCATCTACAAAAGTGTGCTGAACTGTCACCTGATAGTCCTCGGCATTTCCGGCCATTTGAATGGGATCGGAGGTTTCAAGGGGTGCCAAACCATAAATCAAATAGTGGTTTTTCTCTTTGATTTGCACGCCGGTTTGCGGGCCATCTCCCACGTTATACGTATAGGTGAAGCAAGAGACCAGCAAGAGCGAGAATGCAACCAGGAGACCTGGCAATGAGATGTGTTTTTTCATGGTTAAAGAGATTTAATTTTCAAGGTTTCTACTAATAAATGTGATCGAACCTTAGAGTTAATCTTGGGATGAACTCCTCTCAATTATTGGGTAGGGCTTATCCCTGTGAAAAGCCAAAAATCAAATTTACTCACTCGCTTGATTCGGTGCTGAATTTAAGAAGTGATAGGGGTCAGCTCAGCACATGATCCTCTATAGCACTATCCAATTACTGAAATTGGCCTTGATCGTCAGATTGATTACGTCAGACCCCGGTTTCACTATACTCTTTGTATATTGATTGTTCCTTCTTTCCCATCACAAATCTGAAATAATGACACCAATCAATCGTAGAAACTGGCTCAAAGGATTCGCTACCCTGGGAGCAGGTAGCCTGGTCGTAGCTCCTTCAGAGATACTCAAAGCATTTCCAAAGGAGGAATACGACTTCCGAACAGAAGAAGTAAGACTATCCTCAAACGAAAATCCATACTCCCCCTCACCTGTGATGAAGGAAGTCATAAATAGCATCGATCCTGAGCTCTGCCGTTACCCCAACAGACATTTTAGTACACTTGAGAAGATGATTGCAGAAAGAGAAGCGGTGGACCCTAGTAATGTGGTGGTGACCTCGGGGTCGAGGGAGGGCCTCAATGTGACTGGCTTGCTTTATGGCATGAATGGTGGAGAGATCCTGACTTGTATGCCAACCTTCCGGGCTTTACTAACCTATGCGGAGAGGTTTGGAGCGTATATCAACATTGCTCCACTCGACCAGGATCTGCGAATGGATCTGGACACACTGGATACGCGTATCCACTCAAACACCCGGATGGTATTTATCTGTAATCCCAATAACCCCACCGGCACTCTTTTGGACCGGGACCGTCTGACTTCATTCTGTCGCCAGGCTTCAAAGCGGACCATTGTCTTTGTGGATGAAGCTTATTTTGACTATATCGACGAGGAGGACTATCCTTCTATGTCTGGTCTGGTGAAGGAGGGGTACAATGTAATCGTCTCCCGAACATTTTCCAAGGTGTATGGTCTGGCGGGGGTGCGAGTCGGATTTTTGATCACCCGTTCTGATATCGCTGAGCGACTGAGATCCAGATTGATGTCAGGCACCAATATTATGGGGCTTCGATTGGCCATGAGTAGTTTAGATGATCGGGACTTCTACCATTTCAGTTTGGAGAAAAACCGGGAAGCAAGGGAGATGATCTGTAACGCATTGGATGAAGTCGGACTGCCATACAAGAGCTCCCACACCAACTTTGTTTTTTTCCACACAGGCAGAGATATTCAAAATGTGATTGCGGACTTTCGTAAACAGGGAGTGCTGGTCGGCCGTCCATTTCCGCCTCTGACCGATTGGTGCCGCATCAGTACCGGCAAAACCGAGGAGGTGCAGGCGTTCACTGTTGCCTTAAAGCAAATATTCACATAGACCGATATGAAGTATAAATTCCTGGGTAATACCGGTGTATTGGTGTCATCACTTTGTTTCGGCACCATGTCCTTTGGGGGAATCGCAGATGAATCTACCTCGAAGGCGATGTTTAATCAATGTCGTGATGCTGGCATCAACTTTTTTGACTGTGCCAATGTGTACGAGAAAGGAGGTTCAGAAATCATTCTGGGTAAATTGATCAAAGATTGCCGCAATGAAGTTTTCATCACATCCAAGGTATATTTTCAGATGGGTGATGATGTGAACGCAATGGGAGCCTCCAGATATCATATCATGCAGGCTGTAGAAGGCAGTCTCAAGAGGCTCCAGACTGACCGGATTGATTTGTATTTTATTCACCGCTTCGATGCTCGTACTCCGATTGAAGAAACACTGGGAGTATTGAATGATCTGGTCAGGCAGGGCAAATTACTTTATCTGGGGGCCAGTAACTTCGCTTCCTGGCAAGTGGCAAAGTCTCTTGGCATATCGAGGGAGAAAGGCTGGGCCCGTTTTGAATGTATTCAACCGATGTATAATCTGGTGAAAAGACAAGCTGAGGTGGAACTTTTTCCGATGGCAGCTTCAGAAAACCTTGGTGTAATTCCTTACAGTCCATTGGGAGGCGGCCTTCTGAGTGGCAAATACGGACCGGAGAAAAAACCCGAGGCCGGAAGATTAGTTGAAAACAAAATGTACCAAATCAGGTACGGTGCAGACTGGATCTACCACGTGGCAAGTGAGTTTGACCAACTCGCCAAGAATGAGGGCCTTGACCCGGTAGCTCTGGCCGTGGCATGGGTGGCAGCCCACCCATCTGTGACCGCTCCGATCATTGGAGCCAGAAATCCGGTCCAATTGAAAGCCTCAATAAATTCCATGAATATTCAGATGACAGATGATCTTTATCACCGGATCTCTCTCCTTTCTCCGGAACCACCGCCGGCTACCGACCGAAATGAAGAAGCAAGTGAACATAATTACGGTCTTAGATGATCGCTCTGGAATAATTCCCTTGGGAGTCGGTCTAGAAATAACTCGAAACATGTTGAATTGATAGTTTAATTTCATGTACTGGTAGAATTGTTGGGAACGATTTTCGATTCCAAGCTAATTTCCGTAGGTGAGACACGTCTTTTATATGACAGGAGAATCCTTGAATTCAATGAGCTGCAATATGAGTAAGATAGTAACCATAGCGTTATTAGTCATCCTTAGTGCAATAGCACCCCTTTTAGCACAGACGACCCCAATTCCAGATTCTTCGATCACATTTTTTGACTACTTCTTCGACATGGACGTGGCTTATGTCATAGTTACTACTGATCTGGATTCGCTCGATGCAAATAAGTTTTCAACTAAAGAGCAAGAGGGACTGTTTACCGTGACCCTGATAGATAGCACTCAGATAACCTTTGCCACAAAGGTATCTGTTAGAGGAAAGTTTCGGAGGATCAAGTGTGAATTTCCCCCTTTGCGTCTCAATTTCAGGAAGAAAGATTTGAAAGCATTGGGGCTAAATAGCAAGCGCGACAACTATAAACTGGTAACACACTGTAAAGAGGCTGAGGGTGGGAGAAATGCGGTGCTGCGAGAATACCTTGTCTATCAATTGTATCAGGAACTTACTGATAAAAGCTATCGTGTAAAACTGTTTCCTATCATTTATAAAGACGTAGATAGAGAAACCAAAATTGAAAGTGTGGGCTTTTTGATCGAAAGCACCAAAGAACTCACTCAACGTCTTGGTGGAAAAGAGAATAAGGACCTGAATCCACATCACTCCACCATAGATCCCATGTTGTATGAGCAAATTGCTCTCTTTCAATACATGGTTGGCAACAAGGACATGAACTTGAAGATTTTGAGAAATGTGCTGATGATCAACAGTAAGGAAAATGATAAAATGGTGCCGGTGGCATTCGACTTCGATTTTGCGCCTTTCGTCCAGGCTTCTTACGTATATGCTCAGTTTAAAGACAAACGGGATGTAGAGCGAATCTACCTGGGCTTTGAGGATAATCAACCTTACCTCAATCAGGCCGTTAAAGTGTTTTTAGAAAAGAAGGACCGGTTTTACGAAGTGATCAACAATTTCGATCTTCTTCCCAAAGCAGAACGTAGAGAATGTATTAATTATCTGCAGGCCTTTTATGATCTGATAGAAAAAGAGGACTTTAAAGTGGAGTATCAGGTCAATTGAATTGATACCCTACTACTTGTGAGTGGCAAAATTAATAGCGTCTTCATCCCATTCATTTGTACCTTTCAGTGCTGGAACAACCTGGTGGGGAAACGAAACAAACTGCCATAGATCCTGATGCTTTTCATGCATAAAATTCTCAGTGACTGACCTCTCAAGCATCTGTCGAAGGGGGTCATAGTATCCACCAGTATTCAAGATGACAATAGGTTTGGTAAATTGGCCGAGTCGCTTAAGGGTGATGGCTTCCAGCAACTCTTCGAGAGTGCCACTACCGCCGGGTAGCGTTACCAGACCATCTATGCCTTCCAGGAATTTGGCCTTCCGCTCATGCATGGTTTCGGTAAATTCAAAGTCCGGTACCCCTCGATGTGCCCATTCGATCTCGTTCATGAATTGTGGCATGATGCCTTTGATTTTTCCTCCGTGCTTCAATACAGTATCGGCGAGCTCACCCATTAAACCGGTAGCACCTCCACCAAATACTATTTCGATATTATTTTTTACCAGTTCCCTGGCAACCTCCTCGGTAGCCCTAAAATATTCAGTTGCGATTTTGGCGCTGGATGCACAATAGACACATACTTTCATAATCAAGTCTTTATTAGATTACCTGGCACCTCCGTACATGTTGGTAGTGTTCCATTTGCACTGGATTTAACCTCAAACCGGCCTCTTTATCAGTTGCTTAGTGTGAATCTCTCGATACTTCACTGCCTGACTTGCCCCGGAGGAAATCCAAATCAGCCCCTAAGTTGGACTGCTGCACGTGTTTGATGTAATGGCCCACATAACCCCTATCGAAGCCCAGGTCAGGTGCTTTCCAATTAGACCTCCTTTGTTCCAGCTCTAGGTCAGACACTTCCAAATGTAATTTGCGAGCGGCGACATCCACTTCAATCATATCGCCATCCTGCACCAGGGCCAGGGTGCCACCTTCGGCCGATTCCGGAGCCACATGTAAGAACACGGTGCCGAATGCCGTTCCACTCATTCGACCATCAGAGATCCTGACCATGTCAGCTACTCCCGCATCTAGCATTTTCTTTGGCAATCCGATATTTCCGACCTCAGGCATTCCAGGATATCCTTTTGGCCCGGCATTCTTCAGTACCAATACTGAATTTTCATCCAAATCAAGGTCCGGATCGTTTTTACGTGCATGATAGTCTTCGATATCCTGAAAGACGAAGGCTGGTCCACGATGCTTCATCAAAGCAGGAGTGGCAGCAGAGGGTTTGATAATAGCTCCATCTTTACATAGATTTCCCTTTACCACAGCGATTCCCGAAGCCATCTGAAAAGGTTTGTCTATCGAGGCTATCACGGAAGGGCTAAAACACTTGGCATTTTTGTTATTCTCACCAATCGATTTTCCATTTACGGTAATGGCATTATTGTGCAAGTGCTCTCTCATCTCTTTGATTACCACGGGTAGACCTCCTGCGTAGTAAAAGTCTTCCATAAAGAACTCACCAGAAGGCTGCAAATTCAGCAACAAAGGGATTTGACTGCCTAGTGCATCAAAATCTTCCAGATCCAGCCGCACTTCCATTCGCCCGGCAATGGCCAGCAGATGCACTACAAAGTTGGTGGAACCTCCGATCGCTGCGTTGATCTTGATCGCATTTTCAAAGGCCTCCCGGGATAGGATCCGTGACAACCGAAGGTCCTCTTTGACCATTTCTACAATGCGACGACCGGAAAACTGAGCCAACACTTTCCTTCTTGAATCTGATGCCGGGATGGCGGCATTGCCAGGCAGGGACAGACCAAGTGACTCGACCATGCAAGCCATGGTCGAAGCTGTGCCCATCACTGCGCAATGTCCCCTGCTGCGGCACATACACGCTTCAACCTCGCGAAATTCTTCCTGGCTAAATTCTCCCTTGCGAACCTGGTCCGCAAAACGCCATACATCAGATGTAGCGATATTTTTTCCTTCATATTTACCTGTGAGCATTGGCCCACCAGAAACCACCATGGTTGGTAAATCGACACTGCATGCACCCATGATAGGAGCGGGGGTAGTCTTATCACAGCCACAAAGCAGAACAACGCCGTCCATCGGATTGGCCCGGATCGACTCTTCTACGTCCATGCTCATTAGATTGCGATAAAGCATAGTAGTGGGTTTCATTAAGGTCTCGCCCAATGACATTACCGGGAATTCATATGGTACTCCACCAGCTTGAAGGACACCCTTTTTCACCGATTCAGCCAATTCGCGGAAATGCGCATTGCAGGGGGTAAACTCTGACCAGGTGTTGCAAATGCCGATCACCGGCTTATCTCTGAATTCATCATCGGGAATACCCTGGTTTTTCATCCAGGCCCGGTAGATGAATCCATCCTTATGCGTTTTGCCAAACCAATCCTGTGATCTCAGTTTTTTCATGGGGAATGTTTACTTTGGAAACAAAGGGAAAAAGATAGTGAACATTCTTAGGTCCTAAAACTTTAACTATTGCTGATCGCTGAACCAGTCTTTGATATTCGGGCCGAACACGGAGAAGGACCCGTTTGGGATCCCATTAACCAAGAACTTTTTTGGGTTGATCTAATACAGGGTAAGGTACATAGAGCCCATGTTGCTAATGGTCAGATTGAGACATATCAATTGGGACAACCAGTGGGGGTTATTGCATTGCGGCAGCAAGGTGGATTGGTAGTAGCGGTGCGGGATGGGTTTGGGTTTTTCGATTTGGACGCAAATAGATTGGAACTGCTAGAAGAGAATGCTGAGAAAGACAATCCTGAGGTTCGATTCAATGATGGTGCAATAGATCCTGACGGTCGATTTCTGGCAGGCACAATGAGTTGGGACGGGGTGGAAAGGCTGGGGAAACTTTTTGCATTACATAAAGATCACTCCATTACCCTCTTAGAGCAAAATCTTTTCATCAGCAATGGTATGACCTGGAGTGGTGATGGGGAAACATACTTCTTTATCGACACATTGCAACATGCAGTGTTCGCATACGACTACGACAGCACAACCGGCCAAATCTCAAACAGGCGAATCCACATACAGTTTGAGCGTACTGAATTTCCCGATGGTATGGCTGCTGATACAGACGGTGGCTTCTGGATCGCGTTTTACGGTGGCAGCAAAGTGGTCCATTATGGCTCGGATGGCTCGGAAATCGAACAAGTCAAACTACCGGTAATGCATCCCACAAGCTGCTGTTTCGGTGGTCCAAACCTCAGTACATTGTTTATTACGACTTCTCAAATTGCCCTGTCGGATCGGCTTAAAAGTGACCATCCTACAGCAGGCTATGTCTTTCGCGTAGAGACTTTAGTTGAGGGTGTGCCTCAGCGTAGATTTGCAGGCTAAATGTATCCGATGGATAGAAAAGGGGCCAAATGAAAAACATTCCATCGGTACCATGGTATATCCTGCCTGTTATCGTTTTTGCTCAGTTTGCAGGTACTTCGCTCTGGTTTGCGGGTAATGCCATCCTAGTAGACCTTAGCCTTGCTTTTGATCTTGGGAACAAAGCGGTAAGTGACCTGACTTCGGCTGTTCAATTTGGCTTTATCGCGGGAACACTGGTTTTTGCCACTTTGTCTATTGCTGACCGTTATTCTCCGACTAAAGTTTTTCTGACGTCATCGATTTTAGCTGCCCTATTCAACATATTGATTTTTGTTTTACCTGTGGGCACGCTGTCATTATTAATATATCGGTTCCTAACCGGATTTTTTTTGGCGGGAATTTATCCGGTGGGAATGAAAATCGCAGCAGATTGGTATGCTAAAAAATTAGGTAAGGCTCTGGGATTCTTATTGGGAGCATTAGTGCTGGGGACTGCATTTCCCCACCTAGTCCGATCGTTGGGCAGTTCCTATTCGTGGCAAATGGTTCTGACCTCAATATCAGTACTAGCTGTAATTGGCGGATTCACTTTATTTTTTTTGGTACCTGATGGTCCCCACCGGTCAAGGGGTTCTCGACTGCGCCTCACCGCCTTCATGGAGATCTTCCGCGTCAGAAATTTTCGCTCGGCTGCGCTTGGTTATTTCGGTCATATGTGGGAATTATACACATTTTGGGCCTTCATACCATTGCTAATCGCTGATTACAATAGGATCAACTCCCAGGTTCTTCCCGAGTCCTATTGGTCTTTTATTATAATCGCCATCGGTGCCCTGGGTTGTTCTGGTGGTGGTCTTTTGGCAATCCGATTGGGTAGTGCCCGGGTGGCATTCTGGCAGCTGGCGATTTCAGGTGGTTGCTGTGTGTCATCCCTATTTCTATTTGAATGGAATCTGGCTTTGTTTATCGGCATCATGCTTCTTTGGGGCATATGTGTTATTGGAGATTCACCGCAATTCTCCACTCTAGTAGCCCAAACAGCACCTGTGGAGTACATTGGAACAGCCTTGACCATCACTAATTGTATTGGATTTACCATTACCATTGTGAGTTTGCAGGTAGTGGGATTCCTGGTTCTGCATTTTGATCTACAAAATGT
>Ga0224512_10002974_pt1 | contig 15150 bp, 13 predicted proteins | sample SF_May12_sed_USG_4_FD_169103 | JGI IMG/M metagenome (GOLD analysis project Ga0224512, IMG submission 169103) | Sediment microbial communities from San Francisco Bay, California, United States - SF_May12_sed_USGS_13 | ecosystem: Environmental > Aquatic > Marine > Sediment | place: USA...
TCGGACTTCGCGCCGAGGCGTGTGATCAAGAAGACAATCCCGGCACCGACGACCGAGAGGAGGAAGGGAGCGGCGAACTCGTCGGCGACGGGTCCGGAAAGCTCGGGGCCCTCGATCCCATTTGGCCACGGCCAGAGCACTCGCAGCGACCCCAGCAGGAGCCCGGTGATGGCGGCCATGACGAGATCGTGATGATGATCGAGCGCCCAATGGAGCACCGAGGAGAAGAGAGCCAGGCCGATCACGGCACCGACGATGAAGACGAGGAGAACGAGGATCTCACGGTCGTTGACCGCTCCGAGCAGAGCCTCATACATTCCGAGCATCAGCAGCAAGAACGATCCGGAAACGCCGGGGAGGATCATGGCGCAAATGGCAATTGCCCCCGCCAGGAAAAAGACCCAGGTAGCCGGGTTCTCGGCTTCTCCGGAACGGAGCCCCAGCACGAAGAAGGCGACTGCCGCGACAGCGGCGAATGTGACCAGTCGGACGGCATCCCATTCAGCGACCATCTGCCGGGCCACGAACACGGATGCCACCACCAGCCCAAAGAACAGGGCCGACATCTCCACCGGGTAGTCCTCGAGCAGATGCTCGATGAGACGGGCCAGCGAGATGAGGGCAGCCGCGATCCCACCGAGCAGCGGGAGTATGAAGGACCATTCGATGCCGCGGAGCCGTTCCGCTCCATCGGAGAGGCGGAAACGGGCAAAGGCGGCGAGGGCTCCGGCGCCGCGACGGACGTTGTCGATCAGGCGGGGGTAGATGCCGACAATGAGAGCCACCGTGCCCCCGGACACACCGGGAACCACGTCGGCCGAGCCCATCAGGAATCCACGGATGAAGGTAAGCATCGAGCGATCAGCGTAGTTGCCGCGGGGGCTCAGTTGCGGCGCCCCGACCGGCCTCGCCAGGTGAGAATGGACTCCGCCACCCATTCGGCGGGAACGTGGTAGGTCCCGGCGGCGATTTGTCGGGCAAGATCCTGGATCCGGTCCCGGCGGCTGGCCGGCCGGGTTGTCTCTCGCTTCTGAGGCGGTCTGTCCATGCATCTAACTTCGACCACCCAGAGTGGTGGTTTGAGGGCTATTGGCAAATAGCACGTTGTAGCTAGACAGTTATGGACGTTGCAGCTTCGCCACCTTCTGTGGCATGCCCTGCGGCAAGGCGGGCTGACGATCGTCCCGCCCCTCTCATCCGCCCCCGCGCCTACACGTTGAACCGGAACAGAATGATGTCGGCTTCTTGGACGGGGTAGTCCTTGCCTTCCAGCCGCCAGCGGCCTGCTTCCTTGGCGGCTTGCTCTCCCCCGAGTTCGATGAAGTCGTCGTAGGCGATGACTTCGGCCCGAATGAATCCTTTTTCGAAATCGGTATGGATCGATCCGGCAACCTGCGAAGCGGTGGCACCGTGGCGAAACGGCCACGCCCTGACCTGCTTCTCGCCCGAGGTGAAGAACGTGTTCAGGCCGAGCAGCTCGTACGCGGCGCGGATGACGCGGTTGAGCCCGGGTTCGGTCTGACCGAGGTCGGCGAGGAACTCGTCCCGATCGTGCGGGTCGAGGGCGGCGATCTCACCTTCAACTGCGGCACAGATGACGACGACGGTCGAGTGCTGGGCGGCGGCGTAGTCGCCGACCAGGTCGACATACTTGTTTCCCAGGGCGCCGGCCTCATCCACGTTGGCGATGTACTCGACCGGCTTCATCGTCAACAGGAACAGGTCGCGCACCACCAGCAGATCGTCTGCCGTGAGCCGAAGCGTGCGAGCCGGCTTTCCTTCGTCGAGGTGGGCGGCCAGCCGCTCCAGCACGGCGACGGCGGACTGTGCCTCCTTGTCGCCCGACTTCGCTTTGCGCCCGTTGCGCTCGAGGGATCGCTCGACGCTGCCGGCGTCCGCATAAATGAGCTCGAGGTTGATCGTCTCGATGTCCCGAATCGGGTCGATGGTCCCTTCGACGTGCACCACGTCGTCGTCCTCGAAGCAACGTACGACATGGACGATGGCATTGGTCTCGCGAATGTGCGAGAGGAACTTGTTGCCCAACCCCTCCCCCCGGGAGGCGCCCTCGACGAGACCGGCGATGTCGACGAACTCGATGGCGGTGGGGACGATCTCGCCGGGCTGCACGATGGCGGCGATGGCTTTGAGTCGCAGGTCGGGAACCTGGGCAACCCCCAGGTTGGGCTCGATGGTGGTGAACGGGTAATTCTCCGCCGGGATTCCGGCCCCGGTCAGCGCGTTGAACAGCGTTGATTTGCCCACATTGGGCAGACCCACGATGCCGCACCTGATACCCATTTCCGTCCTCTGCCTCGCTGATGAGCGCCGGAACAGTAGTCCGTCCGGACCTCGGCGCGGTGTGCTTTTTTGCCGAACCGCCGATACGTATCGGATGGAGCGCTTCGAGGGAACGGTACGACTGGCGGGCGACACCGTCGCATTGCGGGCGGTCTTGCTCGTCGCCGACGCTCGTCTGAAAGTCGCTACGGAAGAACACGAGATCGGCGATTGGGAGCTGACCGAGGTCACCTCCAGCCTGCTGCCGGACGGATGCCGCCTGGAGGTCGAAGGCGAGGAGCTCATCGTCGGGGTGGACGAGCCCATGCGTTTCGCCGAGGCCATCGGCCCCCGGTGGACGCATCCCGGCAACGGGACACTACGCAACTCCGGAACACCCTCCCCCCTCGAGCCAGCCATCAGCCGGCGTGTGATCCGTCAGGCGCGCCGGGTCCCACGGGCCATCAAGTTACTGGCCGGAGCTGCGGCCGGGGTGACGGGGCTGGCGGCCTGGGCCCCCGTCGTGCTCATCACCATCGTCCTGCTCCTGGCCCTCGCCGCGCTCCTGGTGGGGTCGTTCGCCCTCATGGATCCGTTCCTGGCGGTTCGTCTGCGCGACCCCCTCACGCCCGCGCTTCTCATCCGGGGAGGAGCGATCGGAGTGGGAGTAGCCCTGCTCCTGGCACTGGTGCTGTAGCCCGCCGCACGGGCCCCGGAGCCGAAGGGAAGCGCATCTCGGGCGATCCATCGATGGGTCGGCCGAGCGGAACCACGACGCCGGGGGCGCGGTCCGCCACCGCGCACGGGCCGGGGCCGTTCAGTCCCCTTTCGACCAGAATTCCTCTGCCTCGGCTTCCATCTTTTCCAGTCGCGTGTAGTAGTCGGGAAACTCCCGCAGGTGCGCCAGGGCGATCTTGCCCGTGGTCACCAGATCGTCGTCGGTGACGTTGGTCTCGAAGTCGTGGGTACCGTGCTCGAGTTCCACGGCCAGCCCCATCCGGAACTCTTCGATCGGAATTCGCTCCCAGTCGACCCCGACGCGGTCGCCGATGGATCTTGCCTCATCCGACGTGAACTCCCGCTTGGCCATTTCGCCTCCACTCCTCGCCCGATGCCAATCCTATGCCGAGCCGAGTGGCCGAACCGACCGTCCCGGACATGCCGTTAGGACACATCCCCGAGATAGACGGGTTTCGTCACCGTGCGGTCGACCAGGAACGCCTCCAGCGTGGGCAGGAGTGCGGACGGCGCCAGCTTGATTCCCTGCAACCGCCCCACCTCAATCCATTCAACCCCTACCTGATAGTTGTCGGCCTCATGGGCCTCCGCCACCACCGGACCGGCCAGCGAACAGCGAAACAGCAGGTCGACCGCATGGAAGCCTGGGGGATTCAAATGGGCAAACTCGTGGTTGGCAGCGATGTAGTCACGGACCCACAGCAGCTCATGCACGTCCACCGAATACCCCGTCTCCTCCCGCACCTCGCGCCGGACGGCCTCCTCCAGCGTCTCCCCGGGCCGGATGCCGCCGCCGGGGAACTCGTAGAAGTCTCCCACCCGCTCATGGCGGAGGTGGTTGAGCAGCACCCGGTCTTCCTCCACCAGAACCGCTCGGGCCGAGGGCCGCACCGGCCGGGTCACGCTCGCACCACCACCGTGTCCCCGGTCATCGGGTTGGTATCCAGCTCAATCAGGTCTTCGACGCGCTCCCGCAATTGTGGGACGTGGCTCACCACCGCGACCAGCCGATCGCCGCCGACCAGTGCCTCAATGCCTTCCATCGCCAGGTCGAGGTGTTCGGGATCGAGGCTCCCGAACCCCTCGTCGAGAAAAAAGGCGTCGAGGCGGCCCCCGGTGCGGGCCACCATCTCGGCCAGCGCAAGGGCCAATGACAGTGACGCCAGGAATGTCTCGCCGCCCGACAACGATTCGGCCTTGCGCTCGGCCTCGGCCGCGGCGAGATCGGAAACGTCGAACTCGCCGTTCTCCGTGAACCGATAGCGGCCCCCCGTCATTCGGTAGAAGTGCTCGCTCCCCAATGCCGCCAAGGCTCGCCGCTCCTCGTCGAGGATGAACTTGAGAAACCGCGATGGGAGGAGATCCTCGGCCAAGGTCGTGTAGGTCTGCAAGCGGGCCACGGTGTCGGCCGAAGAAGCCTCCAGCTCATCAAACCTGCCAACGCGGGCCGTCAGCGACTCCACCCGTTCGGCCAGCTTGCCGTGCTCCGCCGCAGCCCGTTGCCGGGCCGCTCCCAGCGAGCCCTCCAGACCGAGCGATCCCAACAACTCGGCCAGTCCTGCTCCCGATTGCGTTTCCCGTGCCTGTGCCGCCGCGTGCTCTTCGGTGGTTCGCCCGTGCGCCTCCTCCCACTGTTTGCGCAGCTGCGCCAGCGCCTCGCCGAGTTCGCCGGCCTCAGCTTGCGGGCGCAGGTCGCCGCCCAGTTGGCCCGCCAAAGTCGCCACCGTGGTCGCCAGTTGGACGAGTTCGGTGGTTACCAAGCTCAGACGGGAACGGACTTCCTCCAGGGCGGAGCGGGCCTCCGTCTGGCCGGCGGCGGCGGCTTCGACGAGGGCGTCGGCTTCGGCCAGTGTGCGCCGGCGGGCCTCGATCTCGGCAGCCGGGTCATCTCCCGGCACCAGCCGGCGCAGCTCTTCCATTAGTCCGGCATGGGTGCGACGAGTTTCGGCAAGTTCCTCGGAGGCGGCGAAGGAGAGTTCGTCGGCGTTCGTCACGGCCGATCGGAGCGCCTCTGCCTCAGCCCGGCCGGCCGCCTGCGCGGCCGCCGACTGCGTGTGAGCCTGCTGGGCGCGCTCCCGGACCGCGCGGACGGTCTGAGCATGTTTCTCGGCCTTGGCGAGCGCCGCCGCCTTTCCCAGCGGCGGTACGGTGGCCACCGTCTGGGCACATACGGGGCAGGAGTCACCCGCCACCAGTTCCTTGCGGAGGGCAACTGCCATCGAATCATGCCGCGCCTTATGCCAGGTCGCCTCGGCTTCCTCCACCTTGGAGATGGCTTCGTCGAGGGCGGCCTGCCCGGCTCGCTCGGCATCGTCCAGGAGGGCGAGGCGGGTGGCAGCCGCAGCAGCCGCCGCGGCGGCGGCCTGGGCCCGGTCGGCCACATCGGTGACCTGGCGGTCGAGAACGCCGATCCGTTCCTCGATGTCGTGGCTGCGATCGAGGAGGCCGGCAGCCCGGGCGACAGTCTCCGCCCCTCCGGTGGTCTTCTCGGAGTCAACCTGGTGGCGGCGCGCCTTCTCGACCTCGGCGGTGGCGGCGGCCAGCGCCTCCTCCGCGTGCCTCAGCAGATCGGCGCCGGCCGTGGCCCGGTCGAGCAGCTCCGCACTCTGGTCACGGGCCGGCAGCTGGGCGGCGATGTCGCTGAGCTCGCGGAGACGGCGCTCGGCCTGTTCAACATCTGCCCGGGCGGCCTCCCGGGCCGCCTCGAGCGCTGAAGCCTTGTCTTGACTGGCGTCGAGCTCGGCGAGCCGGGTCGTCGCAGCTTCGAGTTGGGGAACCGCCTCGGCGAGCATGGCCCGATCGCCTTCCACCTCGGTACGGAGGCGCTCGAGATCGGCCAGCGCCGCTCGGAGTTCGTCCCGTCGTTCCTTGGCGACCTGCGCCATGCGATCGAGACGATCAAACCCGAAGACGCCCTTGAGGACCGCGTCCCGTTGCGCAGCGGTGGCCTGAAGGAATTCGGCGAACCGATTCTGTGCCAGAAACACCGAGCGATTGAAGGCATCGAAGTCAAGGCCGAGCAGCTCCTCGACGCGGGCGGTCATCGCTCGCTCGCCGGTCACTTCCTCGTGCCGTTCCGACTCAGCGTCAGCCTCGGCATGGCGATAGAGGTTGTGAGCGCTCTGGCCTCGGCGGCGCAGAGCCCGCACCGCCCGCCAGGCCTCCCCTTCGACCTCAAACCACAGCTCGACATGGGCCGAGCCGGATCGCTGGTTGATGAGGTCTCTGGTTCCCCGCCCGGCTCGTGGAGTCTTGCCGTAGAGGGCAAAGGCGATGCCGTCGAGGAGCGATGACTTGCCGGAGCCGATCGGGCCGACCACTCCCAGGAGCCGCCGGTCCCGGAAGTCGAAGGTCTGCTCGGTGGCATAGGACTGGAAGCCGCGCAGGGTGAGCTCAAGGGGCCGCATGGCTCACCTCGTCTTCGACCTCGCGGAAGGCCCGAAGCAGCGCATCGGGCGCGGGCTCCCCCCGTTCGTGCTCGTAGTAGGCGGCGTAGACGTCTTCCCAGGGCAGGTGGCTGTAGGAGACTTCGTCCACCGCCTCCCGGTCATACACCGCCGCCACTTTCACCAGATAGGGGAAAAGGTCGCGGGCGAGGGCATCGAGGCCCGGTTCGGGACCGTCGGTGGCGACCTTGAGGTCGAGGTAGTGGCCGGCGATGTCGGTGCGACCACAGATTTCCTCCCAGGTTCCGGTCACCTGCCTGAGAGGCCGGCCGCCGGTGAGCGGGACACTGCGCACCGTGGCACGGGTTCCGGGCTCGACATCGACCACCACGACCCGTTTCTCTTCGCCGGCTTCGCCGAAGTCGAGCTCGAGAAGCGAACCGGCATATTCGGCCGGGACGTTGGCCCCCGGCACCGGTTGAGGAGCGTGGATATGTCCCATCGCAACGTATCCCAGTGAGGGTGGGATGGCACCTTCACCCACGGCGTAGGCCTCGCCCATGTGCAGCTCGCGCTCACCCCGGGGAGCACCGTGGCCGCCCACCCGCGCCCCGGTGACCATGAAGTGGGCCACCAGCAAAGACACCGCGGTCGTATCGGCCTCGGCAACGACATACTCGGAGTACGCCTCGGTGAGACGCCGGACCCGCTCGGCGTACTGGCCGTACCAGCGGTCGGTGTCGGCCATGAAGTCGACCACCCGGCCCTCCCGCAGAAACGGCAGGCACGCCACCACGGCCTCGCCGCCAGCGGTTGCCAAGCGAAGGACACCGCCCTCGGCCGGCGCTTTGATGGCGCCCACCAGATGAATACCCCATCCGGCCAGGAAGGGAGCGAGTGCTTCAAAGAGATCGGAAGAGTCATGGTTGCCGGCCACCACCACAACGGGCCGGGCTCCCCCGTTCGTCAGCCTGACCAGCCCGGCCAGGCCTACTTGCAGGGCCTCCATCGGGGGTACCGGACGGTCGAACAGGTCGCCGGAATGGACCACCAGGTCGACGCCTTCAGAGTCGGCTATTCCCGCCACCTCTTCGATGGCCGTCCGGGTTTCCTCGATCCGCTCGTAGCGGCCGAGCCGCTTGCCGACGTGCCAGTCGGACGTGTGGAGGACCCTCATCGCTACCCAGTCACTCAGAGGCCCTCGAAGGGGTCACCGTCGGCGACGACTTCCTCCTTGCGAGTCGCCCACGGCGGGAACGGGAAATCGACCACGAGCGGGATCGGAATCGCCGGCTGGCTCACCACCATCGTGCCGGGCTTGAGCAGGCGGGCCCGGGCCCGGGTCGAGGGCAGCATCCAGCCATACTCGGCCCGTTCCGCCTCGGCGGCATCGAGGCGGCCGGCGACCTTGAGGGCGGCGTTTTCCATCACTTCCTGGGCTACTCGAGATGCCGTCTGCTGAGCACCCACCAACAACACCCCGAGCGACCGGCCGCGCTGGGCGATATCCACGAGCATGTCCTTGATGGGACTCTGACCTTCGCGGGGCGCGTACTTGTTCAGTTCGTCGAGGACGATCACCGACAGCGGGAACCGCTGCCCGCTGCGCTCCTTCTCGGCAAAGGTCTCGGCGAGCAAGGCTCCGACCACGAATCGCTGGCCGAGGTCGTGGAGGGACTGGATTCCGACCACAGTGACCTGCGCCGCCGCCCGGTCGATGCGGCGGCTCTCACCGGCGCGGATGAGCTGGCCGAGCCGGCTGGCCCCGGCATGGACCCGGCGCATGAAGGCGGAAACGGTACCCGCCTGGACCCGTCCGGTCCAGCGAACGTCGGGCTCACCATCCGGTGGATCGACGAACTCCTCGATGGCGTCGGAGAGTGACTTGAGATCGCGGATGACCGTCTCGCCTTTGCCTGCGGTCACCACATCTCCCGGCTTGTGGCCCTCGATGGGATCGCGCAGCACGACGGCCCCGGGCTCGCCCGCTACATCTACCGCATATCGCTTGAGCTGAGATTCGACCCGTTCTTCGATGAAGGGAATCTGATTGCGAGTATCGGAGGCATCGGTGAACAGGAACCGGAGCAGGCCCTCGTCGATGAACTCGCGGGGCGTCCAGGCGAATGCCTCCACCCCCTCCTGGCGGCCTCCAATGTCGGGAACAACCACGTCGCCCGACCGGGGCCGGGGCGGGGCCCAGAACGCCACCGAGCCAAACGGTTTGGGTTCGACTCCGAGCACCGCCCATCCGGCGGCGGCCTCCTCCGTGAAGTCTTTGTTGCGCTTGTCGAGCCACAACAGGTCTTCGCCCTTGACGTTGAAGACCAGCACTCGCAGATTGGCGGCCCCCTCGCCAACCACCTCCGGTTTCGCGGTCAACATCCGCAGGAAGAAAAGGGCGAAGCTGGTCTTGGTGGCGACTCCGCTAATCCCGGAGATCGACATGTGGCCTCCCTTGCGGCCGTCGAAGAAGTCGAGATCGACGAACATCGGCTCGCCATCGCGGCCCAACCCGATCGCCAGCGGGCGACCCATCTCGTCGGTGTAGAGCGCCTTGTGGCGCTCCATCCCGGTGGCGCGGCGCACCACCTGGCCCGGATCGGGTGATACCCATAGCTCGGGATCAATCCGGGTGATGGCTACCTGGGCCGAGCGCACCTTGGCGCCCGGCAGAATCCCGTCGGCGGCGATGCGGTGGGTGTCGGACTCGAAGGTTGCGCCTTCGTAGACGGCCTCGGACTCGGTCACGACTCCGTAGGTCTTGATCTCGCCGTATTTGGGGACATCGGTCCCCACCACCACAAGATCATCGAGCTGGAGATACTCGTCGTCCTCCAGCACCACGCGAAACTCGCTCGTCGAGGTGTGCTGGGTTCCCAGCACCCGCCCCACCCCGGTCTCCGGCACCGCTTCGCTTGTCATCTACCCTCCAGCGCTGCGGCCATTATGGCCCTCATATCGGCTGGCGCATGGTTGCTTCCCGCAGCGCCCGGTAAATGATGTGCCGGTCGCCGAGACGGGCCCGCAGCTGCTTTTCGAGCGCCCCGATCGGGACCAGATTCTGGGGAGCCCGCGAGTCGAGATGGGGTTCGGAGGCAAAGCGGGGTAACAGGGCGGCGGTGCGGTCGGCCAGCACCTTCACCTGGGCGAGCGACAGCGATCCGGGAGCTTCGCAGCGGACGATTCCCGACCAACTGTGCCCCCCCGCCGGCCGGGTCAAACGGAGATACCAGGAGTAGCGCCGGTAGCTGGGCATACCGAACAGCGGCGTGCGCTGGCCGGGCTCGATCCGGCCCATGATCGGCATGACCTCCAGCGGCAGATAGGAAACGCGGTGGCTCTTGATGTAGCCGACCACCGACTCGGCGGCCAGCTCGGAGATCGGTCCGTCGGCAACGACGAAGTAGCCGGACCGGGCGAGGTCAAGGGCGATCTCGGCTTCGGCCCGCCGCATCTGAGTGTGGAAGTGGGATACAAGCATCCCTGGGTCGGAACTCCCAACCGATTCTGTCCGGTAGGTCAGCCCATGACTCAGAGGGGGGATGTCGTCGGCGGCGCCTTCGGTGAAGATGGCGAGCCGCTCGACGCGCACGGCCTCGATCTCCGAGCGGGGGGGATCACGCCGCCACAGCGTGGCTCCGGCGGCAAATGACCCGCAGATGCCGGGAATCGGACCGGCGCCGGGGTCATCGATCGTGAGGCGGGCATCTACCCGGCGAATCCCGTCGACAAAAGCCACGGCCGGAAACCCGTCGTCGTGGCCCTCGATCGGCTCCCAGTCCCCGGCTACCTCAACGGCGGTGTCGATCTGGCCGGCGGAAGGCGCGAGCGACTCATCGGTGTCGACGGACGCTCCGTACTCGGGCGACCATTCCTCGACGTAGAGGCGAGCCATTGTGAGCGATGGTAACGGGAGGGTGGGACACGAAGCGCTCTCATCCCGGCCGCAACCACCGGCGGCTCGGGCCGTACCAGCCGGACTCCCCTCGGCAGGCCAACCTGCGTCGACCACGATTCAGCTGCCTGCCCGGCGGCCGGCGGCTCGCCGACGAAGGTAACCGGGGCACTCGACACGGAGTCAAAGATCCGAAGCCATGACCGCTAATGCCGGGAAACGCCAGCCTACGATTACCTATGCCTAGAGAACTTCCACTCATAATCCAGGGCGGCATGGGCGTCGCCGTGTCCGGATGGGAGCTTGCCCGTGCCGTCTCCTCCGAAGGTCAGCTCGGGGTCGTTTCCGGCACCGCCCTCGATGCCGTCCTTGCCCGTCGGCTGCAACACGGCGATCCCGGTGGCCACATGCGCCGAGCGCTCGAAGCCTTCCCGGTACCCGGTGTGGCCGAGCGCATCATCGACCGTTATTACGTGGCCGAAGGCACACCCCAGGGCGTCCGGCTCGGAACCAAGCCGATGCACAAGATGCGCCAATCGAGACACGTGGAGGAATTGCTGGTCGCCTCCAACTTTGCCGAGGTTTTTCTCGCCAAGGAGGGCCATGGCAACCCGGTCGGGATCAACTATCTCGAAAAGTTGCAGATCCCGACCCTCCCCTCGCTCTACGGTGCCATGCTTGGCGGCGTCGACTATGTGCTGATGGGCGCCGGTATCCCACGGGCGATTCCCGGGATCCTCGACCGGCTGGCTGTCGGTCTCGAGGTCGAGCTCAAGATCGACGTCAAGGGGGCCACCGAGGAAGACGACCCCTATACCCGTTTTGACCCGGCCAAGTTCACCAATGGCGCCCTCCCGCCGGTCGAGCGTCCGGCTTTCCTCGCGATCGTGTCCTCCCACATCCTGGCCACGATGTTGGCCAAGAAAGTTGAGGCCCGGGTTGACGGTTTCGTCGTCGAAGCTCCAACCGCCGGGGGCCACAACGCCCCGCCGCGAGGCCGGGGAGAATTGACCGAGGATGGCGAGCCGCTCTACGGCGACCGGGACGTCCCCGACCTCGAGGTCATCAAAGCCCTGGGCCTCCCCTTCTGGTTGGCCGGTTCCCGAGCCGAGCCCGAGCAAGTGCTCGACGCCCTGGAACTCGGGGCCACCGGGGTGCAGGTTGGTACCGCGTTTGCTTTCTGCGAGGAGTCCGGTTTCGAAGGCAAGGTCAAGCGAACCGTCCTCGAATTGAGCGAGGCCGGAGAGGCCCGGGTGTTCACCGACCCGGTCGCCTCCCCGACCGGGTTCCCTTTCAAGGTCGCTCAACTGGAGGACACCATCGCCACCGAGGAGGCCTACGCGTCGAGGCCTCGCATCTGCGATCTTGGATATCTCAGAAGCGCCTATCGACGCGACGACGGGTCAATTGGCTGGCGTTGCGCCTCCGAGCCCGTGGAGGACTACCTCGAGAAGGGCGGAACCATCGAGGAGACAGTGGGCCGCAAGTGCCTGTGCAATGCACTGATGGCCAATATCGGGCTCGGCCAGACCCAGAAGAATGGATACATCGAGCCCCGGCTCATCACCTCGGGAGACGACATCGCCGGCGTCGCCCGCTTCCTCCGTCCCGGCGAAGACACCTATCGGGCGGCCGACGTTCTCGACTATTTGCTCCCGGATCGAGCCAAGTCAGGCTGAACGCAGCAGGGTGAGCAGCATCACGCTCGGCTCCAATGCCAGCACCGCATGCGTGAGATTGGCTTTCATGCGCACCCACGAGCCCGGTGCCAACTCCACCGCGTCGCCATCCAGATCCAGCCGGATCCGACCCGAGACCATCTGGACGAGAGCCGGTACTGCCGCCGAGTGGTCGGTGAGCTCCTGACCCTCGTCAAAAGCGAACACGACAACGCGAATCTGCTCGTCGCGGTAGAGGACCCTGGTGAGCGTTCCCTCCGGCGGTATCTCGACCTCGGCGGCGACGTTTGCAATCACAGTGGCGGGATCAAATGCCATTCCGGCACCCTACAGCCTGGAAGTCGTGCAGGTTCTTACCGACAGATCGCCGTTTCAGCGTCCATTGCTGGTTCGGCGACCTCGTCCGCACGCCGGATCCGATGTCGCAACTCTCTTTCGTGCCAACGAGGGCACACCTATTGGGTCACCCGCCGGGCGACCCGGGAACAAGGAAGACATGTCCCACCAGGGAGCGACGCAGATCACGTTTATCTTCACCGCCGGTCCGGACCAGGTTGCCAAGGGAGATCGTATCTTCGCCAGCCATGCCGAGATCCTGGAGAAGACCCACCATCGCGAGGGCGAGTTGGCACTGCTCTAGTACAACGTTGTCAAGGGCCCCGAGCTGTCGAATCCGCTCGACCCTTCGTCGGAGCCGACCGGTAACACCTGCTTCGTGCTCACCGAGGTCTACGCCAACCCGGCGGGACTCGCGGATCACTGGAGGCTAGGGGCGACTGAGTGGGCGGACATGGGGGCCTTCATGGCCTGGGCCGGGGCCGTCGACGTCGCAGTGCTTCACGGTTCCCCGGTGATCCACTCACTCTGGTAGTCGGTCGACCGGCAACGCATCCGGCCCGGAGTCGCTCTAGACCCGTAGAATCGGCAGACGGCTAGCGAGGGAGTGCCCGATGGCCGGTTACGTTGTCGCGGCCGCGTTCGTCGTTGGTCTGGTCGCGTCGTTGGTCTGGTCGCCTTGGCCCGGTTTCTCCGGCGCCGCGAGCGAGGAGGCGACTATGACGGTTACGGCACACAAGAGCACCAGGAGCCTGGAGCCAAATTCCGGCCTCTGGAAGCCCCTCCGAGCGAACCTTTCGACTGAGTCAGTCAAAGGGAAGATCCGGCGTGCCGCCAGGCCACGGCGCCCGGCCTGAGAACTCGAGGCAGGGCGAATCGCCCCGATCGCGCACCACCCGGCCTGCGATACAGTCCCCTGATGACGACTGACGAAGCACCCATCACCTGGGTTCCCAACCCTCGCGCCCTTCCTCGACCTCCGGGACTACCTGGGACTCGGGCCCGACTCCCAGGTGCTGCTGGTCAATTCGGAGGGCAACACCGATCCCGACTACTCCCGCCGGGTCGTCTGGGAAGGCGCCAACTCGGTACCCGAGGTCCATCGCAAAGCGTTGTCGGGGAAATAGAGGTCCGACGCCCCTAGACAGGACGGCGCCAAACCGATTCGATGGCCCTATCACTGCCGCTGGAGGTCGTCGCAATGGAGACCATTACCGTCACGCCCCGGGTGGACGCCAGGGGAAAGACCATCTCGACATACGTTGTGTTCGAGGTCGCCACCGCATTGCAGAACATGGACGAAGGAGCCGTGCTCGAGCTGCTCACGGACGACTACGAGCCGATCGACCGGGATCTCACCGCATGGGGTTCGGCCACCGGACATCGCCTGCTTTCCTCGGAGTCCATCCCATCCGGGCGCCTCTTCGCCATACGCAAGGGCCCCCCGAAAGCAAGGGGCAGCAGCCTCGCCATGGTGATCTCCACCGACGGACTCGAGGAGCTGCTGTCACCTCTCGGCTTTGCCCTGGCGGCGGCGCTCGATGGCATGGACGTCCATCTCTATTTCCAGGGACCGGGGGTACGGGTGCTTTCCCGTGGGTTTCATCCCAAGCTGCGCGGCTGGGGACGGCCCTTCAGCCGTTTTGCAGCCGCCGGCATGAACAAGACGGGGCATATCCCGGCGGTACGAAAACTCGACCAACTGCGGAGCCTCGGCGCCAAGATCTACGTGTGCGGAGCGTCGATGCCTCATTTCAAGGTCAAGAAGGAGGATCTCATCTACGACGACGTCCCGCTGGTCGCCTACTTCACCTTCATCGCCGTGATGGAACACGCCGACGTGAGCCTGTACATGTGAAGACGCTAGTCGGCAGAGGCTGAGGCGCCCGCTGACTCCCCGGTCTTCTCGGGGGTCGTTGCCTGCTTGGAAGTCGATCGTCCGCCCGGCTCACCGACCCCGCGGTACACGTTGGTCTGCTTCTTGGCGAGCTTCTCGTGGCGGGGGCAAGACCCGACCGATCCCGACCGCCATTTGCCGTGGCAGTAGTGACTGGTAGCCAACTTCGGTTACTCCTTGATCAAGCTTCGGTGGGTCATTCAACCAGACCCGGCCGGACTCTGTTCCCTAACGACGATAGGGGATGACCTGCACGGCACCCTCCGGGCCCAGCACCACCAGCAGGTCTTCGAACTCGGATGCGGCCACCGCTGCCGCCACGCTCCCGGCATCGCCGACCTCGCCGTTGGCATCCAGACGGTGCAGCACCGTCACCCCGGCTCCGGTCAGAGCGCGGACCTCGCCGGCAAGGGTTTCGCTACCCGTGACGAGCACGACCTGCTTGGGCCGCTGCGGAGCGACCGGGAGGTGCTTCTGTTCCTTGCGTTGGAGCAGGAGGTGGTACACGGCGACCGCTCCAACGGTGACGATCATGGCCACCGGCACCTGAATGTTGTTGCGGAGTTCCCCATTCCCGTCTCCCAGCACGCTGTTGAAGATGGTCACGAGCAGGACGATCAGCGACACTGCGGCGACGACTCCACCGATGCCGATGATGCCGAACAAGTAGCTTCGCCTGGTCGGTGAGATCAACTCTGCGGTCTCGTGTGCCCTCAGGAACCGGTTGATGCGCCTCCAGGACTGGGCCCAGAGCGGAGCGCCGACGGCCAGAGTCGTGAGCGCACCAAGCAGGATGTCGACTTCCGAGGTCATGCTGTCCTCGGGCGGGAACACTGCCTCCTGGAAGCCAATCACCAGAATGACGACTCCGACGACCGCGGTCACCAGCCCGACGGCTGCCACCACGTAGTCGTAAACGCGCTGAACCTCGGTGCG
>Ga0224512_10002975_pt1 | contig 15146 bp, 22 predicted proteins | sample SF_May12_sed_USG_4_FD_169103 | JGI IMG/M metagenome (GOLD analysis project Ga0224512, IMG submission 169103) | Sediment microbial communities from San Francisco Bay, California, United States - SF_May12_sed_USGS_13 | ecosystem: Environmental > Aquatic > Marine > Sediment | place: USA...
GAATTCGGAAACTAGTTTGTCGGATTCTATATCGTCTTTGTTTACTCTCTCTGTAACTTCCTCAGAGTCCAACACCTCGTTTGCCTTTTGCTTGTCCCAGATGTTTGCATCAACTAATTTTGTAACGGCATCTGCCATGTCCAAAAATTCCGAAACCCTTGGGAGATTGAATTCTCGTCTTATCCTAAATGGTAATGGTTTTCCATCCTCAATATCTAATTGCTTTCTTAGTAGTGGTTCATACCATTGCGTTTCTAAAATATTTTCCAATAGTTTTTGGTCTTTTGATATTACACCGTTAAGAAAAAGTTCTGCTGACTTGTCTGCGGTTGCACGGTTTGCAATGTCTTCTGACTGCACCAGAAACTGCGGGACCTGCAATGCCTTGAAGATTTTAGCTTCCTGTTTTTCTGCCAAATCAACCAGGCCATTAAGATCAGACTCTAACTTTAGCTGCGTTGCAGTAATTCCCATCTGGTTTATTCCAATGTATTTTCCTGCCTTGATTTCCTTGATGACACTGCGAATTCTGGATTGTGCCTTTGTCCTGGTAAGTCCTGCAGTGTTTATCTCCAAAAGAATTGATGCAAGCCATGCCGAACGCTGAATCTCCTTTACGTCCTCTTCCCAGAATATGCTTAATCCTTCAGCAATGTGGATTATAGGCTCAATTTGTGAGTATCCGAACCATTCAGTGTGTGGGGAAATCTGAACTGGCTGATAAGTACCATAGATTAATGATGACTTATCCAGGGGTTGTCCGTCTACAAAGACTCCCTCAAATGCCATGTCATTGTCTGCATCCAAGATAGGATCACCTAACCTTCTTGTGTTAATTACCTGCAGTTTTTTGATGACCTCGTTTTCTTGAGTATCGTCTGTGTCTCCTTCGGTCTCTTCTAGAACCTTGATGATTAGTCCTCTTCCAAACAAGGATATTTGCCAATAAAATATTGGTATCTGTTCTACAATCTTTAATGACTCATCCAGTCTTGCAATGCTTTGTTTTGCATCTTCCCAATTGTGGTGTTTCTTTTTTGCAAGATCAATTTCTTTTTTTAGTTCTGTTTGTGACAGTCCCTCTTTGGCAGACTCTGGTAAGTCAAAGATTAGCTCGGATCCTTTTGCAAAAATAAAAAACTCTTTTACTGATATGCCAGACTTTACGGCCCAGTTTCTTCTTCCTGCAGACTCAAACCTCTGCATGTGCGTGTCATTGTATGGGTTTTGGATAAAATCAATTAGATTTATTCGTCTGAGCATTCGGATTCCCTGTACATTTTTTATTCCATCAAGTGATACTGCAGCAGATGCAGTTGAAACCTTTGATTTTGGTTTTACAAGTTGCATTCCTTTGTAGGACAGGTCAGCCTTTACGGATGGGAAGTATTTTCCTATATCATCAGAGTATGCAATGCCACCTTGATCATCAATTGATTCCTTTTGTTGTTTTTTTGTTAATTGAGCCGTGAATAATTTTTTGTGTTATTAAATTAGAGAAGTATCCCCAGGAATACTCACTGCTGTGTCTGTGACGGTGATATGCGGATTGTCAATTAATTCGTCAATCATTTCATATTCATTTTCATCAGGGATGTATCGTCTGTTGTCACCATACGCAACTGGTTCTGAATTTGCATTTAGCATGAATCTAAGACAGCCTCTAATGGATAACTCCCATCCAATTGCCTTGTCGTTGTGTCTTCCCGTAGGATGATCAAAGGATTCTCGGCCTGATTTGGTCAGAATCATCTCTTCGTGCTTGAGTTCCTCCACCAATTCTCTTACCAGTTCTGCCTTTTTTGGATCCCTAATGTTCATAGGATTTGGAAACTGATATCCTTGTTTTAGTATGGATAGGCCATCTTGTTTTAGCTGTAGTTTTGTGCCTGAAGTCCCTGCAGTAAAATTTACCTTTTCAACTCTGTCCTGACCAAAGTCTCTGATCATCATGTCAGTGAATGTTCTCTCGTTTGTGTAATCAAAGACCATGTAGAATGGCGGGAATTTCTTGAATAAGACATCTGTATGAAAGTCCAAGATTTTATCAAATGATGTGTTTCTGATTGCATAGATATCTCGTAGTAATGGAAGTGGTGTCTGGTTGTCTAATTCTATTTCTGGCAGCTCATGAATTACTATACCATGAAAGTCATTTTGTGATGCGGGATCTTCTCCGTAAATGTATCGTTTCAATGATAGTATGAAAATTCTGATGAGAAAAGAGAACTAATTACTGGACAAGAATTTTACGCCTTCTGTAATTCCGTGTTGAACAAATTGAGGTCCATGAAGTTTATAGAGTTCTTGCAGAGAATCTTTGAATTTGATAAAATTCGATTTAGCTTCTTCTCTCTTTTCAGGTTCTAAATCTGATTCATCTATTTCTTTAATTATTTTATCTATCTGAGAATAGATATTTGTAATGTTTACATTTCCATGTATAATCGTGCCATAATTAATTTCTGTTGAGGATAAAGTTTTGTTAAGATCACCTCTATCTTTCTCAGAATTCTCTTCATATTCATAAAGGCTTAATTTTTCAATTTTTTTTTCAATAAGACTTTGAACGGCATCAATTTTATTAATAACATGATCTATCTCATTTCTTCTTTGTTCTTCAGGAGAGGCACCTGGAACATCATAATATTGTATCCAATAAAATGGGTCATTGTCCTGATCTTGGTCATTTGGAAATGCAGTTTTACATATTTCTTTTATTTTTTGTCCATCATTCTCTATTTCTTTGGAAACAAATTCAAGTTTATCACTTATGGGTTTTTCTTCAAATATTAAAAAATATTCTCGTAGTCCTTCAACTGTTTCTTTGTAAGCGAATAATTTTTCCTGAATTACTTTATAATTAACTGGGGGCACATTAATTTTTTTTATCTCAAAGTGATAAATTTATCCATAACATCTATACTACATATCCTCCCCATAATCAGAATACTGGAAATATTCTGGCTTGTACCAAGTACTACTGGAATTGTAGAAATCGCACTCGTAATACATCGGATATAATGGTCCTAATCTCTCTCTTTCTGCATCCAAAAACTCTTGATTAATCAAGCCTGAATCTACTGCCATAGTGGCTGGTATCTCATGAATCTTGAACTGCCCCATTGCAGAATCCTTTTCTATGTTCTTCTTTAGCTTGGACATCTCAAATATCTTGTAGATCATGCCTGATGGCCTTCGTGGCGGTGACTCTATCAGCATGGTTCCATTTGTATTTGCAAGTCTTGAGAATGCAGCTCCGAACACTTCTGCATCATCTATTCTTGAACTGGCTGCAATGTCTGACATGTGGATATGTGCCACCTCTTTCCATGACCAGATAGAACCTGGATTAGAACCACCTAGTCCAATGATTCTAGTTGGTTTGTGTGGGTTGTCAGGATTATGAATGAACAGCTGCATTACTTTGGTAACTTCGTCTTTGAGTAACAGCTCAGTTGGTTTGTTGATTAGAAACTTGGAATACTTTGCAGAGTTTGAAATTAGTTTTCGTAATGTGTAGAGATGATCCTTTGCGTGATCAGTATCCTGTGCAATGACAAGTATTTCTTTTCCCTTGCATGTTGTTATACTCTTTTGAAAGTCTTCAATTAGTGATGAGGTAGTGATGCCAACCTTTTGTGATTTGATTACTTCACGGTACTTGTGTCTGAATCCGTCCTTCCATACTGCATACTGGTATGCAGTTAGATGATTCACTGGTTTCTTTGTCAGCGGATGTTCCAGCAATCCAAAGTCTTGATAGAACTCATCAGGGTCTAAAGGAATGTCAATTGGTAATCCGAGTACTGTTTCTTTGTTGTCATCTAGTTCTTTAAATAATTGTTTTGGAATCTTAACGCCCGTCTCCGTTCACCATTCTCATTTGCATTAGTGTTGGCCCGTCTCCAAGGATTACCCATTTCATGTTTATTTTGTCTGCTAGTTCATGTATTATGCGGAGTTTTCTGTCAACGTCTTTCTCATTGCTTCGTAATGACTGAAGCTCAAAGATAAGATCAGATAGCTGGTCAATTGTCTTTTGTGTTTCCCAAGTGTATCCATCCAGAGTATGACCTGACAACCACTTTCTTGAATTCTTTCTCATCCAGTGCAGGTCATTTTTCACAGTTGACACTGGAGCGTCTATGTGCTTGGCTATCTGAGTTGGGGTTGTCATTGATTTGGCTAAACATATTGATACCTGATTGCGCCTTTCCAGAGTTTCCTTTGATGATGCCATGAGTGATTTTAATCTAATCGGTTACTTTTAGAGAAGTATAATGTGTGAAATGTAGATAATCCTAATGGATATTATGAATTTTTATTTTATTAGATCAAAAAGATGTTAAATATAATTAGGAGAAGAGATATTCTTACATCATGGATGACGATAGCGATCAAAAAAAGAAAGATGATACTAAACAACAATACAAAATTGCAGAGACAGTTGTTGCTAATGCACCAAAACGTCCAAGACCTGAGGATAAGAAGTCTAATTCAGACTTAGATTAATCAATGGCGGAAATACCTTCATTAACTGAAGCATATACAGTGATAATTCTTTTAGCACCTGGATTCCTTACTTTTAGACTATTCACTTGGAGAGCTTCGTATGAATTTGTTTTTAGTAATCTTCAGATAACTTTGTGGAGTCTTATTTCTAGCGTAATTGTTTTTGTTCCGTTTGCAGCACTTTGGCAATTTGGGTCCATAACTGATTTAGAAAATCAAGTACTTCGGTATGATGTTATTGGTAGTTATTTTATTTTAGCAACTGCTATCGGCATTGGTACTGGTGAATTTGTCCGCAGAAAATGGCGAAAAAATGTTTCAAGTGGCAGTGTTTGGGCTAATTTTGCATTCATGAATAGTGGCGATTGGGTCGATGTTTATACTATTAAAGGAAATGTTTATCGAGGTTGGATAAAACAAATGTCAACTTTTGAAACTCATCAAAGAGAATTGGAATTACGTGAACCTGAATTGCTTATTGATGAAGAAAGTAAAAAATGGAAAAGTGTAGGTGATTCAATGATTTTCACGGAAAAAGACATATCTCGGATTATACTTGTTAAATAATTATTAAAATCAAAATGTACTTTTCATAATCTTAGATAGGATTATTCTAATTTCTCTGCCTTTTGACCCGTCAAATTCTCAAAACGTTGTAGGATTACATCAACATATCCACAATCAATCTCCATTCTAAAACATGTCCTGCCAGTCTGCTCACATGCAATCAACGTAGAGCCTGAACCCAGATACGGGTCTAAAACTATCTTATCTTGTTTACACCAGTTATCTAGAATCCATGCGAATAATTTAACAGGTTTCTGCGTTGGATGAACTCTCTTTTGATCTTGCTCACTTGCTTTTATCATGCCATTCCATTTGTGATGGAACAATCTGCATGAACCACCAAAGGAGCACCAGGCTAGCTCACAGTCTGAATTATTGTTTATTGCATCTCCTTCTCGTTTATCCCAGACAAGCCACATCTTCGACACAGGTAAGGAATCGCAATAGTGATTTGCACCCCACAAGATGATTCTATCACATAAGGATAGCAGAAAATCAGGTTCGAACTTTTTGTCATCATTGGCCAAAGTTGGGTAATCTCCTCTTTTTGTAAGACCGGACCCTGAAGGTGATTTGTAATTAATGCCATAGGGAGGGTCGGTTAGAATAAGATCAATGGATTTGCCTTTCAATAATTGATCAAGATCTTTAGTTGCATCACCACACATTAGCTTGTGTCTTCCCAACTGATACACGTCACCCAGCTTTGATTTTGGTTCTGCAGGAACTTCCGGTATTTCTTCTGTTTCTTCAGTTGGTTCAGTTATTCTAAACTCATCAAAGTTCATGTGAAACTCTTCGAAATTAAAATTAGGAATCCCTGATAACACAAATGAAACGTTTTGCTCATTCCATGCAGACTCGTTAATCCTGTTGTCCATGAGCATTACAGCTTTGAGCTGCTTCTTTGTCAGATGTTCCAGCCTTACACATGGAACTCTTTGCATTCCAAGCTCACGTGCCGCAATGATTCTTCCATGACCTGCCCATATCATGTTGTGTTTGTCAATAATTAAAGGAGAGATGAATCCCTCCAGCCTTATCAATTGTTTTAGTCCGTCAATTTGTTTTTGCGGATGCTCCTTTACGTTGTGAGGATTTTCTTTTAGCTGTTCTATTGTAACAAGTTCTGTTTCTGGAATTTCAATTTCGAGCTTAGTATCACTAAGGAGCTCACTTTTACCCTTGACCACATGAAAAATCTCATTATTTTAGATAAAGGAAATATACGGAACCCATAGTACACACTAAGCTCAAGATGTGGTCAAGAGTACGCTTTCCTATGAGTCCAAACTATCAATCTTGTTACTTGTTTAAAAATCGTTTAGTGTCCAGCAGCACCGAGCTATAAATGGACTCATAGTTACGATACCACCGGACTTTGATTTATCGAGAAATTTGTATTTAACCTAAAAATTTCATGAACTATTTAGCCTCACAATAACCATCTCTTTAACTTCCGCAATCTCTTTACTTAGATCCCATGTCCTACCGCTGTCTAATCTGCCATACAGTCGTGAATTCTCCTCACAAACTGGAAGTCCACTTGGAGATAGAGCACAAGTGGGGTAAAAAGAAAGAATTGCCCAAGGGACTTGACAGCTGGACATGACTTGCACCATTACAGGATGTATTGCAAATGACGACATCAAGATGCTTTACTATTATTTTGATGAAGAATCAAAAGACTACATTTGTAGGACAACTATAATGGCCTGCGATAAACATGCAAAAGAGATTAGAAAAAAGGTCAATCAAAAAATAATGATGTGATTGTTCTTACAGAGATTTTTGCATAATCTTGTATAGGGATTATGAAACTAGCTGTATCTTGCTGATGGAATGCTTTGATATGTCATTGTGGATGTCAGATATTGATTCCTCTTTGAATGTCAAATCGCACATATAGCACTTGAAACCATCACAGGGCATGCAATCGATTTGAATTTTTGGTATTAAAGAGACACGTAGGAATCATCAGTAGTGGGTTGTTTGAAATATCTTGATCTTATGAGAGATTGTTTTCTATTAGATCAGTATTCATATCAAATGTAAAAAGATGGTTGTAAATCTCAAATCCTCTCTTTGTACAATTGCATTTCATGTTGCACAACTAAGATATGAGTAGATAAATGGTTCTACTCATTTCATAAAATTAGCTTCGCTGTGCTGCCTGCATTCCTGGAGTAATTCTCCAAAGTCATTTAGCGTACAATTACATTTGAGTTTCATGAGATCTGTTTTTAATCATTGAATTAAACCATTACTACAAAATTAACAGTATGTTTGTATGATCTACGTCATTGAATCAAGATTCTTTCGTCTAACTGTAACACCGTCAATGTGTATTTGATCTTTTTCCTCAAAGAGTGAATGCCATTTTTTGTCGTGTGGGAGTATCTTACTGATCTCATTTAGTTTGGCATTAGTTGGATATGAATTAGTTAATGCCCCCCACTTCATGTTTGGTACCTTTGGCATGAGTTCATTTAGTTTCTTTATGTGTTCTTTGGGATCTGGCATACTCTTCTAATTCTTCTGGAAGGTCTATTTCTGTATTGCAGTTTTCACATCTTGCAGTTTTTAGGATGTGTACCAGTCTTTCTTTGTACAGCGGAATCTGGCAATGACCACATTTTGATACTGTTTTTTCTTGGAATGTACAGTCACAATCAATGCAATGCAGATTTGATTTTTCTTCCACCCTCCAGGACTTGCATGAAGGGCAAGACAATCCATAATAGCCCTGAAAGATGGCAGTATCCCTTGAATCAGGCTTGAATAGCGAGAGATATTTTGGCACAGTGCCATTTTGAATGAATCCTATCTGCTTTGAGGTCAGAAATTTACCTGTTTTGTCATAGTAGACCTGCTTGATTTTCTGAAATGTCTTTGCTGCATTGGTAATTGATGATGCAGTTGCAGCCTCTTCTAAAAGTAGATGCTGTGAGTTTAATGGGACCTTTGTCTTTTCATTGAATGCATCCTCTGCTATGTTCAGTATGGATTCCCATTCATGTGATATCATTTTCAATTCTTTGCTGGAGAGAATTTGTGTAATGTCTTCGGATTCCTGAAATTTTTTCATCCCAATGTCACAAATTTCCTTTGTTCTTTTTAGATAATCAATGAAACGTATGTTTGGTTTTTTGTTTTTGGTATTTATAGAAGTATTTTGAGGTTCTGCTTCCGTAACCTCTTCTTCATCTTTTGTTGGGGAATATTTTGAATCGGTACATCCTTTTTCTTTGGCTACTTCATTCCACCAGCTGCCCACAGTAACTTGTTCATTTTCAATTCCTTTGGACAATAGTTTTTGTTTTTTTCTTTCAATGATGATTTGTTTGCCGACAGTTGAAATTTTCTCTTTTGGAATGCCATCTATTTCCAACTGATCAATCAGACTGATGTAATTCTGTTTTAGTGTGATGGAATTTTCTTCTTGTAATTCTTCAGTAGCTATTGTTTCAGCTAATTTGTAAGACAGTAAGCTTGGTTTGATTTCTACTTGAGACACTACAAGCTAAACTTTTAGCTTTTCTCTTTTAAGGATAATGCAAATTTAGTGAAATTGGTATCCTTTATTGGTATCCTTTTTGATAAAATGTAATTTCAGGATCACTGCAAATAATTGTTTTACATAATTGACAAAGTTTTGCCTTAATTGAATGAATTTTTCTTCCATCTGATTCTGTTGACCTGAATTTCAAAATCTTCAGTCTACCCTTGTCACATTTTGGACAACGGTTCTTGTTTTCTTCACTCAAAATTCGATGTTATGTTTTTCCTTGAGGTGCAAAATCAATAGAGCGTTCTTCTTCGTAGTAAAGTCACAATGAGAGCACGTTCGTTCAAGATTCTGCCTGGATGAGCCGGGTTTTCTTGCCATTTTATGTTACTTCCAGGGATTGATGATTAAACATTTCTTAAAAAGTGTCAAACCAAGTCTCTTTCTTCAAACTCTACAAAATAAACATCAGGTTCACAGGATTTTTCCAATTCTTGTGCGTATTTCTCGGCTTTCTCTTGGCTTGAAAAAACTTTCAAAGTGTCATCGATTCCAGCCTTTTCCACCATGTGCTTAGAAACAATCCAAACCTTATGCATTTTCATCTAACATTCACCCGTTCAGACATCATATAGATTGTAAAGAAACTACTTTCTGATTGCTTTGCATTATCCAATGTTAGACCTCAAGGCACAGAGGTAAATATTTCGGCCAAAAACAAGAAACTGGTCATCAAAAAGGAAGAAGAATAATGCAGCTCAGGTTTATTTCTCTTTAGTTTTTTCTCCATCGTCTTCTTTGGAGAGAAGCAATTGATACGATCAAGTGACAATCGGTCAGGCATTTCGAGACTGTGGATCTCGTTGAAATGCTCTAGCTTTTTCATCATTGCTGTTGTTTCAGTTCTTCCAGGTGTAACACGTGTTCCTTGAAATCAGTGTGCCAAAACTGCATGTTCTCCTTTGTGACATGGTATACGGTTCCATCATCTGCAACTTTGGAAAGATACGAGTTTTTTCTCAGTAAATTAATGCAATCACTGATTATCGATACTGGTTTTTCTAAAGACAGTGCAGTCGTCAGCGGAGTAAAATACAACGTGACATTTTGTAAAAAGAAATCCATCAACTTGATGCATTGCGGTGAAAAGCATGTCCTCTGTCTTTTGTTTTTTTGTTTTGTAATCTGCATCAAGGGTTTATTTCTAAAAGAAGTTTTTTCATTCTGCACTTTGATGATCGTGCCTTCAGTCTTAGTCTGTATCCACAGCATGAATACTACAGCCCATCCCAACCAAGAAAGATTTCACATATCTGGCATCTCCTGAATCCTTGCGAATAGTAATCACGTCTGTTTCCACGTACTGCCTTGAATTTTCTACAAAGTTCCTTGCAGGTCATTGTTGTTCTAGATTTTTTATTTTCAGCATTTTGCAGATGCACAGAAAACAGTTCAATGCATCAGATTTTTTCAGTTCAGAATCGGATAATTTCAAGATTATTTGGGTACAATTTGGGCATATCTGAGCACGTTTCCAGGATTCAGCAATGTTTTTTCTTGTTCGTATTGTTCTTCTGATTCCAAATATTTTTGCATGTGTCAGGCATTGCATTATTGTTTTATCAGTACCAGGAAATGAGGCTGTGTTGCAGACCACTTGTTGTTTTTGAACTTCAGTCTTTTTTGTATCCAATTGATTTCATACCGCTTGTCAATTAGGATATGAAACCACATTTGATCAGTCTTTGCAGGAAGTAGCATTATTGTTGTGCTCCCCCTTACAGACTCTGACATTGCTTTGAAGACAAATTCCTTGAGTAATGTGTATGGCGGGTTTACAAAGTTAAGTTGCTGCCATTGGATTTTCAAACCGTCAAACGTAGAGTTTGCAGGACACGGATCAAAGAATTCCCATTTTGAATAATCCCATAATCCCCTTATCAAATCCCACACCCTGTCAGGGGTTAGATGTGTGTCTGACTTTGACAGCGGCATGTAACTGCTGCTCAATTTCTAAATCCCTCGCAGCTCGTGCATATTCCAGTAGGGGAATAGGTTCTTCTTCCGCAATATTTTTTGCAGTTAGGATGCATCATTTTAGATTAGTTTGGTTTGAAGAATGCATTGCTTTTCGTGTGCATCCATCTTGATACGGTCTGCATTTTTTGGAAATGTCATGTTGCAATTCTTGCAATACTGGTTTTCCTTTAGCTTCTCAAACGAAGTCTTTCTGTTCTTTCTTCTGTTAAACCAATTGCCTTCGACATAGTTTTCCTGCATCAATTTCATGAAAAATTCCTCATTATGGTTGTACTTCCACCCGTATGTGAGGTAATGTGAGCATGCGTTAGTTCTTGGAAATGAATTTCTGCATTTTGGGCAGTAGACATATCCAGCCTTTGTCCTGCATTTTCTGATGTCATGAGGCATCCCAGTGGAGGGATTAAGATGTCTGGATTCATCATAGATGATTCCAATTCCGCACCGCTTGCAGCTAATCATGCTTTATCTGAGGCATATTCTGCTGTTTTTGTGCCTGTAATTTTCGCCATTGAACATTTAGATCGCTAATTTCCTTGTCGGCTTTTGGATTATTGGTATGTTCAAACTCAATTTTGTTGCATGTTTGGCCGTAGGGATGCAGATTTCCACATGACTTGCAAGCATACTTTGTCCTGCAATTGCATCTGCAAGATTCATTGGTGCAATTGTTTTCAATTATGGCTTCCCTTGTATCCTTGTCTACTTTTACGAAACAATGCGTGTTTCTCTTGCAGTTTGCGCAATAGTTTCTTGATACTGACGTGTTAAGACCTTCTTGCAATTCAATGCCCGACTCATGAACACCAATGACTGTCTCTTCGCTTTGATATTCAGAACTCAATAGTCGTTTAGTTTTTTGTTGTGAATGTTGAGAATCATTTGGAACTGCTGATCAATTTCCTTGTACTGTGTTTTGTTTAGTTTTGAATAGTAATTATTCCATGTTTCTGAATTTCGAAATACAGCAGGTACTGCTTTCATTGATTCATCATTGAACTGGTCAAGTGTATAAACAGGATTTCCATCGCCGTGTTTTTGCAGATATTCCTGCACTGCATTGCGATACAATTCACTTACAGATGTTCTTTCCTTGTAAGCTAACTCTTCAAACTTTTCTTGAAAATTAATGTCAGCATCAGAGAGATAGTATGTCTTTATGTTTTTAATTTTTCTTTCTTTCATTTTTTAAATTTTTTAGTTATATTGAATTCTTTTTCGTATAATATTATAATATATTATAATATTATATTCCTGTACAATGCAATCGTCTGGAAGTTTTTTTGTGGAGTGGAAACGTTAGTGGTGTTGATCATCAATCCAGACAATCAGGATCACTTCTTGCAGCAAGTATCTGTATCATTCTAAACACCATTGTCATCTCACAGTCCATACAAACAAAGACATGTTCAAAGGTTACAGTATCAATTTCTATTGTTTGCACATGACTAGTTTTATCAGAACCACAAGAACAAGTTATTACTATTGCACCTTTCAAAACTTTGCTCCGTTTAGCCAGGCATTTGCCTTTTGAACGTTGATTTTGAATATGAAATGGTCACCTTCCTTTCGTAGTCGGTTGATGATTTTCCTTCCTACAATCTCACCATGAGCCCTTGTGATATTGCTTCTCTGGACAATCTTCTTGTTGCAGTTATTGTATCGGGTAAAGTTCATCCTGTTAATGATATCAATTGTCGTGTATTCCTTTTCGCTATCTCTCAAGTATGCATCTATGATTTCTCGCTTGTAACCATCTGTAATTTTCTCAATCTTCGGATAATGGTCAACTGATCCCTCACCTGTCTTTGGTGTTATAATACGCAGTCTTGTGTTGCAAGACGGACAGTTGCCATGATTTTCTTTGACGATTATTTTTTGACTCATACTGTGGAAGCTTTTTGTCCTTGAAAATCCAGAGTGATTACGTCATGGCAATGTCTAATACACCAAACTTGTAATCCTTTGACTGTCCAACCCACTTCTAATCTTGACCACTCTTGAGGACTTGCATCATCGGGTTTATCGTTTAAACAATCTTTACAATGAAAAAACATTTTGATATCATTTGTTTTAGACATTTTTCTATCTGTAAATAGAAGTCGTCTTACTCAAAACACCATGACAAATTCATGGTGCGTGCTATCATCATAAACATAACTCAAGTTGCTTGTGGCGTGAGTTTCAATTTCAAATAGATAATTGTAATTCAAGAGGCTTCATCCCCCACTATTTTTCGACCATCTTCACGAAACTCTTTTTCAGTTTCTTTGATCATAGAGAGCAATCTTAGTCCTAGTGTGGTCTGAACTGTATCCTGACCTGCTTGAGGACTCATTGAAATCTTATCAGACTTGTATTCTACGGTAGCATCAATCTGCCAGAGATTCTTTGCCGTCTGCTTTGTGTTAATACGGAATCGTGGGTCTTCTGACAGATTCAAAGGGTTAGAACCTCCCCCTGCTTGGTGAGATTAATGACATTGAAATTTTTTAAGTCATAATCAGGGTGGTCTTCAATCACCCAGGATAACCTTGAATAATGCACGCTGCAGGCATTACAGGAATATTCCACAGACTTTTTTTTGATTATTTTATCGATTTTATGAGAAAATGACTCTGCACTGGCTTGCAATGATGAATAATCTTGTGTGTCAGGCTGATATTGTCGGGGATGTACCAGTACAGAGGAGAAGGTATCAACAATCGCTTCACCATTACTTTCTCTTGCAGGAGGTCGTAATGGCAAAACTTGGGAATAAGATTGTTGAGTCAAATCAGATGATCTCCTTGCATTTCTTGCATAGTCCGAATACCTTATCGAAGTTACGAGGACTGGTTATCACAAGGAGTTCCTGCTTTAGTGGAGGACATTCCCCGACGCAGAGACCAAAAATCAGTTGCATCTAGAATTCCCCTTGTGATATGAGTTGATGCAGCACTTGCAGGAATCATCGCATCCCAATGTCTTGCAGTCGCATTGACCGCACTGGCAACAGGTCATGGCAATGGCAACCCCGTCTTTACTCTGCAATCATGACAGATGAATCCGTCATGGACACATCCGCATTTTTCATAGATTTCGTTTCTTTGTTTCTTGTTCAATTGAAAACTGTCCCTCCGTTTTTGAAATCACTATCATCAATACTGGCACTTGGATGATGATCCCAGCCATGAATGGATTCTAAATGCTCATCCCTTTCTTGCTTGTTGTCAAAATGTGAGAGACATTCATTGCATACAAATAATTCAAATTTTCCGTCTTGTATTTTGGCTGACAGATATTGTTCATTGCCTTTCAGGAAATAATCATAATCACCTTTGGTTTTGAATTCCATTATTTCTTCAACAGCTCCAATTCTGATTTTAAATCGGCTTCAAAGTTTTGATGATCAACTGATCTTTTCATTTCTGCTGTAAGGTTTGAGAAACTTTCAGTTTCGCTTCCCCAGAGTGAATTCAATTTAGAATTTCCTCCACTGAATATTTTAATCCTAAAATGTCAGCCTTGTTTTTTACAAGTTTGATAAACTTTGATGAAACTGTAAATCTTTCATTAAATTCTTCAATGAAGACAGTGTAGGAAGCAGTCATTTCTTCTTCTCCTCGAGTTCTTTTATCTCATCCTCTCGGATCATAATCATAAGACGAACTTCAGCTGCAGCACTAGACTGTCTATCAATTCTCACTAATTCTAAGAGTCTTTCAAACCATTCAGAATTCAATGATATACTCGAAAATTTATTTTCATCAATCATATTTACGGAATTATTACCCATTTTACATCATAATTATGTATACCATCTTAATATGTTTTGCGTTATTTTTCCGCAAAATTATGTATTTATTATAATGTTATTTCTTGTTCATATAATTAATCATTATGTTAGGTTTTTAGGCATTAAAACTATACTGAATTTTCTATTAAACTGATGTATTTTGCGGTATATTAATATCCAACAACTCCTTTCAATAGTATATTGGCAAAAGAAAAGGGAGAGAAGATCCTAAAGCCCAAAGGACCAAGTATTGACATCATAGCAAGTGAAACCTATAATTGGTTAGGAAAAAAAGCAGACGAACAAGGAAAAAGTCTTAGGCGATATTTGAATGATCTTTTAGACATGGTTGTTGAAAGAGAAGATTTTCTTGCGCAGGTGTTTCCTGATTTAAAAAAAATTGGATTTACTGATGGATATCTTTACATCAAGGATGACAAAATTACTGGAGTATCTACAGTGGGATTGGATGAGAACAATTTTGTGTATTGCCAGCTGTGTAAGAAAATGGATTGCGTTCATGTTTTGTATTCGATGGCAATGATAGAGGTTACAAGACTTGCACCGCTAAGAAAAGCAAAATAATTTTAAAGGATTGCCTACATTATCGATATAGTCTTTTGTTTCATATTGCTTTTTAGATCCTTTGTCGTTGACATGTTTTGTAGGATCACTTGGATATGGTTTGGGTCTTGTTTTCATCAGAAAATATGCAGCTGCCCCTGCAACTGGAATCAG
>Ga0224512_10002976_pt1 | contig 15145 bp, 15 predicted proteins | sample SF_May12_sed_USG_4_FD_169103 | JGI IMG/M metagenome (GOLD analysis project Ga0224512, IMG submission 169103) | Sediment microbial communities from San Francisco Bay, California, United States - SF_May12_sed_USGS_13 | ecosystem: Environmental > Aquatic > Marine > Sediment | place: USA...
ACACCGGGTAGAATGCCCGGGTGACGATGAAGCTCTACAGTTACTGGCGTTCTTCGGCGGCGTACCGCGTACGTATTGCGCTCAACCTCAAGGGTCTCGATCACGAAATAATCCCGGTGTCTCTACTCCCGGGCATCGCTGAGCATCGCCAGGATAATTACCGCGCACGCAACCCACAGATGCTTGTGCCGTTTCTCGAAGATGGCAGTTTCAGCACGGGCCAGTCACTGGCCATCCTCGAGTACCTTGAAGAAATGTACCCCGAACCTTCGCTATTACCAGCTGATGCACAAAAGCGCGCTGCGGTCCGTTCTTTTTGTAATTCGATATGTTGCGACATTCACCCGCTTAACAATCTGCGCGTAATGCAATACCTGAAAGGTGAGCTGGACGTATCCGACGAACAATTCGAAGCCTGGTACGCACACTGGATTCACGAAGGCTTCAAGGCTGCAGAAACTGCCGCGACTAATTTTGCGGATGCCGGTCAGTTCGTATTCGGCGAATCAGTGTCATTGGCAGACAGCTGCCTGATACCTCAGGTCTACAACGCACGCCGGTTCAAGGTGCCACTCGATGACTATCCGCGGCTGATTGCCGTCACTGATGCGTGCAACAAGCTCGAGGCGTTCATACAGGCTGCACCGGAAAAACAGCCGGATGGCACGGACGCCGATTAGCGCTCGACGTTAATCTCCAGGCCTGCTTTTCGGCAGGAATCCACAATACGCCCTGAGGGCCTCAGCCCGGGTGTTGTCACCTGGGGCGTCGTCTTGCAGAAGCAACTCAACGTCCGCACGGTTGGGTATGCTGGATTGCGCCCCAAGCCTGGTACAAGCAAGGGCTCCCGCCGCATTGGCTCTTTTCAAGGCTGTTTCCAGGGGTTGCTTCTGGTTGAGTGCAGCCACGAGCACGCCGCAGAAGGTATCGCCCGCCGCCGTCGTGTCAACAGCCTGCACCGTAAATCCCGGCTGCACAATTATGTTGTCCCCGGTTTTTGCACAACAGCCGCGGCTGCCCAGGGTTGTTATCACACATGGAATTTCAACGCGATCAAGGCAGCTCGCAACATCACCATCGTGATCAGCGACGAGAGCCAGTTCGCCTTCATTGACAATTAAAACGTCGATGACTGCCACAAGCTCCGGAGGCAGGTTTTGCGCCGGAGCAGCATTTAAGACGACTTTCACGCCCTGCTCTTGCGCGACACGCGCATATTCAGTCACAACATCGAGCGGAGTTTCAAGTTGCAACAGCAAATGGGTGAAGCCGCCAAGCGCGGGAAGATCATCGGCAGACAGCCCACTATTCGCACCGGGTGCGACGGTAATGGCGTTCTCCGCATCATCGGACACCGAGATGAAAGCTGCGCCGGTTCTGCTCTTTGGCAGTATCACGCGGTGCATCCAAACACCGGCCTTCGACAGTGAATCTTCAATTGGATCGGCAAACCAGTCGTCACCTAATGCGAGCAACATTTCAGTTGTCGCACCACCGGCGCGAGCACAGGCGATTGCCTGATTGGCACCCTTGCCGCCCGGGAAGAAAGCGAGATTCCGTCCAAGCACTGTCTCACCCGGAGCCGGGATGTGCTGCACTTGAACAACAAAGTCGAGGTTGGCTGAGCCGGCAACGAGGATCATGAATCTTGTGTACTCGCATTATGGAAGCAGTTATCGCCCGCCAGCTTACCATGCCAGGTTCGGGCTGAAACACTGCTTGCTGCGCGCTAATTCGCCCGGACTGCTTGCGCATATTATGCATTGCCATAGCCCGAGATTGGCACTAAGGTTGCGCGATGGACGAAAATAAACGCTCTACCAGTTTGCTTGCATCCCACCGCAGAATTTTGCGTCGGGTGCTGGTCAAACTCACGGTCTACTATGCGGCGTTGGCTGCGGTGATCGCAGTCCTTGTCATGGCTTTCCCCAATGCCGTTGATAACTTGCCACTTGGCGGAGTTGGTGACATCGCCAGCTACGGCAGCGCTTACTCGTACGACCTCGAGGAGGCCTTTCTCAGCGCAGACGACGAAGAGATCGAGCAGATCGTCACCGATTCTTCGAAAGCGCGGCTGGCGAAAGGACCTGCATGGCTTCGAGGCGCGCTGTCACTGTTTTACGCGATGATAGCAACGCTGGTGTTGATGTTGCCCGTTTCATGGGTTTACAGGTCCATACACACTGACAGCGTCTACGACCACTCGATTGACACGACAGCACTGGTCCTGCCTGCGGTCGTTGCCGGAATTGTCACCGTGGTTCAGCACAGTCTCGCGCTGGCCTTCAGCCTGGCCGGCATTGTCGCCGGAGTGCGTTTCCGAAGAGCCCTCAGCGACACATTCGACACATTGTTCATCCTCTCCGCCGTCGGTGTCGGTATCTGTGCGGGAATCAAGTCGCTGGAAATTGCCGTTGTATTGACGGTGTTCTTCAATTATGCGGCAGTCGCAGTTTGCGCATTTGGCGACGGACTCGAATCGCAGCATGTCGTGCAGAGAAAAATTCGGCGTAAGCAGGCAAAAGCGGCTAAAGCGCTGGAAAAGAAAGCACGCACCGATCCGACCGGACCTATGTCGAATCTTTAGTCGGGTTCAGCATTTCCGCTAGCAATTTTTTGCCGCGGCAATGATCGTCGAGTTCCCGCCTTTTTCGTTTCGGCGTATTTATGACGTTAAAGAAATTCTCGACCATCATCAACGCCTTGGATTTGACCTTCGGATTCAACTCTTCCGAATTGCTGAAGAGCGCGAAAATTTCTTCACGTTTTGAGTTTGCGTGAGCAATCGCAGCTTCCAAAACGCCAGGCGGATGGCAGAGACCCGTGTAGTACGGAAATCTCACATCCCGAATCGGCAAGTGCGAAGGCGGAGCCGCATAACTTGCATTGACCAGGCCTGACATGTCGAAGTCAAATGGAATGGGAATTCGTGGCCCATCAGGACCCTCCCCCACCATGACTTCTACGTTATGGCAGCAGTCTTCACCTTCTGCTGCCCTAAGCACCGAATAGTCATTGTTCGCAACAAGAAACTGAAACAACTCGGCCAGCGCTGTCTTTTCACGATCGAGTTCATCGAACTCAATTCGAGGTATCTTGATCCTCTCCAGGCCCAGACGCTTCGCGACATCGGAATCGTCCTCGATAAGAAAGACGATATCGGTCCAGGGATCCAGCTTCTCCTCGCTGTCAACGTAAGTCAGGCGCAATAACCGCGTCTTGAAACTGTAGTCCGTCAGAATTTCCAGCGTCCGGTACGCCAAATACTCGAGAATGACGTATTGGCGAAACCTCACGCCACTCTTGCACGGCGCCACGAGCTTCAACTTATCCTGGCCCGCGAACAGCGTTTTCTTTACCTGCGACTTCTTGAAGTTGAGTTGCAGCGGCGGTAACGAACAATACTCTCGACGAAAATTCCCACGTGTGCGAATCGAAACTTCAATTCTCTTCGCCTGGCCATCATCGTCGACGTATGCCCACTGACCCGGAATGTAGATTCGAACTTCCTGATCCCGCTGATCGTAGGCTTGTGCGATCGGCGCGGTTAGCACGGCCTTCAATACCTCATCGCTCTGGAATAACGGATTAGCATCTGCCGCATTTCCACTAGTGGTGACGCCCAGCGATACAATCGCCAGAAGAAATGCCATCCACTGCGCCATCAGGCGCCGGCCGCAAGGGCATGACATTTCGATTGCGCGCGAATGCACCGTTGCTAGTTCCTTAGCTCCGCAGCGGCTGTGGCCAGGTCTTGCTCGGTATCAACACCTGCTCCGGGCCGCTCGCTAGGAATCCCTACTCGAATCGACATTCCAAGTGACAATGCACGCAGTTGTTCAAGTTGCTCCACGACCTCGAGCTTTGAAGGCTCGGCCGCAACGAGCCGGCGCAGCACGCCGCAGCGGTAAGCGTAGATACCGTGGTGATGCAACGCGACATCGAGCGCTACCGTTTCCTGATCTTCTGAACGCGCAAACGGAATTGCCGCCCGGCTAAAATAAATTGCCTTACCACTGTCATCGACAATGACTTTAACCACATTTGGATTATTCAGATCCTCCTGCGTTCGAACCGGCGACGCCAGGGTCGCGATGTCCGATGACGAGTCCTGGAGCAACACCGCGCATTGGTTGATCAACGCAGCTGGCATCGTTGGTTCGTCACCTTGAAGATTTACGACAATACGATCGTCTTGCCAGTCCATGACGTCGCAGACTTCGGCAATGCGCTCAGACCCTGACCGATGTTTGTCGCTCGTCATACAGACCCGCGCGCCAAACGCCTCCGCTGCATGAGCAATGCGATCGTCGTCAGTCGCGATGACAACATCAGTGGCGGCACTTTCCATGCCGCGCTCATAAACATGCTGCAACATCGTCTTGCCGTTGATCTCGCGCAATGGCTTCCCCGGTAAGCGGGTGGAAGCGTATCTGGACGGAATTACAACAACAAAACCAGTCATCAGGGTTCCATTTCGCTGCGCAGGCGCGATTCAACCTGTTCCAGCCATGGCCCGGCCGCCGCAGCATCTATCTGCATGTCCACCGGCACAACCCAATACTTATCTGACCTGACATGCCCCAGTTTGACGGCATCTTTTTCAGTCATCAAGACATCGAAGTCGTCGCCAAATTCCAGGTCACGTTGACTTATTGCAGCGTGGTCCTGGAAGGCGTGTTCAATAACTTGAATTCCGTGCGCGCGGAGCATGTCGAAAAACCGCGCCGGATTCCCAATCGCTGCGACGCCATGCGCAGTCGTTCCGGAAAAACGTTCGATCGACCTTGCCAGCGAGCCATTGAGTCGCTCGACCTCACTCGCAACCAGGTTGAACTCAATAGCGTTCTGCTCACCTGCGGTGATGTCTGCCCCCTCTTCGTGTCGCTGCCCATTTATCAATACCTGATCCACCTCTTCCAGGCGAGCAATGGTCTCTCGAAGCGGACCAGCCGGCAGAAGCAGACGGTTACCCAGACCGCGGGCACCGTCGATAACACAAATCTCATAAGTTCGCTCGAGCCCATAATGTTGCAGCCCATCGTCGGCAACGATCACGTCCACGCCGTCATCTGCCAGCATTTGCGCCGCCCTCGCCCGGTTGGCGTCGACGACCACCGGGCATTGGGTTCGCCGCGCGAGCAATACGGGCTCGTCACCGACAACTGCGGGGTCGCTGGCAGAGTCAACGCGCATCGATGTCGTAGAACGGCTACCGCCGTATCCACGACTTACAATTCCAGGGGTAAAGCCGCGTGTGCTTAGTGCATTAACCAGCCAGATTGTGACAGGAGTTTTGCCCGTTCCGCCGGTCGTGATGTTACCAACAACAACCACCGGAACGGCGGCTTTTTGCCGGCCAAATAGTCCGATCTGGTACAGGAACCGGCGCAGTGTAATCAGCAGCCAATACATGCCGCTCAAAGGAATGAACAGGCGATAATATGGCGCGCCCTTGTACCACATGCGATGAAGCCAGTTATACATATGGCTAGCCGTCACTCTTCACTGAACTGCATACGATACAGTGCCGCGTATTGCCCGTCACGATCAAGCAACTCCTTGTGAGTACCGGATTCAACGACCTGCCCTTTGTCCAGAACGATAATGCGATCAGCGCGCTCGACCGTCGATAATCGATGCGCGATAACAAGTGTTGTGCGGTTCTTCATGAGTACGTGCAACGCTTGTTGAATCCGACGCTCTGACTTCGTGTCGAGTGACGATGTTGCCTCATCGAGGATCAATACCGGTGCGTTCTTAAGCAAGGCTCGCCCTATGGCAATTCGCTGCCGTTGGCCTCCTGACAGCAATACACCACGATCGCCCACCATCGTATCCAGTCCGTCCGGCAGCTCTTTCGCAAACGAGAGCACGTGGGCTGCCTCGGCTGCCTTCAGTAATTCCTCATGCGAGTGTTTTTTCAGCTCGCCGTACGCCAGATTGTTCAGAATCGAGTCGTTAAAAAGCACCACGTCCTGGCTAACAAGGCTGATATTGTCTCTCAAGCTGCTGAGTGTGTAATCACAAATCGGTGTGTCGTCCAGCAGAATTTCTCCGCTATCTACGTCATAGAAACGTGGCAACAGGCTGACGAGCGTAGACTTTCCTCCACCTGAATGACCGACAATAGCCAGGGATTCTCCCGGTTCTACCGCGACAGAAATATTATTGAGAACCGCACCCGTTTCTTCATTGTAGGCAAAACTTACATTGCGAAACTCAACGGATCCGTTCGCGCGCTCAACAGTCCTGGTACCGTTGTCGACTTCATCCGGTTCATCGATGACATCAAATAAGCTGCCTGCCGCTGCGACGCCTCGCTGCAAGGTCGCATTGACGTTTGTAATGCGTCTAACGGGTTGCAACATGAGCATCATGGCGCTGAAGAACGAAATGAACTGGCCGGGCGTGAGGTTACCGGCGACCGATTCACGACCAGCCATGTAGATGACGCCGGCAACTCCAAAACCGAAAATCGTCTGCGTAATCCCGACGCCCATTGAGCGCACTCGAATAAGCTTGAGGTTTTGTCTCTTGTTGCGACTGTCTACTTCCTCCAGGCGGTTTTTCTCATATTCGTAGCCACCAAATATCTTGACTATACGGTTACCGGTTACAGCTTCCTCGGTTACCTGAGTGACCTCGCCGATCGAATCCTGAATACGACCGCTATAGCGGCGAAACGCGATGCCCAGCACCCGAACCATGATCGCGACAACGGGGAATACAATGGCGACGAACGCCGCCAGCTTCGGGCTCTGCAACAGCATGACTCCGATCGCAGCGAACAGCGTCAGAATGTCACGCACCGCAATGGTTACGACACTGGTTACGGATTCGGCCACCATTTCAACGTTGTAGGTCATGCGTGAGAGCAGTGGCCCCGTGCTTCGCTCCTCGAAGAAGCGCGTCGGCAGCGTCAGGAATTTGCGGAACACGTCGCGGCGCAACGAGCTAATGACACTTCGGCCGATATAGCCGAGCGACGATTCAGTGGCAAAGCCCGAGAGGCCGCGGAGCGCAAAAATGGCAACAAAGGCGATCGGCATCCATCGAACCGTCTCAAGGTTCTGGGCGACAAGCGCTTCATCCATCAGTGGTTCGAGCAGATAGACGAGACCGGCTTCGATAAACGCGGTCGCCGCCATGGCAATAACAGCAATCACTGCAACTAACTTGTGCGGTACAACATATCGCCACAGCCGCCCGTACACGACGCGTACCCTGGGATCTAATCTCCTGCTCACGTTAATCTGTTGGCCCCGGCCGATCTAACTCGGACTCCGTATCATTTACTGTTGCAATGCTTATTTGCACGAATCCAAGTCGGCCGGCCACGTCCATCGCCGTAACCACGTCCTGATGCCTCGCATTGGCATCGGCACTGATCGTTAATGGCAACGAATTGCTGCCGGCCGATACTTTTTGCAGAGCATTGCGGATCGTCTCGGGGCGGCTATTGATGAGTTCGCGGCCGTTTATCAGATAAACACCCGTCTCGGTAATCATGATATCGATCTGTTCAGGCACTTCTTCGACAATGGCGGCGCTTTCTGCCTCTGGAAGGCTGATCGCAATTTGCGACTGCTTGACGAAACTCGTCGACACCATAAAGAAGATCAACAGCAGGAGAACAACGTCAATCAACGAGGTCATATTAACCTCGGGTTGTGTCCGAGGCCGCAGGTTGAGTTTCATCCCTGACCCTTTTCCTGGCGGCGGTGGAGTGCTTCGACGAGTTTGATCGCCTCTTTCTCCATGTCGACAACCAGCGTATCTACCCTGTTCCGATAATAGCGATAGCCAACCATGGCTGGAATGGCCACGGTCAGACCCGCAGCTGTCGTAATGAGCGCCTCTGCGATACCACCGGCAAGAACGGTCGGATTACCAACACCGTGCGTCGTGATAGCCGCAAATACCTTGACCATGCCGATAACAGTACCCAGAAGACCCAGCAACGGTGACACCGCCGCAATCGTCCCGAGGGTCTCCAGGTAGCGTTCGAGCTCATGCACAACATGGCGCCCCGTATCCTCGATGCTGTCTTTCATCACAGAACGTTCGCGGTCGCGGTTAATGAGGCCAGCCGCCAGGATCTGCCCCAGCGCTGAACCCTGGTGCAGGCTCTGGATCTGCTTTTGATCAAGCTGGTCTTTCTTGACCCAGCCCCACACTTTGCTCGTCAGATCCTCCGGGATAACGCGCTTTTGCTGCAGCGTCCAGAATCTCTCGAGAATAATCCCCATCGCGATGATCGCGCAGAGGATGATGGGCGCCATTAACCAGCCGCCAGATTTGACTATTTCAACCATACAAGCCGACTCAGAGGAAAAATGGAATATACCGGTTATTCATTCCAGATTCGACGACGCTCATGCCGGTATTCAGTCACTGCCTCCATGCCTGAGTGCTCACAGAGGCGAATACCGATGGCTCCGGAGGTCGATGTCTCCAAAACCCGGGCACCGACGCCGGCCCATCGTGCCACGACATCGTCTTTCGGGAAGCCCCAACGGTTTCCGAAACCTGCTGACACAATGGCCAAATCTGGCGTCAATGCGCTGACGAAAGACGCCGTTGAAGACGTTCGACTACCGTGGTGAGGAATAACGACGGCATCAACGCCATCGAGCAAACCATTACGGACGAGTTGCTGCTCTGCCGGCCTCTCGATATCGCCAGTGATCAACAGCTGATGGTCGCCCGCCGCAACGTGCAAGACACAAGAGGCGTCATTACCGTCACGCAGCCCTTCTTTTGGCGGATAAATGAATGAAAATTCGACGCCGTCATATTCCCACTTGTCGCCAGCATTGCAGAAGGCCTGCGCCCGCTCCTGCCCACTTAGCGATTCTCCGACCAACAACTCCGCAACAGTGACACGATCCAGCATCGCCTCGACACCGCCTGAATGGTCCAAATCCGAATGCGAGACAATGAGAGTGTCGACATGGCTCACTCCCTTGCTCGCCAGGTACGGCAGGACCACGGCTTCCGCCGCATTGCCGCCGCCCCTGAATGCCGGGCCGGTGTCGAATACGACTGTGTGGGCTTGCGTCTGCAGCACTACAGCCAGCCCCTGGCCAATGTCGAGCACATCAACTGCCACGCAACCGTAGTCCGGGCGCGCCGGTTTGTGCAGTACAAGGGCGATGACGGCGATTAGCGCGAGACGGCGACCCGGCCAGCCCGGGGGCAAGATGACCCACAAGACTGGCAGAAACAGCAACAACCAGGCGGTCCCCGTAACTGCCGACATCGTATGGCCGGCTCCCGGGAGCTGCGCCGCCATAACGATCAGGATCTCCAGGAATTCCTGGCTAATCGCGGCGACATTTAGCGCCGGGTCGCCGAGTACCTGAAAGGGACCATCAAGAAGCAATCCGGCGAGCGTGAACGGCACGGTCACCAAACTGAACACCGGCACCGCGATCAGGTTTACCACTGGTGCAGCAAACGCGACGCGATCGAAGATCAGGACGGTTAACGGCAGCAGCCCGAGCAAAAGCACACCCTGGACGACACTCAGCTGCCTGATCCCGGAAAGCAGTCGAGCTGCGAGCGATCTCTCAGATCCGTTACCCAGACGTTGCGCCAGCCAGATGAGCACGAGCACGGCGGCGAAAGAAAGCATGAAGCCCGGCGCCATAGAAGCGATCGGTGAGAAAACTGCCACAACAATGCATGCCGTAGAAACGACCGTGAGTGGTCTTACCTGCCGCCGGCGCAAGACCACAATGGTCACAAGCGCTATCATCAGGCTCGCCCTGCGCGCGGGTATCGCCAGACCTGAAACAAACGCGTATGACATAGCAATAAGCAGTGCAACCACCATTGCCCGACTGTGGTGGCTACCGCCTCGAATAAGCAGCCCGCCAAAAAAACTGGCAAGAACATAGCCACCGCCTGCCGCCAGCCCGATATGCAGACCCGAGATCGCCATAAGATGGCTCGTGCCAGTACGAGCATATCGATCCCATTGTTGCGCGGTGATGAGGTGGCGTGCACCCACTGAAATGGCAGCCAGTACGCCGGCCGACTCCGGGTTCAGCAAAGAGACGCGGTCGACAAACCTCTGCCGCACGCGATCGACAACGTCCAGATTACCCGACCGAATCAGGTGGTTTCGATGGCTGCCGACGACGTAACCCGTCGCTCCAACACGCTCGCGAAACAACCAGGCCTCATAGTCGAACACGCCGGCGTTCGAGCTGCCGCGAGGCCGACGCAATCGCAATTCCATTTGCCAGACATCGCCAAGGCGCAGCTCGACGGGAGGTTGAAACCAGCTCACGCGGATACGCAGCGGCACACGCGCAGCGTCAAGCGGCTCCGCCACGAAACTGACACCAGCCCCACTCGTCGCCGGAAAATCGGCTATGCGCACGGCCGTCACGATACTATCCCCCGCGTATCGCGGCTCCAGGCGCGAGTTCACTATCCCGTTCGCGGCCAAACCGAAGAGCAACACGCCGGCGAAAAAGCAAAGAAAGTCGCCAGTACGGCCAATGAGTATTGCCACGAGGAACGCGACGAATATAAGTTCGATCAGCTCGGAAACTTGCGCAAAGCTGCTAAGCTGCAGCGCGTAAATACCTGCCAAAAAATACAGGCAGGCTCGGGTCATCGACAGTCTCTCAGGCTTTATATCCTCAACCTCTATCGAAGCGGAACAAGTAGCCAATGCCAAGGCGGTTTTTTAGGAAGTTTGCGTTCAAACGCCACGAGCTGAGTGAACGGTGGTTTATGACGCCGTTTCGTCACATGCTGCACGACCATCGCCTTTGGGGTATTCGCCGCAAGACGGTCGTACCTGCGTTTGCCCTGGGTCTGTTTGTCGCGTGTTTACCATTCCCGGGGCATTTCATTTCAGCCGCGCTGGCCGCGCTCGCGCTGCGAGTCAATATTCCTGTCGCGTCTGTAACAACTTTCGTCGTCAACCCGCTCACGGTAGGCCCGCTTTTTTACTTCGAATACCAAATTGGTGCCGGCTTGTTATCGATCGCATCCGGGCCGCCTGAATTTGAGCTCTCGATCGACTGGGTAACCCATACTTTCGGGTCAATTTGGCAACCGATGTTGCTCGGCAGCGTGCTCGTCGGAGCAGTCGCCGCGCTATTGGGCTTCATAAGTCTTGATGCTTTGTGGAGGAGATCAGTGTCGAAATACAAGACCCGCAAACGAAAAGATCGAAGCTAGCTTCGAAGTTTGCCGTCTTCCAGTACCAGGATACGATCCATGCGCGCGGCGATTGACTGATCGTGCGTCACAATGACGAGGCTCGTTTGCAACTCCTCGTTAAGTTCCAGCATCAGCTTCAGTACCTGCTCCCCATTACCCGCGTCGAGATTGCCTGTCGGCTCATCCGCCAATACCAGTTGAGGTCTCGTGATCAGTGCACGAGCGACAGCAGCTCGTTGCCTTTCTCCACCGGACAATTCACCGGGCTTATGCGTTAGGCGTTCTCCCAAACCAACTCGCGAAAGCAGGTTCTTCGCCTGCCCGAGTGCATCTGCTTTCGTCTCACGGCGAATCAGCAACGGCATCGCAACGTTTTCCTGCGCGGTGAACTCCGGCAGCAAATGATGAAACTGGTAGACGAAACCGATGTAGCGATTCCTCAGGTCGCCTTTGGATACCTCGCTGCTACCGTGCATTAGCTGTCTATCGATAAACACCTGCCCTTCGTCAGGGTCATCGAGCCCACCCATTATCTGCAGCAGCGTCGTTTTCCCCGACCCGGATGCACCGACAATAGCGACACGTTCCGCCGGCTCAATTTTCAGGTCGACACCACTCAACACTTCGAGCACGGAGCCACCCTCACGAAAGCGTCGTACGACACTGCGGCACTCGAGTACGGTTTGCTTCTGCTCAGTCATAACGTAAAGCCTCAGCCGGCGCTGTACGCGCTGCAACCCATGCCGGATAAATTGTCGACACCAATGCCAGCGCCAGAGCGATGGCCGCTATGCGCAGCACGTCCGCAATACGCAGCTCAGATGGCAGATCACTAATGAAATACACCTCGGCGGCCAGAAACTTGATGCCGAACACAGATTCGAAGCTGCTCACGATGCCCTCCAGGTTGGTGGCAAGCAGGACACCAAAAAAGACGCCCGCAAGAGTTCCGACAATACCTATGACACTGCCCTGTGTAACAAATATTTTCAGGATGCTCATTGGTCGAGCGCCAATCGTACGCATGATGGCAATATCCGGCTGCTTATCCTTAACCACCATAACCAGCGTCGACACGATATTAAACGCAGCGACCGCGACGACCAGCATCAAGATGACGAACAATATCGATTTCGTAATCTGAATCGAGCGAAAGAAATTTACATGACGGCGCGTCCAGTCACTCACAAGGACAACCGCACCGTTCTCGAGTGCAACTTCACGGACGATTGCCGCGGCTTCGTAGATCTCTGTCACCGCAAGCCGTACTCCCGTCACAACGCCTTTCTTGCGGTATAGTTTTTGTGCATCAGCAAGATTAATGAATGCCAGGCGACGATCGAACTCGTACATGCCGACGCGATACAGGCCGCTCACAACAAACCGCTTGGTACGTGGCACAACGCCGGCCGGCGTTACAATGCCTTCCGCCAACGTCGCAGTTACTTTTTCACCGATGCCGACCTTTAGCGCCCTGGCGAGTTCGACTCCAAGCACAATATTGAAAGAGCCCGGTTCCAGACTCGTGAGTTCACCCTCCAACAGAGTATCGCCGACACCTGATACGGCGTCTTCAGCCACAGGATCTATGCCGCGTAACTCTACGCCACTGAGCTGTTCACCAAAAACGAGCAAGCCCTGCCCTTCAATAAACGGTGCTGCCGCGCTAACCCGCGGATTGTCGCCCGCGAGCACGGCCAGCGATTCCCAGTCCGCCATTCTTCCGTCAGTACTTTCAATACTGGCATGCGCCGTCATCGCGAGCAGCCTGTCTTTTAGCTCGCGCTCGAAGCCGTTAACCACGGACAACACGAGAATCAGTACCATTACTGCAATTGCGATTCCCAACATCGAGATGGCGGAAATCAGCGAAACGAAACCGTTGCTGCTTCGCGAGCGCACATAACGACTACCAACCCAGTATTCGAATTTCTGGTTCATTGTGTCACTCGTAGCGCAACGCGGCCGCTGGATTGACCAGCGCCGCGCGCCGCGCGGGATACAGCGTTGCCAGCGACGTTAGTACAAAGGCGGCGACTGATATTGTTGCAACGTCTGCGACCTCCAGCTCTGACGGAATCCGCGTCACGTAATAAACATCACCAGGCATGATCTGGAACCCAAGCGCCTGCTCCAGAAAAGGAACAATGACCGGTACATTGAGCGCCAAAACGACACCGAGCAATACACCGATAAATACGCCGACCCACCCGATTACCGCACCTTGCACGAAGAACACGCGCACGACCCCAGCCGATCTCATTCCCAGCGTGCGCAATACCGCAATGTCATTGGTCTTGTCAGTAACGACCATGACGAGGCTCGCAACGATATTGAATGCTGCGACGCCGATAATCAGCGACAGGATTAACGACATCATCATTTTTTCGATCCGGATGGCGCGAAAGTAGCTGGCGTTCTCGACGGTCCAGTCGCTGCTTACGACATCGTCGCCCAGGCGTTCAGCAATGCTGCGTGCAAGCAACGGTGCCTGCATGACGTCCTGCGCTCGAAAACGTACAGCCGACATTTCGTCGCCGAGCCCCATAATTGCAGCCGCCTCTCGCGCGTTGACCAGTGCCAGCGAAGCATCGTGATCCTGTAGCCCGGCCTCGAACACACCACGCAATACAAATCGTTCAAGCACAGGCTCCAGTGTGCCGTCGCCGACCGGCCTTGGAATCAATATGACGACGGCATCGCCAATACGAACACCAAGGTCGAGCGCCAGCAGGCGGCCCAGGATAATGCTGCGTTCGCCGGGTTGGAGTACGTCAAGGTTGCCCTCGAGCATATTAGTCAGAGTACCCGAGAGTTGCTGCTCCAGGTCAGGGTCAACACCGTGAACGAGCACCGCTTCGAGAGCGCGACCCGACTGAATCATGCCTTCCATCTCGACGAACGGTGCAGCCGCCGCGATACCAGGCTCGGCAACAACGTCATCAACGAGACTCCGCCAGTCTTTTGTGATTTGTTGTGACCCGGTAACGTAACCATGCGCTGACATGCTGAGCAAGCGCGACCGCAACTCGCCTTCAAAACCATTCATGACAGACAGGATGACGATCAGCGCAGCCACTCCCAGTGCGACGCCAAGGAGTGAAATTAGCGTGATAAATGACACAAATCGTGTACGGCGCTTCGCCCGCAGGTAGCGAAGCCCGACGAATAATTCGACTGAGCTGATCATCGCCACGCATTAAACCACATTCGACCATGTCCTTTGTGGCCATTAAACAGGCCTCAAAATGTGATCCGACTCACAAAATTCCAAAAAGAACAAAAACCTTTGGGATCAATGGTTATTTGGCAACACTTGGAGTGATATAGTCGAAACCAATCGATGGAGACTTGTGATGACCAAGCTGCGAATATTGACTGTTCTTGCCTTCTTATTTGGCGCCGTCGGCCTTGGTGCCGCCGATACGCTGCAGATGGACGGGACGAAGCCAGGTGCAAATTCATCAAGGCCGAGCCGTGGCGAGACCACTGCCAGCGTTGAATCGAAATTCGGCGCACCCACCGCGAAGCAGGCCGCCGTTGGCGATCCGCCAATATCGCGCTGGGAGTACAAGGAATTTGTCGTCTTTTTCGAGTACGACCGTGTAATTCACGCCGTCGTCAAGCGCTAAAGCAATAAATCAAATTCAAAGAACGCCCGGTCAGTCCTCTGCCCGGGCGTTTTTTTATGGCGGCGACCCATGGGCACGATCACCTTTGCGCGATCACCTATACGACATTACCTATGTGATAATCGCGAGCCGAGTTTCGAACGACCCTGACTGTGCCCCACGAATCCCTGCTAATACCTGCGAAGCTGCAATTGCCGCGGCCCGGCCATCGACACGGACTGGGTCGCCTGATTGGAGCGAGCACATCGCTGGCAGCGGCTGAATTAGCCAGGAAAATTAACGTGCCGTTATTGGTCCTGGCTGAGGACCCGCGGCAGGCAGACCAG
>Ga0224512_10002977_pt1 | contig 15137 bp, 11 predicted proteins | sample SF_May12_sed_USG_4_FD_169103 | JGI IMG/M metagenome (GOLD analysis project Ga0224512, IMG submission 169103) | Sediment microbial communities from San Francisco Bay, California, United States - SF_May12_sed_USGS_13 | ecosystem: Environmental > Aquatic > Marine > Sediment | place: USA...
CGCGGTACAGCCTGCGGAAGATACGATAAGCGGATTCAAATCGATTTCTTCGATGACGTCGCCCAGGCTCGTGGCCATAACCGATAGCCGCGCGGCTGCCGCGCAGAACGCATCCAATGACAGCGGTCCTCGCTGGCGCTGAGCATCGAGAAGCGCGCGCAACCGTAATGTATCGACGAGCCTGCGTGCCGTCTGCGCGTCGAACGGCGGTAGCGCATAAGCGACATCCTTGATGGTTTCGACCGTTACGCCGCCAAAGCCGAGCATTACCAGTGGACCAAACTGCTCATCCCGAATCAGCCCGAGCATCATTTCGACGCCTTTCTCCGTGATCATCGGCGCGACCAATGCGCGCGGACCTAACCTGGCCGACATCTCACGATACGCCATCGTCAACGATTGTTCCGATTCAATGCTCAGATTCACGCCGTCACACTCTGTCTTATGCGCAATACCAGGCTGAGCAGTTTTCAATACCACCGGATACCCGCAGGCTTGCGCAGCTGTCCTGGCCGCGACTTCATCCTCAACCACGTGTATCGCGTTCATCGGCAAGCCGAAATCAGAAAGTAATGCAGCGGACTCAGCCTCGCCCAGAGTATCGCCACTTGCCAGCCGCGCCCGCCATTTATCCGTCAGACCGACCGGCAACACAGGCAAATCAAGCGCCGCGCGCGCGCGAAAATCCCGATAGCCGAATAAACACCGCGCCCCCTTCAAGAATGACGCCAGCCCATCCAGGACCGGAAAACCGTGCCGGGTGACTGCAACGACTGCCGGGTCAGCGCCGGTGCCTTGACGGTTCGAAACCAGAAACACGGGCTTCCCGGCAGCCTCGTGACCCTTGTGCAGATATTGGATGTACTCTTTGTATAGTCGTCCTTCCGGGGCCCGATCATGCACGACGGCGCCCAGCGCTGCCTCGGGATCGGATAACAACGCCGCGAAACATTCTTCCATGACCTGATCGGCGTGCGGGCCACCGGCACTCCAGGCATCCAGCGGATTGACCGGCGGTAGTCCGGGATCCAGCAAGCTTTGCAAACGGGCCACCGTGGCCGCCGAAATATTCGTCAGCGGGACGCCGATACGATCTGCCATATCGATCAACAACTGGCGCTCGCCGCCGGAATCATGGATCGCGACCAGCCCGCCGGCCGCAACCGCATGAGGTTGTGCGAACATGATCAAGGCCGTCGCGAATTCATCCATATCATCAACGCGCTGTACGCCATAGCGATCAAATAACGCTGCATAAGCAGCGTCCTGTCCGGCGAGCGCCCCGGAATGGGACACCACCAGGCGCGCCGAAAGTTCGGTACGACCGACCTTTAAGGCGACGACCGGCACGCCTCGACGATTTGCCTTTTCCAGCGCGGCGCGCATACCGTCGGGATTGCGCACTGTTTCCATGAACAGACCGACGACGCGCGTTTCCGGCTGGTCCAGCGCATAATCCAGATACTCGTCCATGGCGACGCAGAGTTCCTGTCCGGTGGACACCGCCAGGCTGAAATCGATTCTTGCATCGACATCCAGTATGCCGGACAGACCGGACCCGGAATGGCTGATCAACGTTACGTTGCCATCGTTGCGGTGCTTTCGTGTATCGAATCCGAAAGCCCAGACGCCGTCGCGAAAGTTATAAATGCCCATGCCGTTGGCGCCGCAGACCAATAATCCTGCAGCCTTGGTCTTGTTCTGCACGCGTTCCAGCAGGCGCGGTTCAGTATCGTCTTCAAGCACCAGGCTCGACATGATTATTGCCGCGCGCGCGCCATGCGCGATCACATCATCGAGCGCGGCCTCGATGCGCGCATCGCTGACCGCAAAAATGACCTGCTCAACAGTTTCCGGCAGCGCATCCAGGGCCGGGTAACACTGTACGCCACAGACGGATTCGTAGCGCGGATTAACGGCAAATAGCCGGCCAAAATACTCGCCCTGCAACAGGTTCTCGATGACCTGTCGCCCTACAGAACCGCGACGTTCCGTGGCGCCCAGCACGGCGATCGAGCCAGGTCTGATTAACGGGTCCAGACGATGGGCCATGAGATTGGCAGGCCAGAAGAATGCAGTCCCGGACGGGTTAGAAGTCCGGGGCCGGCGTCATGCGCCGTCTTGGTGGGTCGAAGAAAGCGTCCTTAACGACACGACACGGCGCCATGACGCGATTCCATTTCAGTTCACGCTGGTAATAAATCTCGACCAGCAATTCTTCACCCGGCTGGCCATGTGGTGCTTCCAGGGATGCGAGTGCAATATTCGCTTTGGCTGTCGGTGACCACATTGCCGAAGTCACATGGCCGATGGCTTTCTCACGCCTGGTAAAAATAAACGACTGGTGGGCGGGCTTGTTGCCGTCAATGTCGAGCTTGACGAACGTGTAACGAGAGCCGCGGCGTTGCTCCTCGATCAATGCCCGGCGTCCGTTGAAATTCGGTTTGCTCAGATCGACAAGCCAACCGAGCCCAAGTTCATATGGGGAACGAGTACGGTCGACACGCACGGCCTCATCGGCCGGCAGAAAATCGACACCGGCCAGAAGCAGGCCCGCCTCGATCCGCACGAGATCCAGCGCGTCACCGCCCATGGGTGTAATGCCGTGCTCGCTGCCGGCATCGAAAAGTCGGTCCCATAATGTTTCGGCGGCAGAAGGATCGATCCAGAGCTCATAACCCAGATCACCCGTATAGCCGGTTCGCGAAACGGTGAGTTCGACGTCGGCATACGCGTAGTGATTGATGCCAAACGGTTTCAGATTCTCTATGCCGTTGAGCCCCATTTTCTTCAGAATCGCACAACTGGTCGGCCCCTGAACGGCCAGTGCTGCCACTTCATGAGTGTCCTCATGAATTGCGACGTCGAAGCCGAAAGCGCAAGTCATCAGCCAGTCCAGATGCCGCTCCTGCGAACATAGCCGATAATCGTTCTCACGCAGGTGGAACAAGGTCCCATCGTCGATCACCCGGCCGGCATCATTGCACCAGACGCAATAGCCAACGCGACCCGGTTTTACTTTCGCAGCATCGCGGGTCAGCAGCCGATCCAGGTACGGCAACGCGTCCGGGCCAGTAATACGATATTTGGTCATGGCGGTCAGATCGAAGACGGCACAGGCATTGCGCGCCGCGAAATATTCCATGGATACGTCGAAGTAAGCGTGCGGCGACAGGTAATCGGCCCAGCGACCCCACTCCTTGAGCCGGTTCAGCTCCTGACTGCGTGAATAGAACGGCGTAGGGTAAACATGGGTGCGAAAGTGTTCTCTTGATTTCATCTCAACTATTCTCCGCTGAGTACTGCGGTAGCCGCATTGCGGCCGGCTGAACCCATGACGCCGCCGCCCGGGTGGCAACCTGCACCGCAAAGATAAAGGCCCGTGAGCGGCGCCGCATACTGCGCGGCACCCGGGACCGGCCGCAACATCAGCGCCTGATCCAAAGCCAGCTCGCCATGGTGCCAATGACCGCCGGTGATGCGAAATTGCGTTTCGATATCGACCGGCGTAAGCAACTGCGAGTGTATAAGCTGTTCGCGAATGTTCGGCGCATAGCGGCTCAACACCGTCATGATTTTGTCGAGGAATGTTTCCCGGGATGTCTGCCAACCGCCGTGCAGATCATATGGCGCATATTGAACGATAGCCGAAAGCACATGCTGGCCCGCCGGTGCGAGAGTTTGATCGTGAACACTGGGGATACTTATCTCGAGTATCGGCTCGGCGGAATACTCCCCATATTTCGAGTGGTCGAACGCGTGTTCGACGTAGACCAGATCCGGTGCGATGACCAGTCGTTCGCCGGTCTGTTCCGGCGCAACGCCGGTAAACTCGGGCAAGCCACTCAAAGCCAGGTGCAGCTTCGCGGCTTTGCCGCGCATGCGCAGGTGCTGTATGCGGCGCATGAATCCAGCCTCGAGATGCCGCGCACCCAGCAACTTGAAAAATGTCGTTTGCGGGTCAGCGTTAGACACCACGATGCCGGCTTCGACACACTCACCGTCAGCCAGTTCGACTCCGCGTACCCGATCACCGTCGAGCAGAATCCGTGCGACTGGACTGCCGACGCGAAGCGTCGCGCCCTGCTGTGTTGCGGCTGCCGCCAAAGCGTCGGCAACCGATCCCATGCCGCCGTCCGGCAATGCCAGCGCGCCTTGCTGACCCCCGACCTGTCCGCTCATGCGATGCAGGGCCGCGAACACGCTGTTATTAGAGCGCGGCCCCAGGTTGGTGCCGAGCACGCCGTCCAGGCTAAGGGCACCTTTCAACAATGGATGATCAAAGGTCTCTTCGAGAATATCGTATATGTTGATGCCCGCGATACGCAGAAACTCGCGCATGTCCTGTTTACCGAGACGCCGAATATCCAGTGCCAGCCTGGCCGAGGTGATCAAATCACTGCGGTTGCCGGCAGCAAGCCGGGGCGGGACAAGGTTATGCAGGCGCCCGAGCAAAGCGCTGAAACGATTCATGCGCCGTCGGTATTCGATAAACGCCGTTCGGTCCGCTTCAGATACACCAGCGCCAGAAACCTCCGAACCCGACCAGCTCAGGTGATGGCCATCGATCGCCAGGGCCACGGTCGCAAGGTCAGTCTTGACCATGCGTAATCCAAGTGACTCCAAACCGAGATCCCGGCTGATTGGACCGTCCAGTAAATTCAGCAAATGCGCGCAAGCTGACACTTTGAAGCCGGGCGCAAATTCGGTGGTCACCGCGGCACCGCCGACCTGCTCTGCCGCTTCAATGACGACCACATCCCTGCCGGCTTTGGCGAGATAACTTGCGCAGACGAGACCGTTGTGGCCGGCGCCGATGATGACCACGCGATTTGAATCAGTCATCGATCCAACCCTCCGGTACGGTGTTCGGCCGACGCAGATCCCGCAATATTTCGCGGGCGGCATTCGCGCCCGGGGCCGCCATAACCCCGCCACCGGGATGCGTGCCGGAACCGCACATATACAAGCCAGGCACTGGTCCGCGATATTGTGCGTATCCAGGGAAGGGTCGGTTGAACATCAACTGGTCCATCGTCAGTTCGCCCTGGAATATATTGCCTTCGGTCAGGCCGATTTCGTTTTCGATCTCGCGTGGCGTGCGTACTTCGGCATGCAGAATCAGGCTCTTGAAATTCGGGCTGTATTGCGCAATCTGATCGATCACGGTTTGACCGAACGCATCGCGATCTGCGTCTGTCCAATCCTGTCCATTCAATTTTGGCGGCACGTACTGCACGAAGACCGACATAAAATGTTTACCGGGCGGCGTCATCGTCGGGTCCGTCAGCGTCGGAATCAACATGTCAACATAGGGATCCTTCGACCAGGATCCATTCTTCCAGTCGTCATAAGCCCGCTCGAGACGTTCTATCGAATCCATGAAATGCATGTCGCCGCGGATAAGCGGGTTGTCCTTACCCAGTGCCGGAAACTCGGGCACGCCATCCAACGCGATGTTCAGCTTGCCGGACGAACCGCGAATCTTGAAATTTCGGGCCTTCTCCACGATCGAAGCATCAAGATCCTTCTCACTCATCAGCTTGAGAAAGGTACGCTTTGGATCGAGGTTGGATACGACGACGTCGGCCAGATATTCGTCACCGTTTTCCAACGCAACACCTTTGACCTGACCGTCTTTGACAATGACCTGGTCGACACCCGCCTCAGTCTTGAGCTCACCGCCGAGATCCTCGAGCGCCGCTGCCATCGCCTCGGCGATCGCGCCCATGCCGCCGCGCGCAAACCCCCAGGCGCCCATGTTGCCGTCGACCTCGCCCATCGCGTGATGCAACAGAACGTACGCGGTGCCCGGCGACATGACGCCGAGCCCCGAACCGATAATTCCCGAGCCGGCATAGGCGGCTTTGATCAGATCAGACTCGAAGTATTCGTCGAGGAATTCGGCGATACTCATCGTATAGAAACGAATCGTGTCGTATATGACTTCTTCACCGAGCTTGTAAAACTCCTTGCCAATGTTGATGAACTCGAGCAGATCGCGTGGCTTGAACGATGCCGGGTCGGGCGGCGTTCTCATCAGAAAGGGCCTGATAGCACGACACTGGCGCATGATGTCCCGGTTAAAACGCGTCGCCGCGACTGCATCGCGTTCGTTGTGCCGCGCAATTTCGCGTCGCGCGACATCGCAATCCGTGTAACTGCCGAAAAAGTCACCATTCCGGCACAGGGTTGCGCTGCCGCCATAGGGCACGACTTGCAGACCGTATTTAGCGAGATTCAGGCTGCGATAGATTTCCGGGCGCAGCAGACTGCAAACGTACGAGCAGTTCGAATAAGTAAAACCTTCATAGAGCTCACGACTAACCGTGGCACCGCCGATATATTCATTGCGCTCGAGCACCAGGACCTTCAGTCCGGCTTTCGCCAGAAACGCAGCGTTGGTCAGACCATTGTGACCGGCACCGACCACAATCGCATCGTATTTAGTCACGGCAATTCACCTATTATGCGGAGCCGTCAGCAGCCCGACCCTGTAAGCGACCGACAGTCATATCGACTGCCTGCTCAAATTTCTCCAACGTCTCGCTCAGACAAGCCTCGTCGTGCGCCTCGCAAATGAACCACGGCTCCCGCGAGTCGGGCTCACAGAGAATGCCGTGTTCATGCAATTGCGGGGCGAGGGCCTCATAAAATGTGTAATCCGTGTTTGCCCAGTCACGATAATTGGTCGGTGGCTCTGCGGTGAAAAACAGACCGCTCATCGACGGATGACCGACGAACGAATGTTCAATGCTGCGCGCATCAAGGATCCTGCCAATGCCCTGTCTCAGTTTCGTGCCGTAGTTCTCGATCGTCTGCAGTGCCGGTGTTTCGTCGAGAATTTCGAGGGTTTTCTCGGCTGCCGCCAGCGCTACGGAATGGCAGGTAAAGGTTCCACCGTGGACTACGTCGTCACCGATGCGCCGCATGAAGTCCTCACGCCCCGCCACGACTGAAATCGGGTACCCGTTCGCCATGGCTTTGGCAAAGGTGCATAGATCGGCTTTGAACCCCATTAACTCCTGCACGCCACCCCGAGCAACCCGGAAGCCGGTCTTGACTTCATCCACGATCATTACCACATCATATTTGTCGCAAAGGGCGCGCGCATCGTGCACATATTCTTCTGTCGCAGCGATCGAACAGCAATTACCCATGATGGGTTCAATCAGCAGCGCGGCGATACTATCGCCGTGGGCCTTAAGAGTGTATTCGAGGCGTTCAGCATCATTGAGCGGGACCATGTGCAGCATTCCCCGCAGCGTTTGTGGCACGCCGGCGCTTAAAGGTACGATCTCCGGGTCGCCAAGTGATGGATCCCATGTTTTCATGGGGGCATACCACAGTGCCGGATCGAAAAGGCCGTGATAGCCACCCTCCACCATCACATATGAATCCTTTTCTGTGACGGCGCGTGCCAGCCGCAATGCCGTCATAACCGCTTCGGTGCCGGAGTTTGAAAAGCGCACTAATTCGGCCGCCGGCACCATTTGGGAAATACGTTCGGCAACCGCATATTCGCGCTCGGTTGACAATGCGAATACGCCGCCGACATCCATACCGGCGAGCGCCGCCGCATCCACGCGCGGATCACCGTAGCCAAGAATGCAGGGGCCGTAGCCCAATCGATAGTCTATGTACTCGTTGCCATCGATATCCCACAGGCGACCGCCCTTCGCATGATCAACATAAATAGTCTGGTCAGCGCCCCAGTAACGGAAATTTGACGTCACCCCGAGGGGAAGCTTGTTTAAGGCTTTTTTAAAGTGCTGATTTGAACGGGTCAGCGGGCGACGCATAACTGCCTCGTGGCCGGTTGAAGATCTATACAGGTTGGCACAATTGCGCTATCGTGTCCATAAAACTGAATGATTGTTCATTCATTGTTTGGCTGGATTGTGACAATTTTGTTGGACCAGAATCTATGCAAGTAATTGCAATTATTTGATAATCAGGCTTTATCGATGGTAGCTGCAACCAAAAGTAATGTCCCTAAACGTCGCACAGAATCGAAGGAAAAGCGACGGCTGCAGCTGATCAAGGCCACCATTCGCACCATCGCCAAGCGCGGCCTTTCGGATACGACAATGGCCACCGTTGCCGGCGACGCAAACCTCAGCCAGGGCATCATCAATCTGCATTTTCAGAGTAAAGACCGGCTGCTCGTCGAAACGCTGCGCTACGTGGCCGATGATTACCGCAACGCCTGGACAAATGCTCTCCAGAAGACCGGCCCGGATAGCGCCGAGAAACTGGCTACCCTGATCATGGTCGATTTCGACAAGGCCGTCTGCGATCGAAACAAAATTGCTGTCTGGTTCGCTTTTTGGGGAGAGAGCAAATCACGGCCGACGTATCGAAAAATCTGTGCCGAGCGTGACAAAGAATACGGTGACATGCTGCTCGACCTCTGCGCTAATATCGCGAGTCAGGGGCCCTACCCCGATGTCGACCCTGAAGCAGTTGCGATTGGTTTATCGGCGATGAGCGAGGGGCTCTGGCTCGATTTGCTGGTTAGTCCCGACTCGATGAATCCCGAGAGGGCGAAGGGTATTTGTATGGCGTATCTGGCCAGCGCCTTTCCGCAACACTTTAGTCATCATTAATCATCACCCGGAGGCAATCTGCGTGAAAATCAACCTCGACGACACGGCGAGCCGTTGGCAAACGGCGGCGCGAACATTTGCCGAAGAAGAGTTGATTCCGTGTGAAGTCGAAGCCGAAATGAACGAAGGCAAGCTACCGGCCGACACGGTGGCCCGTCACAAGCGCCTGGCCATCGAATTGGGATTCAGTGCCATGGACGTGCCAAAGGCGCACGGCGGACTGGCAGCGCGAACCGTCGATCAGGTTGCTGTCTGGGAACAACTTGGCCGGGTTACCAATGCACTCTGCTGGTGTTTTCCCGAGCCGCATCGATGGATGTTCGAAGCCTGCACGGACGATCAACTGCAACGCTACATTCTTCCGATGAAAGATGGGTTGCGGAAAGAATGCTATGCGATTACCGAAAGCGAATCAGGTTCGGATGTCCAAATAGAAACCACCGCGAGTCGCAGCGCTGACGGCTACCGGTTAAACGGCGAAAAATGGTATGTGACCAGCGCGAATCGCGCCGATTTCCTGTTTGTACAAGCCAGGCTTGCGGATGGACCCGCCGCGGGCAACGATGCGCTGTTTTTTGTCGACAAGAACTCGACAGGCATCGAGACGATCTGCACGCCGTTATTCAGCCACACTTTTGACCACCACCATCCAACTTTGCGCTTAACCGATGCCATCGTGCCGGTGGCAAACCGCATCGGTGCAGAAGGCGACGGAATGGGGTTCTCTCACAGTTGGTTTCGCCGCGAGCGCCTGATGATTGCGGCCCGCAGCTGCGGCGCCGCGGCCCGTTTGATCGAGGAAGCCACGGCATTTGCGCACAGCCGCATCGTGGCCGGTGGGCCCTTAATCGAGAAGCAATTCGTCCAGGGCATGCTCGCGGACTCGGTCACCGAGCTGTGGGCAGCGCGTCTGATGACCTTCGAGGCCGCTGAGGCTCATGACCGCGGCGAAGACGTCAAGTCTCTGCACGCCCGTTGCTCGATCGCCAAGCTGTATGCTTCCGAAGCGGCTGGTCGGATCGCCGACCGGGCATTACAGATTTTCGGGGGCCGTGGATATATGCGTGAAAACTGTGCGGAACGTTTCAGCCGCGAACTCAGAGTCGACAGAATCTGGGAAGGCGCGAGTGAAGTGCAACGACTTATTATTGCGCGGGGGCTCGCCAAACGTGGCCTTGATAAGATGTAAAAAGTGAACCCTGTCCGACTGATCATTCTTGTCGCGACCGTGCTTCTGGCAGGGGCGGTCAATGCTGGGGAAGAGAAGATCCTCAACGTTTTCAATTGGGCGGACTACATCGGTGAAACGACGCTCGCAGACTTCGAAGCCGAGTTCGGCATCAAGGTCAATTATGATGTCTACGACTCTACGGAAGTCGCCGAGGCCAAACTCCTGGCCGGCAAGACCGGCTACGATGTGGTCGTCCACGCCGTTCGTTATTCATCACGATTATTTCCGATCGGTGTCTATCAGCCACTGGATCGCAGCAAGCTCACGCTCTGGGACAATCTGGATCCGTGGGTCATGGAGGTCATGGGCCGCTACGATCCCGGTAATAAGTACGGCATCAACTACATGTGGGGCACGACGGGTGTTGCCTATAACGAACGCATGGTCCGGGAGCGGATGCCCGACGCACCGGTCGACAGCGGCGACATGCTGTTCAACCCTGACATCGTGTCGCGTTTCGCCGATTGTGGCGTCACCTATCTCGATGAGCCAACTGATGTCATCCCGCTGGCCATGATGTATCTCGGGCATGATGCGAACAGCATGGAGCCCGCGCACATTGCGGAAGTCGAAGCACTAATAAAAAAGGTGCGCCCGTACATTCGCTATTTCAGCTCGGCGAAACTCATCAATGATCTGCCTAATGAAGAGGTCTGCGTCGCCATGGCCTGGTCGGGCGATTACGGTCAGGCCATGCGGCGGGCCAGAGAGGTCGGGTCCGATATCAAGCTTGCATATTCGGTACCCAAAGAGGGCAGCCCCGTCTGGTTTGACGGCGCCTTTATTCCAGCCGACGCTCCGCACCCTGACAATGCCCACCTGTTTTTAAATTTTCTGCTCCGGCCCGAGGTTATTGCACCAATCAGCGATCTGACCGGTTATGCCAATGGCAACCTGGCATCGATTCCATTTATCGACCCGGAGATTTCGCAAGACCCCGCATCTTACCCGCCGCAGAGTCAGCTCACCAACCTCAACGCCGGGATGATCTTCGGCCCCAAACTTGAGCGCCGACGCACGCGCGCCTGGTCGCGAATTAAGACCGGCCTTTGAGAGGCAATAATGAAGAAGCCAACAAGAGCCAAGCGCGCCCGTGTCTGAGAACGAGTTCAGTGCAACGCCGTGGCTCGATCCTGCTGCCAAACCCATTGTGCAAATCAGCAATCTAACCAAGCAATATGATGACGCGACGGCTGTCGACAATATAGATCTCAATATCTACGCCGGCGAGTTATTCGCAATATTGGGCGGATCCGGCAGCGGCAAGACAACATTACTGCGCATGCTGGCCGGATTCGAGCGGCCGACGGCAGGCCGGATACTGATCGATGGGGCGGACATGACATCCGTAGCACCGTACGAACGTCCCGTTAACATGATGTTCCAATCGTATGCGCTGTTTCCGCATATGAACGTCAAACAAAACGTCGCTTATGGGCTGAGGAAAGATCGCGTTCCCGCTACCCAGATAAAGGAGCGCGTGCAAGCAATGCTGGACATGGTCAAGTTAAGCGCGTTGGCGAACAGAAAACCGCACCGGCTGTCGGGGGGCGAACGACAACGCGTGGCCCTGGCACGCGCCCTCGTAAAGCGCCCCAAACTATTGCTTCTCGATGAGCCGCTCGCTGCTCTCGACAAGAAGCTGCGTGAACATACACAGTTCGAACTCATGAACCTGCAGGACGAGCTCGGCATCACGTTTATTGTCGTGACTCACGATCAGGAAGAGGCCATGACACTGTCGACACGTATCGCCGTAATGAACGACGGACGTTTCGAACAGGTCGGAACACCGGGTGAAGTTTACGAATACCCCGCCAACCGGTTTATCGCTGACTTCGTCGGCACGATCAACCTGCTTGAAGCCAAGGTCATCGACTCGCATTCCGGCCGCGTCAGGCTGCAATGCGATCAGGCAAAAACCGAGCTCGTTGCCGAATTTCCGGGACAACCCGCGAGCGACCGGCAACATTGGGTTGCCGTGCGGCCGGAGAAAATTTTTATTGATAAAGAACCGCCATCGGCCGATGACCGCACGGTACTCAAAGGCGTCGTTCTCGATCTGGGTTACTTTGGGAATTTGTCCTTATATAGAGTTCAGCTAGCCGGCGGACTGGTGCTGCAGGTCAGCGCGCAGAACCGGCGACGTTCGGCGGTACGCACGCTTGAATGGGACGATGAGGTTTATATTTCCTGGGACATCGCCAGTGCGATATTGCTAAGCGAATGAAGAACGAGGCTAATAAACGCTGGGATGGCCGCCGCCGTTGGCTCCGCTATGCGTTGATTGCGCCTTACCTCTGGTTGCTACTGTTTTTCCTTGCGCCGTTCATCATTATTCTGAAAATCAGTTTTGCGGATCCTGTTGTCGCGCTGCCGCCATTTACACCGCTGATCGATTGGGTCGAGTCCGGTCTTGACCGTATCAAGTTTACGCTCGACAACTACGCCTTCCTGTTTCAGGACCGCTATTACGCGATCATCTATCTAAGCTCGATCAAAATGGCGGGCATTGGCACTTTTTTCTGCTTGTTACTGGGTTATCCGATGGCGTACTACATTGCGCGCCAGCCCCAGGCGCGCAGAAACTTTCTGCTGTTGGGCGTCATACTGCCATTCTGGATTTCATTTCTGTTGCGCGTCTACGCATGGATTGGCTTATTGAGCAGTCAAGGTGTAATCAACAACACTCTGCTCGGGATCGGCATCATCGATAAGCCATTGACACTGATCTACAACGACTTCGCGGTTTATCTCGGCATCGTATACTCCTATCTGCCATTCATGATCCTGCCGCTGTATGCGAATCTCGAGCGCCTGGATCTCGATCTGCATGATGCAGCAGCAGATCTCGGGGCGCACCGCTGGCAGGTTTTTTTCGATGTCACTTTGCCGTTGTCACTGCCGGGCATCGTGGCCGGGTGCCTGCTCGTGTTTATCCCGGCAATGGGAGAGTTCATTATTCCGGCGCTGCTGGGTGGCTCTGACACGCTCATGATCGGACGCGCGCTGTGGGATGAATTCTTTATTAATCGTGACTGGCCGGTCGCATCCGCCGTGTCGGTGGTCTTATTGCTGATCCTGGTGGTACCGATGATGTGGTTCCAGAGAACACAGGCGCAGCAATCCGGGGAAGAACAGTGAAGCACCGCGGCATCATGTTGTTAAGCATAGCCGCCTTCGGTTATGCATTCTTGTACATCCCGATCTTGTCGGTCATCGTCTATTCTTTCAATGACTCGCGTCTGGTTACACTGTGGGGTGGATTTTCGCTGCGCTGGTATCGCTCACTGCTGGAAAACGAAGCAGTGCTTTCATCGGCACTGCTTAGTCTGCAAATCGCCGCAGTCAGTGCGACAGTGGCCACCATATTCGGTACGTTCGTCGGCCTGGCCTTAAACCGGATGAGTTCGTTCAAGGGGCGGTTGCTGTTGACCGGCATGATTACCTCGCCGCTCGTCATGCCGGAAATCATTACCGGCGTCTCCCTGCTGTTCTTATTTATTACGCTTGGTGACTGGATCGGTTGGCCACAGACACGCGGCGCGACTACGATCACGATTGCACATATAACGTTCTCGATGGCTTATGTCGCCGTCGTGGTGCGCTCCCGTCTGAGCGGAATGGATCAAACGCTCGAAGAAGCTGCAATGGACCTGGGTGGCAGACCCTTCAGGGTGTTTTTAGACATTACGGTACCGATGATCGCGCCTGCGATGGTCGCAGGTTGGTTGCTGTCATTTACGCTGTCGCTGGATGACGTCGTGATCGCCAGTTTTGTGTCCGGGCCCGGATCGACGACGCTGCCGATGCTGATTTTTTCTAAAGTTCGCCTGGGGGTTACGCCGGATATCAACGCGCTGGCAACCGTCATTATCCTGCTCGTTTCGATCGGCGTGATCGTCGCCGGTATTATCACGACAAGACAGCAAATAAAGCTCGGGCAGAACCGGTCGCAGGGTTGACCCTGATGCGACTTGCAGGGTAACCACGCCAAGGACAAACACGTTGGATGCACAGGCCATAAAACACTTAATTTCCGGACATAGACCCGGCTACGCACTGGAACAGGACTTTTATCAAGACGCGGATATCTATACGCGGGACATCGAACAGATCTATATGAAGTCGTGGCTCTACGCCGGCCATGCAAGCGAGATTCCCCGAGTGGGCGACTATTTTCTATTCAACTTCGACACGGAATCGGTGATTGTCATCCGCAATGACGTGGCGGAATTCAGCGCGCTGGTCAACGTCTGCCGCCATCGCGGCTCCCGCGTTTGCCTCGAGGCTGCCGGGAAGGCCTCACGCCTGACCTGTCGATATCACGGCTGGACCTATGCTCTGAATGGCGAATTGCTCGGGGCAGCACAAATGCCCGACTCATTCGACAAAACGCGTAACTCTCTGAAGCGCATTCATCTGCGGTGTTTACAAGGCATGATATTCGTCAACTTTGCTGATCAGCCTGCCTCTTTCGATCCAATAGAGGATGACCTGACGGATTGTCTGCGGCCATACCGAATCGATCGTGCCAAAGTTGCCCATCGGCAGAGTTATCCGATTGCGGCGAACTGGAAACTCGCCGTGGAGAATTACTGCGAGTGTTATCACTGTGCGTCGGCCCACCCGGAGTACTCGCGCGGCCACGGTCTGGCGATCCCGGAGGAACATTACGCGGACGAACTCAGAGACGTCATGGCACGCGCCGCGTCCTGCGGCCTCAGTGAGAAAGTCGTGACCAATTTCTATCTGCATTCGGGTGAAACCGGCACGGATCGAAGCTATGAGCGGTATCCGCTGCTCAGGGGGCACGTGACCGGCAGCGAGGACGGCAAGCCCGTGGCCCCGTTGCTCGGCGACATTGTGGACTACGACGGTGGCGCCACGGATTTTCAGGTCGGCCCGGTCACCTACGCACTGGCCTATTGCGATCACGTCGTCGTGTATCGCTTTACACCGCTGTCCGTGCACTCCACCGATTGTGACATCACCTGGCTCGTGAACGAGTCCGCCGAGGAAGGCAAAGATTACGATCTTAAAAAACTGACCTGGTTGTGGGATGTCACGACGATTGCCGATCAACATATCATCGAACGAAATCAGGAAGGTGTTAACTCGCGCTTTTACGAACCGGGCCCGTATTCAAAAATGGAAGACTTTACGCAGGTGTTCGTCGACTGGTACGTCAAAACGATAGCGGTGTAACGCGGTGAAAATACCGTCATTCGCGCTGGAACGTTACTTCGCGGCCCACGAGTTTACGGCGCGCTATTTGCTCTCCTGCTCCGACTGCG
>Ga0224512_10002978_pt1 | contig 15134 bp, 13 predicted proteins | sample SF_May12_sed_USG_4_FD_169103 | JGI IMG/M metagenome (GOLD analysis project Ga0224512, IMG submission 169103) | Sediment microbial communities from San Francisco Bay, California, United States - SF_May12_sed_USGS_13 | ecosystem: Environmental > Aquatic > Marine > Sediment | place: USA...
CTACGCATCGGGCCTTCATCCGTCTCATCGAGGGACTGCTCGAGCAGGTCCCCCTTCCCGAGGCGGGATAGCCCGACGGGATCTGTCACGGATCTCCAGCGTCGATCGTCTTTATCACTGTCATGGACTTCGACACGATCTTCGACCGGCACTACCCGGAGTTGGCTCGATACTGCCAACGCCTGATCGGCGACCGGGATGCCGCCGAGGACATCGCGCAAGAGAGCATGGTACGCCTGTTCGACCATCAGGTGACCGGCTCCGAAGCCGGCATGCGCGCGTGGCTCTTCAAGACCGCCACTCACCTGGTGCGTGATCGCTACCGCGTCGAGAAGAATCGGGTTCGACTGCTCGCGGAGAACCCGGTCGTGCCCTCCGCTCCGGAGTCGCCCGAGCTGAGGTTGGAGCGCGCTGAGACCCGCGCCCAAGCCCGGGCTGCTCTCGACACGCTCGCACCGAGGGACCGAGAGATCCTACTCATGCGTTATGCCGGGTTCAGCTACCGTGAGATCGCCGACGCGATCGACGTGGCATCTACTTCGGTCGGCACGCTACTCGCGAGGGCGGAGCGCCGGTTCACGCAGGTAGTGACTGAAGCGGCGAGGCAGGCCCTATGAGGCACCTCGACGAAGCGACGCTGTTGAGCGTCAGGGACGGGGGACCCCTCGAGGCCGGCGTCCGCATGCACCTCGACGCGTGTGCCACGTGCAGCCGAGCGCTGGCGGCCGCCCAGGCACGCGCCGAGGCCATCGCCCTGACGCTCACCGCGCTGGACGGTCCCGTGGAGGCGACGGCGGCCAAGGCGGGTGTCAGGGCCCGTGTTCGGGCCGCTGGGCAGCCGGCCCCTCGCCGGTGGGCGAGTCAGCACCTCGGCCGGGCGGCGGCGCTTCTGTTGGTGACGGCAGGTGCTGCCGCAGCGTTGCCGGGTTCGCCTGTCCGGAGCCTCCTGCGGTCGCCCGCCACAGAACCCGAGGTCGCCGCGCCCGCCGCCACGTTGAGCGAATCTGCGCCGCAGGCCCTGGCTGTGGACGCCGCGTCCTCCGGCATCTCGATCGCGGTGCTCGACGGACCGGTGCACGTGGTCGTACGTGGGGCCGCCGCCGGATCAGAGCTCCTTGTGACCTGGACGGACGAGACCGCCGCCAGCGTCCGCGCGGCGTCAGGCTCTCGGTTCACCTATGCAGCCGGACGGGTCGAAGTCGACGCATCTCGTGGCACGGTGAGCCTGGAGCTGCCACGGGCCGCCACGCGGGTTTCCGTGGAGGTCGATGGCCGTCTCTATCTGAGCGGTAGCCCAGAGGCGCTCGAGGTCGCGGGACCGACCGTGGAGAGGACTCGTGAGTCGATTCGATTCAGGGTCCCCCAGGGGTAATCCATGACGCCTCACCGCACACCCGGCTTCGTGCTGCCGTTGGCGCTGCTCCTCCTCCTGCCGGCGACCGCGGTCACGCAAACGAGGGCGTCTCCCGATGTGGGCACCACCGCGGTCACGGGCTACGTCAGCGGGCGATTCCACGACCAGGTCCACTCCCTTCCCTTCGCGATGGTCGAGGGGCTCTCGGGAGGGCGCCGCTACCGCGCCGTGACCGACGCTTCGGGCCGTTACGTCCTCGACGGACTCGCTGCGGGGGCCCTGACCCTCACGGTGACCCACGCCGGATACGAGCCGCTCTCCCTGGTCGTGTCGGTCCCCTCCCGCGATTCGGTCGGAGTAGACCTGGAATTGACTGCCCATCCCGTGGCGCTCACCCCCCTCGATGTGAGGGCCACGCGCAGTGGCCGGGGGCGCGGGCTCGTGGGAGAAGGCGAGGAGCCCTCGGTCCCGGAGCTCGAGATCCACGCGCTAGAGGTCGGCCCCGGACTGGGCCAAGCCGGAATCGTCGACGTCGTCTCCGCGGTCCCAGGCAACGAACCGGGGGACGCATCAGATGTGCTGTTCATGCGGGGTAGCACGACCGACATGAAGCTAGTCCTGCTCGACGGAGTGCCGGTCTACACCCCGTTTCACGTTGCCGGCCTCTTGCGGAGCTTCGAGCCCTCCGTGCTCGGGGGTGCCGAGCTACACGTAGGAGGGGCGCCGGCCAGGTTCGACGGGGGCCTGACCCACATCCTGGAGCTCAATACCCGCACGGCCCGGAGAGACGCACTGCACTTCTCTGGCTCCGTCGACCTCCTGTCGAGCTCCGCCGCGGTGGAGTTACCCCTGGGGAGCCAGGCCGGTCTCGTTGCCTCGGGCAGAACGCTGCACGACCTCGCCAGCGAACCGCTGGGGCAAGGTCGGCCGTACGGTTACAGGGATGCGTTGGTCTCCTTCGACGTGGAGCCTGCGGACGGACACGCGTTGCGGGCGACGGGATTTTGGAACGAGGAGTCCGTCGCGTTGGATCTGGAGCCCGCGCAGGACGACGCGCGCTGGAGCAACCGCGCGGGATCGGTCGGCTACCGAGCCGATGTAGGCGATGCCGCCATCGAACTGACTGCAGGACTGAGCGGGTACCGGGCGAGCCTGCCCTTGCAGCCAGGATCCCCGCCCGGGGAGCCGCCCCCGCCTGCTCTGATCGCCACCGCCGAGACCAACCGAGCCCGCATCGTGGGCGAGGTCCTCTGGGGGAGCCCCGTTTCGCCCATCCGGACGGGACTCTCGTTCGAGCACATCGACGCCGCCTTTGCGGCCCGTGTGCTCACCGGTGGCAACGGCGCTTCCAGCCATGGGACGACCGCAGCAATCGGTGCGTTCGTCGATGCCACTCGACCACTCGCGCCGGGCGTGAGCCTGCGGGCGGGGCTGCGCGTCGATCACTTCACGGGGCACACCGCCCGTCTGGCGCCGCGAGCTGCAATCAGTTGGGCCGTCGCTCCGGAGGCGCTCCTCACCGTTGCGGCAGGCCGGTACCACCAACCGACCCGCACGCCAGAAGTCGACGTAGAGTTGACTCTGGCCGAGGTCGCTGTGGGCGGCGTGCCGCCCTCGGAACTGCTGCCGATCGCTACGGCAGACCACGTCGTCCTCACGCTGGATCAGCGACTGAGCGAGTCGGTGCGCTTGGGACTCCAGGGATTCTGGAAAGCGTACGAAGGCCTGCCGACCACAGGGGGCCAAGGCGTCCGCAGCTCCGGCATCGACGTGCGCGTGCTGAGCGGCTCAGAACGAGCCACCGCATGGCTGGGCTACGGCCTCTCCTGGTTCTGGTCGACCACGGACCTGTCGGGGCAGCAGACCGACTTCTCCGGTCGACACCTGCTGAGTGCGGGCGTCTCGGGACGTCTAGGGGGCCCCATGCGCGGCGAAGCCCGAGTTGCGTACGGCGCCGGGCTGCCATATACCAGCGTCCCCCTTGGCTTCAGTACCGCGCAGGACGCATCCGAGCTGGGGCCAACCGCCATCAGCCAGACCGAGTTCGGTTCCGCGAACACTTATGCGTCGGGCCTGGACGAGTCCTTCCTCCGCCTGGACGTGGAGCTCTTCGCCGTCTTCGAGCCGAATTGGGGAAGTCGGAGTTGGAGAGTGCGCCCGTATCTCAGGCTCTTGAACGCGCTGGACCGCCGTGACTCGCTCTTCTACACGTTCGAGCGGTGGCGCTCCGACGAGGTTCGTCCCCTCGCCGAACTACCGATTCTTCCGCTGGTGGGAGTCGCCGTCTCGTTCTGACTGCGGGCCGAGCGACGTCGTCTGTCACATCTAGCGGGGGCCACTCGTTCTCTTCCTGGTTTGCGCGACTTAACTGCGACCTGGATGACCCCCGATGCGCTTCGCCCTTCGAGTACTCGCGTGTTCCTTCGCCATTTCAGTTTCCCTCACTTGGCCGATCGGAGGTCAGATCGTCCCCGTACGGACCGTCCCGGTGGCCTCGGGCGACCAGTTCCTACTCCTTCCCTCGCAGAGCATGGCCATGGGCGGCCTTCGCGTGGCAGTCGCCGATTCGTTGGCCGATCCGTGGTCGAATCCCGCGAAGGGGATCTTCGTTCAGGAGAGCGCATTCCTTGGGTCTCCCACCTTCTACTCGATCTCGAATAACGGCGGAGCGGGGCGCTCTTTTCCCATGGCGGGCGTCATCGCCGGATCCCGATGGTTCGGCGGCGTCGCGCTGGCGTTGCAGCAGATCGAAAACGACTCTCGTGACGACGTGTTCCTCGTCGAACCGACGGTAGGGTTCTGGGAGCCGCGGCGCCGGCTGAGCGATGCGTTCAACAGGAACCTGTATGGATCCGGATTCCTTGGAATGCGCCTCGGAGCGGGGTGGTCCGTGGGCCTGGGCCTCAGTGCGGCCCAGCTGGACGCCATGGACGGCGTCGACCTGCTCTACGTCGACGCAAACCGCATCGACCAACGCGGCAGCACACAGGACGTTCGGCTCGGACTCCACTTGGACGACGACCGCGACCGCCTCTCCCTCTTACTCCTGCACTCGCGCGTTTCCATGACGCACGACGTGACATACGAGGGTTGGATCTGGGATCCCGTGACCCTGACATCCGTGTTCGAGTCACGCGTTGAGCGGAACGAAGACAAGTCCCGCACGTGGGGGGCTCAGCTCGAGTGGGACCGCGACCTCACTGCGCCCGGGTGGCGCATCGGGGCGTCGGCCACCGTCAACCGCAAGTCTCACCCCAAGATCCCGAACTACGACATCCAGAACATCCCGAGGGATCCCGGCACAACCTGGGCCTACGAGGCTGCATTCGGCTTCGCTCGGACCGAGGGGCCGACGACCGTCGGTGTGGACCTGGTCCTGCAGCCGATCTGGAGCGAGACGTGGCAGGAGGCGGATGCCCAGGACGTCGCCGACTCGGGGGGCTCACTCGGGATCGGCGATCGGTCGATCGAGAACGCCTTCTTCTTCACGAATGTCCTGCTGAGGACTGGGGTCTCGCACGCGGTAGGGAAGGCGACCCTACAGGCAGGCCTCGAGGCCCGATCGTACGACTATACGCTGGAGCAGGTGAACCATGTCACCAGGGAGTACCGAGAGCAGGACGAGTCGTGGATGGAATGGACGCCGACGTTCGGAGTGGTGTTCCGTCTGGCGAGCCTCGACCTACGCTATGCAGTGCGCCGAACCAGCGGTACAGGCCGACCCGGGACTGAGTGGAGCCAGCAGCCGTTCGCAGTGATCTCCCAAGCGGAGGGCGACTTCATCATCGCGCCGCAGGGGCCCCTGACGCTCCAGGAAGCATCCGTCCTCACGCAACAACTGTCCGTGAGGATTCCGGTGCGCTGAGTCAGCGGGAATGCGGGCTGGACCCTTGACCGAAGCCCGCGCCCGGCCCTATTACTCCGCACCGCGAGCGTATCGCAACACGAGAGGAGTCACGATGTCCGAGAACGGCGGCACCCTGATCCGCGTCACGCTGCGATGGATCCAGATCAAAGACAACAAAGAAGCGATGTGGGACGACGAGGGAGAGTTCCGCTTCCGGTCCAAGGTCACCTCGGGCTCGAAGGTCGAAGAGATCGAGTTCCCGGAGCAGGGTTATTGGGCCATTTCGGACCATCCCCGTCGCAACAAGGTCGACAAGATCGACAAGGTGCTGTTCGAGGGCGAGGCAGCGGAAACGCTCGTCGTGGAGCTCTTCGGCGTCGAGTTGGATCAGATGTCGGCTAACGATCATCTAGCGGACTACCGTAGGGAATACACAGGCGCCGTCGCGACCTGGGCCGGTCGCCACCAGCCGACCGACGAAGGTTCCGCGGACCCCGAGAACATGGTGGACTGGAGAGTCTGCTACGACATCGAGGTCGTATAAGGCCGACGAGCCTGCTGGACGTCCTGGAGGCCCCACCCCGACCACTCGGGTGGGGCCTTCTTGCATCCCCCCTTTCCGGCGCCGGACCGGACACCTAAGATGCTTCGGTCTTTATTCGGTTTTCGCCGTGACTCTACCGACTCAGCTTCCTATCCTTCGGGGCCGCGGGGCCGCCTGGAATCCACCGAACCGCTTCGAGCAGCTGCGGGTGGAGCTCGATCCGGACCCCGACGACTTTGCGCCAGAGACCAAGCTGCTGAAGGACCGGACCCGGTCCATACTGGCGTTCAACGAGTCGCCCGACGTCGGATTCGATGTCGGCATCAACCCCTATCGCGGTTGCGGCCACGGCTGCTCGTATTGCTACGCCCGTCCGACACACGAGTACCTTGGATTCTCTGCAGGCCTCGACTTCGAGACCCGAATCCTGGTGAAGGACGAAGCGCCGGAGCTACTCGCCAAGGCGCTCGCCTCGCCCAAGTGGACACCGCAGGTCATCGGGCTCAGCGGGAACACGGATGCCTACCAACCGGCGGAGAAGCGCCTGCGAGTCACGCGTCGATGCCTCGAGGTTCTTGCCGATTTCAGGAATCCTGTCCAGATCGTCACGAAGAGCCATCTGGTTACCCGGGACGTCGATCTCGCGGCCGACTTGGCGCAGCACCGAGCCGTCTCGGTCGTACTGTCGATCACCTCCTTGAAGCCGGCACTCCAACGGGCCATGGAACCCAGAGCAGCCAGTCCGGCCCGACGTCTCCATGCCATTCGCGTCTTGTCAGAGGCGGGGGTCCCGGTCGGGGTCAACGTCGCACCCGTTGTGCCTGGCCTGACGGACGCCGAGCTCCCCGCGATCTTGGAGGCGGCGGCGGAAGCCGGCGCCACCTGCGCGTCCTACATCCTTCTGCGGCTGCCCCACGGCGTGAAGGACCTCTTCGAGACGTGGCTCGCACAGCACGTCCCGGACCGGAAGGAGAAGGTGCTCAACCGCATGCGGCAGATGCGAGGGGGCAAGCTGTACGATGCACGCTACGCGCAGCGCGGGCGCGGTGAGGGGCCCTGGGCCGAGCAACTCAGCTCGCTGTTTCGGGTGACGACCGCACGGTTGTCCTTGAATCGCCCCCCGCGGCTCTCCACCGAAGCGTTCCGGGTACCGTCGTCGGCTCGGGGAGCCCAGATGGACCTGTTCGGCTAGATGCTCGCCTGGGCCCGGTCCTGGCGCGCGGCGTCACTGCGAGAGAAGGTCCACAAGCAGTTCGTGAAGCCGACGTCGTAGTCGGACAAGCCGTTCTGGCCGGTGAGCTTCAGGCGCTCGTCGTAGACTCTCTTCATCACCACCGATACCGCACCCTCGGACGCGCCGGCCGGTGGCCGCAACGCGTGCAGCGCGTCGGCGAGCGAGTCGCGCAAGTCCAGGGCATCCACCAGGTCGTGGTACGCTCCGTGGTCGTCGCCCGCGAGGACCTTGAGCTGTCTGTGGAGTCGCTCCGCCAGCGCAGACTGAATCAGGACGGCGTTTCCCGACCCCATCAGCGTCAGGTAGGAGAGCACCTGGGCGTGCAGCTCCTTCCAGTACCCTTTTCGGTGTACGAACTCGTGGCAAATGACATGCGGCTCGAACACGCCCGTGTCTTTGAAGAGCGCCACGTCGCCCGACACCATGTCGCACACACCCATGGCGAACGGGAACACGAGGCTGGCGAGCGTGAAATCCCTCACCTCCGAGCTGGTGTGCACCCGCTGGCCGGTCAGCCCGGCGATATACTCCGTCAGGTGCCGGTTCACATAAGGAGCTAACTCCGAACGGGGGATCCGTTCGGAGGTGAAGTCCCGTTCGAGGCGCACGGCGATTCGGCGAACCTCGCTTCGTCGCTCCTCGTCCGGCATCGGTTCAAGCGTCTTTACGTCCGCCCCGAACTCTCGCTGGAAGTCCACCCAGCGCATGTCGGCACGCTTGATCCAATCCCTCGCGGCACTTCCAGCGTACAGCCCCAGCGCGGCCACGCTCAGAACTCTGCCGGGCAGCGTAGCCCCGAGCAGGAGCCTCGACGCCAGGGGCGCAGTCGCGATGACGTCAGTCAGGGAGAACGGCGCGTAGGTCGCATCGTTCGGAATGTGGATCTCGTCCATTCTCGACCTTCCCACGCTCCGGATGTGACCAGCGCCCACTCATTCCCGACTAGCCGACCTGAAGCTCCCGTTCGGTCTGCGCCGCGCTGTCGTTCGAGGTCGGCTCAACGTAATCGGTGTCGACCGGTTCCGTCACGAGGACGGGCACCGGCTCCGCGACTGGTTCGTCGACCCGAGGCGCCACGAGCGCGAGCAGTCCGACCATGAGCGGCACCCCGAGCAGCGGTGCCCCAAGGACGGCCCAAAGGGGCGGCGTCCTGTCCTTTTTCAGATTCATGTGAGTCATCTTCATCCCCCTACACGACCCGGAGGCGGCCCCTGCCGTCCTCCCTCACTTAGTACAACGAGTGAGCCCGCCGAAGAGTTTCGCCCTACCCCCGGACCTGGCCGTCTCCGAACACTACGAACTTTCGGGTCGTGAGCTCGCGGGCGCCCATGGGCCCGAAGGCGTGGAGCTTCGACGTGGAGATGCCGATCTCGGCTCCGAGCCCCAACTCACCCCCGTCGGCGAAGCGAGTGCTCGCGTTGACCAGCACGGTGGACGACTGCACGGCGGAGACGAAGCGCTCCGCGTTCCCGCTGTCCTCTGTGACGATGGCGTCCGTATGCGACGACCCGTAGCGAGCGATGTGGTCGAGGGCTGCTTCCAAGTCGTCGACGATACGGACGGCCAGGATGAGATCGAGATACTCCTCGTGCCAGTCATCCTCTGTCGCGGGCACCACCTCGAGGCTCTCGAGCAGCGCTACCGTTCGTGGGCATCCGCGAAGCTCCACTCCCTGATCGACCAGAGCTTGGGCGATGACCGGGAGGAGTTCTTCGGCGGCGGCCTCGTGAACTAGAAGCGTCTCGAGTGCGTTACACACCCCCGGCCGCTGGACCTTCGCGTTGACCACGATCTCCGTGGCCCTGCCCGCAGGGGCACTGGCGTCGATGAAGACGTGGCATACTCCCTTGTAGTGCTGCAGTACAGGTATCCGGCTCTTTTCGGTGACGGCCCGAATGAGGCCTTCTCCGCCCCGGGGAATGACCAAGTCGATCGACTCCTCCTGCCTGAGCAGGACGTCGATCGCGGACCTGTCGGACGTCTGAACCAACTGGACGGCATCGACCGGCACGTCACTGGCTCGCAGCCCCTCCCTGAGGGCCTCCGCAATGGCTCGGTTGGAGTGAATCGCCTCCGAGCCCCCGCGCAGGATGACCGCGTTGCCGGCCTTCAGGCATAGCGCCGCGGCATCCGACGTCACGTTCGGACGGCTCTCGTAGATCATGGCGACTACACCGAGCGGAATTCGCATGCGGCCGATTCGGAGCCCGTTGGGGCGCATCGTCTCGTCTTCTACGGCGCCGAGCGGGTCTTCCTGGGCAGCGACCTCGCGGATCGCGGCGGCGAGCTTCGCGACGCCCGCATCGTCCAGCAGGAGGCGGTCGCGCATCGCGCCCGTCACCCCGTTTTCGTCCGCGGCCGACAAGTCGACGGCATTGGCGGCCAAAATGTGGGAGCGATGCGCATCGATGGCGTCCGCCATGGCCTCCAGCGCGCTGCGACGCTGGCCCGCGTCGAGGCGGGCCGATGCCAGTGCTGCGGCCCGGGCCTGACGCGCCATCGCCTCGATCGAGAGATCCGCGCGGACCTGCTCACTCACAGTCATTCCTACTCCTCTTCATCTCCTATCAGGACCATCCTGTCGGGCCGAATCACCACGTTCCCGAGAGCCGCACCCAGGGCGTCCTTGACCTCTAAGGTATGGAGGCCTCGGATGCGGTCCACCTGGTGGTCGTCGAAGCGCACGATGCCGCGGGCATGTTCGAGCCCCCGCACGTCGATGACCGATACGAGATCGCCCTTCCTGAAACGGCCTTCCACTCGCACCACACCCTTCGGCAGCAGACTGGCCCGACGCTTGATGGCCGCGACCGCACCGTCGTCGACCACGAGGGCACCCATCAAGCCACGTTGCGCAGCCATCCAATGCTCTCTGGCGGCCATGGGCTGCTTCGCCGCCGCGATGTAGGTGCCCGCGCGTCCGCCGCCCACGATGGCTGCCAGCGCCCCCTCGTCCGTGCCCGAGGCGATGACCGTCGGGATGCCGAAGATCCCTGCCCGCTCGGCGGCCTCCAGCTTGGTGACCATGCCACCCGTCGACTCGGCAGACTTCTTGGCGTAGCAGAACTCCCGCAGCGCCTCGGCGCTTTCGGCTTCGGCGATCAGGTGAGCCGTCGGATCTCTCGACGGATCTCCGCTCAGGACACCGGGCACGTCGGTGAGGAGTGCGAGCAGGTCTGCGTCGACGAGCGCCGCGGTCATCGCAGCGAGGTTGTCGTTGTCGCCCACGACGATCTCGTCGACGCTCACCGTGTCATTCTCGTTTACGATCGGTACGATGCCGGCCTGCAGGAGCGTGCCGAGCGCTCGACTGGCGGCCACGTAACGTCGACGGTCCGTAAGGCAATCGTTGGTCAGTAGTACCTGCGCCACGACCAGGCCGACCTCAGCGAACGCATCGCCCCACAGGCTCATCAAACGGCCTTGCCCGACCGCGGCCGAGGCCTGGCGGTCCTGAATCCTCTTCGGGGGAGTCGAGTGCCCGAGCGTTCGGAAGCCCGCTGCGATGGCGCCGCTCGACACGATGACGACCTCGGTCTCGGGCTCCGCCACGACCGCGCGGGCCACCGAAGCCATGCGCAGGGGGTCCAGAACCGTCGTATTCCCCGTCAGGAGGCGGCTACCGAACTTCATTACCACCCGGCGCTTCGCACGTCCGGGTGCCTTCGCCTCTCTTAATTCCACGGCGGACGAAGAATTATGCATAAGAAATGCATAAAACATCACGAGGGTGAACGCCAGAGTATCATGGCGCGTGCCACGAGTCCCTGGCCCAAATAGGGGTACCCAATGAAGATTGGCTCGATTCGTCGGTTTTCGGTAGACGTCGGGCCTACCTCCGCCAGGAGTACCCTTGAGTCTTCCCCTCGTCGTGCTCGCTGCAGGCCTCTCCACGCGCTTCGGTCGCCTGAAGCAGCTCGAGCGCCTGGGGCCCAGCGGCGAGGCGATCATGGACTACAACGTCTTCGATGCCCTGCGGGCTGGGTTCGACGAGGTGACTTATGTCGTCCGGCCCCAGATCCTTGAGGACGTGAAGGCGCACGTAGCCGATGTGTTCGGCGACAGCGTGCACGCACGATTCGTCCTTCAGGACCTTGCGAGCCTTCCACCCGGCTTTCGGTCGCCCCCAGACCGACGCCGACCCTGGGGAACCGCGCACGCAGTGCTGTGCGCCGCCGAGGGTGTCCAGGGGCCCATGGCGGTCTGCAACGCAGACGACCTCTATGGACCGGCCGCGTTCAAGCAGCTCTACGACTACCTGACGGGTGACGTCCCACCCTCGGATGCGGCCTTGATTGCGTATCCACTGCGGGACACGCTCGCCGGGGGTGGTGGTGTGGCTCGGGGTCTTTGCCATGTAGGCAGGAACGGGATGCTCGAGCACGTCATCGAGGTCCGCGAGATTCGGCGCAGCGACGCGTGGATCGTGGGCATCGAGGGAGAGGACGCCCCGATCGATCTCACGGGAGATGAGCTCGTGTCGATGAACCTCTGGGGGCTCAAGCCCTCGATGATCGAGGGCATTCGGAACCAGTTCCGGCGCTTCCTGGACCTATGGGGAGCTCATGCTGACCGGGAGTTCTTCCTGTCCACCGCCGTGAATGAGCACATCCAGACCTACGAATCACGCGTGCATGTGCTCGACTCTGAAGATTCGTGGCTCGGGATCACGTACGCGGAAGACCGAGAGCGATTTCAGTCTATGCTGGAGCACAGGATCAAGGCAGGCGCATACCCCAAGAATCTCACCCACGGATTCGTGGAAAAGGGATAGTCCATGCAGCTCACGACCCTGGACTGGATCGTCGTCGTGGTCTACGCGCTTATCACAGTCGCCGTGGGCCTCTACTTCGCCCGCCGGGCCGGTAGCGCGACGAGTGAGTTCTTCCTGGGCGGGCGCTCAATGCCGTGGTGGCTGCTGGGTACGTCGATGGTCGCCACGACGTTTTCGACTGATACGCCGAACCTCGTAACGGATCTGGTCCGGACGGGCGGAGTGAGCCAAAACTGGCTCTGGTGGGCCTTCCTCATCACCGGCATGTGCACGGTGTTCTTCTACGCGAAGCTTTGGCGGCGGTCCGGCGTGCTGACCGACATGGGCTTCTACGAGTTGAGGTATTCCGGCGCCGCGGCGGCCTTCCTCCGGGGCTTCAGAGCCGTCTATCTGGGTGTCTTCTTCAACGTCATGATCATGGCAACCGTGACGCTCGCGGCCATCAAGATCGGGGGCGTGCTCTTGGGAGTCCCGGGGTGGCAGGTGGTCCTGGTGGCCGGCACGGCCACCGCCCTCTACTCGGCGACGTCGGGCCTCTGGGGCGTGGTGGTCACCGACCTTCTGCTCTTCGCAATCGCCATGATCGGGTCGCTCGCCGCTGCCTACTACGCGGTGGCCCAGCCAGAGGTCGGGGGACTGACCGGGCTCTTCGCCCATCCGGCGCTGGACGGCAAGCTGTCGCTACTTCCCGACTTCAGCGATTGGTCGACCGCCGCCGCTGTCTTCATCGTGCCCATCGCGGTGCAGTGGTGGAGCACCTGGTACCCAGGCGCCGAGCCGGGCGGCGGCGGATATATTGCGCAGCGGATGCTGGCGGCTCGGGACGAAAGCCATGCGCTGAAGGCGACCCTCTGGTTCAACGTTGCGCACTACTCACTGCGACCCTGGCCGTGGATCATCGTGGCGCTGGCTTCGCTCATCGTCTATCCGACCTTGGCGTCCATCCAGGCTGCGTTTCCGGGTGTCGATCCGTCCATCGTGCGTCACGACCTCGCGTATCCCGCGATGCTCGTGTTCTTGCCGTCGGGGCTCTTGGGGCTCGTGGTATCGTCGCTGGCGGCCGCGTATATGTCGACCATAAGCACCCATCTCAACTGGGGGGCATCGTATCTGGTCGGAGACGTCTACCGCCGCTTCGTAGCGAGGGACAAGAGCGAGCACCACTACGTGTGGGTGGGTCGGATCTCGACGATCGCGCTCATCGTGATGGCGAGCCTCGTGGCGCTCTTGCTCGAAAACGCGCTCCAAGCGTTCCAGATCCTGCTCCAGATCGGGGCCGGCACGGGCCTGGTCTTCCTGCTGCGTTGGTTCTGGTGGCGCGTGAACGCATGGAGCGAGTTGTCCGCCATGGTCATCTCGTTCGCCGTAGCGGTCTACTTCACGGGGGGGGCCTCTCTCGAGCCCCTCGGGTTCTCCGTGGCGCTCCAGTGGCCCGTACCCGCCTGGGACCCGTCGCTTCAGCTCGTCGTAGGCGTCTTCGTGACGACGGTAGGGTGGCTGACGGTCACCTACCTCACTCCGCCAGCCGACGCCGAGACGTTGCGAACGTTCCATGACCTCATCCGCCCGCTCGGACCTGGGTGGCGCGGCGCAGGTCTCGAGCCACACCCGGCTACGTCGGACGACTCGCTGACCGCCGCGTTCCTCGGCTGGTTCCTCGGGTGCCTCGTGGTCTACGGAACGCTCTTCGGAACGGGATATGCGCTGTACGGCCGCACCGTCCTGGCGGGGCTATGCCTCGGTGCGGCTGCAGTGGCTGCGTTCGGCCTGCTGAAGATCCTGCGGAGGGTCGGAATCCGCTGACCGGCCGCCGAGGCTGTCTAAAGCGCCTGGACCGACGCGCCGGAGGACGCCACCGCCACGAAGAGGCGAGCGTCCAGGTCCTCCGTGAGCTTCCGCGGCTCATAATACTCGCCCACCAACGTCTCCAGCACGGTCCCGACGGTCGTGCGGTCCGCCAGCGCCACGATGCAGCCACCGAGCCCCGCGCCAGTGAGTCGCGCCCCAAATGCCCCGCCCTCGCGGGCGATCGCGGTCAGCTCGTCCAGCTCGGCGGTGCTCACGTGGAAGTCCGTGCGGAGGCTGCCGTGCGAGGCATCCATGAGTGTACCGAAACCGGTGATGTCGGCACCGCGCATGCGATCCACAGCCTCGTTCACGCGCGCGGCCTCCGTGACTACATGGCGGAAGCGTCGGCGGAGGTTGCCCTCTAGCACGTCCTCCGCCAGGGCCAGCACATCGTCAACTGGCATAGCCCGTAGGAGTGCCGAGTAGCTGGAGGGTATCAGGGGGACACGGTCGGCCCGAACGAGGTCCTCGATGACGCGAGACAACGCGTCCTCGCACTCGGTGCGGCGGAGATTGTACGTGTTCTGCGCCGCTCCTGCCTTCTCGGCACGCACCCCCGTGTCAGCGACCACGAACGACCAGTCGGCCGGAATCTGCACGTGCTGTAGCCGTAGGGGTCCGAAGGTGATCTTGGTGGCACACCCCGAGCGTCCACCGAGCGAGATCGCCTGGTCCATCGCACCCCCGAGGGTGCCCGTGTAACGCTCTGCGTCTGCCATGAGTTCGGCAAACGCCCGCGCCTCTACCGGCACCTCGTTGATGTGCGCCAAGGCGAGGCCGATCGCATTCACGATCGCCGATGAGGATGAGAGGCCCGCCGCAACCGGAATGTCGGAGTGCAGCACCCCCTCGAATCCCCGCCAGACGGCGAAACGACGCGCGAGCTCGTTCGCCGGCGCCTTTACGTAATTGCCCCAGTGTCCAGCGGCCTCTGGAGAAATCGCGGGCCCGATCTCGAACTCCAGCGGGGGGAACTCTTCGTCGACGTCGTGCAGCACGACCATGCCATCGGGTCGAGGTCGAAAGGCCACTTTCGCCTCGCGCTGGAGGGCCACCGGCAGGACGGGCAGCCCGTTGTAGTCCGTGTGCTCACCGATCAGGTTGACCCGGCCCGGCGCACGGACGAGGTGCGTGGCTGCAGCCCCGAACTCCTTCAGGAAGGCGACGGCGGCCCTCTCCGGCGCGCTCTGCGTTTGCATCATGGACCCGGCCCGGCGGGGTGGAGGCGATGCGTCACAACGTGAGTCGGCAACCGCTCATCCTCAAGTCATGGGAATCCGGGCCCCGCAACTCTGGCGCAACCCGCTCCCGATCCTCCAATTGGTGCAGGCGATCGGTCTTTCTGGCGTAAAAAGGTGAACACCATGAGCTCTCTCCCAAGACGCATAGCTTCTTTCGGCCTTACAGCACTCCTCGTCGCGGCGCCCCTGTTCGCTCAGGAGCTGCCTCGGACCACACCCGAGACAGTCGGAATGTCCTCCGAACGCCTGGAGAGGCTCACCACCGCACTAAACGGATATGTTGCCGACGGAC
>Ga0224512_10002979_pt1 | contig 15127 bp, 17 predicted proteins | sample SF_May12_sed_USG_4_FD_169103 | JGI IMG/M metagenome (GOLD analysis project Ga0224512, IMG submission 169103) | Sediment microbial communities from San Francisco Bay, California, United States - SF_May12_sed_USGS_13 | ecosystem: Environmental > Aquatic > Marine > Sediment | place: USA...
CGAGTTTTTATTGGAGCGCGCGATTATACATCAGAAAGGGCGGTCGTTAATAAAAAAACAAGCCGGAGCAGCGCTGCTCCGGCTTGATCTGATGTTACTGCTTAAGGAGGGTAATAACCGAAACCTAGACCCTGTCGATTCGCGAAAGTTCCCGGTTTCAGCTGCTGATCGATCTGATATGCTGGGCCTGTAATCCCTTGGGACCCTCATCGATTTCGAATTCGATTTTCTGCCCCGAGGTCAGTTTTTTATAGCCGTCCATCTCGATCGCGGAAAAATGAGCAAAGATGTCTTGTTCCTTGTCATCGTCAGTATTTACGAATCCGTAACCCTTCACGTTGCTAAACCACTTGACTGTCCCCGTGGGCATGACTCATCCTCTCACTCGTTGCTGACGTTAAACTCGAAATTAGGGCTACAATTGATTGATAAAACCTATGTTACCCGCTTCTACAACTCGAGGTGTATGGCCCCAATTCACAATTTCTGGCGCGAAAATAATGATAGCCAAGCCTTGAATTTTTTCAAGCCCGACATTACCTTTATAGTCTTAGTTAATGGAAAACGCATAATCATGTCTAATCAGCAATTCGATAATGATGATGACGACACGCTGCTGCTTGAGCGAACCCGCCCAAAACTAAAGAAACCGCCGCTTTACAAGGTCATTTTACTCAACGACGATTACACTCCCATGGAGTTCGTCGTGCACGTTCTCGAAGCAATTTTCGGACACAACCGGGAGAATGCGACCCGTATCATGCTGAACGTGCACAAAACCGGTAAAGGCGTGTGCGGTATCTACACCCGAGATATTGCCGAAACCAAGGTTACCGCGGTCAACAGCTACGCCCGCGAAAACAAGCACCCGTTGCTGTGCGACATGGAAGAAAGCTGAACCATTGGACGCGACCGAAATTTTGAAAATCGTTCGAACATTTAGGTCACATTCAAGGTCAAATCGACTATATTTGTAACCACAAGCCCTAGCCTCGAAACCGACAAAATGCTTAACAAAGAACTGGAACAATCACTGAACAAGGCTTTTCACGACGCCAACGAAAAGCGCCACGAGTTCATTACCGTTGAGCATTTGCTATTAATGCTTACCGACAACGACGCCGCGATCGCGGTAATCGAGGCCTGCGGCGGAAACGTGCAGTTGCTGAAGACCGAGCTGGAAATTTTCGTGGACCAGAATACCCCCCTGCTGATGGCGGACGAAGATCGGGATACACAGCCGACACTGGGATTTCAACGTGTGCTGCAGCGCGCTCTTTTCCACGTGCAATCCTCTGGCAACGGTGAAGTCTCAGGCGCCAACGTGCTGGTGGCGATTTTCTCCGAACAGGACTCGCACGCGGTGTACCTCCTCAACAAGCACAACATCGAGCGGCTCGATGTTACCAATTACCTCTCGCATGGCATCACGCGAATTAACGAGGAAAGCGAGGAGGAAACCTTCACGCACGAAGCCGAGGCCCTGCCGGGCGACCAGGAAAGCGCCAACCCTCTGGAAAAGTTCGCGGTCAATCTCAACGAAATGGCCTATTCGGGCAAAATCGATCCGTTGATCGGACGTGATCACGAGATCGAGCGTATTATTCAGACCTTATGCCGGCGCCGCAAAAATAATCCGCTGCTGGTGGGCGAAGCGGGCGTTGGCAAGACCGCCATCGCCGAGGGCCTGGCGCGCAAGATCGTCGAAGAAGAAGTGCCGGAACTGCTGCTCGACAGCACGGTTTATTCTCTCGACCTCGGCGCTCTGGTTGCCGGGACCAAGTATCGCGGTGACTTCGAAAAACGCCTCAAAGCCGTGATCGGCCAGCTCACGCGGGAACCCGGATCGATACTTTTCATCGACGAGATCCACACCATCATCGGTGCCGGTTCTGCTTCCGGTGGGGTTATGGATGCATCAAACCTGATCAAACCGGTGCTCGCGAACGGTGATATCAAGTGCATCGGTTCGACCACCTACGCGGAGTTTCGCGGTATTTTCGAAAAAGACCGCGCGCTCGCGCGCCGCTTCCAGAAAATCGACGTTCCCGAGCCCAGTACCGAGGAAACCTATCTCATTCTCAAGGGGCTGAAATCGCGTTTCGAGGAACATCATAACGTCAAGTACACGCTGCAGGCGTTGCGCAAGGCGACCGAACTCGCGTCCCGCTACATCAATGATCGCCACCTGCCCGACAAGGCTATCGACGTTATCGACGAAGCCGGGGCGCAGCGTCGTCTGCAACCGCCGAAGCAGCGCAAGAAGACCATCGGCATCCACGACATCGAAAATATCGTCGCCAAGATTGCGCGTATCCCGGCAAATACGGTCAGCACTTCCGATCTGGATATGCTTAAAAACCTCGGCAAGAACCTGTCGCGGGTCGTGTTTGGCCAGGACGAAGCGATCAAGGCGCTGGACGCGGCCATCAAAATGTCGCGTTCCGGGCTGGGCCGCGAATCGAAACCGGTGGGCTCCTTTCTGTTTTCCGGTCCGACCGGCGTTGGCAAAACCGAGGTGTGCCGGCAGATCGCCATGATCATGGGTATCGAGCTTATTCGCTTCGACATGTCCGAGTACATGGAAAGACACACCGTGTCGAGATTGATCGGTGCGCCGCCGGGTTATGTCGGTTACGACCAGGGCGGCCTGTTAACCGAGGAACTCAACAAGCATCCTTACTCGGTGGTGCTGCTCGACGAAATCGAAAAGGCGCACCCGGACGTGTTTAACCTGTTGCTCCAGGTTATGGATAGCGGTACGCTGACCGACAGCAACGGCCGCAAGGCAGATTTCCGCAATACCATCCTGGTAATGACGACCAATGCCGGCGCCGAGCAGATGAGCCGCGCCTCGATGGGCTTTACCTTGCAGGATCATACGCTGGACGCAGGGGAGGCAATCAAGAAGACCTTTACCCCGGAATTCAGAAATCGTCTCGACGCTATCATCCAGTTCAAGGCGCTAGATACCAACGTCATTCTGAACGTCGTGGACAAGTTCCTGATCGAGCTCGAATCGCAGCTCGAAGCGAAAAAGGTCAGCATGACGGTCAGCGATGCGGCGCGCCGCTGGCTAGCCGAAAAAGGTTACGATCCGAAGATGGGCGCGCGGCCAATGGCGCGTGTTATCCAGGATGAAATCAAGCAGGTGCTTGCCGACGAATTACTGTTCGGTCAACTGACCGGAGGCGGCAGGGTCAAGATCGATATCAAGGATGGCAGCTTGCACTGCCAGGTCGTGAAAACGAGTAAGAAGAAGGAAGACGCTATCGCCGACTAGCGAGCCTATCGCTCGCGGAAGGTGATTCTCCCCTTGGTGAGATCGTAAGGAGTCAGCTCCACGGTCACGGTGTCGCCAGTCAGTATTCGAATATAGTGCTTGCGCATCTTGCCGGAAATGTGGGCCGTGACGACATGTCCATTTTCGAGCTCGACGCGAAACATGGTGTTGGGTAAAGTATCTTTCACCACCCCGCGCATCTCTATGTGATCGCCTTTTGGCATAATCTCGCTCTTGGTTTAAAGCGCGACATTATCCATTATTTACCAGGTATATCAATAGAGCCGGTAACGCGCGCCAGGTTGCTATGCTACTATCCCGATGTTTTTCAATTCGTATCGCTAACATGACAGACTTCGCCTATATATTCCCCGGCCAGGGGTCGCAATCGGTTGGCATGATGAGCGCATGGAATGACCACCAGTCAAGCGTTATCGACATTTACCAGCAGGCGTCGGACAGCCTCGGATACGACCTGTGGAAGCTGGTCAGCGAGGGCCCCGAGGAGCGGCTGAATCAAACCGAGATTACCCAGCCGGCGATGCTTTGCGCCGGTGTGGCATGCTGGCAAATCGTCAGCTCGGAACATGAAATGCCGGCCGCGACGATGATGGCGGGACATAGCCTCGGAGAATATACCGCGCTGGTTTGCGCCGGTAGCCTCGAGCTTGCCGACGCGGTTCGGCTGGTCGCGCGCCGCGGTCAGTTAATGCGGTCGGCCGTGGCGCCCGGTCACGGTGCGATGGCGGCAATCATCGGCCTCGCCGACGACGATGTCGTCAAGGCCTGCGCGCTGGTCGACAAGGGCGTCGTCGAAGCGGTCAATTTCAACGCACCCGGACAAGTCGTCATAGCGGGCGATATGGCAGCAGTCGAAGCGGCGATGGAGCACGCCCGGGAACTTGGCGCCAGGCGAGTGCTGGCGTTGCCGGTGAGCGTGCCGTCACACTGCTCGTTGATGCAGCAGGCGGCGGAAGGGCTTGCCATCGAGCTCGACAAGCTCGACATTCGCATGCCGCAAGTGCCGGTGGTACACAACCAGAACGCGGAGGTGGCGGCTTCGCCGGACGAGATCAGGCAACGCCTGGCGCTGCAGCTGTACCAGCCGGTAAAATGGGTCTCCAGCGTGCTGGCAATGCAGCGGCAGGGAGTAGGGGGGCTCATCGAATGCGGTCCCGGAAAGGTATTGACCGGACTGACGCGGCGCATCGAAAAAACGCTGCAGTCGTTCGCGATTTTCGACGCCGAATCCCTGGCCAGTACACAACAATCTCTCGGGGAGAGCTAACATGCTATCGGATCAAATTGCACTCGTAACCGGCGCCAGCCGTGGAATCGGTCGCGCCATCGCGCTGGCGCTAGGTGCGGAAAATGCGACGGTCATAGGAACCGCAACCAGCCAGCACGGCGCCGACAGTATCAGCGAGGCTTTGGCCACCAACAAGGTCAAGGGTGGCGGCATGGTTCTCGATGTCGCCGACTCCGCTTCGGTGACTCAATGCCTGAAGCAGGTGTCGGATGCTTACGGCGCGCCCGATATCCTGGTAAACAACGCCGGCATAACCCGGGATAACCTGCTGATGATGATGAAAGACGAACAATGGGACGAAATTATCAATACCAACCTGAGTTCGGTGTTTCGCATGAGCAAGTCGGTGCTGCGCGCGATGATGAAAAAACGCGGTGGCCGCATCATCAGCATCTCGTCAGTGGTCGGCGCCACCGGCAATCCCGGGCAAACCAACTATGCCGCTGCCAAGGCGGGACTGGTCGGATTCAGCAAATCTCTGGCACGTGAAATTGGCTCCAGAGGCATAACCGTGAACACCGTCGCGCCGGGTTTCATCGACACCGACATGACGCGTGAACTGTCCGCAGAGCAACGCGAAACGCTGACCAGCCAGATCCCGTTACGGCGCCTGGGATCCGCCGAAGAGGTCGCCGCAGTGGTTGTTTTTCTGGCATCTCCAGCCGCAGGCTATATCACCGGTGAAACCATTCACGTTAACGGCGGAATGTATATGTCATAAAGCAAAACCGCAATAAGTCTTTGTAACTAATTGATTTATAAAATAATTAACCCTCAAAAAAAAATTTATCCATTTGTGGCAACTAAACCGGCTTTTCAATACAATATCGCCCCTTACCAGTTGTCGAAATTTTTAACCAGGAGAAACTCTTAAAATGAGCTCTGTAGAAGAACGTGTGAAAAAAATTGTTGCAGAACAATTAGGCGTCAAGGAAGAGGAAGTGACCAACCAGGCATCCTTCGTCGATGATCTCGGTGCCGACTCCCTCGATACTGTAGAGCTGGTTATGGCGCTGGAAGAGGAATTCGAAACGGAGATTCCGGACGAGGAGGCTGAAAAGATTACCAGTGTTCAACTCGCAATCGACTACGTCAACGCTAACCTATAGTAAAGTTACTCGAATCGAAGGATGCCGCTTACCATCTTGCATGTTAAGCGGCATTTTCATTTATTAGCCGAGAAGCACAAATTTAAGGAGATTAAATCTTGTCAAAACGTCGTGTCGTAGTAACGGGGCTCGGATTGTTGACTCCGGTTGGCAATACGGTAGAAGAGTGTTGGAAGAACATAGTTGCCGGGAAGAGTGGTATCGCACCGATCACCGCGTTCGACGCCAGTGATTTTTCCACCAGAATTTCAGGTTCGGTTAAAGACTTTGATGCCTCCCAGTACATTCCCGTAAAGGACATCAAAAAGATGGATACGTTTATCCATTTCGGGATTGCCGCCGGTATCCAGGCACTGGAAGACTCCGGGCTGGAGGTTACCGAAGAAAATGCCGAACGTATTGGTGTTGCGATTGGTTCGGGCATTGGAGGCCTGCCTTCCATAGAGAAAAACCGAGATGCCTTTGTCGCCGGGGGGCCACGTAAAATATCGCCGTTCTTCGTCCCCAGTTCGCTTATCAACATGGTATCCGGGAATTTGTCGATCATGCGGGGATTGAAAGGTCCAAATATTTCAATCGTCAGCGCCTGTACCACCGGCGCGCACAATATCGGCGATGCTGCACGCATGATTTCCTATGGTGACGCCGATGCCATGGTGGCCGGAGCGTCCGAAATGGCGACCTCGGCACTCGGCGTCGGTGGCTTCGCCGCGGCGCGTGCATTGTCGACACGCAACGACGATCCCGAGGCCGCGAGCCGTCCCTGGGATCGCGATCGCGATGGTTTCGTCCTCGGCGATGGCGCCGGTGTCGTCGTGCTCGAAGAATACGAAATGGCGAAAAAACGCGGCGCCCGTATTTATTGTGAACTGGTCGGCTACGGCATGAGCGGCGATGCCTACCATATGACCGCACCGTCGGAAGGCGGCGAAGGCGCAGCACGCTGTATGCAAAACGCGCTCAAGGATGCGCAGCTCAACGCCGACGATGTCGATTACATAAACGCCCATGGAACTTCCACACCAGCCGGCGATATCGCCGAAACCAAGGCGGTCAAACTGGCGCTGGGCGACCACGCCTACAAGCTGGTCGTCAGTTCGACCAAATCGATGACCGGGCATTTGCTCGGCGCGGCAGGTGGCATCGAGGCCATATTCTCGATCCTCGCGCTACGCGATCAAGTGGTGCCGCCGACCATCAACCTGGAGAATCAGGATCCCGAATGTGACCTGGACTATGTACCGAACATCGCAAGAGAGATGAAATTATCGGTTTCGATGTCCAATTCCTTCGGCTTCGGCGGCACCAACGGCACCTGTGTTTTCAAGTTAATCTAGTCGATCCTGTCGATGTCCCGTGCCTATCAATGGCAAAATCGACAGCGTATCGGGCTCGACGCCGCCACCTGCGCCCAGGCCTGAAGCCTGTTACCGGTCGCCGCTACGCCGCCAGGGTGGGAATCCCGATTCCCGCTATACTCAGTACCGGCCGTGTCTGAAATCCGATGATCCAGAGGGCTTCACTGATCCACCTTGCTGACGGGAATCGATGACGAAGTTGATAAAAATATTGATCACCTGGGTCCTGTTAGGCAGTTTCCTGATAATCGCGGTGCTGGTGTTTCAATTGCTAAGCTTCCAGCACAACGCGATAAACCCGCCTCCGGAAGCGACGGTTTTCCAGATCAAGCCGGGCAGTAATATCAAGACCATCGCCCAGGAAATGAGCCTGCAGAAGATCATCGACGATCCCTGGCTATTCATACTGCTGGCAAAGCTCAAGGGTGTCGAAACCCGGGTACGTGCCGGAGAGTATAAGCTCGAAGCCGGACAGACGCCCGGCGACCTGCTCGACACCTTTACCAGCGGCAGTTCGATTCAATACAGTCTTACCGTCATCGAGGGCTGGTCGTTCCGACAAATGCTCGATGCCATCGCGCAGGACCCGGTCTTGGAGCATGAACTTGCGGACAAGACCGATCAGGAAATCATGGCGGTGATCGGCTATCCCGATCAGCATCCGGAGGGCATGTTTTTCCCGGATACTTATCGCTTTCCGAGGGGCACCAGCGACATCGACTTCCTGCGGCGAGCCTACGAGGTAATGCAGCAACACCTCGAGCGGGAATGGAGTCAACGCGATGGCGACCTGCCGTTGAAATCGAGTTACGAGGCCCTGATACTGGCCTCAATCATCGAGAAGGAAACCGGCGCCGCTTTCGAGCGCCCGCTGATCGCCGCCGTGTTTACCGAGCGCCTGCGTCGCAACATGCGCCTGCAAACCGATCCGACCATCATTTACGGGCTCGGCGAAAATTTCGACGGCAACATACGTTTCCGGGATTTGAAAAAAGACACGCCGTATAATACCTACCTGCGTGCAGGATTGACGCCCACGCCGATCGCGTTGCCCGGTCTCGACGCGATTCGTGCGGCACTGCATCCGGCGCAGACGAAGGCGCTATATTTCGTTTCCAAGGGCGACGGCACACATCATTTTTCGGAGACGCTGGAAGAACATAATGCCGCCGTCCAGCGTTATCAGCTGAACGGCCGGGCAAATTGACAAAGGCATGAGACTAGCCCGAATATTGCACCAGTCGGATTCGGTCCTGAGAATAACGTATTGAATAAGTTGACTATATTTAAACCTGTCGTGCCAAATGCGAAGCCACCGTTTTTAACCGGCCCGATGCCTGTCTCGACTCTGACCTGTCCAGGTACCACTGGCCCTGGGTTTCCTGCGTCAACCTCCGAGACACTAGCGCAATATTCGGGCTAGCGTCGTGACCAGACTCCCCCAGCAAAACAAAATGATAGTCATCGATGGCGTCGATGGTTCGGGCAAGGGCGTACAGACCCGCAGACTGCTGCAGTCGCTTAGCGATGCGGGCCAGTCGGCAATTCTGACCCGCGAACCCGGCGGGTCACCGGCGGCGGAAGATATCCGCAAGTTGCTGGTAACCGGCGAGCCGGATAAGTGGGACAGCATGACCGAACTGCTGCTGATGTACGCGGCGCGCCGAGCGCATTTGCGCGATACCGTGTGGCCGGCGCTGGAGTCGGGTGACTGGGTTATCAGCGACCGCTTCGCCGATTCGAGCCGCGCGTTTCAGGGCATTGCCGGCAACCTCGGTCTGGACACGGTAGAGCAGGTACACCGCATAGCGCTCGGCGAGTTCCGCCCGGCGCTGGTCATAATTCTGGATATTCCCGAGTCGATAGCGCTGCAGCGAGCGGATAAGCGGGGCGGTAGCGAGAATCGCTTCGAGAAAAAAGGCCAGCATTACCATGCCAGGGTACGTGATGCCTTCCTGCAGATAGCCGCCAGCGATAGCGGACAATACGTCGTAATCGATGCCGATCAATCGATGGACCAGGTCAGCGAGGACATCGTCGACGCCGTCAATAAGCGCTTCGGCCTCGCACTGCTGCCCGCGCGCGAGATTAGCTGATGGATGGAACCAGTCCTCGCTATCTGCCCTGGCAGGAGAATATTCTACGACGGGCGCTGAAACTCAAGCGTCAGCGACAACTGCCGCACGCGGTAATGATCGAAAGCGCGAGCGAGCAGGATATCAGCGGCTTCGCCCGGTATCTGTCGCTGTTGCTGTTATGCGACGATCCCGACGACCTGTCGGCCTGCGCTAACTGCGAAGCCTGTAGAATGATGCTGGCGGGTACCTATTCCGATTTCAGGCTGGTCACACTGGAGCAGGATGAGAAAAGCAAAAAGATAAGTAAAAACATAAAGATAGAGCAAATTCGTGATCTAAAACACGAAGTTTCTCTGACGCATCAATACGATCGGCTCAAGATCGCCGCGATTTACCCGGCCGAAGCGATGAGCACGGCGGGCGCCAATGCGCTGCTGAAAACACTGGAAGAGCCAGCGGCAGCGGTGCTGCTGCTGTTGTTGACCCATAACCGCGGACGCATACCGATTACGCTGCGCAGCCGCTGCCAGCTATGGACGATCAACCTGCCGAACAGGGCGCAGGCACTAGACTGGCTGCGACAACAGGGCCTTTCGCCACAGGATGCCGCCAGCTATCTCGAATTCGGCGGTGGCGATCCGGTACTGGCGCTGCACCTGCAACGAAATGACTATGCCGCGCTGGTGACGAGCTTCAAGGCGCGCTTTGGCCAATTTTTACGCGGCGAGCTGGGCGTTTCCAGCCTTTGTCGGGAACTGGTGGCGACAGAAATACCGATGCTGCGCCGCCTCGTCGATCTGACCCTTAACGCCTATTGCTACCAGAGCAGTGGCGTCGATTCCGGGGCCAATCCGCTGCCGGAAGCCAACCGGCAGCGCGCGCAGCGGTTGCTGGATTTGAGACAACGTGCACAAAATCAACTACGCGTGGAGGAAAACAATCTCGATTTACAACTTCAGCTCGAAGACGTGCTAATATCCTTAAAACAAATACTTACGCGGAGATCGATCTGATGGGAGCACCCGGCAGCCAGGGCATACTTTCACTCAACATCAAGGACAAGAGCGCGCTCTATGCGGCCTATATGCCTTACGTCAAGAATGGCGGGCTATTCATTCCGACCAACAAGCAGTACTCGCTAGGTGACGAGGTTTTCATGCTGTTAAGCCTGATGGATGACAAGGAGCGTCTGCCGGTCGCGGGCAAGATAATCTGGGTGACGCCACAGGGTGCGCAAAGCAACAAGGCGGCAGGCATAGGGGTGCAGTTCAGCACCCAGGACAACGGCACCACGCGCAACAAGATCGAAGGTTTTCTCGCCGGGGCGCTGCAGGCGGATCGCCCAACCCACACCATGTAGTTCCCGGTTCTCGCGGGGACTGCGAGGGCGCAGGGAAATGAAGTGAAGCCGAGTTGTATAGAACCGGCTTCATCAGACGAACAGGGCGGCAGCTGCGTCAATCATGCGGTTCAATTCAATAAAAGAGTATATCGGTGTTTTTCGATTCGCATTGCCACCTCGACAGGATTGACCTCGAGGACTACGACAACGATTTTGATAATTTGATGGCCACCATCGAGGCGGATCGTGTGACCCGCATGATTTGTATCGGCGTTACGCTGGAATCCTTCGACGAAATGTATCGGCGAATCGGGAGATACCCGCAGGTCTTCTGCACCGCCGGGGTCCACCCGGACTACCGGGATATCGAGGAACCGGACATCGACAGGCTTTGTCGCCTGGCCGAACACGAAAAGGTTGTCGCCATCGGTGAGACCGGGCTCGATTATTTTCATCAAGGCGGAGATCTGCAGTGGCAACGCAACCGCTTCGTCACTCATATCGAGGCCGCGCGCGAATGCGGTTTGCCGCTAGTCATCCACACCCGCGATGCACGTGACGATACGCTCGAGCTGCTGCGCCTACACAGGGCGCAGGATGTCGGGGGGGTGCTGCATTGCTTCACCGAGAGCTGGGAAATGGCGCGCGCGGCAATCGAGATGAACTTTTACATATCGATCTCCGGAATCGTTACCTTTCACCAGGCGCAGAACGTTCGCGACGTGGCACGGCAAATTCCGCTAGAGCGTTTGCTGATCGAGACCGATGCGCCATGGCTGTCACCGGCGCCGTTTCGCGGCAAACCCAATTATCCCGGCCGTGTCGGGCTGGTCGCCGAGAAACTGGCCGAAATTCGCGGCGAATCTGTCGACAGGATCGCGCGCGCCAGCTTCGACAATGCGAACCGGCTGTTCGGATTGAGCTGACAAACACGGGCTGGCAATTACCGATCAGGGTGTTTATTCTGGTTGAAATCTAAACACCGGCTCTAGCGAAGCAACCGATTTTGTCAGTCTCCGAACAAACACCGGCCCATGCCTGAAACAGAAACATACACTGCGCGACAGCAGTTTGAATCATTACGCGAGTTCATGAACTCGCGTATCCTTGGGCAGCAGAGACTGGTGTCGAGAATGCTGGTGGCGTTGCTGGCCGATGGCCACATCCTGGTCGAGGGCCCCCCCGGCCTCGCCAAGACGCGCGCCGTCAAGACGCTGGCCAGCGGCATCGAGGGCGATTTCCAGCGTATACAGTTCACACCCGACCTGCTGCCGGCCGATCTTACCGGCACCGACGTTTACCGGCCGCAGGACAGCAGTTTCGTTTTCCAACAGGGTCCGCTGTTTCATCACGTTATCGTCGCCGATGAAATCAACAGGGCACCCGCGAAGGTGCAGTCGGCGCTGCTGGAATCGATGGAGGAAAGGCAGATAACCGTCGGTAAAAACACTTATCCGCTGCCGGCGCTTTACTTCGTCATGGCAACCCAGAATCCGATCGAGCAGGAGGGCACCTACCCGTTGCCGGAGGCGCAACTGGACCGCTTCCTGCTCAAGCTGAGGATCGATTACCCGCGAGTCGAGTCCGAGGTCGAGATCATGCGCCAGGTGCGCCGCGAGGCGCAGCTCACCGAACAACAACTATCGGTCCCGGATTCGCTGCCGGTCTCGCAGCAAACCATTTTCGGCCTGCGCCAGGAAATTCTGGATATGTATATGTCGGAACCGGTGGAGCAATACATCGTACAACTGGTGGACGCCAGCCGTAACCCCGACCCCTACTCGGCGGAACTTGCCAGTCGCATCCAGTACGGCGCGAGCCCGCGCGCCACGCTGGCTTTCGACCGTTGCACGCGCGCGCTCGCGTGGCTGGAAGGACGGGATTACGTCTCCCCCGAGGACGTTCAGAAACTGGCTCATGAAATCCTGCGGCACCGTATCCTGCTGACCTACCAGGCCGAGGCGGACGGCTTGTCGATCGAGCAGGTCATCGACGACCTGCTCGCAAGAGTGCCTGTTTGTTGAGCCATGTCGTTGCAGGCTGACAAGGTACCGGGGATCAGCATCGATGTTGACGACCTGGTCAGGCTGCGTGGGCACCTTGCGGGCAGCAGGCTTGCCGGCATCAGACGTCGCGCGAGCTACCGCTCCGGCGTCCGCGATACGCGCGCGCGAGGGCGCGGCATGGAGTACGAAGAAACCCGAGCCTACGTTGCGGGAGACGATGTCAGGACGATGGACTGGCGCGTCATGGCACGCACCGGGGAAGCGCACACCAAGATTTTCGCCGAGGAGAAGGAACGCCGATTCCTGTTGGCGGTGGATTTATCGGCATCGATGTTTTACGGAACCCGTCAAGGTTTCAAATCATGGGCCGCGGCGCAAACCGCCGCGCATCTAGGCTGGCTTGCGAGTTTTGCCGGAGACCGGGTCGGCGGCCTGATCGTTGCTCCCGATTCGCACCACGAAGTCAGGCCCGGAAAGACCAGGGCCGGCTTACTCAACGTATTTCACCACCTGGCGGAGGCGAGCAGGATCGACTTGCCGCCCGCATCCCGCGACAACCGGCTCAATTTCCTGTTGCGGGAATTACAGCGTGTCGTCAAACCAGGCTCTATCATCGCACTGATCTCCGATTTCATCGGTCTCGATCACCAGTCCATGGAAATCCTTTCCGCCCTCATCAGGCATAACGATGTCAATGCATTCTGGATTTATGACACGACCGAAGCGAACGCCTGGCCAGCCGGCCATTACCAGGTGTTGACCGATCGACACAGCTTAGGTTTCGACATCACCGGAAAAAAACAGGATGAGTGGCTGCTGGACTGTCAACGCCAGCATCGCCTGCGCATCGAAAATCTGACCTCGAGTTTCAATATCCCGTTGATACCCGTTTCCTGCAACCAGGGCATCACTCGACAAATTATGAGCAGCCTTAAATCCTGAGCCATGACCAGCGCAGAATTGTTACTCGAGCTGAAGGATATCGCGGCGCCCGACGAGCCCGGCTGGTGGCTGCTGGCGCCCGGGCAGATTGCGATCGGACTGCTGGTCGCCGCCGTGATTTCGATTTTCTGGTTGTGGACGCGGCGCCGTCGAGCCGAACATCTGGTCAACCAGGCCAGGCGTGATCTGTTGCGTATCGGGCAGGCCTACGAAGGCGACGGGGACGGGATGCAGCTCGCACGCGAGCTGTCGAGATGGTTGAGGCAGGTCGCACTGCTTGCTTTTCCCGACCGGCGACTCGAGGCAATAACCGGCCCGGAGTGGCTGGCCTTTCTCGACGAGACGATCGGCGACGCAAGCTTCAGCCGGGGTCCTGGCGGGGTGTTTGCCGACGCCATCTACCAGAGGCAGATGCGCGAGGATGCAGACCAGCTGCTCGCCCTGTGTGAACGCTGGCTGACGGCAATCAGGCCGCGGTTGCGAACAAGAGGCATCGGATAATGCTCGATTTCGACTGGTGGTTTGCGTTGCTGCTGTTGCCTTTACCGTTACTTGCCCGGAAGCTGATGACCCCGGCCGAGCGCGCTGAACTGGCGATTACGGTGCCGCTGCTGGATCGTTACGGTGATATCCACCAATCGCGACGGCAGGGCGGCTCCCGATTTACCGGCCTGTGCCTCTGGGTATTCTGGATCGCGCTGGTTATCGCGGCAAGCCGGCCATTCTGGCTTGGCGATCCGATTTCGCGCACGGTCAGCGGTCGCGACCTGATGCTCGCGGTCGATATCTCGGGCAGCATGAGCGAAGCCGACATGACGATCGACTCACGCACCGCGAGCCGAATCGACGTTCTCAAACTGGTAGTCGAAAAATTTATCGATCGGCGCGGCGGCGACCGGTTGGGACTGATTCTTTTTGGCACCAACGCCTATACCTACGTGCCGTTGACCTTCGACCTGGATTCGCTGAAGGAACTGCTGCAGGATGTCAGTACCGGGCTGGCAGGGCGTCACACCGCGATCGGCGACGCTATCGGCGTCGCGTTGAGATCGATGCGGGAACAACAGGCAGAGCACAAGGTGCTGGTATTGATTACCGACGGCAGCAACACCGCCGGCTTCGAAAACCCGGTGCTCGCGGCAGCCGCGGCGCGGCAGCAGGGATTGACGATTCATACCATCGGTGTCGGCAGCGACGCGGAATCACTCGGCCGGATTTACGGGTCGCAGAACCTGCCGACCGGAATCGCGCTGAACGAAAAAGTACTGCGCAGGATCGCCGACGTGTCCGGCGGCCGCTACTTCAGGGCCACGAGCTCCGAACGCCTCGAGCAGATTTACCAGGACCTGGACCGACTCGAACCCGTCGAGCACAAGTATCAATCACACCGACCGCGCAGCGAGCTGTTCGTCTGGCCGCTGTCGACCGCCTTGCTGGTGCTGGCTGCATTGATCGCCGGCAAACTGCCGAATTCATACCGGCCGGGGCCCCGTTGATGGAGTCTGCGGCGTTCAAATTCCTGTCGCCGTTGTGGCTGTTACTGCTGCCACCCTTGTGGTGGATGGCGTGGAGCTTTGCCAGGCGTTACCGGCGCCGTTCCATGTGGAGCAAGCTTTGCGATCCCCCATTGCTCGACCATATGCGCCCTCGCGGCGGAACCGCGCGCAACCGGAACTGGCGTATCTGGCCGATGACCATTG
>Ga0224512_10002980_pt1 | contig 15125 bp, 12 predicted proteins | sample SF_May12_sed_USG_4_FD_169103 | JGI IMG/M metagenome (GOLD analysis project Ga0224512, IMG submission 169103) | Sediment microbial communities from San Francisco Bay, California, United States - SF_May12_sed_USGS_13 | ecosystem: Environmental > Aquatic > Marine > Sediment | place: USA...
CGGCTTCAATAGCCTCATGCTCGTTGGCCACAATCCGGGACTGACCGAATTCGCAAATTATTTGTATCCGGATCTCACCGACAATGTGCCGACCGCCGGTGTGGTATCGGTGAATATCGATCAGAATGATTGGAACCTCTACGACCAGCCGGCAACCGAACTCGTCGTCTACGACTTCCCCAAAAAGAAGCTGCCCTAGGAGCGCGACCCGGCGCGCGATTGCCAGGGATTAACGAACTTCGGCCCCGATTCGGGGACTCGCCTCGCTTAATCTCACTCGGCATCCATGCCGAGTTCGAATCCGAATCCTCGCTCTCGCTATCCCTGCTAAGCTCGGATTCGACGACGCTCGGCGAGATCCCCCGAATCGGTGCCGTCCGCGCTTGACCCGTAGGAATCGCCTGCAGGGCCACCTCCTGCGCTTCTCTTCAACACTCCGGCACGTTAACCGCGGGTCCGCCCTGCGACGTCTCCTTGTCGCTCGAGGACATGTCGCGACCCGTCTGACGCATCGTCTCGATGACCTGGTCCAGCGACACCTTTTTTTCAAGATGTCGACAATGCTGATGGCCGGCGCAGATCAGTCGCCGCCGAGCGCCAACAGGCTGGCGTTACCGCCCACCGCGGTGATGTTATTGCTGACCGTGCATTCGGTCGCAAATCGCGGCAGATAATGGGGACCGCCGGCCTTCGGGCCGGTACCCGACAGGCCGCGGCCGCCGAACGGCTGCACGCCGACAACCGCCCCGATCATATTGCGATTGATATAGATATTGCCGGCGCCCGACATCTCGGCAAATCGACGCGCGCGCGAATCGATGCGGCTGTGCAGTCCCATCGTGAGACCATAGCCGGTAGCGTTAACCGCCCCGATGGTCGCGCCCAGGTCCTTGCCGCGAAACTTGAGCACATGCAGTATCGGCCCGAACACCTCGCGTTGCAGCGTATCGATGCCGTCGATCTCGACCAGTGTCGGCGCGAAGAATGTGCCTGATCGGGTAACTGCAGGTAAATCACAACGATGCAGGATACTGGCCTCTTTCGACATGCGCTCGATGTGAACATTGAGGACGGATGTGGCTTCCTCGTCGATCGTCGGCCCGACATCCGTCGACAGCAGTGCCGGGTCGCCAATGTCGAGTTGCTGCATATAGCCGATGAGCAAACTGATCACCCGCGACGCAATATCTTCCTGCAGGCACAGCAAACGTAGCGCAGAACAGCGCTGTCCGGCGCTGTTAAATGCCGACAGCACGCTGTCGTGCACGATTTGCTCGGGCAGCGCCGAGCTGTCAACGAACATGGCGTTCTGGCCGCCGGTCTCGGCGATCAGGGCTGCAATCGGGCCGTCGCGACCGGCCAGGACCCGATTGATTGTCTGGGCGGTCTCGGTGGAGCCCGTGAACGCCACGCCAGCGACGCGTGGGTCGGCAACGGCGCGGCCGCCAACGACAGCGCCGTCACCCGGCAGAAAATGCAGCACTCCGGGCGGGACGCCCGCCTCCAGCAGTAGTTCGACCGCCCGAAACGCGATGAGCGGCGTTTGTTCGGCCGGCTTCGCGAGCACGGTATTGCCGGCTGCAAGCGCCGCCGAGACCTGGCCTGTGAAAATGGCGAGCGGGAAATTCCAGGGACTGATGCAGACGAACACGCCGCGGCCACGCAGCCTGTATGTATTGCGTTCACCCGTCGGCCCCGGCAGCACGGTGGCTGCCGCGAACAGCGATCGGGCCTGCGCTGCGTAGTAGCGCAGGAAATCGACGGCTTCGCGCAGCTCGGCGATCGCGTCCGGAATCGTCTTGCCGGCTTCGGAGACACACAAACCAAGCAACTCTGCCGTGTGCTGTTCATAGAGATCGGCGGCACGATCAAGTATCGCCGCACGTTGATCGGCCGGGCTACGATCCCACGCCGGCTGAGCGGCCACGGCTTGTTCTATCGCGGCATCGACGTGGCCGGGTGTCGCAAATTTGCAGGTGCCGACGACGCTGTCGGTATTTGCGGGATTCACCGAGGCCTGGGGATTGCCGTCCATCGCCTCGCCGCCTACGATCGGATGTGCGGCCAGGGTCTGTTCGCTGGCCGCCTGCATATCGGCAAGCAGGCGAGCGCTGATATTGCGATCGGGCAGGTTGATGCCAAGCGAGTTGCGGCGCTCGGTGCCGAAAATATCTGTCGGCGCAACAATCTCCGGATGTGGCCGGCACTCGTGTGCGCGGGTTTTTAAGACCGGATCCGCGACGATGTCCGAGACAGGAATCGACTCGTCGACAATACGATTGACAAACGACGTATTCGAGCCATTTTCGAGCAGCCGGCGCACGAGATATGGCAGCAGATCTTCGTGGCTGCCGACCGGTGCATAGACCCGGCACGCGCGGTCGAATTTCTCCGGATCAATGATCTCGGCGTAGAGTTCCTCGCCCATGCCATGCAGCCGCTGAAACTCATAATCGCGGCGAGAACCCGCGTAGTGAATAACACTCGCGAGCGTGTGCGCATTATGCGTCGCAAATTGTGCATACAGCGCATCGCCTGCTGCCAGAGCCTGCCGGGCACACGCGAGGAATGACACATCGCTGTGCGCCTTGCGCGTATAGACCGGGTAACTTTGCAGGCCCAGTTCCTGGGCATGTTTGATTTCCGCGTCCCAATAGGCACCTTTGGTCAGGCGCACCGGAATCCGGCGTCCGGCGTCGGTCGCAGTATTGATCAGGTAATTCATCACGTCGCGTGCACGGCGCTGATAGGTCTGCACCGCCACGCCGAATCCCTCGAAATCCCCCAGTCCGGGATCGCGGAAGACGCTCTCGAATACCTGCAGTGACAGTTCGAGCCGATCCGCCTCCTCGGCATCCACGGTCAGGCCTATGCCCACATCGCGTGCATGCAAGGCAAGCTCGAGCACGCGCGGCACGAGCTCTCGCATCACGCGACCCTGCTGCATGAAGGAATAGCGCGGGTGCAGTGCCGAGAGTTTTACGGACACACTTGGTGCGGCAAAAATATCGCTGGATTGCGTCTCTTCATCGCTTCCAATGCGGCTGATCGCGTTCCGGTAGGCATCGAAGTAACGATCGGCATCCTGATTCGTCAGCGCCGCCTCACCAAGCATATCGAACGAATGGCGATACACTTTGTTGTTCTTCTTGGCCGCACGGCGCAGGGCCTCTTCGATCGTGCGTCCCATAACGAACTGGTGTCCCATAATGCGCATCGCTTGGCGCATCGCGGTTCTTACAACGGGCTCCCCGGCGCGACTGGCCAGCTTGCCGAGGACCTGTACCGGGTTGCGCTTCGTTACATCGTCGAGCTGCAATAGCTGCCCTGTCAGCATCAGCCCCCAGGTCGAGGCATTGACGAACAGTGAATCGCTCTCGCCGAGATGGTCTTGCCAATTTGCCGACGTGATCTTGTCGGCAATCAGCTGATCCGCTGTCTCCGCGTCCGGAATGCGCAGCAGCGCTTCGGCGATACACATCAGCAACACACCCTCTTCCGACGACAGGTCATATTGCTGCAGGAACGCATCGATTCCGCCTTCGCGGGCCTTGTTGCGCCGCACGGCGCGGACGAGTTGTTCAGCCGTAAGACGTATTTTTTCGCGCTCAGACTCGCCGGGGTCTGCTGCAGTCGTCAGTTCCCTGAGCAGCGCCTGTTCGTCGCTCAGGTAATGATCATTGAGATTGGCAATCGCGCCTGATTTTGCGGCAGGCTGATCAGTAAATCGCATCAGGGAACCTCTGATCAATTATTACACGGCTGCGCCGGCTAAGGATCCAAGGCCGGCGATTATAGGGTTGACGCATTTTCTGTAGCACCCATTATCTCCAGAACCAACAATTAGCGGTCTTGCCCCGGATCGCGGTTTCTCGCGCGCAGCTTGCGCCGGGTATGTTTATCGGGTCGACCCGGCGTCATGGGCATCTGGCGGCGATCAATCCGAAGCTGTGCAATTCGCCGCTCACGTGCCGCAACGCTGTCCGGATCCTCTGCGTAGCAGGACTGCGCCTCTCGGGCCGGACCACGACGGGTTGGTATCCCGGTCACCGTGAAACGGTATTTGAGCTGGTGTTTCACGAGTTCAACACCGTCCCCGGGCCGAATCCGATGCGCAGGCCGCGCCCGTTCGCCGTTTACCCGCACGTGCCCGCCGGTGACAGCTTCTGCAGCCCCGATCCGCGTCTTGTAAAAACGTGCATACCAGAGCCAGCGGTCGAGGCGCAGCGATTGCTCACCGTGTAGCAGCTTATCCACTTGGTATACTTTGCGACCTTTCGACCTCGAGGGCAATGCCGTGCCAGCCAGTATCCTCAAGTCACTCGCAGAACAAACCGAAGCCCTGAAGTCAGAGGGCCTGTACAAGACCGAGCGCCTGATTGCCGGGCCGCAACAGGCCGCGGTCGACGTTCGCACCAACGGCAATATCGAGCATGTCATCAACCTGTGCGCAAATAACTATCTCGGGCTCGCGAATCACCCGGACGTAATCGCGGCGGCCCACAGAGCGCTCGATGACTTCGGCTACGGTATGGCCTCCGTCCGTTTCATCTGCGGCACACAAACAATCCACAAAGATCTCGAGCAAAGAATCAGCGAATTCCTGGGAACCGAAGACACGATTCTGTATCCGTCCTGTTTCGATGCGAACGGCGGTCTTTTCGAAACCGTGCTAGGCGAGGAAGACGCAGTAGTCAGCGATGCGCTCAATCATGCGAGCATCATTGACGGCATTCGCTTGTGCAAAGCACGACGCTTTCGTTATCGGCATAATGACATGGATGACTTGCGCACACAGCTCGAAGCATCGCGGGACTGCAACACTCGGCTCATCGTGACCGACGGCGTATTTTCGATGGACGGCACTATCGCAAACCTCAACAGAATCTGCGAGCTGGCGACGGAGCACGATGCGTTGACGATGATCGACGATTGTCACGCGACGGGAATTCTCGGCAAACGCGGCCGCGGCACGCATGAGTACCGCGGCGTCATGGGCCGTATCGATATCCTTACCGGCACACTCGGCAAGGCGCTGGGTGGCGCATCCGGCGGCTACACCTCCGGGCGTAAGGAGATCGTCGGCTGGCTGCGCCAGCGATCGCGTCCCTACCTGTTCTCGAATTCCGTCGCACCGATGATCGCGGCAGCCTCGATTGCGGTGATCGATCTGCTGGAGCACGACGATTCTCTGCAGCAACGGTTGCACGCGAACGCCCGGTATTTTCGTGACAAGATGACTGAGCGTGGATTCGAGCTCAAGCCCGGGGACCACCCGATCATTCCCGTCATGCTGGGCGACGCCAGACTCGCGACGAAAATGGCCGATCGACTCCTCAAGCGCGGCATTTACGTCATCGGTTTCGCGTATCCAGTCGTTCCAGAAGGCCAGGCACGCATTCGTACGCAGATGTCGGCCGGGCACACTCGAGCACAACTTGATCAGGCGATCGACGCATTCACAGCCGTCGGTCGCGAACTCGAGGTCATACGCTGATGAAAGCCCTTGTGAAAGCGAAACGTGCGCCCGGCATCTGGATGCAGGACATCCCGAAACCTCGGATCGGGCATAACGACGTACTGATAAAGATCAAGCGCACTGCTATCTGCGGTACGGATATTCACATCTACCAATGGGACGATTGGGCGCGGCACACAATTCCGGTGCCAATGCAGATTGGCCACGAATTCTGCGGCGAAATCGTCGACTGCGGCAGCGAGGTCAAGGGATTCGCACCGGGCGACCGGGTCTCGGCTGAGGGCCATGTCACGTGTGGGGTATGCCGCAACTGCCGTGCCGGCCGCCGGCATTTGTGTATGAATTCGGTCGGCGTTGGTGTGAGTCGCGCCGGCGCGTTCGCCGAGTACCTGGCCGTGCCGGCATTCAACGTATTCAAACTCCCCGATAGCATCAGCGACGACCTCGCTGCTATTCTCGATCCGCTCGGTAACGCGACGCATACAGCGTTGTCATTTGATCTCGTCGGCGAAGACGTGCTGATTACCGGCGCGGGACCGATAGGCATCATGGCCGCCGCGATTGCCAGGTATGCGGGTGCGCGCCATATCGTTATCACGGACGTCAACGACTACCGGCTCGACCTTGCCAAACGGATGGGTGCATCGATAGCCCTGAATGTCACTAATGGGTCGCTCGACGACACGATGCGGGATCTCGGTATGGAGGAAGGCTTCGACGTCGGCATGGAGATGTCGGGCAACGCGGGAGCATTTCGCGACCTGCTACACACCATGCATCACGGTGGCAAAGTGGCGATACTGGGCATTCCGCCCGAAGAGATGAGCATCGACTGGACCGACGTCATTTTTAAAGGGCTGATACTCAAAGGTATTTACGGTCGTGAGATGTTCGAGACCTGGTACAAGATGGCCAGCATGCTACAGAGCGGGCTGAACATCGACCCCATCATCACCCACCATTTCGGAATCGACGACTTCCAGCCTGCGTTCGAACTCATGGAATCCGGGCAAAGCGGCAAGGTCATCTTACACTGGAACTAACGCGGGCAGCTGGGAACATTCTGAAAACATAATTTCTCTGTCACAGGTCAAGATCGCACAGGCAGTGTGCGTAGATCCCTTTCGGATCGTTGAAGCGCAGCGCCGATGTGACGATGTCACGCAGTGCACTCTCGACGGGAGTCGGTTTTCGCACCCAGCCCGACAGATCGACGCCGGCATCGCTGGTAACGCTGAAAAAGTCGATGAGCAACTGCTCAAGCGGGGAGAGTTCACGTTCGATCGACTTCAGACCATATTCGTCTTCGTCGAGGCCCGCCAGCATCGCAGCCGCCGCAATAGCGTCGTCAAGATCGCCGAGCGCATCAACCAGGCCATTCTCCAGAGCATCCTGGCCCGTCCAGACTTTGCCCTGCGCGATCGCATCGACGGCAACCTTATCCATGTTGCGACCCTCGGCGACGTCCGTAATGAAATCGTCGTAACCGTCCTCAATGAACAGTTGAAACAGCGTTTTGGTATGTTCGGCCATCGGCCGATCCGGACGCAGCTCTCCCGACCACGGTGTCGATCCGATGCCATCGGTCGCTATACCGAGCGCGTCGAGCGTCCGCTGATAGGTCGGGAACATGCCAAAAATACCTATTGATCCCGTAATCGTCGACGGGTTCGCGAAAATGCGATCCGTACCTGCCGAAATCAGGTAACCGCCGGACGCTGCCACACTGCTCATCGATGCCACGACCGGTTTGCCGGCTGCCCGCAACGCGTCGATCTCATCAGCGATGATCTCCGCCGCCAGCGCGCTGCCCCCCGGGCTGTCCACCCGCAACACTACCGCTTTGACCGACTCGTCATTCAATGCCCGCCGCAGTAGCGCTGCCGTCGAATCGCTGCCGATCTGTCCGGGAGCCTGCGTGCCGAACAAGATCTGGCCGGCCGCGACGATCACAGCGACGTTCTCGTCAGCCGACTTTTCGTGCAGCAGGCGCATTTGCGCCAGGTAGTCCTGCATGTCGACCGCGCTGAACGTGTCCGGGTCGTCGGCATCCTCACCGACGTAACCGATCAATGTGTCTCGCAACTGCGTGTGCGTCATCAATTGATCGACAAATCCACGCTCCTTCGCCGCAAGCGCAATATCGCCGTTTGCGGCACGAACATGGTCAATAAGGTTGTCAACAAAATCGTCGACCGCACCGTCAGGCAAGTCGCGTGCCGCAATGATATCGCGGCGATACGAGTTCCAAAGCTGATCGATGAGCAGTGTTGTCGATTCCCGGTCTTCAGGGGACATATTCATGCGCGTATACGGTTCCACGAACGACTTGTGCGTGCCGACCCGGAACACATTCCAGTCGATACGCAGCTTGTCGATCGCGTCCTTGAAGTAGTTCCGGAACCGCCCGTAGCCCTGAATGATCAACAGCCCGTCCGGATGCAGGTACACTTCATCCGCATGAGCAGCAATATGGTATGCCTGCTGCGTCATGACGTCGGCGCTGGCGATAACCGGCTTCCCTGACGACTTGAACTCCTCGACCGCTCTTGCAACCGCCTGCAGTTTGCTTAGCCCGCCAGCAAACAGCCCACTCACTTCGAAATACACGGCCTCGATGCGCTCGTCATCCTTCGCGAATTGCAGTGCGGCAACGATATCCTGCACGAGCGCTTGCGGCCGTCCGTCGTCAACCAATTCGGCGAGTGCACGATCGAAAGGTTCGCCCTCGAGCTGCTCGACAAGTTCACCGGCTGGCCGGATTACCAGCGCTGCTCGGTCGGGAATTGACGATGGCGTTCCGGACAGCGCACCGACGAAGACCGCAAACAGGAACACCAGCAGTATCAGGTGCAGGATCTTGCGCAGGCCGTTAGCACCGCGCCAGATCGCTCTTAGGAAGCGAACGATGGGATTCTGTTGATTCATAGTGTCAGGCTCCTGAGGCGATATCTCTTAAGTCGTGCCGCTGTAACCGATTTGGTAGAGGTTGCCGCAGTGGACGCCGCTGACGAGCATCGAGCCACCTTCCAGCATCGGCGAATCGACGAGGGTGCCAGAAACCGGCTGCCCCTGCAGCCCGCCATCGGCAAGCGGGCATTCGGCGCCCCGGCATATCCCTCGATCCCGAAGCCGCTCGGTAGCCGGATGTCCTGCGCGCGCAGCGTCTTCGGCACAAGATCCTCGCAGGGGCAATCCCGGCGTCGTATTCAGCGTTGCCGCTTGCCTCACTGTTAACCCCGCGCCTGACACTAAAGCCTGGCAGTGTACGTCGGCGCCGCAATTCTCACCAGAACCTAGGGTTCGGGCACCAGCCACAAGGACAATTCCGGCCAGAACGTTATCAGCAATACCGACATCATAAGGATCACCAGAAACGGAAACGTCGCCGAATACACATGCATGATCGTCTTTTCAAAACGATAGCTTGCAATAAACAGATTCAGGCCAACCGGCGGCGTCAGATAACCTAGCTGCATGGCTGCGAGGAACACGATGCCGAGGTGGACTTCGTGCACTCCGTATTCGGCCGCGATGGGCAATATCAGCGGGACGACAAGCACGATCGCTGAAAATATGTCGAGAATCGCGCCGAGGACGAGCAGAAAAATCAGCAGCAGGATCAGGAAAGACGCCTGACTCGAGACGAGCCCCGCGACAAGCGCGAGCAGTGCCTGCGGAATTCCCGCTGCGATCATGTAATTCGTCGATGCCAGCGACACGCCCAGAATGATAAGGATGCCGCCGACAAGTAGCATCGACGCGCGCATTATGCGCGGCAATTCACGCAGCGGTATTTCACGCATTATGACGACTTCGACCAGCAGCACATACAGCGCGGTAATGGCCGCCGCCTCCGATACCGCGAAGAATCCCGAGTAGATTCCGCCGAGTACCACGAAGGGCAACGGTATTTCCCAGATCGATTCGCGCACGGCAGCGCCGAGTTTGCTGAATTTGAAACCGCTAAGCGCCTGGCGGTTGCCTCGGTTGACCCAGAGGCTCCAACCCGACAGCATCAACAGCATAACGAGGCCCGGAATGATGCCGGCAAGAAACAGGTTGTCGATCGATACCTCGGCGATCACACCGTACAGAATCAACGGCAGGGACGGAGCGAATAACAGGCCGAGGCTGCCGGACGACGTTACCAGACCGAGATTGAACTTGTCCGGGTAGCCGTCGTGCTGCAGGGCCGGATACAGGATTGCGCCAAGTGCGATGATCGTCACCCCCGACGCGCCTGTGAACGCGGTGAAAAACGCACAGGCGGCGAGTGCCACGAGCGCGAGCCCGCCCGGCATCCAGCCGAGCAAGGCGCCGGTCATCCGGACGAGCCGCTTTGGTGCATCGCTCTCGCTAAGAACATAGCCGGCAAATGTAAACAAGGGTATCGCGGACAGAAACGGCAAATCGGCAATGCTCTGGATCTCCAGCGCCATATTCATGAGATCAGTTTCTTCTCGATGAAAGCCGATCATTGCGCTCGTCGCGATGACCGCAAACAGGGGCGCGCCGAGAATCGCAAGCAAAACCAGAATGATACTCAGCGCGATCATTCGGCAACATTCCGATGCTTGCCAAGCGCGAACTCCCGAATTCCCTTTACGACAAGCACAAGAAAACGATAGCTCGTCAGCGCAAACGCGACGGGCACGATGACATGCGCAAGCCAGGCCGGCATGTCAACGAGGACGGTATCCGCGAATTCGATTTCGAGCTGAAGGTAACGGAACGACTGCCAGGCGATTACTCCGCAGACCATCGCAGCAAACACATCGACGATGACTCGTGTGGTGGCGACCAGCCACGGCGCCAATATGTGCGATAGCACATCGATGCGAATATGTCGGTTGTCCCGGCAGGCAGCGATCGAGCCGACCATTGCCAGCCATAGCACCATGAGCTTGACGAGTTCATCGGCCCAGATAATGCCGGTCTCGAAGACTTCACGAAGAACGATTTGCCCAACCGCGAGAAGAATCATCGCGGTTAGCAGTATGACGAGCGCGGCATCCTCTGCGAGCCGCCCGATATGCTCCAGCCGGGCGAGCCCCGCAGAAAACCGCTGCGACATGATTATTTTCCGGCGGCAGCGCCGCCGTTATCGCGGCGATACTCGTTCACATACGACATCATTTCGTTGTAGAGATCGATTGAGAACATGCCCTGCTCGCCAAGTTTGCGATTCGACTGCCGCAAGACTTCGCGAATCTCCGCGATTTCCCGAGCGTCGGGCACGACAGCCTGAATACCCGTGTCCAGCAGGGCCTGTTTCGCCGCTTCATTATCGATCAGATTGTCTTTGCCGAGTTTGACGTAGGTTCGGGTCATCACTTCGCGCACGACTGCCTGATCCTCTGCGCTGATTTTCTCAAACACGCGCTTGTCAATCGCCATCACGCCCATCGTGTAAACAAGAGGCAATTCCGTGATGTATTTGACTTTGGTATGCCACTGCAGCACGAGCGCGCCAATCGGCGACATGGCCACGATATCGATGAGCCCGGTCTGAAGCCCGGTCAGCACATCAGTTAGCGGCAGTGTGACCGGTGACAGTTGCAGGGCCTCCATCGAGGCATAACTCACGGTGTCGCCTTCGGGCACCCAAACGCGCCTGCCTCTGAGATCGTCAAGGCCCCGAACCGGTTTATTGGACATCAGGAGGGCAAAGCCTCCCGCGGCGAATCCGAAATTGACGAATCCCGCATCTTCGAGGCCCTTCTCCAGACGCGCATCGAGTCGTTCCCGGACATAGGCGGCTTCATCTTCCGTGTCAAATATCAGCGGTAGCCCGTAGAGATTGATATCGGTATAGCGCTCCATCAGCGCGGTCGGCGTGAACGCGCCGCCTTGCAGCGCGCCAATGCGGATCTTGCCCAGCACCTTAGTGTCATTGCCCATGACACCGCCACCGTAATACTTGATCTGTACCCGCCCGTCGGTGCGCTCGCTGATTTCCTTGGCGCCAGCGCGCATTTCCTTCATCCATTGCGACCCTTCCGGCGTAACCGTCGCAATTTTCAACACGGCCGCCTGCGAGAAACCGCATAGCATCGACGCCAGAAAGACAAATCCAAGTTTTCTCATCAGATGTCCGTCCCGAGCTCTAACTAAAAATACTCGTCTGCCGCGGCGAGCAAACTCGCCGCCTCGTCCTGCGCCAACACATTCGTCAGCGTGTAGCCGTTCGCGTAAGGGCTGCTCTGCACGACTTCGCCCAGCAGCTGGTCGTGCAGTTCGCGATCGTACAGCAATTTGGCATAGCCTTTTGCGTACTCCACTTTGGCACTGAGGTCCCTGCCGCCCGTAAGCTCGATGGCTTTCTCGAAATGTTGCCGCGCCTCATCCGGTTTGCCACCCAGCGCCGGCGGTCTCAAGGTCAATAGCACACCGAGGTAGGTGTGCACCGCGCCTATTGGCTGATCGCCCGCAATTGTCAGGTAGTAATCGAATAGCGCCTCCACCTGCGGCAGCTCGGCGAGTGTGCTCATGTCCGAGCTGTGCGCACGAAGATAGGCTAGCGTCGCGAACCCGTACGTATACAGTGCATCCGCATGTTTTGGGCTGACACCCTGAAGGCTCGCGACGAAGTCATCGTAATTGGCATGCCGCCAGTCGCACGCGCCCTTGTAGGTCTCGCACATCGCCTTGAGCGCATACTCACGCGCGCGCGTGGTCAACCGCGCCGCGCGTTGCTCATTGTCCGCGAACACCGCGCCGTAGGACGCATAGAGATAGGCTGCCGCCGCTAGCAGCTCGGGATCATCGGGGCTACCTTCGAGGAAGCTATCGAGCAACAGCATGTACGAGGGGGCGCCAGCGCGCACGGTCTCAGGATCGTCCTGATTCAGGATCGCGCTGGACAGATTGTCCGCAAGGCCGGTAGCGGCATTCGACACGAGCGTCGCACAGCCGGCCGACAACATGCAGGCGGCTGATAAAAACAAAGCCGCAAGCGATGATAAGCGCTTGTTTGTTCTCATGTCATGAGTGACCCGACGACGAGTCATAGGTTCAGCCCAGAGCCCACATTATGTGGACTCTGGCATGATTTTGAAACCGCTGCCTGGAATTACTTCACAGCGGCGACATGAACCTTGGCAGGCGGCTCAGATCTTTTCTTTGATCCGTGCGGCTTTGCCCGAACGCCCGCGCAGGTAATACAGCTTGGCACGCCGTACGTCACCGCGGCGCTTGACCTCGATGGAACTAACGGTAGGGCTGTAAGTCTGGAACACCCGCTCGACGCCCTCGCCATGCGATATTTTGCGAACGGTAAACGAGGAGTTGAGGCCGCGGTTGCGTTTTGCTATCACAGTACCCTCAAAAGCTTGCAGGCGCTCGCGATCACCTTCCTTGACCTTCACCTGAACAACCACGGTATCGCCCGGAGAGAACTCGGGCACTTCTTTGTTCATCTGTTCCCGTTCGATTGCTTCGATTATCTTGCTCATAATGTTCACCTGCCGGCCTTTTGGCCCTTTCCTCGTTCCGACGCAGACCGAGGTCTAGCGCCGACCCTGTTCTTTCAAGAACTCGTCGAGCAACATCCGCTGCTCACGATTCAAATCCAATTTCTTCACCAGGTCTGGCCGCCGTATAAAACTGCGTCCCAGTGCCTGTTTATAGCGCCAGCGTGCAATACGCTCATGGTCCCCTGACAGTAATACCGCGGGCACGCGTCGACCATCAACAATCTCCGGTCGCGTATAGTGCGGATAATCAAGCAACCCCTCAACAAATGAGTCCTGTACCGCCGATTCGGCATCCCCGAGCACACCGGGCAACAGCCTCGCAACTGCGTCGATCACCGCCAGCGCCGCGATCTCGCCGCCCGACATCACAAAATCGCCGAGCGACAGTTCCTCGTCAACCTCGCTCTCCAGCAAGCGCTCGTCAATCCCTTCATAGCGCCCCGCCAGCAGCACGAAGCCGGCAAGGTCTGCGAATCGTCTCGCGGTAGCCTGGTCGAACACCCGCCCCTGCGGAGTCAGGCATACGACCGGACTCCCCGCCGGCAAGCTGTCACGCGCCGCCCGGATCGCCAGCGCAGCCGGCTCATACTTGAGGACCATGCCCGGGCCGCCACCGTAAGGCCGGTCATCGACGGTGCGATGGGCGTCGTCGGCGTAATCCCGCGGATTCTCGAAACAGAGCGACAACAGCCGTCGTTCTTTAGCACGTCCCACGACTCCGAATCCGGCGACCTGTGCGACCATCTCCGGGAACAGGCTGACAACCGCGATTTGCATGCCATTAGTCCCAGTCCCAGTCGACCTTGATAATGCCTCTCGCCGTGTCGACATCGAGAACCACCTGGTCGGGAACGAACGGTATCAACCGTTCGCTGTCTCCTTCTACCACCAATACATCGTTGGCACCGGTTTCGAGTAAATAGGCAACCGTGCCAATCTCATTTCCATCCCGGTCAAGGACCCGCATCCCTTCGAGGTCGGCCCAGTAATAGGTACCCTTATCGATATCCGGCAATGCGTCGCGCGGTACCGCAACATCGCAACCGATCAACGCAGCGGCCGCGTCCCGATCGTCGACACCGTCGAAGCGCACAATAACGGCCTTGCCGTGGCGTTTGCCTTCGGCGATAGTCAGACTCTGCCAGTCCCCGTCCCGCAACACGAGCCACGGATCGTATCCCAGAATCGCGTCCCGCGGATCCGTGTAAGAAAACACCTTGACCCAGCCCTTGACGCCGAACAGACCAACTATCCGGCCCAGCGAAACTCGCCGCGATCGAACGTCTGTCACCCTATCGTTTCGCGCCACGTGCCAACCCGGATCGGCACCCGGCCATCAATGACTGGCGGCGACCTTCCGGTGTGCCTTCAACAATGCGGCAACGCGCTCCGATGGCTTCGCACCTTGGCCAATCCAGTAGTCAATCCGCTCGACATCGATGTGCAGATTCTGCTCGTGTTCACGGCCAACCGGATTGAAGAAACCCACTCGCTCGATGTACCGGCCATCCCGACGATTACGGCTGTCGGTAACGACCAAATGATAAAAAGGACGTTTCTTCGCGCCTGCGCGCGAAAGTCGAATACTGACCATGATGTTCCCGTTAAACGCCTGCGAAAGGCAGACACGTCCGAACTCGGGCCGGCCCGAGTAAAGCGCGCATTGTACCGGTTTCAATTCAAATGTGAAGCGTTTTCCGGGTGAATAATTACAGGAATTTCCGTATGTTAGCGAAAACCTGGCGGCTGCCCCCGGGATGGAAGGCCACGCATCATCTTTTTCATTCCGCCGCGGGACATCTTCTTCATCAACTTTTCCATCTGAGTGTGCTGTTTCAGGAGACGGTTGACGTCCTGGACCTGGAGCCCGCTGCCGAGGGCAATGCGCCTTTTGCGAGACCCGTTGATCGTCTTCGGGAAGCGCCGCTCGGCCGGAGTCATCGAGTTGATGATCGCGATCTGGCGCCTGAGCTGCTGTTCGTCGGCGCCGTCCCTGAGGGCCGCCGCATTGACGTTGCCCGGAATCGGCAGCTTGTCGAGCAGCGCTGACAGACCACCCATATTCATCATCTGCTCGAGCTGATCCCTGAGATCCGACAGGTCAAAACCGCGTCCCTTCCTGAGTTTGGTTGCAAGCTTTTCAGCTTTGTCCTTTTCGACCTTGTCTT
>Ga0224512_10002981_pt1 | contig 15119 bp, 13 predicted proteins | sample SF_May12_sed_USG_4_FD_169103 | JGI IMG/M metagenome (GOLD analysis project Ga0224512, IMG submission 169103) | Sediment microbial communities from San Francisco Bay, California, United States - SF_May12_sed_USGS_13 | ecosystem: Environmental > Aquatic > Marine > Sediment | place: USA...
AAGTCAGCGCGTGGCAACGTCAACGCAATATCGAACGACGATGTATCGATTGGACGTTTACACGCCAAGATGCAGATCGAAGGCTCGGCAGTCACTATGTTTCGTAATTAACGTGTCATACTACTAGCGTCTTATCGTGGCCTGGGAGCCCCGCAATTTTCCGGGAACGGTGTCCAGAACTTCACGACCGAAGCCAAACGTCGAGAATCAATGGCGCAAACTCTGCGCCCACCGGTAACGGGCAGCAAAATCAAGGTGATATAATTCGGCGCGCCGCGTAGCTATCGGATCATCAGTGCGGATAGCGAAGGCTGCAGCCTCGCCCGCTCGGGCATACTGCCCCGTGTGCCCACGCATGCTTCCGATGGAGCGTATCGGTTTCATACCAATTTCCTCTTCGCTCAAGAACGCGGGGCAGATACATTCTCGGGGTATGCATCGAAAGGTGGCTTGTTGCTGGACAAAGAGGTCGATAAGGAAAGACTTTCTACGCAATGAAGTACACAGCCAAGGATTTTGCTGCCGCCTTTGGCGTCACCGAACGCGAACTTCCGCCGATTTGCCGGGATTTTGTGGCCAAGCGCGATTTTCACTACGATCTGCCGGACACAAGAAAGCGTGATGAGATCATACTCAACGTACTCCGGCACATCGACTCTGACGCGCCGACCCGGGTCGGTTTCGAGCGCGAGGATCTCTGGGAACGGTGCTGGAATGAGAACTTGGAGAAGTTTATAGGCTCGGAGTACGAGCTCGAAGCGCTGATACCAAGATTCATCAAGCCGGACCAGCCCGTTCGGCTCAATCGTAGCTATGTGCTGCCCCGGGACCCCGCGTTCGAGCTGGCGTATTTTCAAGTCTGCCGCGCATACTACTTCCAGAAATACTTCGCTGGAATGCGGTCGGTCTATGAGTTCGGTTGCGGGAACGGCTTCAACCTGGTGGCCCTGGGTCGGCAAATGCCAGCCATGAAACTCTTTGGGTTGGACTGGTCGCCTTCGGCGTGCGAGATGGTGAATCTCATCGGCAAGCAACACGACCTCAACATGTCCGGCCTGCGGTTCGATTTTTTCAATCCTGACCAAGATATGACGCTCGACTCCGCGGGTGCGGTTATGACGATCAGCGCGTTGGAACAGCTTGGCTCCCGTCACGGCGCATTTATGGAGTTCCTCCTCGAGAAACGGCCGGCGCTCTGCCTCCACATGGAGCCGATCGAGGATCTGTACGACGACAGCGACCTGCTCGACTATCTAGCGCTCCAATACCATCGCAAGCGCAGCTATTTGTCGGGTTGGCTGCCCCGGCTTAAATCCCTCGAAGAAGAGAGAAAGGCGAAGATCCTGGAAATCAGGCGCTTGTTCTTTGGCAGCCTGTACCAGGAGGGATACACGTTCGTAGTATGGCGGCCAGTGTAGTTAGGCGCTATTCTCCACTTCGAGACATTTACATCCGCACGCGTACAGGCCATGCAAGTCACCAAAACGAAACTGGACGGTGTCCTCTTCATCAAGCTCGAGGCTTTCGAGGATCACCGCGGCTATTACCTCGAAACCTACAACGAGAAGCTCTACAACGAGCACGGGATTGCCGTGAAGTTCGTGCAGGACGACATCTCAGTGTCCACGCACCGGGTGCTGCGCGGCATCCACGGCGATGCGGAAACGTGGAAGCTCGTGTCCTGTCTCTACGGCAAGTTCTACCTGGTCGTCGTCAACTGTGATCGCGAATCCGGTGACTTCGGAAAATGGCAATCCTTTGTGCTGTCGGACACGAACCAATGCCAGGTGCTCATCCCGCCCAAGCACGGCAACGGGCACGTCGTGCTGAGCGAGCGGGCGATTTTTCACTACAAACAGAACACCTATTACAACCCGAAGGGCCAGTTCACCTACAAGTGGAACGACCCGCAGCTCGACCTTTGGTGGCCTGTCCGGAATCCGATCCTGTCGCAGCGCGACGAGATTGGCCACTTCGTCGCATGATCATCAGCAGAACGCCGTTCAGGGTCTCGTTCTTCGGTGGCGGCACCGATTATCCCGCATGGTACCGCGAGCACGGCGGCGCGGTGCTGAGCACGTCGATCAACAAGTATTCCTACGTCACCTGCCGTTATTTGCCGCCGTACCACGATTTTAAGTACCTGATCCGCTACTACAAGCGCGAGGAAGCACAGACGGTCGATGAGATCCAGCACCCGTCAGTGCGCGCCTGCCTGAAGTTCATGGAGCTCGACGGCGGGGTTGACATCGTACACCACGCCGATATTCCGGCCCGCTCCGGCCTGGGTTCGAGCTCGACCTTTACCGTGGGGCTGCTGCACGCGCTATATGCGCTCAAGCACGAGATGCCCAGCAAGCGTCAGCTCGCGCTCAACGCCATACACATCGAGCAGGACTTGATCAAGGAAAGCGTCGGCTCCCAGGATCAGACCAATGCGGCGTTCGGCGGGTTCAATCGCATCGATTTCGGGGGGGATCACGAGATACTGGTGAAACCGCTCATCCTGCGCCCGGACAGGCTCGAGCGTCTGCAGCAGCACATCATGCTCTTCTTCACCGGTCTTGCGCGGACCGCGTCCGAAGTGGCCGGCGAGCAAATCAACAACATCCCGAGCAAGAAGCGCGATCTCGCGCAGATGATCCAGAGCGTCGACGACGCCGAGAAAATACTGCTTGAACCGGGCGACCGGCTCGAGGACTTCGGCCACATGCTCCATGAGCAATGGCTGGTCAAGCGCGGCATGTCGTCGCAGGTCACCAATTCTCATATCGACGCCATTTACGAGGCGGGCATCAAGACGGGGGCGTTGGGGGGCAAGCTCCTTGGTGCGGGCGGCGGCGGCTTTATGATGTTCTTCGCGCCGCCTGAACGGCAGCCGGGTATCCGCGCCGCGCTGCAGCCCCTTCTCTACGTGCCAGCGCGCTTCGATTTTCTCGGCTCGCAGATCATCTATTTCCACAAGGACGATGTGAATTAATTGCTGCGTTTCGCATCAGAGCGGTTGCGCAACCGGGTGGCTCGGGGGAAGATTCGTAAATTGTCGCGTATTCTCATTGGGATACGCACTAATTAATGAGCAATATCCAGAAACTCAACCGCCAGCTCGCTGAACAAGGCGTCGTGCGGTCTCTCGTTGCGGGCGGAATTGCCGCGCCAGTCGACAACCGCGAGCCCCTTACCGTGGGACTGGTGCAGATCAATAACAGTTTTTCCGGACAGAATTATCTGCCGTATGCAGCCGGTCTGTTACAAACTTACGTTCAGAGAAACACGCGCCATCCTGACCGCTACACCTTTTGTCTGCCGCTGTATTGCCGTGTGCCCGTGAGAAAAGCGCTAGAGCACCTCATGGGCGCAAACGTCATTGGCTTCAGCACCTACGTCTGGAACATTAGAATCTCGCTCGAGATCGCGCGCCAGATAAAGGAGCGCCGCCCCGAGACGCTCATCGTGTTTGGCGGCCCACAGGTACCCGATCGTGCCGAGGAATTTCTGCGCGCCAACGCCTTCATCGATCTCGCGGTCCACGGCGAGGGCGAGCCGATTTTTCTCGGCATATTGGAGAACTTCCCGTCCTGCACATGGACTGACATTCCATCGATCAGTTATCTGCGTCCTGACGGCCAATTCGTCTTCAATCAGCGTGCCGAGCGCCTAAAGGACATCTCGGTGATTCCGTCGCCATACCTCGAAGGCGTATTCGAGCCGCTGATGCAGGCGAACCTCGAGGAAAAATGGCTGATTCTCTGGGAAACGAACCGGGGTTGCCCGTTTCGATGCACGTTCTGCGATTGGGGCTCGGCAATCGCGGCCAAAGTAAGCCAGTTTGACCAGGAGCGACTGCTGCGGGAAGTGGACTGGTTCGCAAAGAATAAGATCGAGTTCATATTCTGCTGCGACGCGAACTACGGCATGCTAGGCCGTGATTACGATATTACGCGCTACGTCGTCGACACCAAGCAAAGGCTCGGTTATCCCAAGGCGCTGTCGGTCCAGAATACGAAGAACGGCACGGAGCGTGCCTACAAGGTCCAGAAGCTGCTGTCCGACGCCGGTCTCAACAAAGGGGTGGCGATTTCACTGCAGTCAGTTGATCCGCAGACCCTCGAGGCCATTAAGCGTGAGAACATCTCCACCGAGTCTTACCAGGAATTACAACGACGTTTTACGCATGACCGTGTCGAGACCTATTCCGACTTGATCCTCGGCCTGCCGGGCGAAACTTACGAGTCGTTCATCAACGGCCTCTCCTCGGTAGTCGAGAGCGGGCAGCACAACCGCATCCAGTTCAACAACCTCGCGATCCTGCCCAACGCGGAGATGGGTGATCCTGATTACCAGAAGAAATACGGGATGGAGATCGTGGAGACGAAAATCATTAACATCCATGGATCCCTGGCCGAGAGCAAGGAAGAGATTTCGGAAATCCAGCAGCTGGTCGTCGCCACCGCGTCCATGCCGCACGAGGACTGGGTGCGGACACGCGCATTCTGCTGGATGGCCGCATTCCTGCACTTCGACAAGGTCATGCAGATCCCGTTTATCGTCCTGCACGACGTCTGTGGCGTATCGTACCGGGAACTTTTTGAAACCTTTATGGGTAAGAAAGCGGACAAGTTTCCCGTCATATCTGAAATCGAACAGTTTTTTATACAGTCAGGGCGCGATATCCAGAATGGGGGTCCGGAGTATACGCATTCTGCCGAGTGGCTCGATATTTTCTGGCCGACGGATGAATACATATTGATCAAGCTTTGCGCCGAGAACAAACTCACAAGCTTCTACCGCGAGGCGGAGTGCCTGCTCGGCGACTTTCTCAAGGCACGCTTCCTGCAGCTGCCCCCTAGATTGCTGCATGAGGCCGTCGAACTGAATCGTAGCCTCATCAAGCTGCCGTTCCAGACCGTCGACCTTGAAGTCGAGTCTTCCTACAATATTTGGGAGTTCTATCGCGCCGCGCTGGTCGGAGAGCGAATTCAGCTCGAAGAGCGGCCCTGTATCAATCGAATCAACCGGACGAATGCCGTCTACAACACCTGGGACGACTGGTACCGGGAAGTGATTTGGTACGGCAACAAGAAGGGTGCCTACCTCTACGGCAATGATACGGCCGAGCGCGAGCTCGCCGGGCACTACTGACGGATGCGTTACCGTCAGCTCGGCGCAACCGGCATCCGCGTATCGGAGATCGGATTCGGTGCTTGGGGTATCGGAGGGAACGTCGGAGATGCTGTGGCCTATGGACCCGCCGACGAGGGCGAGTCACACGCTGCCTTGCGGCGCGCCGTTGAGCTTGGCATCAATTTTTTCGATACCTCTGATCTGTACGGCTCCGGGCACAGCGAGGAGGTGTTGGGTGAATCGCTCCAACCGCTGCGACCGAAGCTCGTACTCGCCACGAAGGTCGGGTTCCGAGATTCGACGGGCGCGCAGGATTTCTCGCCCACTTATATCGAGGCGGCGCTGGAGCGAAGCTTACGTAGGCTGCGGAGCGATTACGTAGACCTATATCAGCTTCACGACCCCCCGATCGAATTGCTCAAGACGGACGCGAGCGTCGTTAGAACACTCGAGAACCTTCGTGCCGCAGGCAAGATCAGAGCGTACGGTATATCGCTGCGAACGCCGGACGACGGCCTGGCCGCCGTGCGAGATCTTGGCTTCGGATGCCTGCAGTTTAATTTCAATATGCTGGACCAGCGTGCAGAGGATAATGGACTACTGGACCTGTGCGACGAGCAGGGCGTTGGCGTGATCGTGAGGACGCCCCTCGTGTTCGGATTCCTAACTGGCCGTTATACGGCTCAAGACAACTTTGACAAGTCGGACCACAGGCATCGCCGGAGCCCCAAGCAGCTGGATCGATGGGCGGGGGCATACCGCTTGTTCACGCAGCTGATGAATCACCCGAAAGGGGAGACACCTTCTCAGTTTGCCCTGCGCTTTTGTCTATCGCATCGTTGTGTCTCCACCGTGATACCGGGCATGCTCACACGAGAACACGTTGTGGAGAACGCGATGGCGAGCGATCTCGGTCCGCTTCCCGGGAGCGTTGTTCGAACGATCAGCAACATTTATCGCGAGAATAGCTTCTTCGTAGGGCGCGATTGAAACGCTGACGTTAGAACCACGCACGGGTTTCCGGCGTCACGTTTCTGCACGTCGTCTGTTAAGCTTAGTACTACGGATGCACGGTTCGGAGTATGGATGTCGATAACCGTTGACGCGGTCATACTGGCCGGCGGGCTCGGCACGCGGCTACGGAGCGTGGTCGGCGATCGGCCGAAACCGATGGCCACCATCAGAGGCCGGCCGTTTCTCGAAATACTGGTAGAGAACCTGGCGCGGGAAGGACTGCGGCGGTTCATCCTGTGCGTCGGTCACGGGCGCGAGCAGATCATGGGTTACTACCACGGGCGGACCGACGCCGAGTTCGTTTTCGCCGAGGAGGAAAGCCCGCTCGGGACAGGCGGTGCGGTCCGTCAGGCGACTGCGTTCGTGCGCAGCGACCCGTTTCTGCTTCTCAACGGGGATTCCTTCTGCGCAGTTGATTACGCGCGGTTTCTCGCCTTCCACGAGGATAACAAAGCGGCGTTGTCGATCGTGGTCGCCGCGCTCCACGGGCGAGCCGATGGGGGGACCATAGATCTCGCTGCGGACCGGCGCATAGTGCGCTTCCGGGAAAAGACACCTGTGCTGAGCGGCGAGCAAGCTTATATCAATGCTGGCGTCTACCTGCTGCGGCGAGACCTTCCCGGCTCGTGGCGGCAAACGGTCCCGTTTTCCCTGGAGCATGACGTGTTTCCGGGTTTGATCGTGGCAGAACGCTGCTACGGTTTCCCGGTGGATTCGGAGGTGGTGGACATCGGCACTCCCGAGCGCTACGCCGATGCGCAGAGCAGGCTGAAGGGCCGGTGACGCATGAGCGGCAACTTGTGACAAGCCGGGCACACTGCGTTCCTGTGAGCGTAGTCATACCGTGCTATCGCTCCGGCGCCACGATTGGCCGCGCGGTCGAATCGGTCTTGAAGCAAACGGCGCTGCCAGCCGAGATCATCCTCGTCGACGATTGCAGCGGCGATTCCACGCTCGAGACATTGAAAGGTTTGGCGGCGCGGCAATCGGAGCCGGCGATAAGAGTACTCGCGCTCGAACGCAATTCCGGACCCGGCGCCGCACGAAACGAAGGCTGGCGCGCGTCAAGCAAGCCGTATCTCGCCTTGCTCGACCACGACGACACCTGGCATCCACGAAAACTCGAGATCCAGTACGGTTGGATGAAAGAGCACCCGGATGTCGCCCTGACCGGGCATCGGATCGTGAAAATCGATGAGGGTGCTGCGCCGCCACCGTTGCCGGACGACTGCCGTGCCGATCGCATTTCCCGTTGGGGGCTGCTCCTCTCCAATCGTTTCGAGACGTCATCGGTCATGATGCGCAACGACGTGCCCGCCCGCTTCGACATCAGCCAGCAGCGCCTCGAAGACTACCTGCTCTGGCTCGACGTCGTGCTCAGGGGACGCGCCGCCTGGCGGCTGGAGATGCCGCTGGCGATGCGGCACAAGGCTGCCTTCGGCGAAGGGGGCTTGAGCGAACGGCTGTGGACGATGGAAAAGTGGGAGTTGAACGTCTATCGACGCGTGTGGAAGGAAGGGCTCATCAATTTCCCGAGCCTCGTGGTTCTGTTCGCCTGGTCCCTCGCAAGATTCGCTCGCCGGGTGGCCGTCACGGGTTTGCGAATGGCCACTGCCCCTGCGCGGTGGGCTCCGCCGTCGCGGTGATCCGCGGAGCGTGTCTAGAAGCTATCTCAAGAAAAGACCCGGGAAGCAATCGCCGATGAACGCCCCCGCCCTCACTCCTTCCCTCTCTCCCACGAGGAGGGAGGGAAGGAATTGCCCCCCCTTCCTCCTTCGGGGGAAAAGCCGGGGATGGGGGATTGGACGCCGATAAGAACGACATGCATTGTTTATTTGCGCTGGTTTTCTGTCCGCATTCATCTGCGTTTATCTGTGACAAGTCACGGTTTTTGGTTTTTGAGATACGCTCCGGTAAGTTGGCGCACCGATGTCGGTCCGGTTCGCGATTCACGATTTACGATTCACGATTCACAGGATTTCTCAGGTTCTCATGATCGTCTCGGTCACCGGAGCAACGGGTTTTATCGGGCGCCGCCTCGTGCAGCAGCTTGTCGCACGAGGTGATGCCGTGCGCATCCTGACGCGCGATCGCGATCGGGCGGCAGCCCTTCCCGACTCCGTGGCCGTCGTGATCGGAGATCTTTCCCGGCCCGGCCCCGTGCTCGAGCGCCTGGTCGAAGGCGCCGACGTCTTCTTTCATCTCGCCGGCGAGGTCGGGGATCCGAGTGCGATGCGCGCGGTGCATGTCGAGGGCACGCGTGCCTTGACGGAAGCCGCCGCCGGGCAAGTACCGCACTGGGTGCAGCTGAGCAGTGTGGGCGTGTACGGGCCTGTTCGTAAGAACGTCGTAGACGAGAAGCACTCGCTGCTGCCTAAAGGGGAATACGAGACCACCAAGGCAGAGTCAGACCAGCTGGTCCTGGAGAAAGCTGCTCGAAAAGCCTTTGCCGCCACGCTTCTCCGCCCCTCCATCGTTTTCGGGCCGGGCATGCGGAACCGCTCGCTTTACCAGCTCATGGCAATGGTGGACCGAGGTCTGTTCTGCTTCATCGGCCCGCCGGGTGCCTCCGCGAATTACATCGACGTGGACAATGTCGTGGCGGCTCTGATCCTCTGCGGCACGACGCCCGCGGCAAGAAACAAGGCTTACAATCTCTCCGACTTCTGCACCATGGAGCAATTCGTGTGCGCGATTGCAGCCGCGCTCGGTAAGCCTGTGCCGCGCCTCCGGATTCCCGAGCCCCTGGCCCGGGCTGCCGCGCTGACTCTCGGGAAACTGCCCGGCTTTCCTCTGACGGCCTTCCGCGTGGATGCGCTGACCTCGCGCGCGCGCTACTCGACGGCGCAAATCGAACAGGATTTGGGTTACGCTCACCGCATCTCGATCAAGGAAGGCCTGAGCCGGCTCGTAGACTACTGGAAGAAACGAGAGGGTGATCGTTGATCAAGGCCGAGTCGGCGTCAGGTCTGAATCCACTTAGCAGTAGTTGGCGAAGTCTGGAGATGTCCTTGTTTTTGTGTCATCCTCGCTCCATTTGCGCTTTACGCCAAGCCATTGATCGTGTCCGTCATTTTCCTGACAAATCTTGTCGGACAGGGTCCCGGGAACTGCCGTGTGCCCCGGAGGCCACGAGGCTGTGAGTAACCCTTTCAAACAAGTCGGGTGATGACGTTAGTCAAACTTGTCATCTTCTCGCTGCTTCCTGCGGCAGCGTTATTCTTGCTGATCGAGGGCGCGACCCAGCTTTATTGGCTTTACCGCGAGGTTAGGGCAACGAATACTGTTGCTGCAAACGGGGAGAAGAAGCTCAAGAACGACGCCATTAACTTCCTCAAGGAACCCGATGGCGTCCTTGGTTATCGCCTGCGGGCGAACTTAAAAACAAGCATCGTTTCCAACAGCCGCGGTCTCGCACAGGCGGAAGAAATCCCCTACCGGCGCACCACTCAGTCCCTTCGAATTATGTGCATCGGGGAATCCACCACAATGGGACACTCGACCACCGGCAACTACCCTACGCAACTCCGTATGCTGCTGTCTTCGGTGACCGGTCCTGTGTACCCCGGTGGCACCGAGGTCATAAATGGTGGAGTCGCGGGGTGGATTAGCGACCAATGGGCCCTATATAGTGACCGAGAACTTTACAAGTACCAGCCTGACGTAGTGGTCTTCTACGCCGGTTGGAATGATTTTCAAGTCTACTATCCCTTGGCGCCGCCGCCTCGTGAATCGGTTTTTCGAAAGAGGTATGGCGGCCCTCCACCCGTAGTACATGGTTTGAAGTCGGTCGTTCTCGCCCGCGCCTGGATCGACCGCACGGTGACACGATGGATGCGCCGCCGAGAAACGAAGCTCACATCGGTAATTTGGCAGCGATCTGACGGGGCGCAACTGGAGAGCGGGACTGGGAAAGAGTCGGTTCGAGCATATCTTCCCCTTGGGAGCCACATAAGCGCGATGGTCTTCCCAACTGATCTCCGGCAGAAGGCGAGCGGCGACTTTGAAGTAACCGTTCAATTGCGTGGGGAAGGCAATTCGGTCCTTGGGATCAGAAGTTACGCTGAGCAACGCACTGCCCCGCTTGCGTCATGCTCGTTTACTCCGCGTCATAGCTGGAGCCCGATTACATGCACCTTTACCAGCCCCCCCGGCGCGCACGGATTTGAGATTTTCGTCGCCGCAGATAACGGAGCAACAACTCTGGATCTCAAGTCATTACTACTGAACCGGATGTCTGCTGAGAGCACGAAACAACCCGTCGCAGCATGGGCAGCGAATTCGCCTCATCCGCCGGCCAAGGCGACATACCCGTTCTTCATGGAGAATCTCGAAAGGTCAGTAAATGCCTTCCGCTCCGCAAACCCGAATGTAAAAGTTGTCATTTCGTCGTTGGTAGGGCGATGGCCGATGGACACGGAAGAGCAGTTTCGTGACCGAGATGGTCATGTTTGGTGGATGAAAGTGCGGGGAATCGGGCGTTACCAGGCGGCTGATTTGCTCAACGATCTGAATGCCGTCATCGAGGGGTATGCCAAAGACAACGGTTTCCTATTCGTGGATATGGCGCGCGCCTTCAAACACCTGGACCGGCAGAAACTCATGTGGGACTTCCAACACCTGTCCGAAGAGGGTTACCGTATCATGGCCTTGCTGTTTTATCGCAGTATGCGCGAAGCTGGACTTCTTGAGGGGCCGAAGCTTCGCGAGCTCGACAAGTTATTAATGAAATACCGGGCCACTCCCTTATATGAACCCACGGGCAGGCCCTGCCTGCCGCGTCGGTGTGCGCCGCGAAATAACACCTTCAGCCTCGCGAACACTTGCCCGGAAGTTATGTTGAGGACTTTCAGTGTGAGTAAATGCTCGTTTGCAGGGTGACGCTGTCGATGACAGTGGCGCATGCGCGCTGTCTTCTGAAGCCAGATCCAGCGGAGGCCCCCTATTAGAACATTCCTCGTCAACATCATGGTGCTGCTCTTGCTGTTTGCAGCACTGGAGATCGGTGCGCGCGTCTACATCTCCTGGACACGCGGATCGTATACGGCAGGGCTACAGGAGCGCACGATCCATCTTTCCTACGAGCCCTTTGTGATGTTTGGGCCAGGGTGGGACCAGAAGCTCGCGGCAAACCGGCAGCCGCGCAAGCCCGGCACCTGCCGGATCCTCCTGGTGGGCGGCTCCACGGCCGCGTTTTTCCTTTCGGCCGTGCTGGAGAAGGCATTCTCTGAGGCGCACGGTGATTCGGCGTTTGAAGTGATCAACGGTGCTTTCGGCGCTTACGCCGCGCGGCAGGAAGTCATCGTCGCTACCCTGTGGGGCCCGGAGCTGCACCCGGATCTTCTGATGTCCCTCGACGGCGCCAACGACCTGACGCTGCGTCTGCGGGGCAACCGCGCGGGCGCGTTCTTCCTCGACAGCGCCTACAATCTCTACCTGACGCAGCCATGGCTGGGGCCGTTCGTCTACCTGCTCAGCCAGTCCCAGCTCGTGAACGGGGTTCTTCGCCTCGCCGCGCGCGGCCGGATGGGGCCAGCAGACCAGTATGCCGACGCGATAGCGCCATATATCGATGCGCAGCACTCGCTCAACGTGCTCGCCCCCGGCGCAGGCGCGAGGCGCCTCATGGTGCTGCAACCGTTCTCGGGCTTCAAGCGACCGCATTCTCCGAGCGAGCAGGCCTTCGATCTCTTCAAGTACCGCGAGCCCGTGATGATGGTGCTCCTCAACGAAATGGCGGACAAACTCAATGCGCTCGCCACCCGTGACCAAGCGTCCTTCCTGGACGGCCGGTTCGCCTTTCAGCGCTCCGAGGAAACGGTATTCACCGATGACGTGCACCTGACCGAGATTGGTTATCGCATGCTCGCCAGCAAAGTTGCATCGCATGTCGCCAATGAACGCCTCCTGGAACCGGTTTCTTGCGGTACAGTCCAATGAATCAGAACGGTAACGGAACGGACGTGGCCCGGGTGTCTCGGTGAAATCCGTCTGCCTGGTGACGACGAGCCCTCTCATCGTCAATTTCTTTCTGCTTCCCCATATTGCCAGTCTCAAGGGCGAGTATCGCGTGTCGCTCGCGGTCAACCTGCAGGAGGGCGTCGCGCTGCCCGATGATCTGGGTGCAGAGGTCATTCATCTACCGATCGAGCGCAAGATCTCGCCGTGGCGCGACCTGGTCGTGCTTGTGAACTTGATCCGCCTGTTTCGGCAAAGGCGCTTCAACGTGGTGCACTCCATGAGCCCGAAAGGCGGCCTGCTCGCGATGATTGCGGGCTGGTTCGCACGCGTGCCGGTGCGGATCCACACGTTCACGGGCCAGGTGTGGATGACGCGCACAGGCGTCATGCGGAAGCTGCTTTTCGCCACCGACAGGGCTACCGCGATGTTCTCGACCCATCTGCTGGTGGACAGCCCCTCCCAGCGCAAGGTGATGCTCGAGCACGGCGTCGAGCGCAACCCGGACAAGTGCCACGTTCTCGGCTCTGGCTCGGTGAGCGGCGTCGACCCGGAGCGTTTCCGGCCGGACCCCGTGGCCCGCGCTGCCGTGCGCCGGGAGCTGGAGGTCGTAGACGATGCGACCGTCTTTCTCTTTCTTGGCAGGCTCACGCGGGAGAAGGGTGTTCTCGACCTGGCCCCGGCTTTCGGGCGCGTCGCGACCGCCAACCGGAATATGGTTCTGCTCATGGTGGGCCCCGACGAGGAAAACCTGCGCCCCACCATTCAGTCGCGCGCCGACCCCGGCCGGGTGATTTTCGTCGATTACACGCGGATGCCCGAGCGTTACGTTGCTGCCGCCGATATCCTTTGCCTGCCGAGCTATCGCGAAGGCTTCGGTTCCGCCATCATCGAGGCCGCTGCCGCCGGGGTTCCGGTAATCGCCTCGCGGATCTATGGCATATCGGATGCGACCGTGGACAGGCAAACCGGGTTGCTGCACACCCCTGGGGACGCGAGCGATCTCGCCGTCAAGATGGGACAGCTCATCAAGGACCCGGCGCTGCGCGCCCGTCTCGGCCAACAGGCCCGCGAACGGGCAATCGCGGAGTTCAGCCAGGAGCGGCTGACGACGGCACTGCTTGACTACTATCGCACTGCGTTAGCCGCCTCAAGAGAGCGGTGACTTAACCTGGGCTCAAGAACCCTTATAACCACGGATACACACGGAAGCACACGGAAATTGTTGTTCCCCTACAGCGGACTTCCCGGTTCAGGTCTTCGTCCGTGTAATTCCGTGTCATTCCGTGGCCGATGCCTTTCGGGGCTTCAATGGATTCTTGAGACACGCTCTAGTTATGATGCGATTACTGACAGACGTCTTTTCAGGCGATCAAACCGGGTAATTTCTTTCGGATTAAGGGCTCCAGTTTGCACATTCTCGTAACCGGTGCGACCGGCTTCGTCGGCTCGGCACTTTACTTGGCACTGGCCGAGTCCGGCCAAACGCCGCGAGTCGCATTGCGCCGGCAGGCGCAGGGCGGGGCAGCTCCCGCGAGCACCGCGGTCGTAGTGGGCGGAATCGACGGCAGCACAAACTGGACAGAAGCGCTGCGCGACATCGAATGCGCCGTGCACCTGGCCGCGCCGGAGGCCGTGCCGGGCGCCGCGGACCCGCTTGCCGAGTACCACCGGATCAACGTGGCGGGCTCGCGGCGCCTGGCCGAGCAGGCAGCCACAGCGGGCGTTCGCAGGCTCGTCTACATGAGCACCATCAAAGTGAACGGGGAGGCGACCCGCGCGCGCCCGTTCACCGAGGACGATGCGCCGCAGCCGCAGACCGATTACGGCCGCTCGAAACAGGAAGCGGAACAAACGCTGCTCGGGGTCGGTCGTGAGACGGGGCTCGAGGTCGTGATATTGCGTCCTCCGCTCGTCTACGGTCCCGCCGTACGGGGCAATTTCCTGCGCCTCATGAAGCTCGTCGTGAGCGGGCGGCCACTGCCGCTCGCCTCCGTCCACAACCGGCGCAGCATGGTCTACATCGGCAATCTGGTGGATGCCGTCCTGGCGTGCATCCAAGTGCCCCATGCAGCCGGCCGGACTTATCTCGTGACCGATGGCACTGATGTATCAACTCCAGACTTGGTGCGGGCCCTCGCGGGAGAGCTTGGTGTCGCGCCACGGCTCTTTCCCTTTCCTCCGGCACTCCTGATGCTGGGAGCATCGCTCCTCGGCAAGCGCGAGGAAGCAGTGCGCGTGTTGGGATCGCTGCAGGTCGATAGCTCACGCATACGACGTGAGCTGGGGTGGCGGCCACCGCATACGGTTGAAGAGGGGTTGACGCAGACGGCCCGGTGGTTCCGTGAAACGGTAAATCGTAAATCGTGAATCGTAAATCGGGAATCGGGAATCGGTGAAAGGGGAACAGTGAGCGGTCTCCCGCGCGATAGCGCGACCGGGCGGCAGCAAGTTCTCGACACCGCTTCGGCCTTGCCATCAAGAAAATGGCCATTTAAAATAGCGAAATGGACATATCGGTTACCGAATTCAAGCACCGTTGCCTGGAAATCATCCGGCGTGTCGAAAAGACCGGCCGGCCGATCGCGATCACGCGCCGCGGCAGGGTTGTCGCGCGTCTGCAACCTCCGCCGGCAACCGGCGCGACCGCCGGCCTGAAACCCTGGGAGCAACTGCGCGCGCTGGGCGGCCGCCTCCTCGCCCGGCCGGGCGAATCGGTACTCCGCGACCAGGATTTCGAGGCGTTGCGTTGAATGTCCTGCTGGACACCCATGTCTGGGTGTGGTGGCTCACGCCGGGCTCGCCGCTTACACGCGCGGAGCGCGAAGGGCTCGATGCTGCCGCCGAGCGGCAGGAAGTGCATCTCGCCGCGATCAGCCTGTGGGAAGCGCAAGTGCTCCACAGAATGCGCCGCCTGGAATTGCCCGTGCCCTTCGCTGACTGGGTCGTCCGCGCCGCTGACAGCCGGATGCTCTCGGTGATTTCGCTGGATGTCGACGCGGCGCTTGCCCTCGACTCGCTTC
>Ga0224512_10002982_pt1 | contig 15114 bp, 12 predicted proteins | sample SF_May12_sed_USG_4_FD_169103 | JGI IMG/M metagenome (GOLD analysis project Ga0224512, IMG submission 169103) | Sediment microbial communities from San Francisco Bay, California, United States - SF_May12_sed_USGS_13 | ecosystem: Environmental > Aquatic > Marine > Sediment | place: USA...
CAAGCTCGAAAAGTTTCTAAAGTCGATCAAAATCCCGGTTGTGACGCACCTACGGGATTCCCAAAACTACATCCGTGCGGCGGAATACGGCATCGGTATTTTCGAAATGGCGCCGTATTTGGTGGAAACCGATCTCGAGCAATGGCGTCCGCTTATTAACTGGGTCGAACAAAAAAAGTAATTTCTATCCAATCGTTTCTGAAAATCGTCATTTTTGGTTGTCGGCTAGCCCGGATAATTCATGAGGGGTTCGGAGTCCAGGGGAAATCGGGCTAAGCAGCCAGTGCGATCGTCCGCCGATGCATAGCCGTAGCTGTGGATCAAGGGGGAAAGCGCTGCCGTGTCCATTCTCTCGCTCATTACCTACATCCCTGTAGGCAACGCCGCCGATGGCCAAAAAGGTTTTTTTCAGGGACGGCGATCGGCCCCTACCAGGTTTCCGTGGTGTAGCGCTCGACGACGATCGATTCCGACCAATAGTCCCTGGCGAGTCCGGCTTTGTGCTTGAGTTCGCGTACGAACTCATGGGGTGTTACGAGGTTGCTCCACACCGATGGTAGGAATGTGCCACGGTGCGGGCCTTCGGTAATCGTCAGTCCGTCGATGCCCGGCCGCAACTGTCTAAGCAGGTCACCTTCATCGCGGCATCGAAGCGGTTGCGGTGTCCCGAGAACCGATATCGAGACGCTGAAGCCGCTCAATTCTGGCGTCGTCAATGGGCTGAATCGTGGGTCGCGAAACGCTGCGTTATAGGCATTGATCGATACGTCCACGGCGAGTGGATGGTCGGCCGCCAGCGTGCCTACACAACCCCGTAATTGCCCGCCTCGGCGCAGCGTGACGAACGATGCCCCCGGCACCGACAACGGCGGTTTGAGGGCGGCTGTATCGACGGCTAATGCGCAACCGTGTCGTAGCCCATGATGTATCGATTCTATGGCGATGCTGCGCAGCACAGTTTGCTGTTCCGCGTTCACGTCGCGCTTCTCTCGTAAAACAAATACGCGCCATACCCGACGACCCGATCGGTCGGTCCGGCGGTGTCGCCTGAATTGCACTGCTTCGCGGTGTGGACCTCCATGTGCCTATGCTTGGCTACGCCTAGCAGGGCGCGTAGTGGCACTTGGCCGCAGGCGTGAGCACTGTCGATTGCTTCGGGCCGCAGTTGTTCGATGGCAGATGTCGTGGATCCATCGATCTGCTGCGCAACCGCGTATTGGTGATAGTGACTCAGATCCGAGCTCACGACGATCAGTGTTTCCGCACCGCCCCAAATCCGCTCCAATACGATTTCCACTTGTTCGCGTGGCGCGTCGCCTACCACTAGCGGTAGCAATCGAAAATCCCCCAGGGTCGTCTGGAGGAATGGAATCTGAACCTCGAGGCTATGCTCGTCACGGTGGGCGTCATCACGCGCCTGCACGAACGGCAGATTCGCCAGCAGCTCGGCCACGGCGTCTTGGTCGATCGCCACCCGTCCAAGCGGAGTCTCAAATTCCGCGGCGGTGGGTGCGCCGAGACCGGCAAGATATACGCGGTGGGCCGGTCCGAGCAGTACCACCCGGCGAATCGTGTCGCGGTGGTCGTGCAGTGCCGCGTAGGCTGCCGCGGCCACCGCACCCGAATACACGTAACCCGCGTGAGGGACGATTACCGCCTTCGGTGGCGCGAGGGAGCCCCCGGCCGCACTAAGCAAGCGGCCGAGTTGCTTGCGCAATTCGCGCGGTTCGCTTGGATAGAACGAACCCGCCACCGCGGCCGATCGAACTGACGTCATACCCCTCCGCTCGGTGACTCGCCGCACGGCCAGAACAAATCGCCGTGTCGTTACCCGGTATTCGTTAATTTGCGCGCTTTCTTGACGCGATTCAATACCCCTTTCGCACATTCAGGAGTAGCATAACCATGAGTAATGAAATTCCTAGTTTCGGCAGTTGACCGCTCCGAAGGCGGGTAATTGATTGACATGTCTAAAGAACATCGTGGTATTTCACTTCACCTTGCGAGTGAGTCCGCTTCGGGGAGCTTCGCACGCCCTATTTGTCGCCTGGCAGCGTTACAGCTCCTCGCAATAGCCCGCTATTACTCGTCGTCGTGTCTTGCCAGACAACAAATATCACGCGCGCTCCACCCGCCCAACTGCCGAATCTAGGATTATGACTGAGCAACAGGAGTATTTTCCGACTCGCTACTGGCAGCGCTTGGCCGACGGCCGAATTCAGTGCGACTTGTGCCCACGGCAATGCCGATTGCGCGAGGGCCAGCGGGGCTTGTGTTTTGTGCGTCTGCGCCACGAGGACTCCGTGGTGCTCGCCACATACGGCCGTTCCAGTGGGTTCTGTATCGATCCTATCGAGAAGAAGCCGCTCAACCATTTTTTACCGGGCTCCGCGGTGCTGTCGTTCGGTACGGCGGGTTGCAACCTCGCCTGTAAGTTTTGCCAGAATTGGGATATCAGCAAATCGCGCGAGATCGATACGCTGGCCGATCGCGCCTCGCCGCAGCGTATTGCTCAGGCGGCCCGGGATCGTGGTTGCTCAAGCGTTGCATTTACTTACAACGATCCGGTAATTTTTCACGAATACGCGATCGATATCGCCGCCGCGTGCCGCGAGCTGGGTATCAAGTCGGTCGCGGTGACCGCCGGCTATATTTGCGCCGAGCCGCGCGCGGAATTTTTCAACGTTATGGATGCGGCAAACGTCGATCTGAAAGCGTTTAGCGAGCGGTTCTACCGCAAGTTGTGTGGCGGCGAATTGCAACCCGTGCTGGAAACGTTGGAATACCTGCGCCACGAAACCGACGTATGGTTTGAGCTTACGACGTTGTTGATTCCCGGCGAGAACGATTCGGATGAGGAGCTGGAACGTATGACGACATGGGTCGTGGAGCGGCTCGGCCCGGATGTGCCGATGCACTTCACGGCATTTCATCCCGACTGGAAGATGACCACCACGCCTTCGACACCACCGGCGACGCTGACCCGGGCGCGGCAAATCGCGCTACGTAACGGGATACGCTACGCCTATACCGGCAATGTACACGACGCACATGGCGGCAGCACCTATTGCCATCGTTGTGCTACGCAACTTATCGGCCGCGATTGGTACGCGCTGGGGACTTGGAATCTCGATTCGAAAGGCCGTTGCAGGAACTGTGCAACGCCGTGTCCCGGCGTGTTCGCCGCTACGCCCGGCGACTGGGGTCGGCGCCGCCAGCCGGTGCGGTTGGCGGGGTAGTAAATCTTCAGCCGTTACGTTCGACGTAGTGGTCGGCGAGTACCTGTGCCACACAACCGGTGACGCGTTTACCGGTCGGGATATGCAGAAACTCGTTGGGGCCGTGGGCATTGGAGTGTGGCCCGAGCACGCCGGTAATCAGGAATTGCGCATCGGCAAACGAGCGGCCAAGCATTGCCATAAACGGAATCGTGCCGCCTTCGCCCATGTAGACTGGGGGTTTGGCAAACCACGCCAATGATGCGCGATGCAGTGACTCGCCAAGCCAGGGTGCGAGCGGTGGTGCGTTCCACCCATTGCCGGGCTCGTCCGACTCGAATTCCATACTGGCGCCGTACGGCGGCTCGATCAGCATGATGTCACGCAGCCGCTCGGTCGCGGCATGCGCATCGCAGTTCGGCGGGATGCGTAGCGACAATTTCGCCCGGGTGCGTGGGCGCAATACATTTCCGGCGTCCGCGAGCGGCGGTATATCGCCGACACCCGTAATCTCAAGCGCCGGTCGCCAAGTGCGGTTCAGAATGAGCTCCGTGAGCTCCTCGGCAGCGGGTCGAACGTCGCCAGCAAATGGAAATTTTGTATAGACTTCGTGACCTAACACGGTCGCCGCGACGGCTGCCTGCGCCCGGCGCTCGTCCGAAATCTCCACATTGAACGCAGCGTCGCCGATATGACCCGTAGCGTCATCTTCGATTCGATCGAGCAACGTCCGCAGGATACGGAAACTTGATGGGACAATTCCGCCGGCATCACCGGAGTGTACGCCCTCCGTTAATACGTCGATGCTTATCGTGCCCCCCACGAGTCCGCGCAGCGAGGTGGTACACCAGAGTTGATCGTAATTACCGCATCCCGAGTCGAGACAAACGACTAGATCCGGTTGCCCTAGGCGCTCCGCTAACGCATCGACATAGAACGGTAAATCCGGGCTACCGCTCTCTTCGCTGGCTTCAATAATGATTTTTAGGTCGGCGTGTGGGCGCCGTGATCGTTGCAGCGCTAATACCGCGGTTAACGCGGCGAATGCGGCGTAGCCGTCGTCGGCGCCACCGCGTCCGTATAAACGATCATCGATGAGCGCGGGCTGCCACGGGCCCAGACCGGGTCTCCAGTCGCTCATCTCCGGTTGTTTATCCAAGTGTCCATATAACAACACGCAACCGTCACCCTGTCCCGGAATGTCGATGTAGATAAGCGGCGTTCGCCCCGGTAGCTGTATGATTTCCATAGACATCCCTGCAGCGGCGTGACCATCGCACCAGCCGGCAACGAGCTTTACGGCCGCATCCATATGTCCGTGCGCCTGCCAGTCGGGGTCAAACATGGGTGACTTATTGGGAATACGGATGTAGTCGATCAACGTCGGTACGATGGATTTGTCCCACAGTTCGTCAACAAAGGGTTGAGTTGTGATCACAAGATTTGGTCCTATGGAAAAAATAATTATTAGGTGACTAATCTACCATGACGGCGCCCGGGGTTACTTTGCGGTTGCGGGTTCGAGATGACGCCGTATACTCCGTAAGCCATGGGCGACCTATTTGAGTTCGATTCACTACCGCCGCTGTATGCGGTCATGGGCAATCCGATCGGGCACAGCAAATCGCCGCGAATCCACGAGTTGTTCGCGAAGGCCTGCAACGTGCGAATTGACTATCGGGCGATCCAGGTCGACCCCGGGGGATTCAAGCAGGCGGTACGCAGTTTTCAGGGGGCCGGTGGGCAGGGGCTGAATGTCACGGTGCCATTTAAATTCGAAGCGAGCGCGCTGGCGGATCGACGCAGTCCGCGGGTGGAGCTGGCGAAATCCGCCAATACGCTGAAGATGGAAAGCGACGGTATATTCGCGGACAACACCGATGGCGTTGGCTTGGTCAATGACCTGCAACGTAATCTCGGGTGTTCGATAGCCGGCCGCCGTGTGCTGCTGGTCGGTGCGGGCGGGGCCGCGAGCGGTGTCGTCGGCCCGTTGTTGGAACAGCAACCGGTGAGTTTGATCATCGCGAATCGCAGCATTGATCGTGCGGTCGCGTTAGCCACCCGATTCGCGGCATTCGGGCCGGTGCGCGGTCGCGGATTTGACGCGCTCGACGACGATGGTTTCGACATCATCGTCAATGCCACATCGGCGAGTCTTGGCGGCGACATACCGGCCTTGAGTCCCGGCGTATTGTCGGGCGCGGTACTGGTCTACGATATGATGTACGCCCCCACAGCGACACCGTTTTTACAGTGGGCTAGCCAACACCGGGCCGAGCGCGTCGCAGACGGATTGGGTATGTTGGTCGAGCAGGCGGCCGTCTCGTTTCAAATATGGCACGGCGTACATCCCGCGACGGTCGATGTTATCGCCACGTTGCGGGCCGATCTCAGCGCAGGGTAACGAGTTCCTCCGCAGCAGTCGGGTGGATCGCAACCGTGTTATCGAAGTCGGCTTTGGTGGCGCCCATTTTTACCGCGACTGCAAAACCTTGGAGGACTTCATCGGCGAAATCTCCGACCATATGACATCCCACGACACGTTCGTGTGCGCCCACCACGACGAGTTTCACCACAGTCGGTGATTTGCGTGTCGTGACCGCGTAGTACATGTTGGTGAAACGGCTTTGGTACACCTTGACTTCCGAATGACCGTATTGCTCGAGAGCCTGTTCTTCAGTTAGCCCGACGGTACCCAGCGGTGGGTGGCTGAACACCACGCTTGGGATGTTGTCGTAGTCGAGGCGTGCCTCGGTTTGCCCACCAAAGACCCGATCGGCAAGCCGGCGGCCCGCGGCGATCGCGACCGGTGTAAGCGCAGTGCGGGCCGTCACGTCGCCGATCGCATATATACCAGCAACATTGGTGTTTTGATATATATCGGTCGAAATGAATCCGGCGGCGTTGCGCTCGATGCCGGCCGTGTCGAGACCAAGACCTTCGCTTGTCGGGGCACGACCGATCGCCCATATGAGCGTGTCAAATCCACCGATCCGTTCGGCATTATTGCGATCAATCGCGATCGTGCCGCCTGGTTCGCGCCGCAACGCGCTAATACTCACGCTGGTCAAAATATTCACACCCGCGCTTTGCATTTCATCCATAACCGTTTCTCGTAATGTTACGTCGAAGCCCCGCAGCAGGCGGTCTTTGCGCAAAAACATCGATACCTCGGAACCGAGTCCATTCAGCACGCCCGCGAATTCGGTAGCGATATAACCGGCACCGACCACCGCCACACGCCGGGGTTGCTGTTCGAGTTCAAAGAATCCGTCGCTGGTGATGCCAAGATCGGCGCCCGGAATATCCGGTACGATGGGTGCGCTACCGGTTGCAATCAGCACATGATCGGCGGCGAGCTCGGCGTCCCCGGTTGCGACTATGTGGACGCCGGTAAAGCGGCCAAAGCCTTCGATCTCGGTGACTTCGGACGTGCTCAAATTGCGGTGATAGATGTCATTGAGACGTGCGACGTAAGCGTCGCGGCTGGATTTTATGGCGGCCCAATCGAAGCCGTCGCCGTGAATATTGAATCCGTACTCGGGTGCATCGTGCAGCAATTCCGCCAGCCGCGACGTCGTCCACATGACTTTTTTCGGCACACAACCGACATTGACGCAGGTTCCGCCAATACGTTTGGCTTCAATTATCGCAGTGCGTGCGCCGTAGCTTGCGGCTCGCCGTGCGGCTGCGATACCGCCGCTACCGCCCCCGATCACAAGAAAATCGTATGTATCCATCACGTGCGCTGAGCTCCAGATTCGATTGAACACCGGCAACTATGGGACCTGGCTACGGTGCAAGCAAGCACCGTAGCTACAGGCGACTTGGCTCGCATGTTATCGTAGTGGAAATTTCCGGGAGCCTAATACTTGAGCCTATGACTGCACCATTACCCACGGCCAATCCGTTATTAGATTTTTCGGGCCTGCCGCATTTCCGTGATTTCAATGTGGCACATATCGAACCGGGGCTTGATTTGTTGCTGTCGCAGAATCGTGAGCAGCTGGAAACGATTGTGGCGCGCGAGGGCCGTCGAGATTGGGATAACTTTGTGCAACCTATCGAGGACCTCGGTGAAAACATCGGGCGGTTTTGGGCGCCGGTTTCGCATATTAACGCGGTCATGGACAATCCGGAGCTGCGAACCGCTTATGAAGCCTGCCTGCCAAAACTCAGTGCCTACTACAGTGAGATCGCCCAGGACGAGCGCTTGTACCGCGGCTATAAGGAGGTCTCGGAGCACCCCGCGTTCGCCGCCTTGGACTGCGCTCAGCGAAAAATTATCGACAACGCGCTACGCGATGCGCGCTTGGGCGGGGTCGAACTCGACGGACCCGCCAAGCAGCGCTTCAAGGAGATCGAGCAAGCGCTGTCATCGCTCACCAACCAATTCGAGCAAAACGTGCTTGATGCGACGCAAGGCTGGCATTTACATATTACCGACGAGAAACAACTGGCCGGTTTGCCCGCGACCGTCATCGAGGTTGCGCGGTCGACGGCTGAACACGATGGAAAACCGGGTTGGGTGTTTACGCTCGACGCGCCGTCGTACATCCCCTTTATCACTTATTCCGAGAGCCCAGAGTTACGCCGGGAAGTCTATGAGGCCTATGTCACCCGTTCCAGCGACAAGGGACCGAATGCCGGGCGATGGGACAATACACCGCTCATTGCTGAGATTCTCAGGCTGCGCCAAGAGGCCGGCACGCTGTTGGATTTCCCCCATTTTGCGGCCTATTCGTTGGCGACAAAAATGGCCGACAGCGTCGAACAAGTACTGTCGTTTCTCGACGACCTCACGTCGCGCTCGAAGCCCAGCGCCCAGGCTGAACTCGATGAGCTGCGCGAGTTCGCGTGCAAACAATTTGGAGCGACCGACGCACCGGTGTGGGACCTGCCCTATTATTCGGAGAAGTTAAGGCAGTCACGGTTCGCATTTAGCGAGGAGGATCTGCGCCCATACTTCCCTGCGCCGAAAGTATTAACGGGCATGTTTGAAGTGGTGCATAGATTGTTTGGATTGCGTATCAAGCCTGTGACGGGCATTGAGGTCTGGCACCCGGACGTGCAAGTCTATGAGGTAGTCGACCGCGCCGGAGTTACACGGGGCCAATTTTATGTCGATTTGTATGCGCGGCTGCACAAGCGTGGTGGAGCCTGGATGGCGGATTGTATCGGCCGTAAGCGCACGGCCGCGGGTGTGCAAACACCCGTCGCGTTTCTAACCTGTAATTTTTCCCCACCGACCGGCAGTAAGCCGTCGCTGTTGACCCACGATGAGGTCACGACGCTGTTCCACGAGTTCGGTCACGGCCTGCATCATATGTTGAGTTTGGTCGATTACGTTGGAGTGTCCGGAATTAACGGTGTGTCCTGGGATGCAGTTGAGTTGCCCAGTCAGTTCCTGGAAAACTGGTGTTGGGAGCGTGAGGCGCTGGATATTATTTCCGGCCACTTCGAAAGCGGTGCACCACTGCCGGATAAATTCTTGAATGCGATGCGTGCGGCCCGAAATTTCCAAGCGGCCATGCAGATGTTACGGCAGATTGAGTTCAGCGTGTTCGACCTGCAGTTACATAGCCAGGCCGAGCCGGAGCAGTCAGTGCAGCAGGTGTTGGATGCGGTGCGCGCCGCCGTGGCGGTGGTGCGGCCGCCCGAATTTAATCGGTTTCAGAACAGCTTCACACACGTCTTTTCGGGCGGCTATGCGGCCGGCTACTACAGCTATAAATGGGCGGAGGTGTTGGCGGCGGATGCCTATAGCAAATTCCGGGAAAATGGCGTTTTCGATCAATCCACGGGAACCGAGTTTATGCACAGTATTCTGGAGCGCGGCGGTGCCGAGGACACGGCCGCGCTATTTCGGGAATTCCGGGGCCGGGAGCCGAAAATCGACGCATTATTGGAGCAACATGGCCTCCTCCCGTAGGCCGTTTTTCCTGAAGCCCGAACCCCTCATGAAGCATCCTGCCTGGGGTGCGTCCGGCGGTCCCACAGGCGGCCCTAACGTCCGCCGCCGATATTGGCTATACTGGTGAAAGATGCGACGGAAATTGGACACGATCATGAAAATACGGTCTCTATTCGGGTCTCCATTGGCGTTTATTCCGCTCGCCATCGCGGTGGCGTTGGCGCCACAATGGTCGGTCGCGGGCAAGCTGTATAAATGGGTCGATGAATCCGGCAATATAAGCTATCAGGATAGTCCGCCGCCGGAGGGTGCCGAATTCAGTGAAAAAAACGTCGATGGTGTGGCAACGGGTGTTGTTCCGACCGAAGCTGCAACCCCGAGTGCGCAATTGGCAGCCGCGGCTGCGAACGCACCAATCGTGCTGTACAGCATTGCCGATTGCGATGGTTGTGAATTGTTTCGCAGCTTTTTTAATCGGTTCGGTATTCCGTTCGATGAAAAGGATGTCGAATCCGATATCGCTACCCAAACGGAATTAAAGGAAAAGGGTGGTAGATTGGAAGTCCCCACGGTGTTTGTCGGTGAAAAAGTGATGCGGGGTTATAACCGCGGGCTGTTGGAAAATATTTTAGAAAATGCCGGATTCCCAGCGCTGCAATCCGCTGCGGCGGAGCAGCCTGCTGCCGGTGAGCAGGGCGATGCTGAACAAGACGAAGCGGAACAAGACGAAGCCGAACAAGGCGACGACGAAGGATTAGAATCCGCGGAAAGCGAAGTGGAAGAAGAGCCGGCCGACGACACCGAATCATAGACGTATTAACTGCTAATACGGACCTGTCGGTATCGACGGGTTCGAATATCCAATACCGGTCGATGACGTTGTGAAAGCGGCCACCTGGAATGTCAACTCCTTACGGGTCCGGTTGCCTCACGTGACGCAATGGCTACGCACCGCGCAAGCCAATATTCTGTGTCTGCAAGAGACCAAGCTCGTCGATGACGATTTTCCCGCATCGGTTATCGAAGACGCCGGGTATCATGTCGCATTCTCGGGGCAGAAAACCTATAACGGTGTCGCGACGCTGAGCACTTCGCCACCGCGAGATATCGTGACCGCACTGCCGGGCCTGGACGATCCACAGCGGCGCGTGTTAGCCGCCACGATCGACGGTGTGCGAGTGATAAACGTCTATATTCCGAACGGACAAGAGGTGGGGTCGGAAAAATACCAGTATAAATTGATGTGGCTCGAATCCCTATTGGCCTATCTGCAGCTCGAACTGAAATCCCATACACAATTGATGTTGTTGGGAGATTTCAATATTGCGCCTGCGGATGAAGATGTGCACGATCCCGAACAGTGGCGCGATAAGGTTTTATGCAGCGAGCCCGAGCGTGCAATGTTTCAGCAAATGATCGGCCTCGGTCTGGGCGATGTGTACCGCAAGTTCGATCAAGAACCCGATACGTTTTCGTGGTGGGACTATCGCGCTGCGGGGTTTCGTCGCAACCTCGGGTTACGTATCGATCATATTCTATGTAGTCAGGAGTCGTACGCTGCGTGTGTCGAGTGCGTAATCGACAAAGCGCCGCGAAAATGGGAACGACCGTCTGACCATACGCCCGTCGTCGCCGAATTCGTCAAGCCCTAACCACGGCCGCCCTTAGATCTATTTTGCGCGATTGCGGTATGGCCATAACGCTTCGGTAACACGTTCGTTGCCCGCCAGATCGCGGTAGCTCGCGACGCGAGTGTAGCCATGCGCAGAAAACAATGCGCGTGCATCGCCGCCTTGATCGTAACCGTGTTCGACCAGCAGGTATCCATTTTGGCGTAAATGCGTTCGCGCGGTCTCGATGATTTGGCGCAGTGCGTCCAGCCCGTCGGCACCGCCAAGGAGTGCGTCCCGGGGCTCGTAGCGAACTTCCGGGGCGTTCAAGTGCGGGTCGTCCGCGGCCACGTAAGGTGGATTGGAGACAATTACGTTATAGCCGGAGTCGGGTAGCGCGTGAAGCCAGTCGCCTTCGCGCAATGCGACATTTTCTAAGTTGTGTCGCTGGATATTAAGGGCTGCCACGGCCAACGCGTCGGGCGAACGGTCGGTCGCCGCGATCCGGCAATGCGGGCGTTCGGTCGCGAGCGCGAGCGCAATAGCCCCGCATCCGGTTCCTAAGTCGGCAACATCCAATACGTCGGTCGTGGGTATGTGTATTAGCGCACGCTCCACAAGGGTCTCGGTATCGGGGCGGGGAATCAGTGTGGCGCGGGTCACGAAGAATGACAGCGACCAAAACTCCCGTTCGCCGCGGATGTATGCGACCGGCTCCCCGCACGAGCGGCGCTCGATCAGCGCCTCGAATGCGTCGCGTTCCCCGGTCGAAAGCACCCCGGTTGAATTCTGCGCAGAAGGTGCACGGCCTCGGACCACGTCGCGCAATAGCACCTGAGCATCGAGCACGGGGGTAGCGGAAATATCATGCAGGCGTTGTGCCGCGGCGGCTAATAGCGATTCCAACGTGGCCTTGTCTAGACCGCATATTGCACGAGAAAGCTCGAAAGTTGGCATAAAATATCAATTACGTTGGTCAAACCGAACTCTCAGCCAAAATCCCGGACTCTCATGCAATATGCGGGCTAGGTTACTCACTGGCCGCCTAATGCGGCTAACTGGTCGGCTTGGTGTTCGGCGATCAATGGATCGATTACGGTGTCGAGATCACCGCCGATAAATTCGCTCAGCTTGTAGAGGGTCAGATTGATGCGATGGTCGGTGACCCGTCCCTGGGGGAAATTGTAGGTTCGGATGCGTTCCGATCGGTCACCGCTACCGACCAGGTTGCGACGAGTCTCGGCCTGTTCCGATTGTTGTTTGCGAATTTCCGCCTCGAGCAGGCGCGATTTCAATACCGACATCGCGCGTGCACGATTCTTATGCTGTGAGCGCTCGTCTTGGCATTCAACGACAATTCCGCTTGGGATATGGGTCAACCGCACCGCGGAATCGGTGCGGTTGACGTGTTGGCCGCCGGCGCCGGACGCACGAAATGTATCGACCCGCAGGTCTTTTGTTCCGATCTCAATCTCGTCGATTTCATCGGCTTCAGGCAACACCGCGACCGTGCAAGCCGAGGTATGAATACGCCCCTGTGCCTCGGTTTCGGGAACGCGCTGTACACGATGGGCGCCCGATTCGAATTTCAACCGTGAGTAAGCGCCACGGCCCTCGATGCGGCTGATAATTTCCTTGTATCCTCCGTATTCCCCGGGACTTTGGCTTACGACCTCCACTGTCCAGCGCATGTTTTCTGCGTAGGTGTTGTACATACGAAACAAGTCGCCGGCAAACAGCGCAGCTTCGTCGCCGCCCGCTCCGGCGCGAATCTCCAAAAAGATGTTGCGTTCATCGTTCGGGTCTCTTGGCAGCAGTAGTTTTTGAATGCCAAGCTGTTGTTGTTCGATGTGCTGTTCGAGCTTTGGAAGTTCGTCCTGCGCCATACGCCGAATCGACGAGTCCGCATCGTCAAGCATCGAGCGCGTGGCGTCCAGCTCGGCCACTAGCGACCGGTACTTATTATAGGTTTCCACAACCGGCGCGATTTCGGCCAATTCGATCGAAAGTCGGCGAAATTGATTTTGTTCTTCCTGGACCGCCGGGTCCGCCAGCAATGCATTAATTTCCTCCTGGCGGTCCACCAAGTGTTCCAGTTTCGTGATTATCGACGGATTCATATCTGGCCCACGCTACGGCCCATAGGTCGATTGAGCCGGCTAGTGTTTGAGGCCGAACAACCGGCGGGCGGCGGCCAATAGTGAACGGTCGCCGCCGCGCCCGGCGCGTTCTAGCGCAGCACTCGGAGCGTGAATAATTTTATTGGTGAGGGTGTTACTGAGTTGCTCTATTACCGTCTTCGGGTCGGCCCCTTGGGTGAGGCGATGCAGCGCGCGCTCGACCTCTGCGCTGCGTATTGAATCGGCATTTGATCGCAGTGCACGAATCGTGGGTACGGCATCGAGCGATCGCAACCAGCCCATAAAACGCATGGCCTGGAGGTCGATAATGGTTTCCGCCTCTATGGCGGCTTTGCGGCGGGCTTGCAGATTCGAATCCACGACTTGTTGTAAATCATCGATGGTATACAGATAAATGTCGTCCAATTCCGCGACTTCGGGCTCAATATCGCGCGGGACCGCCAAATCGATCAGCAACATCGGTCGATGTTTGCGCCGTTTTAGCGCGCGTTCGATCGTGCCTTTACCTACGATCGGTAGCGTGCTCGCGGTGGAGGTAATGACGATATCGGCTTCGTGCAGGCGCAAAGGCAATTCTGCCAACGAAATCGCTTCGGCGGAGAGGCTTTGTGTTAATTGTGCCGCGCGTTCAATCGAGCGATTCGCGACGATCATGCGGCGCACGCCTTGGCCGTACAGATGCCGTGCCGTGAGCTCGATGGTCTCACCGGCGCCGAGCAATAACACCGTGCGGTCTTCGATCCGGGAAAAAATGCGTTGTGCCAAGTCCACTGCTGCATAGGCCACTGATACCGATTTCGCACCAATCCCGGTATCCGTGCGAACTTGTTTCGCCACCGAAAAAGTATGATGAAACAGCCTGTTCAATACCTTCCCGGTCGAACCGGCGCGGTGCGCGGTGGCGAACGCGGCCTTCATTTGCCCGAGAATTTGCGGTTCTCCCAGTACCATCGAGTCAAGTCCGGAAGCCACGCGAAATGCGTGGCGGACCGCATCTTCGTTCGGGTGCTGATACAGACTCGGAACAATGGTTTGGCGCGGTATGTCATGATAATTACACAGCCATCCGATCAAGTCGTCGTGGTGTTCAGTTGGCCTGCGGCAATACAGCTCGGTGCGGTTGCAAGTGGATAGGATGGTGATCTCATCGGCGAGCCCCGCGCTCACCACGTCCTGTAATGCTCCGGACAGTCGCTCCGGGCCGAACACGGTTTGCTCCCGCAGCGCGACCGGTGCGGTGTTGTGATTAATGCCTATTGCGAGCAAGTTCATTGATGTCGTTTCGATGCGACGGCGGCGATTCAGCCCGATTTCCCCCGATTTCATTTCCTGCATGAACTACCCGGATCGGTCACGGGTGCCGAGCAGCAGCCATAACCGGCCCCTGCGATTTTCGCCTTGCCCTGCCAAGCGTGGCCGAATGGACGCGACGGTGCGTTGATCCGAGTCATTATTTGCTGCGTAGGCCAGCGGCTGTCAAGCGTCCGTCGAGGTTTTTACGGGCATATCAGTGCGGGGCGTCAGCGCGTGCCCCGCAGCCAGGGCCATCCACGCCCCAAACCCCCAGATCGTGACCCCCAGCGCCGATCGCAACCAGTCACCGCTGAGCCACCACTGCGTGACTTCGGAACCCAACGCCCATAGCGCCAAGCCGGAAATAACCAACGCCGGCGCCAGCAACCAAACCGCGTTGCGACCCGCCCGCATGGCCGATAGTGTCAGTGCGAAAAACAGAGCGCCGACAAATAATTGGCTGCCGGCTCCGGTCAGCACCCAGAATTCAATGTCGAGGTACAGGTCGGCTGCGAAAAACCCCAGCACACCGATGGCGATGATGGCGAGACGATGACGTCGCTGCGATCGAAGTGGAGCGCCGTCGGCCGTGGGTTCGACGCGCTCGATGAGGAATTGCTGTACGCGGATGCCAGCCTCTAGCGCCACCATTGCGAGGCTCGCGACGGCGAAGGCGGCGAATGCTTGAGACCAATCGATCGGGATTCCCAGCGCGCTAACGGCGGCGGCCCACGCGTTGACGATATGCAGCAACCATTGATCTACACCTCCGCTTAGCGGCCATTCGGCATAATGGGCATCCCAGCCACCGCCATTGGTCAATGTATTGGTGACGACGAATAGCACCGCGAGCGCCAATAGTCCATCGGCAACCCCGATGCCGTATCCGAATCGTGCCTGACCAAGTGGATCATTCGGAGCGCCTTGGTGGTCTATTA
>Ga0224512_10002984_pt1 | contig 15110 bp, 12 predicted proteins | sample SF_May12_sed_USG_4_FD_169103 | JGI IMG/M metagenome (GOLD analysis project Ga0224512, IMG submission 169103) | Sediment microbial communities from San Francisco Bay, California, United States - SF_May12_sed_USGS_13 | ecosystem: Environmental > Aquatic > Marine > Sediment | place: USA...
AGGGAGTTGGCCGGGTAGCCGCGCAATGACGTGGCCCTGAGCAGGCGCAGCAGTGCGCGCACCTGGAAATCCGCCGCCGGCAACCGGCGTCCGCTCGTTGCCAGGTACCAGAGGTCTCCGTCCTTGTTGAAGGCCAGGGGCGCCCGGTTTTGCCGCTCGATATGGAGGGTGGTCACCGTCGCCGGATCCAGCTGCGTGGTGATCGGCTGCGCACCGGGTTCGGGCTCGAGGCCGGGCTTGAAATACGCCACCAGCAGCAGCGCCATGACCAGTGCGACCAGTCCCAGATTGAGGAGGCTGCGTGAACCCATCACCGGCCTCGCCGCCGCCACCAGATCACCAGGCCGCTTGCCAGCAACAGCAGCGGCAGGCCGACCAGGAAGCCAAGGGCGATAGTGGCCTGGGCTGCCTTGCCGAGTTCCAGCGTGGTATCCGGTGCGGCCTTCACCCGGATGTCGAGGAAGGCATCGTCGTGGCTCAGCCAGTGCACCATGTTCAGTCCCAGGTCCAGATTGCCGGCATTACCGAGGTAGGTATTGGACAGGAAGTCGCCGTCACCGGTGACGATGATGCGTTGCGCGGGAGGCGCTGTGCCGGTCTCATCAGCTGTCTGCGTTGCCGCGTTGCGGGTGATGGCCACGCCGATATCCAGCGGTCCGGCACGCTCGTCGCTGTCCTCGTCGAACTGGATCTCGCCGGCAAGTTCACCGATCTCGGTCCAGGAACGATTCAGCGTCGACAGCAGGGGGCTGGCCTGCCATTGCTCGCGGTCGCGCAGCTCTAGGGCGCTGGCCTCCGGGAACACGCTAACCGCCTTCATTCCGCGGGTGACGTCGTGATTGGGGTAGGTGGTGACCACCACAAAGGCAGGGTTCTCGATGCCGAACATCCGGGTGGTGGCGTCCACGATGACCCCGGGCAGGAATTCGATTCCGAGTTGTTCGGCCAGCGGCTCCAGCCCGGCCGTCCGGCCGGGTTCCGCCATCCACAACAGGTTGCCGCCCCGGTCCAGGTAGTCAACCAGCAGGTCGATCTCGCCTGGCAGCAGGCTGACACGCGGCCCGGCGATCACCAGCAGGTGGGTGTTCTCCGGGATGTCGCTCTCGGCCAGATTGACTGTCTGCAGCCGGATGCCCTGTCGCTCCAGTTCCTTGCCGAAGGCGCCGAGGTCGAAGTTGGCCTCGCCATGAGGATCGCGTTCCCCGTGACCGGAAAGGAACACGATCCAGCGTTCGTCCTGGCGCGAGATGCGCAGCAGGCTATTGGTCAGCTGCTGTTCACTCAGTGTCTGGACGTTCTCGCTGCGGCCCTGGTAGCTGACCACCAGTTCGCCGTCGCTGCTGATGCCCTGGGCGCGCACGCGCTCGGGGGCGGTGTCCGGATTGACGAATTCCAGCGTGATATCGGGCTTGAAGCGCCGGTAACTGCTCACCAGGCCCTGGATCTGGCGGCGCAGCAGTTCGTCCTCGCGCGCGAAGGCGGTGATGCTGATGCCTTGCTCCATGCTGTCCAGCAGCGTGCGTGTGTCGTCCGAAATGGTGTTGCGGCTGCCGGCGGTCCAGTCGGCCTGGTAGACATACTGGGTGCTCAGCCAGGCCAGCAGGCCGACGAGGCCGATGAACAGCAGGGCGAATAGCCAGGATTGCAGGCGCAGCAGCAGGCGTGAACGGCGGGTGATTTCCATGGGTGACTCAGTGTGACAGGCGGTCGGCATCCAGGCGACGGATGCTGAGACCGAGGAACAGGATAATGATTAACAGGTAATAGGCTATGTCGGTACTATGGAACAAGCCTTTCAGCAGGGTTTCATAGTGACGCAGCATCGACAGGTAACCGAACAGGCTGCTGGTCTGGCCGTCGCTGTTGCCGGCCCAATCGATGATCCACAGCAGCAACAGCAGTCCGAAGGTGCTGATGGCGGCAATCGTGGGCTGTTCCGTCAGGGCCGACATGAACAGGCCGATGGCGGAAAACGCGGCCAACAGCAGGATGAGCCCCAGCAGGCCCGCGGCCAGCTTGCCGAGATCGAGGTCGGTGCCGACCAGCAGCGCCAGCGGCATCAGGGCCAGCAGACCCAGCAGGATCAGGAAAAAGGCCAGGATCCCCAGGTATTTCCCCATAATGATCTCGGTCATGGAGACCGGTGCCGTGAACAGCAGGCTGAGGGTGCGGTTGCGGCGTTCTTCGCTGAGCACGCGCATGGTCATCAGCGGCGTGACCAGCAGCAGGACAATGGCTGCATCGGCCAGCAGCGGGGCAATGATAATGTCCGAGACCCCGGGCGCCCCCTCGATGGCGGCCAGCCGCGGCTGCCAGACCAGGTAGTTGTCGACCTGCGACAGGAACAGGTAGGCGAGGATGAACTGCACCACGGCCAGTACCGCCCAGGCCAGTGGCGACAGGAACAGGCTGCGCAGTTCGCGTGCGGCAATGGTGAAGATCATCAGGCGGCCTCCCCGGGCGTGGCAGCCGTTGGTTCCGAGCAGGTCAGCTCGATGAAGATCTGCTCCAGGGTGCGCCGCTCGGGCCTCAATTCGTACAGGCGCCAGTGATTGGCGACCGCCTGCTCGATCAGGGCCTCGGACGGGTCGGTGTCGCGGTAGTGGAGGCGTATCCGGCCGTCGGCCAGGGCCTCCGCGCCGCTGACGCCGGGCAGCTGCTGCAGGCTGTTCAGGTCCGGGACGGCATGGAAGGCGGCGACCAGGCTGGTGGCGTTGAGGCGCTGCTCCAGGCCGGCGATGCTGTCGGCGAACACCAGTTGTCCCTGGTGGATGATCTGCACCCGGTTACAGGTGCCCTGGACCTCGGGCAGGATATGGGTCGACAGGATGATGCCGTGTTCCTCGCCGAGTTCGCGCACCAGGGCGCGGATTTCGCGGATCTGGATGGGATCGAGCCCGACCGTGGGCTCGTCGAGGACCACCACGGCGGGGGTGTGAATGATGGCCTGGGCAATGCCCACGCGCTGCTGGTAGCCCTTCGACAGGTTGCCGATCAGGCGCCGGCCGACATCGCCCAGGCCGCAGCGCTCCTTGGCGGTCCTGAGCGCGCGGTCGCGCTGGCCGCGCGCGATGCGGTTCAGGCGGGCGCAGTAGGACAGGTATTCGTCCACCGTCAGTTCGCGATAGATCGGGGGCTGCTCGGGCAGGTAGCCGATCTCGGACTTGGCGCGCTTGGGACTGTCCAGCAGGTCGATGCCGTGCACGGCAATGCTGCCGGCGCTGGGTGCCAGGTTGCCGGTGATCATCTGCATGGTGCTGGACTTGCCCGCCCCGTTCGGCCCCAGGAAGCCCAGCACCTCGCCCTTGGCGAGTTCGAAGCTGACATCCCGGACGGCACAGGTGTGGCCGTAATAACGGTACAGATGTTCGACGTGAACCAGTACTTCCTTTTGCATGCGATCCCCGATCCAATGGATACACTGTTTGCCAGTGGCGCGAATTATAATACCTATTCACAGTTTGTTGAGCCGGTTTTTCATGTGATCTGCGCGGGTTTCGCCTGCAGGCCGGAATACACCGGATGAAGGCAAGCATCAAGGGTCTGGCAATGTGGCTGGGTATTGATACCGGCGGTACCTTTACCGACTTCGTCCTGTTTGACGGGCAGTCGCTGCGCGTGCACAAGGTGTTGTCCACGCCCCTGGCACCGGAGCAAGCCATCCTGCAGGGGATTGCCGATCTCGGACTGGAAACGGAGTCGCTGCAGGTGGTGCACGGCTCGACCGTGGCGACTAATGCCGTGCTGGAGCGCAAGGGCGTGCGCACCCTCTATATCACCAATCGCGGTCTGCGCGATGTGTTGACCATCGGCCGTCAGGCACGCCGCGAACTCTACAACCTGCAGCCGGAGCCGGTGCCCCCGCCGGTCCCGCGCGAACTCTGCCTGGAGGTGGGCGCGCGCCTGGGTGCAAGCGGGGAACGGGTGTCCGCGTTGAGCGCGGCGGACCGGGAACTGATCGAGGCGCAGGTGCGACGGCTGCAGCCGCGGGCCGTGGCGATCAACCTGCTGTTCTCCTTCGTGGATGACAGCGATGAACGGCGCATCGAGTCGTGGCTGCCCGAGGGGCTGTTCGTGTCGCGCTCCTCCGAGGTGCTGCCGGAGTACCGCGAGTACGAACGCGGCATTGCCACCTGGCTGAATGCCTGGGTCGGACCCCTGGTGGACGGTTATCTGCGCCGCCTGCAGCAGGCGTTGGCCCCGGCACCGGTCAGCGTCATGCAGAGTGCCGGCGGAACGGTCAGCGCCAGGCAGGCCGGGCGCAAGGCCGTGCATCTCTTGTTATCCGGTCCGGCGGGCGGATTGATGGGCGCACGTTTTATCGGCCAACAGGCGGGTGTCAGCCGGTTGCTGTCCTTTGACATGGGCGGGACCTCGACCGACGTGGCCCTGATCGAGGGCGAGATCCGGCTGACCTCCGAGGGCCACGTCGGGCCCTGGCCGGTGGCTGTGCCGATGGTCGACATGCACACCATCGGGGCAGGGGGCGGCTCGATCGCCACCCTCGACAGCGGGGGCCTGCTGCAGGTGGGGCCTGAATCGGCCGGGGCGGTCCCGGGCCCGGCCTGTTACGGGCAGGGCGGGGTACTGCCCACGGTGACCGATGCCAATCTGGTGCTGGGGCGCCTGCAGGCGGATGCCTTCCTCGGTGGCGCCATGAGGCTGGATGTCGAGGCCGCCAGGCGGGCTGTGGCAACCATCGCGACGGCATTGGCTATCGATGTCGAGGCCGCTGCACAGGGCATTATCGAGATCGCCAATGAACACATGGCCCAGGCCCTGCGGGTGATCTCGGTACAGCGTGGCGTGGACCCGCGCGACCACGTGCTGGTGTCCTTCGGGGGCGCCGGTGGCCTGCATGTCTGCGCCCTGGCCGAGGCGCTGGGGATGCGGCGCGCCCTGGTCCCCGTGCATGCCGGGGTGTTGTCCGCGCTGGGCATGCTGGCGGCCCCGCGGGCACGCCAGCTGTCACACACCCTGACGGGGGTGCTGGACGACTTCGACGCAGCCTACCTGCGGCAACAGCTGCAGGCGCTGGCCGACAAGGGGGCCGCATCCCTGGTCGCGGAAGGTGTCGCGGCGCAGGACATCGCGAGCGAATATAGCCTGGATCTGCGCTACCAGGGGCAGTCGTTTACCCTGACCCTGCCTTGGCAGGGGCTGGGGCCCACCCGGGAGGCCTTTCAGCGCGCGCATGAACAGTGCTACGGGCATCGCCTGACCACCGCGGTCGAGCTGGTGAATATCCGCTGCAACTTGCACGGCCGGCCACCTGATATCATGCTGCCGAGCCTGGCAGCGGCGGATGGCCGGCAATCCCCCGATCGCTCTGTACGCCTTGCCGGTTATGCGCAGCCGGTGCCGGTCTGGGCGCGGGGGGCGTTGAATGCCGGCCAGGAGATGACCGGTCCGGCCCTGATAACCGAGACGGTCGCCACCACCTGCCTGCCGACGGGCTGGATCTGTCGCGTGGACCCCGTCGGCAACCTGGTGCTGGAACGTGTCTGATTTCCCTGATAAAAGCAGCCAGCTGGATAACCCCCGGCAGGCGCCAGGCGGCGCTGTGATAAACTAGCATCGTTTTAATCCCTTTGAGGTGTATTGCTGATGTTTGATGTTGTCCTGGAATTCTTGAGCGGCGGGGGAATGACCCGCCTGTCGACAGGCGCCCTGGTGCTAGTGGGCCTGGCCCTGACTCAGGTGACGATTGCCGGCGTCACCATTTACCTGCACCGGCACCAGGCCCACCGGGCGCTGGACCTGCACCCCGTGGTCAGCCACTTCTTCCGTTTCTGGCTCTGGATGACGACCGGCATGGTGACCCGTGAATGGGTGGCCGTGCATCGCAAGCACCACGCGAAATGCGAAACAGTGGAGGATCCCCACAGCCCGCGAATACTGGGAATCCGCACGGTGCTGTGGCGGGGTGCCGAGCTCTACCGGCGCGAGGCCGAAAAGGAACAGACCCTGGCGCACTATGGCCACTTGACCCCGGATGACTGGCTGGAACGGCACCTTTATGCACGCTTTCCCATCCTGGGTGTCACATTGCTGCTGGGGCTGAATATCACCCTGTTCGGGATTGCCGGCCTGGTGCTGTGGGCGGTGCAGATGCTGTGGATACCCTTCTGGGCGGCCGGTGTCATTAACGGTGTGGGCCACTGGTGGGGTTACCGCAACTACGAGACCCTCGACGCCGCCCGCAACATCACCCCCCTCGGTATTCTTATCGGTGGCGAGGAACTGCATTCCAACCACCATGCCTTTCCGGCATCGGCCCGGTTTTCCAGCAAGTGGTGGGAATTCGACCTGGGCTGGGCCTATATCCGTCTGCTGGCGCTGCTGGGGCTGGCCCAGGTCAAGAAGGTAGCGCCGTGCCGGCCGGTGATCCTGGAGCGCAAGGAAACCATTGACCAGGATACCGTGCGCGCCGTGGTGCTCAGCCGGATGTATGTCATGGCCAGTTACGCCCGGGAAGTGATCCGGCCGGTGCTCAGGCAGGAACGCCGCGCGGCCGACGGTTCCTGCCGGTGGCTGTTGCGTCGCGCGCGCGGCCTGCTGACCCGCGAGGCTGCGTTGATCGATGCGGCGGCGCGCGGGCGACTGGAACGGGTTCTCGAGCGGTTCAATAACCTGCGGGTTGTCTACCAGTACCGTCAACAGCTGCAGTCGGTTTGGGCGCGCCAGGCGGTCAACCAGGAACAGTTGCTGAAGGCGCTCCAGGAATGGTGTCAGCAGGCCGAGGCAACGGGTATCACGGCCCTGCAGGAGTTCTCGCAGCGCCTGCGCGGGTACAGCCTGCAAGCGGCCTGATTTCTATTCCAAAGCCAGTCTCACCGCAAAGGCGCAGAGGACGCAGAGAAAATACCAATATAACCCTCACCGCAAAGACGCAAAGGGCGCAAAGGACATAAAGAAAAACATTTACCGCAGAGTCGCCGAGGACGCAGAGAATTATTGTTTCAAAGAACTAAACCCAGTACTTCATCCAAGTGAAAACGGGAACCCGGCGAATGGTTGAAAGTTGTTAACAATTATTATCTTTTCTTTGCGCCCTTTGCGCCCTTTGCGCCTTTGCGGTGAAAGATTTTTATTGGTTTCTCTGCGTCCTCCGCGTCTCTGCGGTGAAACAGCTTCTAATTGAATACAGCCAATAAAAAACCCGGCGCTGCCGGGTTTTTTGTGATTCAGGCGAGCCGGTTGTTTACTTGATCTTGGCTTCCTTGTACAACACGTGCTTGCGGACCACCGGGTCGAACTTCTTGATTTCCATTTTTTCCGGCATGTTGCGCTTGTTCTTGGTCGTGGTGTAGTAGTGCCCGGTACCGGCACTGGAGACGAGCTTGATTTTGTCACGCATGTCGGTTGCTCCTAGACCTTCTCGCCGCGGGAACGGATGTCGGCCAGCACGGTGTCAATGCCCAGTTTATCGATGATACGCATGCCCTTGGCGGAGACGCGCAGCTTGATCCAGCGGTTTTCTCCGGCCACCCAGAAGCGGTGATCATGCAGATTCGGCAGAAAACGACGGCGGGTTCTGTTGTTGGCGTGGGACACGTTGTTGCCGCTTTGCGGACACTTTCCCGTGACCTGACAGACTCTGGACATGACTGAAATTCCTGTTTGCCTGCTGGCATTGTAAAAATGAGCGCGCTTTTATAGCAGTTTGCCCCACTACCCGCAAGTCGGGGGCCATAACAGCGCCGCCGGTATTTTTGCCATACTCACATATCATATTGATTTAAATAATTATTATTGTTATCCTGCCGCCCTGTGATAGTTTCACCCAAAGCCAGGAAAAGGGCCTGACGGACATGTCCACCACTACCAAAGGGCTGCATCTGGTCCTGCTCAGTATTCATGGTCTGATCCGTGGACATGAGCTGGAACTGGGCCGTGATGATGACACCGGTGGCCAGATCCGCTACGTCGTGGAGCTTGCCCGCACCCTGGGTGAGCGGGACGACGTCGCGCGGGTGGACCTGCTGACCCGGCGGGTGCTGGACTCGTCTGTCAGCTCGGATTATGCCCGCCAGCATGAACGCCTCACCGCTAAAGTCAGCATTGTCCGCATCGAGTGCGGTGAAGATGCCTACATCCCCAAGGAGCAATTGTGGGATTGCCTGGACAGCTTTGCAGACAATGCCCTGAGCTACATCCGCGAGCACCGGCTCACCCCGGATATCATTCACAGCCACTATGCGGATGCCGGTTATGTGGGCATCCGACTGTCGAGCCTGCTGGGCATCCCGCTGGTGCATACCGGCCACTCCCTGGGTCGGGTCAAGCGCCAGCGCTTGCTGGCCAGTGGCCTGAAGCGCGATGCTATCGAGCGCAGCTACAATATCTCCCGCCGCATCGAGGTTGAGGAGGATGTGCTGGGCGCGGCTGAACTGGTCATTACCAGTACCCACCAGGAAATCGAGGAGCAATACGGGCTCTACAATTACTACCAGCCGGAGCAGATGACAGTCATCCCCCCCGGCACGGAACTGGATCTGTTTTTCCCGCCGGACGGCAGTGAACAGGACAGCCCGATGCGGCGCGAACTGGCGCGTTTCCTCAGCCAGCCGGACAAGCCGGTCATCCTGGCGCTGTCGCGTCCGGATGCGCGCAAGAACCTGGGCACACTGCTGGAGGTCTATGGCGAATCCGCTGCCTTGCAACAGGCCGCCAACCTGGTGATCGTTGCCGGTACCCGGAATGATATCCGTGAAATGGGGAGCCGACAGCAGGAGGTCCTGACCGACCTGCTGCTGACCATTGACCAGTATGACTTGTATGGCAAGGTGGCCTATCCCAAGCAGCATCAGTCTAGCGATGTCCCGGACCTGTACCGGCTGGCCGCCGCTTCTCACGGGGTGTTTATCAATCCGGCGCTGACCGAACCGTTTGGCCTGACGCTCATCGAAGCGGCGGCCAGCGGCCTGCCGATCGTCGCCACGGAGGATGGGGGGCCGCGGGATATCATCGGCAATTGCCACAACGGTTATCTGGTCGACCCGCTGGACAGGTCCGCCATCGAGAAGGCACTGTTAAAGATCCTCAGTGATTCAAAAACCTGGCAATCGCTGGCGGACAGCGGTCTTGACGGAGTCAGGCGCCACTATTCGTGGCAGGCTCATGTCGATCAATACCTCGATGCACTGCATGCCCTGGTGGCGCGGGCCGAACCGCCGGTGCGTCCTCCGCTGGCTGGGCGGCCATCGCTGTATCACGACCGGGCGATTTTTTCGGACCTCGATCAGAACCTGCTGACAGATCCCAAGTCCCTGGCGAGTTTCATCAACGTGGTGAGGGAAAACCGGAAATGCGCGACCTTCGGGATTGCCACGGGGCGCCGGCTGGACATGGCGTTGCGGGTTATGAAGCAATACGGTATTCCGCAACCGGATGTGCTGATTACCAGCCTGGGCACGGAAATCCACTATGCGCCGCGCCTGACCGCAGACTATGCCTGGGTGCGGCATATTGACCATCTCTGGAATCTGCGGGCAGTGATGCGGGTTCTCGCCGATCTCCCGGGCATCAAGCTGCAGCCCAAAACCGAACAAAGCCGGTTCAAGATCAGCTACTACATCGATCCTAACCATGCGCCCGGCCTGGATGAGATTAACAGCCTGCTGCACCAGCACGAACAGACGGTTTCGGTGTTCCTCTCCTTCGGCCAGTTCCTCGATATCGTCCCGGTCCGGGCATCAAAGGGCTTTGCCCTGCGCTGGTTTGCCGACCAGTGGGAGATCCCGCTGGAGCATATCCTGGTGGCGGGCGGTTCCGGTGCCGACGAGGACATGATGCGCGGCAACACCATGGCGGTGGTCGTGGCCAATCGTCACCACGAGGAACTCTCGGCGCTGGCCGATGTTGAACACATCTATTTCGCTACCCAGCCGTATGCAGCGGGCATACTCGAGGCGATCGAGCACTACAGATTCTTCCACAACTGCAATGTGCCCCGGACATGACGGCCCGGCTGCTGCTGTGTTCCGATCTCGACCGCACGTTGCTGCCCAACGGTCCGCAGCCGGAATCGCCCGATGCGCGGGCGCGGTTCGCCCGGTTTGTGTCGCGGCCGGGAGTGGTGCTGGTGTATGTGACCGGCAGGCACCGGGAACTGGTGGAACAGGCGATTGCCAATTATCGCCTGCCGCGGCCTGATTTTGTCATCGGGGATGTGGGTACCACGATCTTCGAAGTGACGCAAAACGGCTGGCATCTGCAGCAGGCCTGGCAGGCAGAAATCGCACCTGACTGGGCCGGGCTGGAGCACGCCGATATCAGTGCGCTGCTGGCGGGCAACCGGCTGCTGCGGCTACAGGAAACGGCAAAACAGAATATTCACAAGTTGAGCTATTACGTACCGCTGGATGTCGACCAGGTTGCATTGCTTGATGATGTCCGGCAGTGCCTGGTGAAGCACCATGTCAATGCCAGCCTGGTGTGGAGTGTCGACGAACCGGCCGGGATAGGTTTGCTGGATGTGCTGCCCGCACGGGCCAACAAGCTGCATGCCGTGGAATTTCTCATGCAGCATTGCAGGTTCTCGTATACGAACACGGTGTTTGCCGGGGACAGTGGCAATGACCTGGCGGTGTTGTCCAGCGCCATCCCGGCGGTGCTGGTAGCGAATGCCAGTGCCGAGGTGCGCGCTGCCGCACAGCAGCAGGCCGCTGCACTGGGCAATTCCAGCCGACTCTACCTGGCCGTTGGCGGCTTGCTCGGAATGAACGGCAATTACAGCGCCGGGGTGCTGGAAGGTGTCGTGCATTTTATGCCACCAACAAGGTTATGGCTGGACCGGCAAGGGACGGGTCAGGCGGAATGAATGCTTTTTCAGACCAGCGCCCGGTGATATTCGGGGAAGTCCTGTTCGACCGGTTTCCCGATGGCAGTGTGGTGCTTGGCGGCGCGCCCTTCAATGTCGCCTGGCATCTGCAGGCCTTTGGCATGGCGCCCCTGTTTATTTCCCGGGTGGGAGATGATGCCCTCGGCCGCAGGATACGCGACACCCTGCATGCCTGGGGGATGGATGCCTCCGGGCTGCAGCTCGATTCGGCCCATCCGACCGGCAGCGTCGATATCCGCATCGAGGACGGCGAGCCCGGCTTCGATATTGTCGACCAGCAGGCCTATGACTACATCGACCCCGCCGCCATCCCGCCGCTGCCGGACTGCGCGCTGCTCTACCATGGCAGCCTCGCAGTCCGCAATGCCGGCTCCGGGCGGGCATTGCAGCAGCTGCAACAGGGCAGGGACTTGCAGCGGCTGGTTGATGTCAATCTGCGGCCTCCCTGGTGGCAGCGGGATACCGTCATGTCACTGCTGCGGGGTGCGCGCTGGATCAAGCTGAATGAAGCTGAACTGGCACTGATTGGGGGGGAAGCATACGGGCTGCAGGCACAAATGCAGCAGCTGCAGGACCGCTGCGGGGCCGAGCTGCTGATTGTCACCCGTGGGGCTGCAGGTGCCGTGGTCTTGGCGTCTGGCGGCGAGGAATTCAGGGTTGTACCTCAGAACCAGAGCATGGTCATCGACACGGTGGGAGCGGGCGATGCCTTTACCAGCGTGGTGACGCTGGGTTTGCTGCGCGGCTGGAGTGTGCCGCTGATGCTGGAACGTGCCCAGGCCTTTGCCTCGGCCATCACGGGCATCCGCGGGGCAACATGCAACGATCCCGGGTTTTACCAAACCTTCATAGACAACTGGAAATTGATATGACACTGGACGATGCATTTTTCGAGGCACTTGCCAACTACATGCATCAGGAGCGTAACCAGACTCACCGGGTGTGGCACCACCTGCTGGGAATGAAGCGGGCGTTTCTGCTGCGTAGTGATGTGCAGGATGCGCTTGCCGGGCTGTGTGCGCAGCCGGACGGGGACAGTCTGCGCAACAGCCCACTGGAAAAATTACTCTACCGGGTGCAGGAAGCGGTGGTCGGCGCCGCCTGGATCTGCCTGGCGCTGCGAGTGCGTGTTGGCCGCTGGGAATACCTGCGGGTGCATCTGGACACCATGAGCATGGAACGTATCAGCGTCAGCAACTTTCTGTATTTCAAGGAGAGTTTGGTGAACGGAAGCCAGGATGCCTGGAGCTGGGAGCTGGAGATCGACCTGGAGCCGTTCTCGCGCGAGTTCCCCAAGATGCACGAGGCACGCTCCATCGGCCGCGGGGTCGAGTTTCTGAATCGGCGTCTGTCCAGCCGCTTGTTCGAGGACCTGGGCAAGGGAGACCAACGGTTGCTGGACTTTCTCAGGGTGCACAGTTACCGGGAACAGCAACTGATGCTGAACGAAGCCGTCAAGGATGTGCGGGGACTGCGCAGCACACTGCGTGCTGCCGATGATTACCTGGCGGGTGAGGATCCCGCAGCGGACTGGGACGAGCTGTGCAGCGAACTGCGGTCCATGGGATTCGAGCCTGGCTGGGGGCGGGATGCGGCGCGCATGCGCGAGACCATGCAATTGTTGCTCGATATACTCGAGGCACCGTCGCCGGACAATCTGGAGAACTTCCTGGCGTGCATCCCGATGATTTTCTCTATAACCATCCTGTCGCCGCACGGCTGGTTTGGCCAGTCGGATGTACTGGGGCGTCCGGATACCGGAGGCCAGGTGGTGTATATACTCGACCAGGTGCGCGCCCTGGAACAGGAAATGCACCACCGTCTCGCGGAACAGGGCCTTGATATCGAGCCGCAGATCCTGGTGGTGACACGTCTCATCCCCGAGGCTGAAGGGACCTCCTGTGATCAGCGCAGCGAGTTGATCACCGGGACGCGCCATGCCCGGATCCTGCGCGTCCCCTTCATGAATGCTACCGGTGAAGTACTGCCGCACTGGATTTCCAGATTCGAGGTCTGGCCGTACCTGGAACGCTTCAGCCTCGATGCCGAGCGTGAGGTGCTGGCCGAACTCGGGGGGCGCCCGGACCTTATTATCGGGAACTACTCAGACGGTAACCTGGTGGCGTCGATCGTGTCGCAGCGGCTCGGGGTGACACAGTGCAATATCGCGCACGCGCTGGAAAAAACCAAATACCTCTACTCTGACCTCTATTGGAAAGAAAACGAAGCGCAGTACCACTTTTCCTGCCAGTTCACCGCGGACCTGATAGCGATGAACAAGGCGGACTTCATTATCACCTCCACCTACCAGGAAATCGCGGGGACGGAGGACAGTGTGGGGCAGTATGAGGCATATGGCGCCTATGCCATGCCGGGGCTGTACCGGGTGGTGCATGGTATCGATGTGTTCGATCCGAAATTCAATATCGTCTCGCCGGGGGCAGACCCGGCGATCTATTTCCCCGCGACCGGGACCGAGCGGCGGCTCAGCCACCTGCAGGCGGAATTCGAGGAGCTGCTGTTTGGTCGCCAGGCACGGCCGGATATCCGTGGTGTACTGGAGGACCGTAACAGGCCCGTCCTGTTCACCATGGCGCGCATGGACCAGATCAAGAACATTACCGGCCTTGTTAAATGGTATGCGGAGTGCCCCGAATTGCGTGCCGAGGCGAATCTGCTGGTGGTCGCCGGGCATATCGACCCGGCAGAGGCTGCCGGCACAGAGGAGCACGAACAGATCCACTACATGCACCGCCTGATGGATGAGTATGAGCTGGATGGCCAGGTCAGATGGCTGGGCATGTATCTGGAAAAGGCCCTTGCAGGCGAGCTGTATCGCGTAATTGCCGATCATGGCGGCGCCTTTGTACAGCCGGCACTGTTCGAGGCGTTTGGTCTCACGGTAATCGAGGCCATGGGTACCGGCCTGCCCACCTTTGCGACCTGTTTCGGCGGCCCCCAGGAGATCATCGAGGACGGGGTTTCCGGTTTTCATATCGATCCCAATCATGGCGGTGCCGCGGCGCAGCGCATGGCGGATTTTTTTGCGCGCTGCCGGCAGAACCCTGAGGAGTGGCGACGTATTTCCCGGGGCGCCCTGCAGCGGGTGACCGAGCGCTATACCTGGAAGGGGTATGCGGAACGCCTGATGACACTGTCGCGGGTGTACGGATTCTGGCGTTATGTCACCGACCTGGAGCGGGCCGAGACGCAACGCTACCTGGAGATGTTCTACACCCTGCAGTTCAGGCCGCTGGCCAAGGCCATGCGTCACTGACGGCGCAGTCTACAGCTGCCCGCGTTCTGCCAGCGACACGGTTTCCGCGTCGCCGATGATCAGGTGATCGAGTATCCGGATATCCACCAGCGCCAGGGCATCCACCAGGCGGCGGGTGAGTTGGATGTCGGCACGACTGGGTTCCGCCACGCCCGAAGGGTGGTTATGAGCCAGGATCAGCGCCGCGGCATTGTGGTGCAGGGCATGTTTCACTACCTCGCGCGGGTGCACGCTGGCACCGTCGATGGTGCCACGGAACAGTTCCTCGAAGGCAATCACCCGGTGGCGGGTGTCCAGGAACAGGCAGGCGAACACCTCGTGCGGCAGGTGGCGCAGCCGACTGGCGAGGTAGCGGCGGGTGCTGTCGGGGTTTTCCAGGACGTCTTCGCGCTGCAGCTGCTCCTGCAGGTGGCGGCGCGCCATCTCCAGCACCGCCTGCAACTGGACATAGCTGGCCGTGCCCAGCCCGTGCATGTCACAGAAGCGGCGCCGGTCCGCTGCCAGCAGGGGACGCAGCCCCCCGAAGGCCTGCAACAACTCCCGGGCCAGGTCGACGGCGGTCTTGCCGTTGACGCCGGTGCGCAGGAATATGGCGAGCAGCTCGGCATCCGAGAGGGCGGCCGGGCCGTGGGCGATGAGCTTTTCACGCGGCCGTTCAGCGGCCGGCCAATCGCGGATGGTGTGCATGACGGCTCACTACTCTTGAATTAATGGGGCCAGTTGGGCCATAACATAAACGACTAACCGCAGAGACGCGGTGGACGCAGGGAAAACAGCGTAGCGCCGCGGCAGCACACAACAAAAGCCGCAACAGACTCTTTCTGCTGTAGGACTTTCCCATGGGCCGTTATGTCATTACTCCGCGCACTCCACGCACTCCACGCACTCCGCGTCTCTGCGGTGGGAACAATCCGTTATCCGGGACGACAGGCCCATGTCCGCTCCCCGGGGTCTTCTGTTAAACTGCCGGCTAATGAATACGTTATC
>Ga0224512_10002985_pt1 | contig 15107 bp, 13 predicted proteins | sample SF_May12_sed_USG_4_FD_169103 | JGI IMG/M metagenome (GOLD analysis project Ga0224512, IMG submission 169103) | Sediment microbial communities from San Francisco Bay, California, United States - SF_May12_sed_USGS_13 | ecosystem: Environmental > Aquatic > Marine > Sediment | place: USA...
GGTCCCGCTGTATGACAGGGAAGAAACCATCGACGCCGTGCTGCGCACCCGCACCCGCGTCAGCCCCGTGTTTGTCTCGATCAGCCATCGCGTCAGCCTTGAATCGGCCATCGACTTCACCCTGCGCTGCACCACCCGCTACCGCCTGCCTGAGACCACCCGCCGCGCCCACCGACTCGCCTCCGGGCTGTATATAGCCTGCCACGGCAAGGTAATACCCACCTCTGGGCCCTGGCAGTGCCTGCACGGCGGATGCAAATGAGAATCGACCATGGCAATGAATTTCATCCAAATGACGCCTATCATTAGGTGAATACATTCCAACAACGGGGAGGGGGAGAACAATGACAATCGAGCTTTACAACGACGGGAACCATGTTTGCGTCGCCTACGAGGACGACGTCTGCACCAGCGGCGGCATCCAGACGAACCAGTTCCTGGTGGTGCACGACGGTCACGCCGCGGTTATCGATCCCGGGGGAGATCTGACCTACGCAGGCCTCTATGATCACCTGAACGACAGGATCACGGTGAAAGACCTGGATTACGTCATCGCCTCGCACCAGGACCCCGACATCATCTCCTCACTGAGCAAATGGGTCGTCGGCACGAACTGCAAGGTGGTGATCTCGCGCCTGTGGGAACGTTTCATACCCCACCTGTGCCGGACCGCGAAGGCCTGCACCCTGGACGACCGCGTCATCTCTATCCCAGACGAAGGCATGGCCATCCGGCTGGGCGACTCACCCCTGGTGGCCATACCGGCGCACTTTCTGCATTCCGAGGGCAACTTCCAGTTTTATGACCCGATCAGCAAAATCCTGTTTTCCGGGGATCTCGGTGCCTCCATGGTCGATGGCCATGATGTAAGCAAGCCTGTGGTTGACTTTGAAAAGCATATCCCCCTGATGGAGGGATTCCACCAGCGTTACATGAGCTCGAACAAGATCTGCCGTTACTGGGCGAACATGGCACGGACACTCGACATCGAGTGGATCGTTCCCCAGCATGGCCTGTCCTTCAAGGGCAAGGAAATGGTCAACCGGTTCATCGACTGGATAGAAGGTCTCGAATGCGGTGTTGACCTGATGTCACAGGATGACTTTCGTCTGCCGAGGCGCTCGGACACCTGGGCATGACAGACAACGCGTGCCTGAGACAGGAAGCCGGAAACATCCAGCGACGAAAATAGGAGCACACCGCGAGCGCGAAATACGTTAAGGAAAGTCGGATCAAGCAGTCATTCCGGACGGAGCATGGCGGAGACCCTGAATCCAGTCGGTGCTAATCAGGTGGTTACTGGATTCCGGCTTTCGCCGGAATGACGTAAGATGAGTTAATCAGGCCTTCCATAACACTGATCCATCATTGCGATGAGCCTGTGACGAAGTAATCTCCATCGGATCGACCACATCCACTGAGATTGCTTCGCTCCGCTCGCAATGACGCAATAGATTTGTGGATTGGACCAAGCGCAGCGTGCGCAACAACTCGGGTTTGACGAGCACGGCTCTGCGGCCCTTGCCCACACTATGATCCGATGGTTTTGTGGAGCGCCCCGCGGGCGCGATAGAAATGCAGGTTGGGCCAGGCGCAGGCCCGTAGCCGGGATGAAATGCAATGGCATCCGGGGAACTCGTTCACCACACCCCGGGGATCAGCCGATAGCGCACCCTGCTTGCGTACTCCCGGTAGCCTGGCAGTTCCGCGTGCAGGGTTTTGTCTTCCAGCGCGGTCCGGACCACCATGGCCAGGATCGACAGCAGCGCGGGGACAAACGCCCACCAGGATCCCAGGAACAGCGGGGTGGACAGGCCCCAGCCGAAGAACCCCAGGTAACCGGGATGGCGGACGAAGGCATAGGGACCGGTGTCGATGACGCGGTGTCCGCGCTCGGTCTGGATCCGTACGGTTTTCTCGAAGAAGGGATTGACCCCCATGGCCCAGGTAAACAGCGCGTAGCCCGGCAGCCACAGCGTCAGGCCCAGGGGCCAGAGCCACGGCGACATGACCGACCATTCGTAACGCACGGCATCGAAGCCCGCGACCACGTAGATCGACAGGAACAACGGTGCGAACACGGCACTCCACACCTTGTCCCAGGTCTTGGTGCCCTTTCCCAGGCGTAGCCGGTGTTCGATGACCTCCGGGTTAACGCGCTGAAGGTAGACGAGGCTGGCCAGCAGGCTCGCTGTAACGATCCCGAGGTGGAGCCAGCCCAGGAGCCAGGCCAGGCTCCCCGCGGGCCAGAAGATGATCGCGACGAACAGGCCGAGACCGGCCACCGTGGCGATGATCAGGCGCGTCCCTGATTCAATTTTTCCCGTAGTCACGGGCGCTCTCCCTGCCTCCATTGCCATCTACCTCGACGATGAAGCTCGTAATGTTCGCCGCTTGTTGGTGCGCAGTGACAGCCGTTCATTCCCCCCTGAGGAAGACGTTTACCATGACAAGCATCATGGTCCCCATCAATACCATGAAGCCGGTAAAGACCAGCCACAGGAGTCTTACGGACTCGGCATCCAGATAATATCCCAACAGGAAAAGTGCGACACCGAATATAATCGGCATAAATGGACACCACCTGCAGGCTTTCATACAGCCCGTCATACAGCCCCGCATCATCCTCATCGAATCCGTTTCTTTGTTATCCATGGCAGCAACTCCTAATATTTAACGAGCACCCAGGCTCCAGCACACTAACAGGCAGATGCATACACAGATACATCCGGCACTGGGATGGCTGCCGGGATGCGCCTTATTTGTCTCCAATTGCATTTATCCCTCAACTCTGCCGGACATACCTTCCTGTTTCTTGTGATGAGACATTGAAATGATTTTATGGTCTTCCAGCAACAGAGTGCCTGGTAAATGGAACCTGACCTTAACGTTTACAATCCCGGACACCTGCATCCCCTGAATCACTTTTGCGCCGCTAGAACCGAGGGCATCACGCACGGATTCAGTTGCAGAGTTGCAGCCAAGAACGATCACGGTGTCGTAAGGTTCCGCCTGCTTACGCAGCCTGTTTCGTTCGCGCGACGTCCACGCGCAGGTCAGGAATTGACGGGAGAAGTATACGCCTGTGTCAATACCTCGCTCTCGCAGCCCGGTCCTGAGGTTCTCGATGTATTCGTCTAATGCAGGGGACCTGAATAGGCTTTTGAAGAATTTGAAAAAAGGCATGTTCTTACGCAAGGACAGGCTGGTTGCAGGACACATCCTGCAGGGGACAATAAGAACAGACCCTGCTCCTTCGAGTTCAGTGTTTATATCTACATCTTCAAGATAAAGCGGCATGGCAGGGAGCCCCATCAAGCTAATGGCAACAATTGAAATTTCGCGCCGGGACAGTCCCGTTGTTCGGCAACTCTCCCCTCAACCAAGTGTAGACCAGGCCTGTCGGCCATGCTGAAGATGACTGCCTGCCGCAAGGTAAGGTGCGAGGCATTCCGATACATCCCTGCCGGCAGTATCGCTTGTTAGGGAAGCTTTGATTAATCTGTCATCGCGAGAAACACGATATACAGGGAAAAGGTGAGACCGGGAACTGGTCGAGAGGCTGGCCTGGGCCAGGCCGGGAGCGGCCAGTGACGAAGCAATCTCCAACGATTGATTCTAAATCCTGAGATTGCCGCGCTACGCTCGCAATGACGAGATTTCCTCAATTAACCACAGCTTCCTTAGATATTTCTAATCGCCTGGTCTACGCTTTATCAAAGACAGGAACACTGTATCTCCCGTTCCATCCTGAAACTGCTCACGGAGTAACCAGGCCATGAATGAACAAACGACACAAGACATTTCCTATCCCCGCAAGTTGCGGGACGCCAAGAGAAACACCCAAAGGCTTGCGTCCGCGCAACCTGCGGTGATGGAGGCATTCTCAGGGCTACACAAGGCCGCTGTCAGCACTGGCGTACTCGAATCCAGAATAAAAGAACTGATGGCCCTGGCTATCAGCATTACATCGCGCTGTGACGACTGTATCGCTCACCATATTTATGACGCACGGGAAGCCGGTGCGACCAGGGAAGAAATCGCAGAAACGATTGGTGTGGCCATCCTGATGGGAGGTGGACCAGGCATGCTCTATTCAGCCCACGCTATTGAAGCACTGGACCAGTTCTATGCTACCGAAGGCTAGCATCAGGTGACTGAACTGAATGACCGGATCAGGTCAGAGACATCCGGCAATACGCTGCAGCACACACTTTCCGGGCTAACGCCATGATGGCCGTGTATCGCTGATAAACCCTGGTACGTAACTGATATTTCACTCGCTGGTGCTCATACCCGATAATAGCAACATCTTGATGGCTGGATTATAAAGTAACACGACGCGAGACCGCGTGTGCCGGCTTGATTACCTGCCAGGGCAGAGGTATTACTTTGGACTGTTTATCGCCGCTTTCTTTTCCTCATATTCCTGCTTTTCGATTTCTCCCCTGGCATAGCGCTTATCGAGTATATCCAGGGCGGATTCGGAAGGTTCGCCCCGATTCCGCCTGGTTTCGTCACGGATTTCGCGGCTATCGATCATCCAGTCACGCCACATACAACCCATACCCCCTCTCCTGGTCATGAAAATAAACATCACAATCATCATGACAAAGAACATGAGTGGAAACAGCCACCAGAGTGGATGCCCGTGCGCTTCATGCCACCAGGGCCATGAATGTTGCGGCGGCGTCACCGGGTCCTGGGCGAATACCTGGGTGGCACACAAAAGACCAAGCAGGGCCAAATTGCAGCGAAGCAATGTTCTTTTCATAACATTCCCGTCCTCCCTCGCCAGCGATCTGAGCGAATCCCGACCAGATCAAGCCAACCATGTCATATGCGGCGCCTCATATCATCTTAGCATTATGCTGCGGTGCACGAGCTCCTGGTTCCGGCTACCATGAAACTCTCTGGGCTTTTTGATATGGTTTTTTAGTAACTGTTCATATAACACTAAAATAAATTTTTAACTCTGAAACCCTCGTCCGGGGATCTCTCGCGCGCCTGCTGATCTGGCACTTCCTGCTTCTGCCCGGAAGACCATAATAGTGATAAAGGGGTCGGACCTCCGCGAGTTGCTGTTTCAACTGAAGTCTTTACTAATAGAGCAGCGTCCTCATCGCTTATCGCTATCATTTACCGCCTGGAATAGATGCGCTAATCGGCCCCGGGTTTCCCGAGACGGCAGATCACGCCAACGCGGTCGAATAAGCATCGATGGGCACGTGGCATGATGTTCTCCTTAAATCGATCATTTCATCCATGAAAATGTCCTTCCAAGGCGCCAAAAACAGCACTGCCCTATGATTTTTTTTCTGTTTTTCAGGATATTGGGCAGGTCCGACCCCTATTTATCCTTTTCCTCGCGCAACCGCTGGCGGTATTTCCCCCTGGCGAGCGCCTGCATGTCTTCCACGGTATCGCGTTCATCGAGGATTTCGCGGCCCAGCATGGTCTCGATGGCATCCTCCAGCGTCACGATGCCCGCCGTCTGGCCGAACTCGTCTTCGACCAGGACCAGGTGCACGCGGTTTCTGATGAACAGGTCGATCAACTGCTGGATCGGCAGCTTCTCGGACACCCGCATAATCTTCTTGGCAAGGTTTTTAATCGGTTCCGTACCCTGCCCGGCGCGTTCGGCCTCGAACAGGTCCGCGCGTATGACCTTGCCCTTGATATCGTCCATGTCCCTGCCATAGATGGGCATACGGGTGAACTTGCGGGTATCGTTCTGGTCCAGCGCCTCCGTGACCGTCATGTCTTCCTGCAGCATGTGCACGACGCTGCGCGGCGTCAGCACCTCCTCGGTGCGTATTTCGTGCAGCTTCAGGACATTCGCCAGGTATTCATTCTCCTGGGATATCAGGGTGCCGTCCCTGAGCCCCAGCGAGGCCAGGGCGATGATTTCCTCGCGGGTGATTTCCTCTCCCCTGTCGTGACTGAACAGCCGGGTCAGGCGCGTGGAAAGCCACACCAGCGGGTAGACCAGCTTCACCAGCCAGCCGATCACGAATGCCGACGGTATCGCCAGTTGCCGCCAGAAGGTCGCACCCAGGGTTTTCGGAATGATCTCGGAGAAATACAGGATGGCGAGCGTCAGCAGCACCGCAATCAGGGTTTCCCATTTCTCACCGAACACCTTCAGGGCCTGCGAACCGACCCCGGCGGCACCCATGGTGTGGGCAAAGGTGTTGAGGATGAGGATACTGGAGAGCGATTCATCCAGGCGTTGCTTGACCCCGTTCAGCACGCCACCGGCACGCGGCCGGTCTGACAGGGTTTTTTCGGCAAAGCTTGGCGTCACCGACAACAGCACGGCTTCGAGCACCGAGCAGAGAAATGAAACACCGATGGCGATGGCCAGGTAGACTAACAACAAGGTCATGATGGATTCCCGTAAATCGTCAGGGCTTCATTCTTCACCATCCGTGGTACCCCTGTCCATGGGCTCCCGGCCTGCATCCGGTCTATTGATGTGCAGGAGCGCCCCGCGGGCGCGATAACGTCAACGCTCATACCGTCAGTGCGACGCCTGCATGGAGAAGGTGAGGCCGGAAACCGGTCGAGCGGCTGGCCGGGGCCGTGCAGGCGCTAGAGTACCAACAGTAGGCGCTTTAGGCGACGCAGGAGCAGTACCGAGGAGCGATGCGACGAGGCAATCTCCTACCGGGCAGTCAGACTCGCAGGACAGGCGAAGACCAACGGCCGTGCCCCTCAGAAGCGTTTGTCGGGCACGCGGCGCCTGGCCCAACCGACTATCTAGAAGCCACCGCCCGTCCGGAAGCCGCCGCCACCGCGCGAGCGCCAGCCGCCGGTACGGGGCAGGCGAAAACCGCCCCCGAAGCCGCCCCGCCCGCGCGGGAAGTGCCAGGGGCTGCGCCGCGACCTCGGCAGGCCCAGACCGCCGCTGCCGAAATCCGGCCAGGCGCCGACATCGCGATGCCGCTGCTGGCGCTCGAGGACCCGCCATAACTCGTCACCGTTGACCAGGCCGTTCAGGAACTGGCCCAGCATGGCCGTGACCAGGCCCTCGTTGCCGAAGCCGGAGCGCACATCGTCGAAGCGGCGCTGCTTGAAGCGGCGGCGCAGCTGCTCGAATTCCTGCAGCCGGGCGAGTTTCCCCTCGTGCAGGCGGCGATGATCGCGCAGCTCTTCCTCCAGGTCATCGTGCCGCTCGCGCAGCTCGGCCAGTTCGCGCACCAGGCGGTTGTCCTGCTCGCTGACGGTCGCGTGCGCCGCGTCGTTGAGTTCCAGCAGGCTCTTCCTGCCCAGGGCATCGCCCAGTGCCCGCACGCCCTGCGCCATGTAGCTGTCCCTGGCCTCGGCAAACGCGGTGCGCTGTTCCAGCAGGCGCTCGTGCGCCGCTTCCTGCTGCTCGATCCTGTCGTCGATGGCATCCAGCGCGTCCAGCGCCTGTGCATGGGCCGCCTGCAGGGCCGGCAGGCCGGCCGCCTCGGCGCGCGCGGTCTCAATCCCCGCGAGCGTTTCCAGCGCCGCCTCCGCCTCGCGCCATGCCGCCTCTGCATGCGACTGCAGGCGCCTGGGGATCTCCAGCAGGGTCCAGTAGTTGACCCGGTACTGGTCGTAGTCGCACAGGCCCTCCACCCAGCGGTCCAGGTAGCGCGCCAGCGGGCCGGCCGCATACTCCGGCGTACCGTACCTGCGCGACCACAGGTACATGAACAGCTCGTTCTCCTCGAAGGGCCGGCCCTTCTCCTCGCGGTCCGCCTCGGCCTGCCGGGCCTTCTCCTCGGCCCTGGCGGCGATGTCGTCCAGCCGGCGCGTCTCCCCCAGCTGATCCTGGTAGGCGGCGTCTTCCTCGAGTTCGCCCTGCACGCGGTGCTCGCAGTCGATGATCGCCTGCGCCCGCTCGTTCACCACTGCCTGCTGCGCGGCCCGCTCGCTCTCCTGTTCGTCCAGGGTCCGGGTGGTGGTGGCGATATTGTCTTCCAGCTGCGCGTAGGCCCCGCGTCGTTCCTCGAGCAGGGCCAGGGCGCGCCGGTCGGCCGCCTCCAGCTCGCCCGTGAAGCTCGCGCGGGACAGTTCGTCGAGCCGGATCTCCGCCAGCGTCTTCAGCGCCTGCGCCTGGGCGTGGCGGTTGGCCTGCAGGGCCTCGCCGAGCCGGTTGAGCTCGCCGTCGACGCGGTTGACGTCACTGCGCACGGAAGACAGCCCCCGGTTGAGTCGTTCCAGGGTCTGCAGGCCGCTGAGCATGCTGTCCTCGCCCATTACCACTCCGTGATGGCGGCGCCGCTGGTGTCGATGCCGTATTCGGGTAGCAGCTGTCCCGGCCGCTTGCGGCCGACCTCGCGCTGTTGGATGATGCCGTCATCGCGCTTGTCTTCGGCGATGCGTTCGAACATGGCGGCATCGACCCGGAGACCCCACGTGTTGACGACCCGCGTTTTGCCCGTTTCCTCGCTGGTGACCGGCAGGGACAGCACCCGGCCGCGATCGTCCACGGCCTCGACGATCAGGTAGTGGTTGCGCGCCCGGGTATTGATGTCGGGGATGCGCCAGACCCCCGACTGCTCGCCCTCGCGCTGGATGACCCGCAGGGTGTAGGCCAGCCGAAGCTGTCCGAGCAGGCGCTCCAGGTCCTCGACGGCGACGCGCGCCGCGTCGTAGCGGCCTTGCTCCAGTGCCAGTTCGCCGCCGGATTTGTACTGGCGTGCCCGGGCGAGCGCGGCCTCATCGGCGCTTGCCTTGACGACCGCTGTGTAGCGCTGGGCCAGTGCGCCCGGCAATTCGGCCCGGGCCTTGGACCCGGGCTGGATGGCGATCAGGTAATAGGCCAGCCACAGCCCGAGCACCATGACCAGCAGGACCAGGGCTGGCCTGAACCACTTGTCGCGCCGGACGTAGAGGTGCGCGAGGCGGGTCGCGAAGCGGGTTTCCGGGGGCGTGTAGCGGAAGCGGTCCTCCTCCAGCGCCTGCACGCCGTCGGCCAGCACCGCATCGGACACCTCGATGCCCTGGGCGCGGTAGATCTCGCGCAGCCTGTCGATCAGCCGCGCGCGCCGCCCCTCGCTGTCCAGCTCGCGATCGACCAGCTGCTGGCGATGCCGCAGGGTATCCACGACATCCATCGCCACCATGAGGTCTTCCAGCGGCGCCGTCCCGGCTGCCTTCACCACGCTACTGCTCCGCGAACCGCCCGCTCAGGCTAGAACTTGTGCGGCAACGGCAGGGAATCGCCGCGATTGACGATGGCGGTCAGGCGCTGCTTGCCGTCCTCGACCGCGTCGCGGATCTCCTGGGCATTCTGGGTGGCGAGCTTGCGCATCTCGTCGATGATTTCGGTGGTGCGGTCCTGGAAATTCACCACCGACTCGACCAGTTTCTTTACGGCATCGGCGCGGATGGTCGGGCCGTAGCCCGCCCTGACGGCGGCCTCCTGGACCTTGCCGCCGATGTCGGCCAGGTCTTCCAGGCTCTGCGAAACGCCCTCCTTCATCGCCTCCAGCGTGCGCGTGCTCTCGTGCAGGCCGAACAGGCCGGTGAACGAGGCGGTCAGGGCCGTCAGTACGGTCTCGTTGGTGCCGAAGAAGGTGATGGCCTGCTTGTAGACCCGGTCCTTGGCGCTGGTGGTCTGCATCAGGCGCGCCATGATGACCTCCGAGGTGTTGTAGCTGACCGTCAGGTTGTCGGAGAGATCCTTGGCGATCTGGTACCGGTCCTCGGCGTACTGCAGCTCGCGCAGTCTCTCGTCGCGCGCCAGCTCGAGCTTGGCCCGTTCCGCCAGGTCGTCGCCCGCGAAGCTGCCCACCGTCTCGGCGGCCTGCTTGAGCCGGCCCTGCGCCTCGTTCCAGAGGGCCTCGGCTTGCTGCAGGATATCCAGGGCGTGGATCTCGGACTCCTTGATGGCGCCGCGGAAATCCTGGTAGGCGTTCAGGATGATGCGCTCGCGCTCGATCTGGTCCCTTGAATCCATGGCCACCTTGAGATAGGTCGTCTTGATATTGTTGAAGCGCGCGGCGATGTCGCCACGGGTGACCTTCATCCAGACATTGCCGATGCGCTCGAAGGTGTCGATCTTGCCGTCCTCGACCTGCTCGACCATGGTCTTGGCGTCGTCGCGGATGCTGTTGAAGGCCTGGGTGATCTCCTCGTAGCGCTCGCCCAGCTTCATCAGGCTGAGCTGCTCGCGCACCACGTCGTTGAACACGGAGGCCTGGGACAGGGTGCGGGCAATGGCGACGGCCTTCTCCTCGTCGATATCGGTGATGCGTTTCAGCAGGGTGAGTACCGGCGCCTCTTCCACGCTCTCCGGCACCAGGCCCAGGTCACGCAGCTGGTTCATCGCCTTTTCGAGGTATTGCAGGGTTGTACCGGTCATCGCTCTCGTCCTCCGGAATAGTGCTGGTTTATTGTTTACAGGCGTTGCCGGCTGCGCAATCGCGCCAACGGCCATGCTCACAGGGCCCGGGGTGCCGGGTGATTCCCTGCCTGCCGTGTCCCTGGAACGGCTACCGCAGCCGCCGTGACGCTCGCGGCCAGGCCAAACGCCGGGCCCCACATGATGCAGCAGATTGAACAGCCTGTCGAATGGATGTCATCGGGACAGCCCGGGAATTCACAGAAATTAACATCAAGCAGGAGCGCCCCGCGTGCACGAATCACCGTCATTGCGAGAAGCGCAGCGACGAAGCAATCTCCAACCAGGACGAAAATTATACTCCGACACCCGCTTCCCCGTCGTCTGTGCTATGGTTCGGCAATCACGATTGCCAGCCATCATGAATACCACGCTACAGGAATCCATTGACCGCCAGCGCGACATCCTGAAAGGCTGGCTGTCGGCCTCGCTAAACCGGATCGCGGACGACTGCATACAGCGCTGGCCGGACCGCCAGGCCCTGGAGGACCGCCTGATCGAGGGGCTGGCCGAGCTGCCGTACTGCAAGTACCTCTACCTGCTCGATGAGCGGGCACACCAGATCACTTCCAATGCGTCCCGCACCGGCCTGCTGGAATCACAGTACGGCCGTGACCGCAGCGAACGCCCGTATCTTGCCGAGGCGCTGGCCGGCGTGCCCTTCTCCCTCTCCGATGCCTACATCAGCCGCAATGCCCGGCGCCCCTCGCTGACGGCCGTACAGATCATTCACACTGACGACGGCCACCTGCTCGGCTATCTCGGGGCGGACTTCGACTTGCGCGAACTGCCCGCCACGCAGGCCCTGTACCAGCAACCCGGTGTGTGGATGCAGCTCAAGGGCGATCCGGCCATCCGTTCCGGCCTGTTTCACCAGGCGCGGGTGACCAGCCCGATGGACGAGCACATCGACGAGGTGCTCGACCTGCTGGCAGAGCTGATAACGGTCAACGGTATCTTCCATGCCAAGCTGCACTTCTCGAGTTCCCGTGCCACCCTCTGGACGGTGGACGACCCCTACCGGTTCCGCATCCACGGCATTGATGAGCTCACCAATCCCGATCTCTGCATGGCCTATCCCCGCCGGGATTATCCGGCCGAGGCCGCCATCCCGGCCGATGCCATCCCCCGGATCCTGAGCTGTTTTCGTGACCTCAGGTTCATGGATGAAACCATCTACCTGCGCTCGGGCATGCTGAACATCTTCAACGGCCTCATCGGGCTGACCTTCTCGTGTGACGGGTCGCATTACATGCCCTGGGAGGAATTTCTCGACAAGAACCTCGGGTTCTGGCTCGGCACCTCCGACGAAGAAAGCGCCTGCGTGTGAATCAATATGGTACGGGGTCGGACCTCTGCAACTCTCTAAAATAAAAAGAATTTAACCCTGAAAATGATTGTTCACAGGGCTTAGAGCGCCCATTTCGACACCAAAATGCGGCCTGTATGACATTCAGGATTCCCACCAACGGTGACATTTTCTACGCAATCAGATTGTGACCTTGCGCTACCTTAAACGCTTCATTTTGACCCCGAAAATGACAGGACAAGGCAGTGTAGCGAGTGTAATTCAAGGTTTTTTGAATCAACATCAATTGGTTGGCAAGGTCCGACCCCGGGACCCGATCAACATAGTAGCAGTGGTCTTGTTGGCGCTGGTCACGAGTGCCTGCTCGACGCTGGGTTACTACTCGCAGTCGATCTCCGGTCATCTGGACGTCATGCAACGCCGCCAACCGATTGAAGAGCTGCTCGCTTCAGAGACAATTTCCCCCGAGCTGAAAGCGCGGTTATCGGCGGCGCAGTCCATGCGGCGCTTTGCCAGCACCGTGCTCGGATTGCCGGATAACGGCAGCTTTACTCACTATGCCGACCTGGAGCGGCCGTATGCCGTATGGAATGTGTTCGCGGCGCCCGAGTTGTCCCTTGAATTGAACGAGTGGTGTTACCCGTTTGCGGGATGCGTCACCTATCGAGGCTTTTTTTCCGAAGCCAGGGCCCGTGCAGTCGCCGGGCAGTTGAGCAGCCGGGGGTTCGATACCTATTACGGCGGGGTAGCGGCTTACTCCACGCTGGGCTGGTTCGATGACCCGTTGCTGAACACCGTGACCGGCTACCGCGACGCGCAGCTGGCTGGTCTGATCTTTCATGAGCTCGCCCACCAGCAGCTGTATATTCCGGGCGATACCCTGTTCAACGAAGGTTTCGCTACCGCCGTCGAGCATGCAGGTGTCCGCCGCTGGCTCGAGCAACAGGCCGATCCGGTAATGACCAGTAACTACGCGACCCGTCGCCGGCACCAGGAGGTATTTCATGCGCTGGTAGCCCGGACCCGTGCCCGATTAGAGGAAGTCTATGCAGGTGAGTTGTCTGACAGCGACAGGCGCCGGTTAAAAAAAAAGTACCTGGATGCAATGCGCGCCGAGTATGCCCGGCTGCAACTGTCCGGTGACATGGATAGCAATTACGATGCCTGGTTTGCCGGAGAACTGAATAATGCCCGACTCGGCGCGGTGAATGCCTACCGGGCCTATGTGCCGCTGTTCGAGGGTTTGTTCGCAAACTGCGGCGGGGATTTTTCGGTGTTTTACCAACGCGCCGCGGCGATCGGTGCCGTACCCGAACCGCAACGGCTTGCGCGCCTCCGCCAGGCGGCCGCTGCAGCGGATGTCGCAGGTGACCATGCAGGTGACCCCGGTCAGGACTGAACGTTTGCCCGTGGGAAAGGCGTCAGTAACCTTGTTCGACTCGATCATGCGCTAATAAAGATACCTGGCACCGGTACCCAACCCGCTGTCGACTTGTTGGGAAAGTGCATTTATTCTCCCAGGAGGCATCCACAGGAGAAACCGCCATGCCCGGCACGCTAGGAGAAAAGGTGCAGCGATTCCAGCAGCGGCTTACCCGCCTGGAAAACCAGCCGCTCGGCAAGGCGGCGCTGGTGATCATCCTGTTTCTCGATCTCTTTATCCTGGTCTCGATCTTCGATGGTCTCGGGGCGCACACCGCGCAGCTGACTTCGCCCTCTGAACACATACCGACGCTGTGTCGCGACATTGTGCTGGACGAGAAGTGGAACCCGACCAACCGGCGCGAAAAACTTGCGCGCACGGTATCGAACTACCGCAACAGTTACGTCCGGCCGGACCCTCGCGCCGAGCGCGAGCCCTTGCACACGGTGTGCGAACCCCTGGTGCTGGCCTACCGCGCCATCCGCGACGACAAGGAGCTGTCCCGCAACCTGGGCGAACTCATCAAGCTCGACAAGGAGACGCGCGACCTGCGGGTCGAACTGGAACGCCTCAAGGGGGCCTATGACACCGCCCTGCTCGAGGCCATCGCCGGCAAGGAGCAGAAGGAAACGCGGGTGAGCTCCCTCCGCAAGGCGATCGCCGACAAGACCGGCGTCATGGAGGAACTGGTGCGTCGCCAGCGGCTGCAGGCCGAGGCGGTCGACCAGAACGAGCGCGTGCGCGCCCTGTTTGCACTGGTGGCCGGGATCACCGAGATCGAGCGCACGACCCTGCGCGCGGACCTGCGCCGGCTCAACTTCTGGCACCCGGTCAAGCGGCTCGGCATGGAAATGCTGTTCCTGCTGCCCCTGTTTCTGGTGTTCTACGCCTGGAACACACACAGCATCGCCCGCAACCGCCCCTTCCAGACACTCGTGTCCTCGCATCTGCTGGTGGTCACGCTGATTCCCGTGTTCTTCAAGCTAATCGAACTGGTCTACGACATCCTGCCGCGGAAACTGCTCAGGCATGTCATCGAGCTGCTCGAATCGCTCAAGCTCGTGGCCATCTGGCACTACCTGCTGATCGGCGCGGCCGTGCTGGCAGCGCTGGCGCTGGTTGTCCTGTTCCAGCGCAAGCTCTTTTCGCGTGAGAAACTGATGCAACGGCGCATCGCCCGGGGCCAGTGCCAGCACTGCGGCCTGCACCTGCCGGCAGACAGTCGCTACTGCACGGCCTGCGGCACCGATCAGTACCGCACCTGTGCCAGCTGCCAGGCACTGACCCACGTTTACGGGAAGTACTGCCAGGCCTGTGGCCGGGGCGCGGACTAGCCAAAATACCCAGGGTCGGACCGCTGTATCTCGCTGATAATAGAATATTTTATACCCAGAAAAGGACTGTTTTCAGGGCTTAAACCGCCCATTTCGACACCAAAATGCGGCCTGTATGACATCCGGGATTCCCACCACACGATGACATCTTCTACGCGATCAGATTGTGGCCTTGCGCCACCTTAAACGCTTCATTTTGACCCCGAAAATGACCGGCTAAGGCAGTGTAGCGAGCGTTATTCAAGGATTTTTTAGTCAACATCAATTGGTTGGCAAGGTCCGACCCCGTTCTGGTAACCTATTTACGGTGAATCGACGAGGGTAATAGCTTGCCAGCTAATAAAGGACGGGCCTACTTTGCACTGGGTGGTTATCATTTCAATCCCGATGACATCACGCGCCAGCTTGGCATTGAACCCACCTCGGTCAATGCTGCCGGTGCAAACAGTACGCTGGACAAGCCCGTGATCAGTTTCTGGGAGTTATCGACGGATAATGTTACCGATGATGTGGACGTTTATGCCTTGACGGATAACATCATCAAGCAACTGGAGCCCATCAAGGAAAAGCTTCTGCAGGTCATCAAAAGCCACAATTTATCCCCCAGGATCGGTGTGGTCCTGGTGTTGTCTGTTGACAAGGATGAATCGGTCCCGGATG
>Ga0224512_10002986_pt1 | contig 15107 bp, 11 predicted proteins | sample SF_May12_sed_USG_4_FD_169103 | JGI IMG/M metagenome (GOLD analysis project Ga0224512, IMG submission 169103) | Sediment microbial communities from San Francisco Bay, California, United States - SF_May12_sed_USGS_13 | ecosystem: Environmental > Aquatic > Marine > Sediment | place: USA...
GCCCCATCAAGCCGGTTTGCAGATTGACCAGCCACCACAGCTGACCCGGTGTCAAGCCCAGGGCGCGTAGCACGCCAAGCTCGCGGGCGCGCTCGAGCTGCAGGGCCATGAGCGCGCTCAAGACGCCGATGAACGCAACCAACACCGTCAACATGCGGAGAACATTGGTAATCGCAAACGTCCGATCGAACACCGCGATCGATGCGTCCCGCAGATCCCGATTCGAGCGCACCACGACCTCGTCCTCGAAACGCAGAAGAGTATTTATGCGTTGTCTGGTCGCGTTTAGGGAGTCGGGATGTTCGAGAAAAAGCCCCAGTCCCGACACGGTGTGGTCTCGCCAGTACGAGCGGTATACACCGCGATCGATCACCACCGTCCCGATGTCGGAGGCATAGTCCCGGTAGACCCCGGTCACGGGCAGCGCCCGTCGTCCACTGTCGGTTGCAAACACCACCGAATCGCCCACCACCACCTCATGGCGATACGCATACGGCTCGGACACGAGCACGGCGCGACCCGCGTAAAAGTCGGACCACGCGGCGGCTGCATCGCCATCGATCACGCGAAAGCGCCGTTCGCTCCCCGGCATCATGTCCAGGGCAGCCAGGTTTGCCAAGCCGTGCTGGGTCTCGACCAGTATGGCACGTACCACGTTGACGCCCGACACCCCACCGAGCTGCATCAGGTCACTTACCAGTGCGGCGTTCAGCGTGGCGTCGTTTCGGCTGGAGACCACAGATGGTGGTGACACATAGATATCGGCATCGAGCGTCCGCTCAAGCCATTCAACCACCGATTGGCGAAAGCTATCCACCATGGTGGTCACGCCGACCGTCGTACCCACGGCGATGGCCAGAGCCGCGATGGCCACGGCGGACCGGCTGAGCTGCGAGAGAATCGACCGCACCGCCATACGCCCCAGAAAACCCATCGCCTTTTGCAATACCCCGGGAAGGCGTGTAATGGACATCATCAACACGCCCGGTGTAAGCAGTGCGAAGCCGGCAATCAGCGGTGGCAACCCGGCGTAACTCCACAGCAGCTCGCGAACCGGCAGCCACAGCAAGATGGTGCCCGCAACGATCAGCACAATACCGGCCGCCGCCAGTTTCGGCAACAAACCCCTGACACTCGATTCGAGAACAGAGCGATGCTGAACAAAACGAGGTACGGTGTGCGTGGCTTCGCGCGCCGGCAGCGACGCCGACAGCAGAGTCGCCCCCATTCCCAGTACGACCGCCTTGATGACCGCAACCGGCGCGATTGCGATGTGGCGCACGTCCAACACAAAGTACAGATCGTTGATGGTGCGGGTCACCATACCCAAAAGCCCGTGTGCGAGTGCCAATCCCAGCGCCAGTCCGGCCGCGGTGCCGATGAGTCCGATGAGGGCGGCCTCGGTCAGCACCAGCGTAAATATCTCGTTACGAGTGACACCCAGCGTCCGCAGATCCCCGATCAACGTGCGCCGCCGAACCACAGAGAAGGTCATGGTGTTGTAAATGAGAAACATCCCCACCACCAGCGCCAGCAAACTCAAGGCGAACAGATTACGGCTGAAGGCCAGGGTCATGTTCTCGATCTGCTGCGAGCGGGACTGCGAGCGGATGATGGTCGCACCGGGCGGTAAGACACCGCCGATGCGGGCGATCGTTTGCTCCTCGTTGTGCGCCGGGACGATCAGGTCGATACGGCTCAACCGTCCCGGCATACCGAGGATGTCTTGTGCGGTGGCGATGTCGGCGACCACGATGTTATCGAGTCCCCGTCCTGCCTGCGATTCGGTGTCGAATGGGCCCAGGACCGTTACCGGCACCACGCCCCCGCCGGTACGAAGCTGCAGCGAATCGCCGCGGCGCAAAGACAGCTCGGACCACAGTGTTTGTGGCAGGTAGACCACTCCGGGTTTCACCAGAAACGTCGTAAGATCTGGCGAGCCCAGAAACTCGCTGCCCCCCAGGTAGGCGCGAAACGGGGCCTCGGCAAACGGATCGATGCCGATCAGATGAAACGCCCGGCCCGGTATCTGCGCCATGCCCACATACCCCTCGACCACGGGGGCGCATTGTCTAAAACCAAGCTCCACACGAAGACGGGTATACGTCGAGTCGGAGAGGCCATTAGGCCCACCGGCGACGTGATGTGTGGCCCGGCCCGACACCGTTGCGACCGCCAATCGGAATGCCGATCTCGAACTTCCGGTGACCAGGTCGATGGAGAACACCACCGCGATCCCCAATGACACTCCGAACACCGACAGCACCGCCTGTACGCGGTGACGCCCGATGTAGCGTAGGCTCGAACGCCACAACAGGCCGCTCACAACAGATCCTCCCCGGAGATCGTCACCAGCTTGCCTGCGGAGAAGGTGACGATGCGATCCGCCATGCCAATCACCTCGCGGCTGTGCGTGGCCATGACCATGGTGGTTCCCGCGCTGCGCACCTGCTCGTCGAGCAAGCCTAGAATCTCCAAACCGGTTTCCTTGTCGAGATTGCCCGTCGGTTCGTCGGCCAAAACGATCTTGGGCTCGTGAACCAACGCTCTGGCAACGGCCACACGTTGTTGCTCCCCGCCCGAGAGGCGATCCGGATAGGCGTGCTCTCTGCCCTCGAGTCCGACATCGCGAAGAAGTCGCCGCGCCCGTTCGGTGAAGCGGGACGTCGTTTTGTCGTTGAGCTCGAGCGGCAGCAGAAGATTCTCCACCACGGACAGTGTTGGAATAAGATTGAAGAATTGGAAAACAAAACCGACGTGTTGTCTTCTAAACATGGTTCGCTCGCGTTCGGACAAACGGGTCAGATCGGTGGCATCGACCTCGACGGTCCCCGCATCGGGCACATCGATGCCGCTGATCAGGTTGAGGAGAGTGGACTTGCCCGAACCGCTTCGTCCCAGCAACACCACGATCTCACCCGCCGCCACCTCGAGATCGACGTCGGCAAAAACGACGTGTTCTGCGTCGCCTTCCTGATAAACACGTTTGAGCTGACGGAGACGAATCATTGGTGTTGCCCGGGGCGTATCCGCATCGGCTGCCAGCGCCGATAGGTCAGCGAACGCCACAGCCACTCGAACGGTCCGAAGCGGAAGTGACGTAGCCACATCGGCGACACGGTAAGCTGCAACGCCCATATCGCGAGTACGATCAGAATCTGCCCGAGCCGCTCCACGCGACCAAACAGTCCCAGCCCGTGGCCATAGAATATCAGGGTGCAAATGATGGTATGGCCGAGGTAGTTCGTGAGCGCCATCCGTCCCACGGCGGCCAGACGACGGGTGATAAACCCAAACCGGCCCGACTTCACCGCCAACATCACCAGGCCCATCCAACCGGCACTCACCAGCAAACTCCCCCAATAGTTAAATTGATGGTTGAAGAAGAACAACTCACGCACCGACCAGCTGGACTGGACGTTACGATAGATGGAATAAGCGACGATGGGGATACCCGTCACAAGTCCGATGCGGGCGACATTCGCATAGAAGCGTGTCGACCGCGCCGCCGTGACGACGTCGAGCTTCAGGAGCGCCATACCGATCAACATAAGGCCACCGGCGCGCCAGAATCCCCACACGAGAAAAATCAATATCTCAAACTCGAGTGACAACGGGGCTCGGTGCGCCACCTGGCCCAGCCAATCTTGACGAAAAGCAGCCAGCTCTTCCGCAATCTTATCCGGCGGGGGCTCCAGATCCTGTATAAAGGCCGCGATCTCCTCGGCTGGCCAGGATGGCATCGACCATCCCGATAGCAGCAAGATTACCGACGCCACCGCAATCAACGACAGCCCCAGCGTCATCAGAAAACGTGGCGAGCGCTGGCGAAAGGCGTAAACAAACGCGCCGCACATCGCATAGTAGACGAGAATGTCTCCATGCCAAAACAGGTAGGCGTGTACGAGGCCAAAGAGCAAAAGAACACCCATACGCCGATAATGCAGCGCCCGGCTCGCGCACCCCGCGGCTTCTCGACGAGACGTCATCAGCAGCACGCCCGCACCGAACATGATCGAAAAAAGGGTCATGAACTTCTGATCGAATAGCACGTAGGTGAGCGCCCATACGACGCGGTTCAATCCGGTGAGATCTCCGTACGCGGTCGGGTTGAAGTAGGCCGCCTCGATCATCGCGAAGCTCTGGATGTTGACGACCAGGATACCAAGCAAGGCGAAACCGCGTAGCACATCCAAGACGACAATACGTTCGGAGAGGCCCACCGGTGCGGGCGGGGATGGATCCTGGGTCTGTGGGAGGATCGTCACGTCGTCTCCCCGTGTGATGGGCTAGAGCGTGCCGTGTGGTCTTACGGCCACCACGTGCGCGGCGGGTGAGTGGCGGCTACCTGACCAAGCGCGGGGCAGGGCCCCGCGTTGGGCAGGTTATCAGATTTGGCGAGGTGGAACAACTGAAGCCCAAAACGTCGCGACGGCGATTTAAGAACGTTTTGGCATTCGGATACCTAGTCCCTTAGGTAGTGGCAGGTGTACCCGTTTGGGTTTTTTACGAGATAGTCCTGATGATACTCCTCGGCGTTGTAAAACTCTCCCGCGGGCACGATCTCGGTCACGATGGGTTTCTTCCATTTGCCGGAGCGGTCGACGGCGTCCTTGACGCGGACCGCGATGTCGCGCTGGCGTTCGTTCTGATAAAAGATGGCGGACCGGTACTGAATCCCAACGTCGTTGCCCTGGCGGTTCTTTGTCGTCGGGTCGTGCATGCGAAAGAAGTATGCAAGAATGTCCTCGAAGCTAACCCGGTCGGGGTCGAACACCACGCGGATGGCCTCGGCGTGGCCCGACCTTCCTCCCGATACGTCCTTATAGCTCGCATTTTCCACGTGGCCTCCGGTGTAGCCCACATCTGTTTCCACCACGCCCTCGATCTCTCGTATGATGTCCTCCATCCCCCAAAAGCACCCACCGGCCAAGAGCGCGACCTCCGTTTTTTGTGTCATTGTGCCTACCTCTCGCTCTTCGGGTTGGAAAAGGGCTGTGAACGCTTCATACCCCTCTTCGCGCAAATCGTCTGCCGGGATGAATCGAAGCGACGCCGAGTTTATACAATATCTAAGCCCCGTCGGTTCCGGGCCGTCGTTGAACACATGACCCAGGTGCGAGTCGGCCAGATTCGAGCGAACCTCGACGCGCCGCATACCGGCGCTTTTGTCCTCACGCTCGACCACGTAGGCCGCGACCAGTGGGCGCGTAAAGCTCGGCCAACCGGTTCCCGAATCGAACTTGTCGAGCGAGCTAAAGAGGGGTTCGCCCGATACGATGTCGACGTAGATACCGTCCCGGTGATTGTTCCAGAACGTGTTTCGAAACGGGGCTTCGGTCCCGTCTTCCTGAGTCACCCTGAATTGGAGCGGGTCGAGCCGTTTGCGCAACTCAGAATAGGGTGGTTTCTGGAAGCTCTGCCACGGCCCTTTGGTGATATCAAGATCACCCTTTTTGCCCGCCGGCGAGTCTCCCGGCCAGCCCAGCCCGGCCCATGCCGCCAGGACCAGCACCATCAAAAGGGCCGGCAAGGTCATTATTTTATGTGATTTGGCGTTCATAATACCTCCTCGAGTCGTCTTGCGCGATCGGCGTCCCCCATCCACAGCTACCCATAATCAATACGCAAGAGTGAAGACGGTGTGACCGCTGCAACGCGCCAAATCCGGGCCGGCTAAATGGCCATTGAGCCGATCGCGGGTCAGGTATTGTGAAGGCCAAGTTCAGTAGAAACCCCCTTGTTCTCAACGCCTACGTGGGTGCTCCTTAGTACTAAGAAACATCGGCCCGCGCCGGAGGTCAATTCAAATGAGTACCACGATACTTGTGGTCGACGACCACGATGAGTTTCGCAGCCTTTTACGGGAACTCCTGGGCCAGGCGGTGGACATGAATGTAGTGGGCGAAACGAACGATGGGCCATCCGCGATTCGACTGGCCGGGGAGCTCGCGCCCCATGTGGTCCTGATGGACGTCGTTATGCCTGGCATGAACGGTGTCGAGGCGACCCGCCAGATCGTCATATCCAATCCGGACATCAAAGTGATTGCGCTCTCCATGCATGCCGAAGCCCGATTTGTGGAGGCCATGACCGGGGCCGGCGCATCGGGCTATGTGCTAAAAGACCACGCAGCCCGCGAACTGGTCACGGCGATTCGTGCCGTGGCGGCGGGCGAACCGTATGTCGGTTCGGGGCTTCCGTAAGCCTCGGAAGTCGTTTATGCGGTCGCTGAGGACGTCCATCAACTCAGGTATTCTGAAGCCAAAAACCAGCATTCGCCCGATAGACCTCGCGGCCATTCCTGGGGCATACTTCGCGTCACCCCGAATTAAACGCCGACCAAATCCTTGGGACTAGTCAAAACCTATGGCTTTTAGGAGACACCGCAATGCGTTTCCTGCTTAGCCGCTTCGTATTGGAGGCTTGCATGAAGCAACGGCCTGTGAAAAGCGTATCTTTTTTTTGTTATCGTAATCCTTCTTTTGGCCGCGAATCTTCCCGTGCACGCGGCGACTGTCTATGTTAATGCGGCCGCCACCCCACCCGGTGACGGCCTTACGTGGGGCACGGCCTACACCGATTTACAAAGCGCCTTGGGCGCCGCGGTCTCGAGCGATGAAATCTGGGTGGCCCAAGGCACGTACAAGCCGACATCGGGGACCGACCAGACGGCGACCTTTCAGCTCGTAAGCGGTGTGCCGGTTTACGGCGGGTTTGATGGCACCGAGACGATGCTTAGCCATCGGGATTGGGTGGGGAACGTCACAACGCTGAGTGGCGACATCGGCTTTTTCGGAGACACCAGCGACAACAGCTATCACGTCGTAACGGGTAGCGGAAATGACGCGACGGCTGTGTTGGACGGGTTCACCGCAACTCTGGGCCGGGCGACCGGGGGAGGGGTCGCTGACGTTGGTGCCGGGATGCTCGTTGCCGGGGGAAGTCCGACGGTTACCCACATGATCTTCTTTGGTAACGTCGCAAACACAGAGGGGGGTGGAATGTGGAGCTCGGGTAGCCCACTGCTAACAAACGTGACCTTCAGCGAAAACGCGTCGGGGGACAAGGGTGGCGGGCTTTGGGACAGCGGTGGTGTAACACTGGAGAACGTGACGTTCAGCAACAACCAGGTGATTTTTGGCACGGGCGGCGCCGGGATGTTCAGCTCTGGTGGTGCGACACTGACCAACGTGACGTTTAGCGGAAACTCTTTCACCCCGTCCACCGGTACTTTTGGTGGTGGGATGTACATCGACTTCAGTAGCCCAACGTTAACCAACGTTACTTTTGGCGGCAACTCGGCAGAAACTGGCGGTGGCATTTTCAACGACTCTTCCTCTCCAACAGTGGTCAACGCCGTTTTCTGGGGTAACACGGCAACTACCGGTCCGCAGATCCACAACGGCCCCGGTTCTCCGACCATCTCGTTCTCGCTCGTGGAGGGTGGTTTGCCTGCTGGCAGTATCGACCTTGGCAGCAATATTTTTGTCGACCCGCTGTTTCGCAATGCCGGCAACCTGAGATTGAGCGTCACATCGCCCGGGATCGACGTCGGAAACGATGCTGCCAACTCCAGTACCACCGATCCCGACGGCCTGCCAAGGAAAAATGGAACGATCGACATGGGGGCTTATGAGTTCACTTGTCCCTCGGGAGTCATGTATGTAGACAAGGACGTAGGTTTCGGTGTGCTCGACGGCCTCTCGTGGAACGGCGCGTTCACAGACCTCCAGTACTCGCTTTTCGTGCTCGGTGAGTGTGGTGGCATTAGCGAAATCTGGGTAGCCGAAGGAACTTACTTCCCAACCACGGATGGCTCCCGTGACTCCACCTTCCAACTCATATTAAACGGTGTTGCGTTTTACGGCGGGTTTGACGCGTCGGAGACCTTGCTCAGCCAGCGGGACTGACGGCATCGCTCACCGCCGCGCGACGCCGCTCCCGTCGCACACCGGCATATACTGGATTGGGGTTTCGTTGCGGTAGCGAGCCGCCTGGGCATCTGCGTCCTCGATCGCCGCAAAGGATGCGAGCAGCCCTTTACGCCACTCGGCGCTGAGTGTGTCGAAGTCCTTCCCAAAAAACTTCTCGTAGTCTTCAACCGCACCTGCCTTGTCCTGCTTCGCCATGTTGAGCACCGCGTCGTCCCCGTAAGTCTTCCCCAAGTAGTCGAAGAACGCGGAGCGGAGCGTGTAGCTTTGTGCCTTGCACGTCTGATTGGTCGCCTTGTGTTTGTTGCGAAGGGTTGCCAGTGGAATGTCTTCGCCACCGGCCAACCACTGTCCCGCCGCGATGGCGACCGGAAAGCCGTACCACGGAAACCCACGCAGAGGTTCATCCGCTCGCAGCGCGATGAACTCGGCAAGGCCTTCTTCGAAGAACCAGTCCTTGTGGGGTTTGCGCTGGATACGCATGGCATGCACCAGCTCGTGTGCGTACGCGCCCATATAATCGTGGTAGCTGGGGCCGAACTGATAGAGATGAACGCGGCCCCAAGAATCGACGCGCGGGTAAGCCCAGCTTCCGTCCGGGCGTTGGGCCGGGCCTTCGATGAGGATCAGGATCTTGTGGTCGGGCGCGTCCCCGAGCATGTCGTTGATGGTGGCGTAGTAATTCTCCCCGTTACGCTTCATTGCGGCGAGACCCTCTTCCGAGATCGCTCCGTCGTTCCAGGCGAAACGGAGGTGTTCGGTCTCCGCGAAGTGACCGTATCCGGGCACCTGTGCGGTTGCCGTAGCGGCGCACAATGCGAGCCAGACTGCAGCGATGGTCTTCATGGCCTACCTTTCATCTAGCGATGGCGCGACAAGGTGTTTGATTATACCACAAAGGCTTGCTGTTGCGTTTCGGGGGTCGGCCGATCCCCGGGTATCTGGGTATTTTTCAGAAAAAACTGGAACACGTGGCTCCAATAGTTGTCCCACGACTTCGGGCTCGGGCCGCTAGATGGACGAAGGACTCTCGAGGAGAATTGGCTCCTCGGGCTGCGCGAGTTTAGGGCTTCTTTTGTCGGTGGTAGTCTGTTACACTGATTCCTGAGCACTTTCGGATTGCCGACGCGAACGGTATCCGGCGTAGTTTTACACCCCGCACCCCATCTGACCCACACTGGCTCGTCCGATACCGTGGAATCACACCTGCTGAGGAGAAGTGTCTTCGGCAAGTACCGTTTAAGGAGGGAGACGACATGCTGAGGTTGAAACGAAGAGAAGCCTACGGAGCCGTTATCGTGGATGTGGCGGGCAACCTGATGGGCGGGCCAGGCCGAGATGCGGAGAAACTGCACGATTCTATCAAAGCGCCTTTGAGTGAAGGTAAGAAGAACATCGTCGTCAACCTGCACAAGGTGACACGGGCCAACAGCAAGGGTATCGGCACGCTCATTGGTGCTCTTACCAGCGTTAAGAATGCTGGGGGAGAGATGGTTCTTACGCATGTGACCGACAGGATTAACAGTGTCTTTATCACCACGCAGCTGAACCGCATCTTCAAAACATTCGATACCGACGATGAAGCGCTAAAGTATTTGATTGGCGACGAAGAGAATCGGCGTGAAGGAAAACACACGTAGACGGCTGGGTGCGACCGGAAAAGGCTGGGCTCGCACTCCACTCAAGACTCGTGTATAATCCGACCCGTCTTACCACACCTGCCAACTAACGATTGCTTATTATCGCCCTGAAAAACTCTAAACAGCAACGGAGGTAAACCATGTCTTTGCGCATAGGCCACGAAGCACCCGATTTTACGGCGCAGACGACGCAGGGCACCATTAATTTTCATGAGTGGATCGGAGACGGCTGGGCTATTTTGTTTTCCCATCCCAAGGATTTCACGCCGGTCTGTACCACCGAACTTGGCTACATGGCGGGCTTAAAACCAGAGTTCGACAAACGCCATTGCAAGATTCTTGGACTCAGCGTCGATTCAGTCGATGACCATAAAGCGTGGTCAAAGGATATCGAAGAGACTCAAGGCCACGCGCCCAACTACCCGCTGGTCAGCGACTCCAATATGGCTGTCGCCAAACTCTACGATATGCTGGGCCCGGATGAAAGTGGTGAAGCAAAAGAACGCACCGCCAAGGACAACGAAACGGTGCGCTCCGTGTTTCTCATCGGACCCGACAAGACTATAAAAGCGATGATCAGTTACCCGATGAGTACCGGGCGTAACTTCGATGAGGTGCTGCGCCTACTCGATTCGGTGCAGCTGACGGCGAAGCACAAGGTCGCCACACCGGTAAACTGGAAGCAGGGCGAAGACGTGATCATTGTACCTGCCGTCAGTAACGAAGACGCCAAGAAAGCGTTTCCGAATGGCTGGGAATCACCGAAGCCCTACATACGCATCGTGCCGCAGCCCAAATGACATCGCGTATGTGAGGTCGGGCTTGTCAGAAGTGAAGAACTCCGGGCAAACGCCCACAAAGCAAAACGTCACGCGGCCCTGGGGTCGCGTGACGTTCTTATGTTCTCCGGTCCTTCCTCTTCTGTCACATCAGCGGTGATCACACCGTCTCAGGCTAACGGCTCGATGCCGCGGATTCCGTCTCACGCCCCGCGACCGGAGCAGCGGGCGGCGAGCTCGATTGCGGTAGGTTTCCCTCCATGAACTGGATGGAGGACTCGAGCAGCCCCCTCAGCCAGTTGTAGTTGTGAATACCCACGCTACGGTCCTCGTGCACCATGAGCCAGTTCCAAACGGCACCAGCGGAGTCGGACGACGTCGTCACACCGGCTACGTTGTGTTGGTTCACGAGGAGACCGGCGTTCACGAGGATGGTCTCGAGCGAGTCCGACAGCGTCTGGATCCGGGTCTGACGCCCGAATAGATCGAAGTCGTCCACACCGGTCATGCTGTGGCACTGCGCACAGGCATCCTGGTTCACGACTTCCTCGGGGTCGTCGTGCGTGCCGATGGTGCCGCGCATGTTGAACGAGTGGCCGCCTACGACGAAATTCTGCGTAATGTCGAAGTGGCACGACAGGCAACCGTCGTCGTTGTCCTTGTGATTGGTTTGTGCGTACGTGTAGCCCTGGTACGTGTAACCGTTGCTGCCGAAGAGGTTGTCACCCTGGACGCCGTGGTGCGGGCCCCAGTGCGTGCTGCCACCGAAGCTCACCGAGTCGTTGGACGTACGCACGTAGGTGTCCACGTTTTGTAGCGCCTGGTGGCAGGCGGCACAGATGTTGGCCGCACCGACATCATATGAGAAACCGTTCTGCAGCATCTGCGGGGCGGTGATACGCAGCGCGAATCCACCGCCGCTCAGGCCAGCCGAGCTGTTGGTGTGCGGTGCGTGACAGGTGAAGCAGTGGATCACCGTCGCGTTGGGATAGCTTCCCGCCGACCCGCCTTGCGCGCGAGCCAGGAACCCCTCGCTCGTATGACAGCCCGAGCAGGGGGCGTCGTTGCGGTCCGTGTTGAAGCCGCTGGCGTGGAACGAGTTTTCCCACTGCTTGTGCGCGGCAATCAGAAACGTGTTCTGATCGTTGTGGCAATCGAAGCAGCTGAGGGGCTGCGAGTCTTCTCCTTCCACCAGTGTGATCTTCCGTTCGCACGCGCCAAAGATCATGATGAGACCGGCAACAGCCGCAAGCAACGCGCATCTTTTTCTTAACATGTTGGGTCCTCCTTGGACTGGTAACCGATGGTTTATCCGTGATAAACCGGCTATTCCTTCCTAAAATCATAGGCCACGTTTATCCACACCGCGTTGGCCGTGTAATAGCGATCGATAAGTATGTAGTCGTCGTAGTTATACACGTTGTATTTGACCTCGAGGTGATAGTCGTTCAAGACCGTGAACGTGCCCTCGACAAAAACGATGGTCTTCTCGATATCGAGATCCTCACCGATGTCCATGTAGGTGACACCGCTGACCAGCCTGAGATTTTTTAGCCAGTCGAAATGCACGCGGCCGGTGACCAGCTGGGTGTTGGTCTTGAATCGTCCCGCCAGGTCCTTGTAGTCGTCTGTGATATAACTAAAATCGCCCGTGATACCACCCCAGCCCGGATACTCATAGGCGCCAAAACCATTCCACAAAAGCCCATCGGCCTCGACGTCGATATCGGTATACGTACGCTGCCGATTGTGAACGCGCCCGCCAAAGGCAAAATCATCGGTGGGCCTGAGCTCGACCTTGGCTTTGAACTGATCGACCTCGCTGTCTTTCAATAGTGTCAGGTCGGCATCCGCTGTCTTGGCCCGGCTGGTAAACGCCGCGTTGACCTTGGCCCTTTTTTTATAATTGAGCGAGCCCCCCAAGCGCCACACGTTGTAGTTGGTGAGCGTTTTATCGTCATCGTTTATCTCGTAGCCATAGCCACCGTAGAGGTTTCCATACAAGTGGTAGTAGGTGGCATCGAAGTGGTTCTGGAAGTTATCGGTTTGCAGGCCGGTGGCGTCGTCCTCGATGCGGTTGGCGTGGTAATTGTATTTGAGGCCAAAACGATCGTGGGGTCTTATGGCGCCGGTATACTGAAAATTGGTCAGCGTGTAATCGAGATCCGAATTGGACACCTCGTGCTTGCCATACGCGGCGCGAAACATATGGGTCAGTTTGTCGTCGAAGAACAGGTCCGGCGTAAAAAGCCTCGCGGATACGATGTTGCCGGTGCGATCGGTGATATCATCGACATCATCGGTCAGGCTCGAGTAGTCGTAGGCCACGGCCAACGCGCGGCCGTCCTTGCGTAGCTCGGCCTCCGCCCTCCAGTTTTGCAGCATGTAGTCGTACTGGCTTCCCAGCTGGTTCACCGCGCCGGCTGGGAAGGAGAGCCGATCACCCTCGCGGTCCTGAAGATTATAGTAACCGGACAGCCGGATCCATTTGGCCGGGGTGACCTGGGCGCCCACGCGCCAGTCTTTGCGCTCGGAGGTCACCGCACGGTCGGAGTCGAACACCTGTCGGTGCTGGTCAAAGCTTGCCTTTAGCCGCAGGCGTGACGGACCACGGTAGACCAACTCGCCTTTGCGGCTCTGCAGGTTGACTTCGCGCAAATTCAGGCTGAAATAATTCTGTGGATTCAGACGACCGGTAAGCCGGATCTGCGACACCGAAAAACCGTCTTCGATGTTGTAGGTCTCTTGAACGGTGGAGAGGTCACCGGCGTCTTCATCGAAGATGATGGCACCGAGTTTTAGCGTGCCCTCGAACGTGGCCTGCGCCGCCGCACCGGTGCTAAGCCCAACGGTAAACAGCACGGCGATCACGAGTAATATGGATGACAAACGCATGTCTATCTCTGCCTTCTAAAACTGATGACAGCCCGCGTTGATACAACCCTGAGCCTGCAGCGCCGGCGAGAAAAACCTCTTACTCACATACGAACCATGGATGTCGACATGGCAGTCGGTGCAAGGCAGGCCGGCCCACATGGTGCCGTGCTGTTGATTGAGATTGTGTTTGGGCACCAAATGGCAGCGGCTGCACAGCGCGAAATGCGGGCTCTCGAATGTTTGATTGAGCATCCTGGGCAGGTGCGAACCATGGGGCTCGTGGCAATTGAGGCACGCGCCTTCTTCGGTCGAGTAATCCACCGTCGCCTGGTGCTCGAAGGGAAAAGGTCCTTTGAACTCGTTGTGGCATTCGTAACAGGCGGCGTTGGTCCCCGCAAACGAGTTGCGGCCGGACGCCACGTCCAACGTCATGTGACACTCGCTGCATTTGACGATGCCGTCATTGACCGGATGCCGGTACGGTTTGGCAAACTGACCACGAACATCGATATGACAATCCAGACACAGATCCACTTCGTTCTTTTTTAGTAGTCCGGTGAACTGCGTAACGGCGTACTGGTATCCGCCGTGCGGCGTTGCGGCGTTTTCCGCCACGTGAATCTCATGACAGCCCGAGCAGTTGATCTCGTTTTGTGCGTGTGCGTTTCTTTCTTGCATGTTCTGCTGGTGCGACTGCACGTGACAGCCGGAGCAGACTTGCATCGCCGCCGTGGCGCTCAGCTTTGATGGATTCATTCTGGGGTATTCTTCGGCATCTTCTTCCCAGTGACGCTCGTCACCGGCGTGGCAATCGCTGCAAGCGACGACGGCATCCTCGGTATCCGTGGTGGCCATGAGATGCGGCGTACCCATGAGGCGGTCGCGCATGTCTTCGTGACAATCGAGACACACTTCGCTCTCGCGCGCGGGGCTTTGCGCGGCGAGGTTACTATCGTGTGTCACAAAGGGAATAAAGAAATAGAGGCAGCAGAGAATTGCCACAGATGAAAAGACCACATGCCGACTGCGTGTTTTCACGTGCGAACCACAACCCCACATCAGAAGAACGTCGTTACTTTCGAAGGCATGCTATCAACATTTGCGAGAACCTGTCAAAACCGATTTAGATGATTTTTATCAATTATTGATCCGGTATCTTATTTTCGCTAAACAAGATAGCAAGAAGACTGCCACGTGCACCGTGGCGGTCGTGGGGCATTACGTCAGCGTGTCGGCGAGCCCACAATCGCCGCACCGGAATCGGTTTTTTGGGTGACTTTTTGAACAAAACACAACCCCGCGCCTACCCGCGTGCCGTCTTATCGCGCGCCTCGCGCGGGCCGGTTTGCGTGTGTCAGATTGCGCGGGGGTATTGTATCCTTGCCAAGGTGCGGCCACATTCTGTCCACCGGCGGGTGCCGCAACCTTTGCCGGTGTGACCACGTAGTCCCAGGAGGAGTATTCTCCCGACACTCGATACCATTTGCGATGGACATAACAAGGAGGCGTTTGTGATGAAGAAACGTTTTGGCGTCCCTTTTTTGCTTATCATATGCCTGGGAGCGTACCCCTACCCCGGCAGCGTCCTAGCGGATACGTCGTCGAGCATTCCCTCGTTCTATTCGCATCTGCAGTGGGATCTCACCAGCCCCACCGCGTACTCGACGGCCTCGGGCGGGTATGCAAACCCCGCCGTCTACGGCACGCTGTCCGGTTTTGAAACCCAGTTTAGCTGGACCGATGTGGGCAACGACTTTGGCGACCTGGGTGACTGGGGGCTTTTCTTGGGCGGTTCGACGCTCGGGTTTGGCCTCATCCGAAGCGAGATCCCGTTGCCCGACGGCACCATCGCGGGGGTCAACGATCTGCGCATCGCT
>Ga0224512_10002987_pt1 | contig 15106 bp, 9 predicted proteins | sample SF_May12_sed_USG_4_FD_169103 | JGI IMG/M metagenome (GOLD analysis project Ga0224512, IMG submission 169103) | Sediment microbial communities from San Francisco Bay, California, United States - SF_May12_sed_USGS_13 | ecosystem: Environmental > Aquatic > Marine > Sediment | place: USA: California...
TGGACTCGAGAAAGAGCTGCGTGAAGTTGTAGTACGCCGCGAGTGGGATCGAGATCAGCAGCGAGGCGCCAAGGAAGACATAGAACGGCGTGCTGCCGAGTGCCCGCAGCGCATCGAGTCCGACGATGCTGCGCAGCGAGACCCTGACCCCCCTGGCCGGCGGCGGCGTGTGGGGCAACGAGAAGCTGTACAGACCCAGCACGACGCTCGTCGCGGCCGCCGTGTAGAGGGGCAGCGGCGTCTGTTCGGGCAGACTTCCAGCCGTCACGAACGATCGCAGCACGAGGCTGACGAAGAGGCCCGCCACGATCCAGCCGATCGTGCCGAACACCCGGATGAGCGGAAAGTGCCGTTCCTGGTCGGAGATGTGGTGAAACGCGAGCGAGTTGGCCAGGCCCAGGGTCGGCATGAAGCAGAGGTTGTACAGCAGCAGCAGCAGGACGAACACCACCGGCACGCCGCTGAACTGCGGGACGGTCAACAAGACCAGCCCGCCGAGGATGTGCAACACCCCCAGGACCTTCTCCGTCGAGAAGTAGCGATCGGCAACCAGTCCGAGGAAGAACGGCGCGGCGATGGCGGCGATCGGATTGACGGTGTAGGGCCAGTGCGTCAGCTGCCCCATGCCCTCAGCCGTCATGTACACGGCAATCGACGTGTACCATGCCCCCCAGACAAAGAACTGGAGGAACATCAGGACCCCGAGTCTGGCGTTCGTGCTCACACGATTCTCCGCCGTACCGGATCCCACGTCACCCGGCGGCCTTCCAGATAGGAGCGGGTCGCCATGTGGCAGGTGATCGCTTCCTCGAAGCCGCGGTCGATGTTGCAGCTGGTCTGCCCGCCGTTGCGGATCACGTCGAGCCACTCGCCGATGAGCAGATGATACGACGACACGCGCCGGCCACCCTGATACGTGTAGAGCAGGCCGCGGCTAGCGAAGTACTCCTCGGTGGCGGACGTGACGGCGTCGATCCCCTTGAGCCCGGGCTGGTAGGTGAACATCGGGACCGACGGGTCGATCATCCGGTCCTTGATCTTCTGTTCATAGCGCGTCGAATCGGAGTCGGCGGAGACCGTGAGGCTGCCGCTCACCCGCATCGAGGCGTCGTGGCCCATGAACACCGCGCTGCGGTTCCGGCCGTTGGCCAGCGTCGCGCTGTACATGACCGTGAGATCGCGATCCGGATACTCGAACACCGACTGGAACACGTCCGGGACGTCGCGCCCGTCCTTGAAGTAGTAGATCCCGCCAGACGAGACCGCCGACTTCGGGATGCCCACTTCCAGGATCTGGTTCACCGCGTCGTACTCGTGCGACAGGAGGTCGCCGGAGAGCCCGGTACCGTAGTCGTACCAGCAGCGCCACCGGAAGAACCGCCCGAGATTGAACGGGACCTTGTGGGCAGCCGGCTCCTGGAAGTGCTCCCAGTCGATCGTGGCCGGATTCCCCTCCTCGTGGATGTCCCACACCCACGCGCCCCAGGGCGTGTTGCGGTTGGTGGTCGCCTCGACCAGCGTGATGGGACCGAGAATATTGGCCGCGATGATCTCGCGTGCCTTGTTGTGGCTCTCGGAAGCCCGGTTCTGGTGCCCCAGCTGGAACACGATGTCCGACGCCTTGACCGCCGCGTGCATGGCGAGCGCTTCTTCCTCGGTGCGCGTCATGCACTTCTCGCAGTACACGTGAATGCCTTCCGCCACAGCGTCCATGGTCATGCGGGAGTGCCAGTGGTCGGGCGTGGCGATGATCACGGCGTCCACGTCGCCGCTCTGCAGCATGTCCTGGTAACGCCGGTAGCGCTTGGCGGCCGGCAGCGCGCCGCCGCCCGGGCGCACCTCCACCTGCGAGGCCGCGATCCCCCGCTCCGCACGGACGTCGAAGACGTCGCACACCGCCGTGATCGCGATGTTCAGGTCCTGCTGGTTGAGGTAGACCTCGAGCTGCTTGTCGCGGGGGTTTTCCGCGACTGCCTTGCGCGCATCTTCCACCCACCCCGGATGCGCGAAGCCCGCGTGGCGCACGAGCGCCTCTCCCTCCCCTCCGAACCCGATGATTCCCACGCGGAGCCGCTCGCCGGGCGGCTTTGAGATCAGGTCCGGAATCACGGCCGGCCCGCGCTCGCTCACGCCCAGCTCGGCCATGATGGCCTGGCGCTTGGTGGCCTCCGCCGCCCGCTTGCGGACGAAGTTGTACACGAAGACCCCGATCACCGGGATCGAGACCAGGGCCTTGAGCCAGCCGCGCCGGCTCATGGTGGTCCAGTCGGCCGGAGAATCGGCGGCGGGCTGGTCGCCACCCACGTCCTTCCGCTCGTCAGTCATGGCATGCGCTCCTCTAAGCTTGCGCCCGGCGCAACCCGCCGACCGCACCAGGTCGTGTCCACGGCAGGAACCGGTCGAGCCCGAAGATCCCACTCGTGGGAAACGCGAGCAGGACCAGCACGGCAGCGAGCTCGATCAGCACCTTGTTGACCACCAGATAGCTGCCCTCCATCGGCACGGCATACGTGAAGCCGACGAACGGCGGCGCGACGATGTAATACAGGGCCAGCAGCACCACGGCGCCGATCGCCGCCGCCCGGGCGAACAGCCCCAGCAACAGCGCGAGCCCGATCAGTGTGAGCCCCCACACGTTGAGGAAGTCGACCACGCGGAGCGCTGCCTCGCTGGACGCGATGTTCAGGAACTGGTTCTGAAAGAGCCACCTCGCCTCGCCCAAGTAGCTGGCCGAGCTCCAGTACGGGTTGACGAGCTTCCCGAGCCCCTCGTACAGAAAGTGCCAGCCGATCAGCAGGCGCAGCGTCACCAGCGCCGTCGCCTGCCACGGGGTGTAGGATCGAGCGGTTGCGGCCGTCTCTCGCGTCATGGCGTTGCCTCTCCTCCAGTGATGGGAGCGGCGCTCACCCAGCCGCTCGACTTCCAGGGTCGTCCGTGGCGGTCGACGATCAAGCAGGCACACCCCGGCAGGGTCTCGACGTAGGCCATCCCCTCCGCCGGCGCCATGACGAAGATCGCCGTGGCCAGCGCATCGGCGGCGATCGCCGACGGGGCGATCACCGAAACGCTGGTGCTGCGGTCGGGCGACCGCCCGGCCTGAGCGTCGACGATGTGGTGAAACCGCCCGTCGCGGTCGAAGTAGATCTCGTAGCTGCCCGAGGTCGCCACCGCGCCGTCGTGCAGGTGGATCGTATCCGGGTAGGCTCCGCGCTTGGCCGGATCCTGCACCGCGACCGTCCAGGGCCGCCGCCCCTCCTTGGTTCCGGCCGCCCGGATGTCGCCGCCCGCGTTGATGAGGTAGCGCCTGACCCCCCGGTGCTCGAGGTGTCGCGCCATCGCGTCCACGATGTAGCCTTTGGCGATCCCGTCAAGCGTCATCCCCATGCCGGGGCGCGCGAACCCAATGCGCCGTTCCGAGCTGGTCACGTGCTCAAACCCGACGAGCGCGCGGGCTTCGCGCAGCTCCGCCGCGGTGGGCGGGTGCGGGGCCGGGCCGCCAACTCCCCGAAACAGGTCCACCAGGGGGGCCACCGTCACGTCGAACGCCCCCGCGCTCCACCGGTGGTGGTGGCGCGCTTGGGCCACGACGTGCGCCAGCTCCGTCGGCGGGCCCTCCAGCCGCCCCTCGGCATTGAGCACACAGATGGCGGAGGCAGACTCGTACCGGCTGAAGATGCCGATCAGGCGGTCCATCTCCGCGAAGCTCCGCCCGATCGCCTCCTCCGCCCGGAGCCGTGAATCGGCGATGGCCGTGACGGATACCAGGGTGCCCATGGCGGGCCGCGTGCTGGTGACCTTGGTGGCGTGGCGGTCAATGGGGACCGCCTCTGTGCTAATGGGGGACGCATCCACGCGCTCGAAGCCCATATCGAGCAGCGTGGAGAGCTTACGGGCGACGTCGGCGGATTCGGGCATGCGTACCACAGGCTCCCGGCTCCAGGCGTGGACGCCGCGAATATACCAGTGCCGCGGGGGACCCGGCCAGCCGCGTCTCCCAATCCAGCGGGGGTCGGCCTGGAGCGTCCCCCGCACGTGCGCCAGGGTTGTACGGCGCCCGTCGAACTCGAACGGGCGCCTACCGCCGTGCCCCTGCCCGCAGCTCATCGACGAGTCGCCGCGCGCCGTAGATGTCCTGGAGCGCTGCGAGCATGCCGCGCGCGTCGACCGCCACGGCCCGATTGCGATCGGGGAGGTAGATGTAGTCGCCCGGCAGGCTCTCGATGTTCCCATCGAAGACCACGCCCACCACCTCGAGGTCACGGCTCAGCACCGGCGAGCCCGAGTTGCCGCCGATGATGTCGACGGTGGACACGAAGTTGAGCGGCGTCCCCGCATCGAAGGCGGCAGGTGGGCGGATCCAGCGCGCGGGCAGCGCCCAGTCGCCGTCCGACCCAAACGAGCGATAGCGGTCGTACAGGCCGTGAAACGTCGTGTAGACGGGTGCCACCGTGCCGTTGTACGGATACCCGCGGACGAGACCGTCCGCGATGCGGAGCGAGAACGTGGCGTCCGGCGGCTGCCGCGTCCCGTCCACGGCAAACTGCGCGCGCCCGAGCTCCAGCTCGATCGCCGCCTCCTCGTCGCTCAAGCCGCCGATGCCCTGCTGATAGGCGCCAAAGCGCGGCAGCAGGGCGGCGGCCAGCTGGAGCGCCGGATCGTCGGCCGGCATCGCGTTGGTCCGCACCGCCGCCGAGGCACGCGCGGAGTCGCTCACGATCGACCCCGCGACGATCGCCCGCGCCCGGGCGGCAGGCTCCAGACCGCCAAGCAGCTGCCGGACGAAAGCGCTCGTGTCGCCGTAGGCGCGGGCGATATCGGTGAGCCGCGCGGCGAGCAGGCGTTCCTGCAACGCCGGCGGCTGCTGGCCGATGCTCTCCAGCCGCTCGATCGCCGGCGCATAGGCGTCGGCCGGCGCGCCGGCGCGGCGGGCGTTGGCGACCTGGAACGCGAAGATCCCGCGGAGCAGCACGGCCGACGTCCAGTTCGGCGCCCCCAGCGCCACGAACGCGCGCACGTCCGCCGCAAATCGACGCTTGCTCTGCTGGACGTCCGCCATCTCCGCGATCAGATCGCCGTATTGCGACGCGAGCTGCGGATCCTGGGCGACGGCCGCCTGCAGCCTTCGCTCCGCGTCGGCCTTCCGGGCCATGATCACGGGATCGTGCAGCCCCTGCACCATCCCCGTATAGGCCTTCTCCGAGTTGGACAGACTGAAGATCTGATTGCGAATGTCCAGCGACTCCGCCTGCGCCGGCGCCTCGCGCTCGAACGCCCGCAGAGCCGCCACCCGGGTGCGCAGGAAATCCAGCAGCGCCTGGTCCCCCACGTCGCGGCGGTACGCGAGCTGGGCCATCGTCTGGAGCCGGCTCGTGGACCCGGGGTTGCCAATCACGAACACGGGGTCGCCGTCGCGCACCCCCGTCTGCGTCCACCGAAAATAGACGTCCGGCTGGTAGGGCCGGCCGTCCACGTAAACCCGGAAGAACGACATGTCGAGCGCGTAGCGCGGGTACGTGAAGTTGTCCGGGTCGCCGCCGAAAAAGCCGAGCGCGAGCTCGGGCGCCATCACGAGGCGCACGTCGTCGTAGCGACGGAACACGTACGCGGACGTGCGCGCGCCGTTCCAGAGGGACACGGGCTCGACCACGACGCCGGCCGAATCCCCACCGTAGCGGGCCGCGACGCGGTTGGCGATCGCCTCGCTCGCGGAGTCGCGCAGAGCCGCCGGCACCCGCTCGAGCTCGGGGGTGACGTCCTCGATCGCGATCAGCTGGTCCACGTAGAGGCCGTCCACCGGCCGCTCGGCGGCGAGCGTCGCCGCGTAGAAGCCGGTATCCAACAGCGTTTCGCCGGGGCGCGTCACTTCGACCACGCTCTCCCGCGCGCAGTGATGGTTCGTGAGCACGAGCCCTCGAGCCGACACGAACGACGCCGTACAGTTCGGCAGCCGCAACGCGCCGAGTCGGGCCCGTGCGAACCACGCGGAATCAGGGGCGAACCCGTACGCCTCGCGGAAGTAGTCGAGGGGCGGGTACTCGAACGTCCACATCTTCCCCCCGTCGAACCGCCCTGCCTGGAGCGCGGTGTCCGGTACGGCCGGTCGGGCCGAGACCGTATCCACGATTCGGACGGTGTCCACGCGGACGAGCGGCATCGGCGCGGGCGCCGGGGTGGTCGCCGTGGCGCATCCGGTACCGACCAGGACGAGGGAGACGAACGAAGGCATCAACCGGCGTGGCATCACAAACCTCAAGGCGAGCGAGTGGGATGGAGAAAACCGTGCCGTAAGGTCGCTAGAGAGGACGTTCAGCGGCAGGTGGGGATACGATCGGCCTCAGAACGGGCCGGCGCGCGTGGCCAGCTCCCACAGAAGACCGATGGCGAACCGTCCGACGGTTCGCATGCCGTCGATATTGAGCAACGGCGGGTCATCGGAGGACGTGTGGTATTCCTGATGCAGGCCCGTGAAGAGGTGGAGCACCGGGACGCCGAGCAGCAGGAAGCCGTACTGGTCGCTGCGATTCAGGACGCCGTCGTCGTACGTGAGCGGCAGGCCCGAGGGCACGGCGGCGGCAAGCACGGTGGGCCAGGTCGGCGCGGTCGCGGATCCCCCCACGATGAGCGCGTCGCGCAGGCGGCCAACCATGTCGAGGTTCAGCATCGCCACGATGCTGTCGACCGGAATGGTCGGATCCTGGAACACGAACCGGGTCGATCCGACGAGCCCGAGTTCCTCGGCCCCGTAGGCCTGGAACATGATGGACCGTCGCTCGGCCGCGGCCGCCGGGTGTGTGACCACCCACTGCCGCAACAACCGGGCGGTCTCCAGCATGAGCGCCGTGCCCGAGGCATTGTCGTCGGCGCCGTTGAAAACGACCACGACACCGTCACGATTGTGCCAGCCGAGGTGGTCGTAGTGCGCCCCGAGCACCACCCACTGGCCCATCAGGCTGCCCGCCCCGGGAAGCACGCCGAGGACGTTCTGCGACGTGAAGGTGAGGGTCGTCTCGCACTGCGGGTTCGGCGACCGATCGACCGGCGCGCCACGCGGACCGAGCGGCACGGACTGGAGGTAGCCGGAGCCGGCGCCGGGCTCCAGCCCCGCCGCGATGAACGCGTCGCGGACGTACGTGGCGGCCTGGACCTCATAGGGGGAACCGGCTTCCCGGCCGCACATGCTGTCGGCCGCGAGGGTGCGGACATGGGCCCGGAGGACACCGCCATCGAAGCTGATCGCCCCGGGCGTCGCGGCGTTGTCCGGCGAGGTGGCGTCGCCACACGCCGCCGCCAGGACCACGGCAGCAACCCACCGGAGCGCCCGGAGCGATTGGGGAGCGAGTCTCATCCGCACCCCATACCCCACGCCACCGGCCACGGTTGCAGCCAAATCACGGCACGCGGCGGAAGATCGTGCCGGGGTCCGTCCCGAGGCGCGCCTCGGTCACCGTGCCATCCAGCCCGACCGCAAAACGCAGCCACCCGGGCTCGGCACGGCCGTCCCCCCACTGGATGCGGAACGTGTCGTAGTGCCAGTGACGCAGCGGGCCAGCGAGCTCGCTGTTGGTCCCCAGCCGCACCGCGAGCGCCTCCGCACGCGGCGTCACGACAAGATCGCCCCACACGGCATGGTGGTACGTCCCCGCGTAGGCCCGCAGCGGCAGCCTGGGGCTCGTCCCGGCGACCCGCGCGGCGTCCCGCGCGGCGCGCAGGGAGTCACGGCGGACGCGGATGCCGCCGTACAGGTCGAGGAGCTCCGCGTTCCAGTCGCGTCGGGGCCCGCCGATCTGGAGGTCGAAGGCCGTCAGCATCACCGCGTGACGGAACTCAGCGTGATCGAGATTGCCGAAGACCACAACCCCGAACCGCTCGTCGGGCAGGAGTCCCACGATGGCCGTGCGACCGTCCAGGCTTCCCGTGTGGAACGCCACGAACCGACCCCTGTAGTCCTGCTGGAACCAACCCAACCCATAGGTCATCCAGTGGGGCCGCGTCAGCCGGGCGGTGGGGTAGAACTCGCCGGGCGGAATTGTCGTGTGGGGACGCAGCAGCGTCCGTACGCCGGCTTGGCTCACGAGCTGACGGCCGGCCACGCGGCCGCTGTCGAGGAGGAAGCGCATCCATCGGGCCATGTCGCTTGCCGTCGACCACACCGCACCCGCCGCCGGAATGACGTCCACCGTGTCTTCGGGAATCACCGTGATCGTGTCGCGGATCGCGTAATGGGGCCGCGAGACGTTGCCCACCCCCGCGGCGGTCACGTCGGCCCAGCGCGCGTACGTGCGCGTCATGCCGAGCGGTACGAACAGGCGATGGCGCAGAAACTCCCCGTAGGACATGCCCGACGCCCGCGCGATGACCTCGCCGGCGAGTCCGTACATGACGTTCTGGTAGGCGAAGCTCGCCCGGAGCGAGTACGCGGGCTCGAGGTCGCGCACGCGACGGAAGATCTCGGTGGCCGGAAGATCGCCGCGCAGCCAGAGGAGATCGGCGTTGCCGAGTCCCGCCCGATGGGTGAGCAGATCGAGCACCGTGAGCGCGCGCGTCACGTACGGTTCCGGCATCTGGAACTCGGGCACCCACTGCGTGACGGGGTCCTCCCAGTGCACGACGCCGTCGTCCACGAGGATGGCGAGGGCCGCCGCGGTCATCGCCTTGGTCGTCGACATGATGCCGAACAGCGTGTGCGCATCCACCAGGCTGGTGTCCCGCAGGGCGCGTGTACCGTATCCCCGCAGGAACAGCACGCTGTCGTTGCGGACGACGGCGACCGACAGACCCGGGATGTCCCAGTCCCGCACGCCCTGCCGGACCACCGCGTCGAGCGTGCGGCTCAGTTCCTGGGGGCGGGCAGGACGTTGAGCGGCGAGCGCTCCCGGTGAGTGGAGCGAGAGAATCACCCCGGCGATCACGAGCGTGCGGCGCATCAGACGAGTCCTTTCACGGGTAGGTGCGACAGTCCGCTGCACAGCGCTACTTGCGTGGCCCCCACCGGGGGAGGCAAACGAATCCCCTGCCTCAAAACGCTCCACCACCGCATCGAAACGATGCGATTCCCACGGGAAGCTGATGCCAACGTTGTTAGCGAACGCGTTGCAAATCAACACCTTGACATCCGGACCGTCAGGCACGTCCCGCGGCCTACGGGCTGCTACCTTAGGTCGTCGGGCCGGCAGGAAGGCCGTGCCCGGAAGCGTACTCAATCGGGAGGAATGGCATGTTCCGGAAGCGCCTAGCCTGGGCCGCCCTCGTCGGCATGCTGAGCGTCGCGGCGTGTGACAGTGGCAGCGTCATCGGGCCCGACAATCAGCTCCAAGTGACCAACGCGACCGACAACTTCCAGTTGCAGGCGTCGGCGCTCGACAACGTCTCGCAGACCCTGACCTATACGTGGCAGAACACGGGGACCAGCGCCAACATCAACCAGTCCGGGACCCTCACCGCGGGGTCGGCGACACTCACGATCGAGGACGACGCGGGCACGCAGGTCTACTCGCGGTCGCTGGGCGAAACGGGGACGTTTCAGACCACCGCCGGCACCGCCGGGGTCTGGACGATTCGCGTCGTGCTGAGCGGCATGAGCGGCACGCTGAACTTCCGCGCGCAGAAGCCGTGACGCGCTGACCCGCGCCCTGCCGGTGCCGCGCCTCGCGCGCGGCACCGGCGTGGATCAATACGCGAACCCGAACCGGACGTACACGGCCGTGCGCTCCGCGGACCGGGCCACCGTGAACGACAGCACGTTGCCGGGGTCGAGCAACGCCAGCCACAGGCCGCCGCCTACCGCGGTATGCCACGTGTTCGACGTCTCCCCCTCGAGAAAGACCCGACCGACGTCGGCCAAGCCGAGGACGCCCAGCTCGCCGGGTACGAGCAGGGTGACGGGCGCGAGGCGCAGCCGCAGCTCGGCGTTGCCCCAGAGGGCGGCATCACCGCCGTAGCGGTTCTGCCGGCCGAGGCGGACCGTGCGCTGATCGCCGAGAAAGGCCGCTTCGTAGAAGGGATACGGTCCGATCGTCGTCTTCCCACCGGCGCGCAGCGCGAGCACCGGTCGGAGTGGTGACGCGCGAACGCCGAAATACGCCACGGCTTCACCGTGGAAAGCAGCGAACGTCGAGTCCACGTCCCAGAGCGGCGGGAAGACGCGGGCAGCGGCGCGGAGCGCACCCCCCAGGACCGGCGCTCCGCCGCGGTCGCCGACCGCGACCGTGAACTCTCCGAGCAGGCCCACCTGTCCGAAATTCCCGCTGCCGTACGGCTGCGTCTGGCCCACGAGCCGGGTGGAGTCGAGTGTCATCCGGGCGTACTGCGCGGTGGGGCCAAACCGGAGGGCCGCACCACCCAGCGGCACGGTGACCGTCGGTGTGAGCTCGAACTCCCGCCGCGTCACGCGATAGAACTCGTCGCTCGAGGCCGTCAACGGCACGTCGTTGCCCAGCCCGTGGTAGCGCAACATCTCGATGCCGGAGCCGCGCACGTACAGATCGGCGCGGACCGCGGAGTTGACCCGGTACGCCGTGAGTCGGAGGTCGCCGACAGCGGTCGGGGGACCCGTGGCGATGCCGGCGCGCGCCTGCAGCGCGTAGGCGTACGGATACCGCCAGAAGCCGTAGCGCGTATACCGCGGGCCGGCGGCGACCACCGCGCCGACGTCGGGGGCAAACGCGAGCAGCACCGCGGGATCCCACTGATGGCCCCAGTCGCGCGGCGGCAGCGCGCCCTCGCGGACCTGATACGGCGGTCGACGGGACCGCCGATCCACCGCCACCCGTCGCACCCCGGTGACCCGGGGCGCGCCGTCTCGTGCGTACACGCGCAGGGCGGTGCCGGCTGCCGAGTCGACGACGACGGCATCCGCGCCGGCGACCACGCGGAGCCCGATGCCGCTGCGACCGCCGCGGACGACGACCGAGTCGGCCCCGCGCCGCAGGAACAGCCGGAGGTCGCCGGTTTCCCCGGCCTCGAAGGTCCGTTGGAATCCGACAGCGTCGGGCCGGTCGCGCGGAGCCATGGTGACGTGCACCCCACGGTCGGGCTGAGCCTCGATCACGACCAGGTCATCCGCGTCACTGCCGTGCAACTCGGGCTCGGCGGCGAGCAGGCGGTAGAACCGGTCGGCGAATGCCGGGAGCCGGTCACGGCGCGCCTTGAGCCGGCCGGCCAGCCAGGCGGCATTCGATGCCGCGTACTCCGGCGGCTGGCGCTGCACCGCCGCGTCGATGACGGCGTCGGCAAGCCGCACAGTCAGCACGCTGACGACCGAATCCCACACGGCGCGCTCGAGGCCCACCAGCAGGCGGCGGTCCAACTCGCGTCCGCTCCAGGCGACGCCCACGACGTGGGAGTAGGTGTCGTCAAACGGGAGGAGCGCGCCTGCCTCGAACCGCACGTATTGCCCGGTGATCTGCCGAACGAGCCCCAGAACGACCCCATCGAACCGCACGAACGCCTGGTCCCGGTCCTCGGGGATCGGCACCCAGCCAGCGGGGTGATCCGGCAGGCGGGCCCACGTCCACTGACCGCGATGCCGGTCGCGATCGCCGATCCACAGATCGAACAGGCGGGCGAGCAGGAACGTGCGGGCATCCACCCGCTCGCTCGGATCCGCAGCGAGCCGGTCGAGGAGGCGGCCGCTTCCGATGATCTCGAGCGCCCCGGCAAAGCCCGGCGGGGCGACGGTCGCCCGCCGTTCGAAGAAGCCCGCCACATTCCCGAACTCGGATCGGAACGCCCCCAACCGCGCGTCGTCGGGCAGCACCACCAGCACCGGCGTGGTCGTCAGCAGTCCAGCGGCTTCCGCCAGCGCCGCGACGATCGCCGGCGCGGCGGGATGTTGCGCGCTCGTCTGGTCGAGCGCCAGGCGTTCGACCAGCGTGCCCTGCAGCACCGGCGGCACGTTGGCCAGACGCTTGTCGGCGGAGCGGAACCCGTAATCGAGTCCGTCCGCACCGCGGAACCACAGGGACTTCGTCTGGATGCCGCCGCCCGCGGTGGTCGGCGTGAGACCGCCAGCCGTGGTGGCCAGATCCAGGTACGGCACCCGAATCGGCAGCGTCCACAGATCGCGATAATCCGATCCGAACAGGAAGCGCCGCAATCCGCCGGCCCCGTACTGCGGGCCCAAGGCGACCTGGGTCCACGTCGAGTCCTGCCCCGCCAGGGCGCCGGGCATCGCGAGCGAAGCCGCGAGCGGCAGGACGAGCGCGAGGTGTCTCAATCGCCGAACGGGGACTTGCGCCGCGGTGGCGGGCGCGAGCCCGACGGGCGCGCGGCGTCGAGCAGGCCCTGCAGCTCCTCGACGCTCACCTCGAACGGGTCCCGCTCGTACCCCGGCGCGGCGATCCGCACCGCGGAGAGGGACTCGTCGGACACCGGGTGGAGTTCCCACTCGGACGTCGAGCGGTCGCGCACCTCCCAGCTCAGGCCCTCGCGGTCGGTGAATCTCCGATAGCCCATCGGGCCTCCCCGGTCAGCCGGTATCCCCGCACCACTCGCGGGCGTTTTGGAACATGCGGAGCCACGGCGAGGCCGCAAACCTATGGCGCCACGCCTCGGGCATCCAGCCCCACTGCCACGGGAGCACCGTCCGTTCGGGATGGGGCATGACGGCGAGATGCCGGCCGTCGGGAGAACAAAGCCCGGTGATGCCGCGGGGCGACCCGTTGGGATTGAACGGGTATGCCTCGGTGATCCGGCCGTCGTCGTCCACGAAGCGGAGCGGGGCCAGGCGCTCACGCTCGACCCGCTCCAGCATCGCCGCATCCGGAAACTGCGCGCGCCCCTCGCCGTGGGCCACCCAGATGCCGAGCGTGGCGCCGGCCATGCCGCGGAACATGAGGGCCGGGCTCTCCTCGATGCGCACCGTGGCAAACCGCGACTCGAAGCGCCCCGAGGCATTCCGGACGAAGCGGGGCTGGCGGTCGTCGGGGATCCCGCGCGACGGCACCCAGCCGAGCAGGGCCAGGAGCTGGCAGCCGTTGCAGACACCGAGACTGAACGTGTCGGGGCGTGCGTGGAACGCTTCGAATTGCCGCCACAGCGCCTCGTTGAACCGGATGACGGCGGCCCAGCCCTTGGCGGAATCCAGCACGTCCGCAAAGCTGAAGCCGCCGACGAAGGCGACACCGCGGAACCGCTCCAGCGTCACGCGGCGTTGACGGAGGTCGGTCATCGTCACGTCCCACGGCTCGAAGCCCGCGGCGTAGAAGGCGGACGCCATTTCGCGGTCGCCGTTGGAGCCCTCCTCGCGCAGGATGGCGACGCACGGCTTGGTGGCCGCCTCGAGCAGGGCAACCGGGGTGGGCGCGGGGGTGAACGGCACGGCATAGGGCGGCGCCTTCCGCGCCCGGAGCCCCGCCCGTTCCTCGGCCACACAGTCGGGATTGGCCTGAAGCCGGTCGAGGGCGAAGCTCGTCGCCTCCCAGCCGTCGCGCAGCTCGCGCATGTCGTCCCGCAGCACCTCGCGGCCGCCGACGCGCAGCACCACGGTCGGGTCGGCCATGACCGAGCCGATGGACTCGCACGGGACGGCGGCGCGGCGGAACGCGCCCAGCACGCGCCGCTCGTCGGCGGCGTCCACCTCGAGCACCAACCCCAGTTCTTCGGCGAACAGGACGGCGAGCGGGTCGCGCGCGCCGGCGGCGAGGTTCACGTCGAGCCCGCAGTTCCCGGCAAACGCCATCTCCAACAGGGTCGTGACGAGCCCTCCGTCGCTGCGGTCGTGTCCGGCGAGAATCAGACGCTCCCCGAGCAGGTCCTGCACCACGCCAAAGGCTCGCCCGAGCCGGACCGGATCGTCCACGTCGGGCACGGTGTCGCCCACCTGCCCGTACACCTGTGCCAGGGCCGACCCGCCCAGGCGATGCCGACCGCCGCCCAGGTCCACGCACAGAAGGCGCCCCGCCCCCGGGCGCTTGAGATCCGGCGTCACGGTCTGAGTGATGTCCGGACAGGTCACGTAGGCGGAGACCACGAGGCTCCCCGGCGCCTTCACCGTTTCGGTTCCGCCTCGACCGTCCGGGGCGAGCGCGGCCATCGAAATGCTGTCTTTGCCCCCGTCGATGGCGATGCCCAACGCGATCAGGATGTCGTGCAGCGCGACGGCGGCATCGTAGAGAGCCGCCCCCTCGCCCGGCAGCTTCGCCGCCCACATCCAGTTGCCCGAGCATTTGACGTCTTCCAGGGCGCTGACCTTCGCCCACACGAGATTCGTCAGCGCCTCGCCCACACTCATCCGGGCCATCGCCGCCGGGTCGATGAGTCCCTTGACGGGTTGCTCGCCGATCGCCGTCGCCGCGCCGGTCACGCCAAAGTGACTCTGCGCGATGACCGCCACGTCGGCCACGGTCACCTGCAGCGGCCCGCAGCACTGCTGCCGCGCGAGCAGACCGGTGACGCTCCGATCTACCTTCGTGGTGAGGAACCGCTTGGATCCGACCGAGACGAGCCGCAGCACGCGCTCGAGGGCCGCGCGCACGGTCAGGCCGTCCGGCAGGCGCAGCGGCGCCAGCCCCGGCCGCACGCGCTCGAGGGCGAACGTCTTCTGGGGCATCGCGCCAAGCACGGTCTCGAGATCCAGGTTCACCGGGGTCGAGCCGTCCTCGTCGACCAGCACGACCCGGCCGTCGCCGGTGACCGTGCCGACGCAGGCGAAGGGCGCGTTTTCCCGTTCGCACAACGCCCGGAACAGGTCGGCGTGCTGTGGTCGAATCAGGAGTGCGTCGTTCTCCTGGTACTCCGCCCCCCAGATTTCGAGCACCGACAGCGTTTCGTCGCCCACCGGGATGGCGCGGACGTCGATGCGCGCTCCCGCCGGGTGGACGATTTCCTTGAGCACATTGCAGTTGCCGCCCGCGCCCTGATCGTGAATGCTGACGATCGGATTCCGCGCGCCCAGCTCCACGCACGCACGGATGACGCGGTTCACCTTCTGCTCCATCTCCGCGTCGCCGCGCTGCACCGCATGGAAGTCGAGCTCGGCCACGTTTTCGCCCTGCACCATGCTCGACGCGGCGCCGCCGCCCATCCCGATCCGGTAGGCGGGGCCCCCGAGCTTCACCACGAGCATCGCTGGCCCCGGCGCGTCCTTCGCGACGTGGCGCGCGTCCAT
>Ga0224512_10002988_pt1 | contig 15105 bp, 13 predicted proteins | sample SF_May12_sed_USG_4_FD_169103 | JGI IMG/M metagenome (GOLD analysis project Ga0224512, IMG submission 169103) | Sediment microbial communities from San Francisco Bay, California, United States - SF_May12_sed_USGS_13 | ecosystem: Environmental > Aquatic > Marine > Sediment | place: USA...
ACGTAGAATGCCCGGACAGGCTAGGGGTGTTTGCGGTAACCTAGTGCGATCGGGCATCGGCTTCATTATGTCAAATTTACCCTACACGAGAATTTTGCTTGGCGTCACCGGTGGAATCGCCGCGTATAAGAGTCCCGATCTCGTCCGCAGGCTGCGCGAGCAGGGTGCGGAAGTACAGGTCGTTATGACGCCCAGCGCCGAGAAAATGGTCTCCGCGACGGTTTTTCAGGCGGTATCCGGGCGCCAGGTGCGCGGTGACTTATGGGACGAGCAAGCCGAAGCGGCGATGGGCCACATTGAACTGGCCCGCTGGGCGGACCTCGTCCTGGTGGCGCCGGCGACCGCCAACACGATGGCGCAGTTGGCGACCGGCACGGCAACCGGGTTATTAACCACACTGTGTCTTGCCACGGAAGCTCCGCTGGTGCTGGTCCCGGCCATGAATCAGGCGATGTGGCGACATTCGGCAACGCAGCATAACCGCGGCATTCTGGCGCAGCGCGGGGTTCGGTTTGTCGGTCCTGTCGAGGGCGAACAAGCCTGTGGTGATGTAGGTCCGGGACGCATGGCTGAGCCGGATGACATCGTTTCCACGCTCTGCGCCAGCCAATCGCCCAATGCGGCGGGTTCGCTGGACGGCATCACCGTCGTCGTAACCGCAGGCCCAACCCGCGAGCCGATCGATCCGGTTCGCTATGTCAGCAATCGCAGTTCCGGCAAAATGGGTTTTGCAATGGCGGCGGCGGCTGCGGCTGCCGGGGCGCGCGTCACGCTGGTGGCGGGTCCCGTCAATCTGCCTACGCCATCAGGGGTTGACCGGCTGGATGTAGAAACGGCCGCTGAAATGCACGAGGCGGCGATGGCCGGTGCGGCATCGGCCGACATTTATATTGGCGCTGCCGCGATCTCCGATTATCGACCACGCCGAGCTCAGCAGCAGAAGATAAAAAAGCAATCGGCAACCCTGAGCCTGGATTTGGTCCGGTCAACGGATGTCCTGGCAGAGGTTGCGGCGCTGAAGGCTGCACCTTTTACGGTCGGCTTTGCTGCAGAAACCGAGAAGCTGGAAGAACACGCACGTGGAAAGTTGCGGGCCAAGAAACTCAATATGATTGTGGGCAATCTGGTTGGTAAAGACCTGTGTTTTGAACGGGATGACAATAGCGTCCTGGTTCTGTGGCAGGGCGGTTCAGAAGAAATTCCGCGCATGGCTAAAACAGAATTGGCCCACAAGCTAATAGAGCTTATCGCCAGCCAATACCATCAGCTCGCCAATGCGCCGACTCCGATCAGGCGACCGACTGCCTCCTGATTAGCTTCTCAGTGGCCAGTCAAGCGATTCAACTCAAGATTCTGGACCCTCGCGTGAATCGCGAATTTGCGTTACCCGACTATGCGACCGGTGGATCGGCGGGCGTTGATTTACGCGCGTGCGTCGATGAACCCCTGACCCTGGAACCCGGCGCAACGGAGCTGATTCCGAGCGGAATAGCCGTCCACATCGCGGATCCGGCGCTCGCCGCGGTCATTCTGCCGCGTTCGGGTCTCGGCCATAAGCACGGCATCGTGCTTGGTAACCTTGTTGGTTTGATTGATTCGGATTATCAGGGCCAGGTCTTTGTGTCCTGCTGGAATCGCGGCCATAAAGCATTTGTAATCGAGCCCGGGGCGCGTCTCGCGCAAATGGTTTTCGTGCCAGTGGTGCAGGCTGAATTCGAAATCGTTGAAGAATTTACGACCAGCGATCGCGGCGCTGGCGGGTTTGGTCATACCGGCCAATAAGTTATCGCGAAAATCCAGTCGCCAGAACTGTTAATCATTCAAACCCTTGAGCTGCTTGAAGCGATCGATGTCTGCATCGAATTTGGCGACCGTTTCGACTCTTAGCGCCTGCGTATCGGCCAGGGTTTGTTCATAGACAAGGATGGAATCCAGAGTGTCGGCCAACTCCTTCGCCAGCCAGTCATGTATCGGTGGCGCATTCGGGTCGGAATTATAGGGTTGAAATCGTCCTGCATCTTTTTGCAATGTCAGGAGTTTTTCACGCAGATTGAGCAGGTAGACTTCAGTCACACGAATTTGACCATCGAGAAGTTCTTGACGGCGATTGCGCAGCGCCTCGATTTCATCAATCGACAGGTACGTGCTCAGGAGAACAGCGTCGCGACGCTCGGCTTCACGCTGGCGTTGCCGCTCCGCGTCATCAACCGCATCGGCTCTCTGGTCAGCCTCCAGTTCCTCGGCGGTTCTCTCCCGCGGAAGTTCCTTGATGGTAACGCCGCGCTCGTTGAGAACCTGTCGCTCGGTCTTTGAATACTCGGGTGGGACGCTGTCGCCGTAATGCACGATGCCCTGGTCATCGACCCATCGATATAGTTCGCCGGCGATCGACATGCTGGTCCAACTGGCCAGCAATATTACGGTGACTGCAAAAACTCTCTGGAAATTGCACATATTCAATACCGTGTTAAAACCTTTGAAATGTAAGGGCAGATTATTATTTGTGCATGCAGAGAAAACAGTGACCTGTTCCCGCTTCCGGCCAATTTTTACCTTAACACAGCAGGTCGGACCGCTATTTACCTGAAATTTTGGAAAAACTCGAGTCCTGATCAGTTAAGTCGCTGTTTTTGAAGCTTTTCAGGTACCATAACGCTGTCTATATTCCTCAACGATCGGCAGAAAATCGCCATGTTCAGCACTGGTTTCCAGATGTTCAATGAGGTCCTCGAGCTTGATAATGCTGGCCACCGGAATGCCGTATTGCACCTGTATCTCGTCGACCGCCGACATCTGGTTTTCGCCGCGTTCCTGGCGGTCGAGCGCAATAAGAATTCCGGCTGGCTCACCACCCTCTCGCTGGATCAGGTCGATGGCTTCACGGATGGCAGTTCCCGCAGTAATGACGTCATCAAGAATCAGTACACGTCCGCTTACCGGCGCTCCGATAATCGCGCCGCCTTCGCCGTGCTGCTTGGCTTCCTTGCGATTGAAACAAAATGGCAAATCGATGCCGTGGTGTTCCGCCAGCGCCGCAGCGGTGAGCGCCACCAGGGGAATACCTTTGTAGGCTGGCCCGAATAGCATGTCGAACCTGGCATCGCTGTCCCGCTGCAAGTCTTCGACGGCGGCTGAATAACAGCGCGCCAGCTTGGCCGCGGCATACCCCGTATTGAACAGGCCGGAGTTGAAAAAGTAAGGGCTGATTCGCTCGGACTTAAGTTTGAACTGACCGAATTTCAGAACCTCAATCTCGAGTGCCAGTTCAATAAATTCGATTTGATACGCGCGCATATTACTGTAGGGCCAAATTGAACACCGGCCAAAGAAGCGTTAACGGCTTCCTCCGCGGGTTCTGGTAGAGTATCGCAGACCTGCAGGCATATCCACGATATAAACCAAAGAGGCCCTTTATGCGCATCATTACGCTGAACGCGAACGGCATTCGGGCGGCCGCGCGCAAGGGTTTTTTCAGTTGGTTGTCGAGACAATCTGCTGATGTGGTTTGTCTGCAGGAAACAAAAGCGCAAATTGTTCAGCTGGAAGATCGAATATTTCACCCCAGACGATTTCATTGCTTTTACGAGGACGCGCAGAAAAAGGGTTATAGCGGCGTGGCGATTTTTGTTCGGAAGGAACCGGATGAAATCATCCGCGGCTTCGGTTCGGAGGAGTTTGATGCAGAAGGCCGCTACTTAGAAGTGCGGTTGGGCAAACTGAGTATCGTGTCGCTCTATGCACCATCCGGTTCTTCGAGCGATGACCGGCAGCAAGCCAAATATCGTTTTCTGGAAGTTTTCGGGGGATATCTCGAGCAGTTATTGGCATCCGGGCGTGATTACGTGATCTGCGGCGACTGGAACATCGCGCACAAGAATATCGATCTGAGAAACTGGCGGGCGAATCAGAAAAACTCCGGGTTTCTGCCCGAAGAACGCGCCTGGATGGACTGGTTGTTCGACGAACATCGTTACGTTGACGCGTTTCGTCAGGTGAACCAGGGTGCCGACCAGTACACGTGGTGGTCGAATCGCGGTCAGGCTCGCGCTAAAAATGTCGGTTGGCGTATCGACTACCAGGTGCTGTCGCATGGTCTTGTTGGCACCCCGCAGCGTGCCAGAGTTTATAAGGATAAGTGGTTTTCGGATCATGCGCCGCTGATCATGGACTATGATTTCGGCTGATGGATCAACGCAGACCAGAACGAGCCACTCAGCCAGTCAGGGATTGGCGAACCAGTGCAAAGGTCTATCTTCATCCGCGGGTTCTGGCGATGGTGTTTCTCGGCTTTTCCGCCGGACTGCCGTTTTTGCTGATCGCCGGAACCTTGACTGCATGGTTGACCATCGCCCGCATTAGCATGGCCGAGGTTGGCATGTTCGCCTGGGTAGGAATCCTGTATTCACTAAAATTTCTTTGGGCGCCATTGGTGGATCGTTTACCGGTGCCGTTTCTGACGCGCTGGATGGGTCGGCGGCGGAGCTGGATGCTGCTGGCACAGATTGGAGTAGGATTATCGGTCGCGGCGATCGCCTATTCCGAGCCGTCCACGAACCTGACAATGATTGCCTGGTTCGCGGTGTTAACGGCATTTGCCGGCGCGACCCAGGATATCGTCATCGATGCCTATCGAATTGAGGCGGTCGAGCAGAAGGTGCAGGGTGCGATGGCGGCCGGTTATCAGGTCGGCTACCGGCTGGGCCTCGTTGTGGCAGGGGCCGGCGCCTTGTCTATCGCTCACTATGTATCATGGCGTGCCGCGTACCAGACCATGGCCTTGTTGATGAGTGTTGGCATTATCACCGTCTTGGTGATTGCCGAGCCGGAGACGACTGCTCAGTCGATCGCGCGACCGGTCAAAGCTGCGGCAGGGTGGTGGTCGCGTGTCTCCGCATGGTTTGCTGACGCGTTTGTTGGCCCGTTTGCGGAGTTCTTCAGGCGCAATGGCCGCTGGGCATTGGTTTTGCTTGCCTTTATCGGCTTTTACCGCGTCAGTGACATGGTCCTTGGCGTCATGGCAAATCCTTTTTATATAGAGATTGGTTTCTCGTTACTGGAGATTGGCTACATCACGAAGGTTTTCGGAATCGTCGTGACGTTGACCGGCGCGGTCCTGGGCGGCGTGGCCGTCGCCCGCTACGGCATCGGGGGGCCATTGATTGTTGGTGCGGTGCTGCTGGCCGTCACCAACCTGTTTTTCGCCGGAATGGCGCTGACCGGGGCCAAAATCTGGTTTCTCGTCCTGACCATCAGTGCGGATAATCTGGCCGCCGGCTTTACCGGCACAATATTTATCGCCTATTTGTCCGGACTGACAAACGTAAATTACACGGCGACTCAGTACGCGTTATTCTCATCATTGATGACTTTGCCCGGGAAAATAATCAGCGGGTTTTCCGGCTTTGTCGTTGAGTCAGTGGATTGGTTCAGCTTCTTTATCTATGCCTCGGTGATGGGTGTTCCGGGCATTTTGCTGGCGCTTATCGTCGTGCGCCGGCTGAAAAACCCGGTATGAATTCTGTCGGACCGGACCCCTGGCCTGAATGGCCGATTTGCCGCCTGGATGAATTAACAGATCCGGATGCCCGGGGATTCTACGTCGGGGAAGAAGAATGGCCATTCCGCGGGTTTATTGTGCGCAAGGGCCAGAGCATTTTCGCTTACGCAAATATATGTCCGCACCGGCGCCATCCACTTGATTTCCTGCCCGATGCATTTCTAGTCGAAGACGGGAAGCTGATTCGCTGCGCCTCTCATGGGGCTTTGTTCGATCCTGAAAACGGTTTGTGCGTTTTCGGGCCCTGTCAGGGTGACAGTCTTCTGCAGCTTGCGACTCGCCTCGACGGCACAGGTACGATTCTTGTTAGTGCTCCGGCCTCATTACGTGAGGTTGGCCCGATTAGCGGATCCGCAATCAATGGGCCATCGGCGTCGGATTCAGACATTAATTGACCACGTGCGCTGCCGCATTGCGCCAGGCGGACGGGCAACTGGTATTGCTAGTCGAAACGATCGATAAGTCCCAGCACGTTTTGCCAGCCGGTGCCGGGGGGGATTTCAGTTTCCGGCAGATCCTGCCAATCAATATCTACCGAGCCTGACCAATCCTCCGGGGCTTGAGCTGGTTCGAGATCAATGCCCTGCCAGACATCGAATTCGAGCCCTTCGATGGTTCCATCGAAATGCTGTAGCTCTACCGTACTTCGTTCCTCGTCGACCGCGACGACTTCGAACAGATTGCCGTTCAGTCTCCGATACCAGCGTCCCACTTCCGGAAAAACTACCCCATGGCAGTATTCAATCCATTATGAGCCAAAGAAGCGGTGCAATCTCTATCGCACCGCATTCTTTATAGCGCATTTTTACGTGCTTGGGTACACCTTTAAATGCGCTGAAAAATACGCTCGGTAATCTCGTGTCCGAGGCGCCTCCCGCGTTGCTCGAACCTGGTTTGCGGGCGCGCGCCGGCCGTGGTGCCGGCGAGCCGAAAGCCCTTGTTGGCAAGGATTGTAGCTTCCATGTGTTCGGCGTACTCGTCCCAGTCGGTGGCCGTATGCAGCAGACCGCCGAGGTTAATTTTCTGATGGAGCAGCTCGATAAACGCGGGCTGGACGATGCGCCGTTTGTGGTGTCTTTTTTTCGGCCACGGATCGGGAAAAAAGAGGTGCACCGCCTGAAGCGAGCGATCCGGGATCTGGTGCTTCAGCACCTCGATGGCGTCATGGCAAATGACGCGGACGTTCGTCAGGTTCCGGTTTTGAATCGCGAGCAGGCAATGCCCAACGCCTGGCTCATGAACCTCGACTCCGATGAAGTCCGTTTCGGGACTGTCGGCCGCCATCGAAGCCAATAATTCACCGTTGCCAAAACCGATCTCCATGATGCGTGACGCGGCGCGGCCGAAAATCTCATCCAGATCCAGTTGCACGGCCCGATAGTCAACCCCGTACATCGGCCAGAGTGTTTGCAGGGCGCGTTTCTGGGCGGGCGTCATACGCCCTGCACGGCGCACGAAACTGCGCACTGTTCTATATCGCGGCGAGTTTTCAGTCACATCCTGCATTTAACTTGCCCGCACTGATCAAACAGACGAACGATGATTCGCGCCAACGGATGTCCAGTGTCGCTAGTCGATAGACTATACACCGAAGAAAATGGTGTCGGCCGCCATTGGTGTCTGGGACCTATTTTGCGGAACGTCTTGAATTACCGCGTTAACGAACGATCAGTCGTCATGAATCTTCAGCAGCTTAAGACCGCACGTTACATCTGACTGAATCCCGGCGTGAGGTCCGAGATTCTTCAGCCGATTCCCGGCTCAGACCGCCCGTCGTTGGCGGCCAGATGAACGGCTTTGCGGCCGGCTACGAGTTTTCGGAGCGCCGGTTCTCCGGCTCTTGCGCGAAACGTTACCTCGCCCGCTCGGCCGTTGCGAACGTCCTTTCAGGATGGGTTCGGCCTTGATGCGCGGATCCGGTTCGTAGCCGGGGATGATCTCCTTTTCAATCTCGCATTTCAGCAGGCGCTCGATATCGCGTAACAGTTTCTGCTCATCGACGCAGACCAGTGAAATCGCATGACCTTCCTGACCGGCGCGGGCTGTGCGGCCGATACGATGGATGTAGTCCTCCGGAACGTTGGGCAATTCGTAATTGACGACGTGTGGCAGCCGGTCGATATCAAGACCGCGCGCGGCGATGTCGGTGGCCACCAGTACCCGCACCGCGCCGGCTTTGAAGTCCGCGAGCGCCTTGGTCCGCGCGCCCTGTGACTTGTTGCCGTGGATCGCCACGGTTTTGAGTCCATCGCGATTCAGCTGTTCGGCAAGGCGATTGGCGCCGTGCTTGGTGCGCGTGAAAACCAGCACCTGGCGCCAGTTTCCGACACCAATACGGTGTGAGAGCAGTTCCCGTTTGCGTTGCCGATCGACCGGATAGACGATCTGCCTGACTTGCTCCACTGTCGTATTTTGTGGTGTGGCCTGAATCTCTACCGGCGCATTCAACAGATCGCCTGCGAGTCGCCGGATCTCTTTTGAGAACGTCGCCGAAAACATCAGTGTCTGGCGCCGTTTCGGCAAGACAGCGAAGATCTTGCGCATATCACGTATGAAGCCCATGTCGAGCATCCGATCTGCTTCATCCAGCACCAGAATCTCGATGCCGGACAGATCGATGGTTTTTCGCTGAACATGATCGAGCAGACGACCGGGCGTGGCCACCACGATGTCGAGGCCCTTCCGCAATTTCGAGATCTGCGGATTAATGCTGACGCCGCCAAATATTTCCATCGATTTAAACGGCAGGTGACGGCCGTAGTCGCGAACACTCTGGTTTACCTGCGCAGCGAGTTCACGCGTCGGCGTCAGGATCAGGACCCGCACGCGTCTGCGTCCCGCGCCCGAAGTGCCGGTTTGCAAATGTTGTAGCATCGGCAAGGTGAAGCCGGCGGTCTTGCCGGTGCCCGTCTGGGCGCCGGCCAGGACATCCCGGTTTTCAAGGATGAGCGGAATTGCCTGCTGCTGGATCGGGGTTGCCTCTCGGTAACCCTGTTCATCGATCGCGCGCAGCAATTCGGCCGACAGGCCGAGTTTTTCAAATAACATTGTTTTATTTACTCCAGGATCGCCTGACCCTATGGCAACATCTGTCGCGCATGGTTCGGCCCAGGCTGGAAAATTTGATTGGTTCCGAAGACCGCGGAATTGCGTATCCGGACTGATTGGCGCAGACCGAAGTGCGCCAGGACGGAGCGGACTATAACAGATGCCGAGGTAAAAGATAGCAGGTGTTACTCATTGTCCCCATCGTGAGCCTGGAAACGCAATTTATGAATTCGACGCTGCTGATCAATTTGCGGTAAACGTGGCCGCAATCCTTGATCTCCGCCGCAACGATTTTTGACAGATAGTTAACATCGCTGCTCAGCCGATAAAACTCCAATATTTGCGTAATCAAGTTGAGCGCGCGAACAAACCGTCATGCGTCCCGATTCGTTCGTGCAGGATTTCCACGCAATCGCTGGTCAACAAGCAAGCTGATAGAGCGCGTACTCTCGCTCGGCGATCTCCACCTGATCCATGGCGAAGTATCGGGCCGGGCTGTCCTCGGCCAGTAGCGCGAAAATGGTCGATTCGTATCCGCGTTCCAGGATCAGCTGCAGGGTTCGATAAAGCAGGGCCCTGCCGAGTCCTGGTCGGGCAGCGCGTACCTCGGGCAGTACGCCGATCATGTATTGCAGCGCCCGGTGCGGCGGAGGTCTGCGCAGCAATCGCAGTCGGTTCAACCAGTCGTCATGGCCGGCGAGTTTATGCAGTGCCTCGGACGGGTCGGGAAAAGCAATGTTGAACCCTGCGAACGCACTATCGGGCGTCCGCAACACCGTGGCGAGCTCGGTGCCCGTAAAACGCAGGTAAGCGCCCACCAGTGTATCGAACTCGCGCCGAGCAATCGGTGTGTATCCGTCGAACTCTTCGAGCGCCATGCCCACTGCGCTGCACAGCTCGTCCAGCTCTTCTGTATCTTTAAGACGCAGACGTTCGAACTGGTATCCGTCGGCAACAGCTGATTCGAACTGTGCTCGAAAATGAGGGGCTCGGCCGATTAGGAACTCCCGGCTCGTGGTTACGCTGACCCAACGTTTCTTCACCGAAAATCCCAGCTGTTCGAAAAATTTTGGCAGCCAGGGGCCGTTGCGCGGCTCGCCGAAGAACGCCGGTTCCTCGAATCCTCGTGTCATGACTCGATAGCTGTGCCAGATATCGAAGTTCATCGTTGCCCAGATCTGTCGCACATCCGCTGCGGATTGCAGCCAGCTGATTGCCGGTTCCAGCAGCCGGCGGAATAATTCGTAGTCTGGCTCGACCTCGAGAAACCCGAGTGCACCCGTTTTACCTGCGGGATCCACAAGGTCCTTGTTGACCGTCGCCAGGACGTGCCCCACCAGCCGGTCGTCCCGGCGCAGGGCGAAACCACGATAGCGATTTTCCGGGGTCCGATAAAAGGCGTGAGTCGGCGCAAGTTGCGCGCGGGTCGACCTGCGCAACGGGGCAATCCACTGCCGGTCATCGGCATGCACGCGACCGATGAGATCCAGATACTCGCGCGCCATGCGGGCATCGTGGTCGAATTCGACGACCTCCAGCCTCGTCATAGCAGTTGCGCCCGGAAGCTAAGCAATACTGAACCAATCGTCGCGACCAGGAAGCCTTCCGCGAAAGGCCGCAGCCTGGAAGTTCGCTGGTTCGGCATGTTCAGGAAGCGCCGCCCGGCCCAGAACATGACAATCCAGGCAATGCCCGGCAGAACAAGAAGTAACCAGGACGCTGTCAGCGTATAACGCAGACCGAAGGCCGCGGCGATACCGATGGCCTGTACCAGCAGCATGACAGCGATCGCGCCTCTCGCGCCTAATAACTGCGTGTATGTAACGTAAGCATTTTCTTCCTCCGGTGCGCGGATCTTGCGCGACAGCTCCCATGCCAGGAACGGCATCCAGAGCATCAGCACGAACATCAGTACAGCACCCCAGGCCAACCCGGACAAAGCCAGATCGTGCTCGGCGGCAAACAAAAAGAATCCGTAACAAAGGCTGAGCGGGACGATCGGGTTATGGGTTGCGAGCGTCAACGGCAGGCTGTCTCGATGTGCCGCCGCGGCGAAAAACCGTTTGAGCATCAACAGCGCATACCCCGTGATCACGACAGCCGCGATCAGTGTGAGCCGGTGGAAGGCATTCGCACCGAGATAGATCAAGATCACCGCCATAAGGCTTGTCTTGATGTCGCTTTGCTTTACCCGGCCTGATGGAAGGGGCCGCTCGGCAAACAGCAGCTGGTCGATCTCCAGATCCTTGAGTTCATCCATCAAACGCAGCATCAGCGGAACGGCAAGGTAGCTCCAAACGCCAAGCAGCAGGTATGCGGACCAGACCGATGTCTCCACGCCATGCAGATCGCGCGCAACCGCTGCCGTGGCGAGATAAGTTGCGGCGGCGATCAGCAGATGCCGCCATACGGGAAACATCTCGGCGAAATAGGCGCGCATGCGCTCGGGGTAACCGGTCATCCCAGCAGCCCATGAATGGAACCCAGTAAACCAAAGCTGAGCAATGTGCCCCCGCCGACCGCAACTGCAACATTGCCCCAGGCTGACGGCCGCGTCGGCTCGAACTTTAAGGAGCGACCGACCAGCGCAAACAACCACAGGGCAGCCGGCACGCTCAGGAACGTAGCCGCCAGACTCCAGGATGAATATTGGGCAGCGACGAGCATGCCCGGAATCATCACGACCAGCGACTTCAGCGTGTTGCTGACGGCAAACCGCGACAGCGCACGTTCCGGTGCCTCGAGTTGCCGATGCAGGGTGCCGATGATCGCCAGATTAGCGCTCCAGACAGCAACGTAAGGGAGGTACAGACCTTCCAGCTCCAGAACTTCGTAGGCAGTCACCAGCGTGAGACCGGGTGTAGCGATCGCCAGGAAGACGTCCGCATGAAACTCCCGGGAGCCTGTCAGTCGCGGTCTACCCAGGAGCCACGTATAGGTGGCAAACAGGATCAACGGCGCGACCAGCCAACGCCAACCGCCAAACAGCCAGAATATATAGGCCACAAGGGTCGCGCCGATCAGCGCATCCGCTGAAAGCGTGGTGCGATTTCTGTAGAAAAAGGCCAGCAACCCGAGCGCGACGATCACGCCGAAGTGCATGGCAATTTCTGTCGCCTGCATTTCCAGGAACGCATCGAGCAATACGACAACCAGCACCGGCAACATGAAGTTATCCGATCCGCGCGCCGCCCCGGCCTCCGCGAACATCAGCAACAGGCCGACATTGATCGCAATCAGCAGGGATTCCAGGCGCCCGACTTCGGTAAAGAGCAGGATCGGTACGTGCACGCACAAGAACGCGGTCAGCAGGAAGGCACTCGAACCCTCGGCGCTCTTCGTGCCTCCGGATACGGCGAAACTATGCTGGCCGTAAAAGAGCCCTACCAGCGCTGCCGCCATATCCGCCACGGCCAGAATTAAAATTCCTATGCTGTAGACCGCTACATCGTCTCCGGCGATGACATAAATCGCCACCACGCCGAGCATGAACCAGAATTCGCCAATCGATTTGCGTGGGACCGCGTGCAGAATCTGACCGGGGCCCTCGCGCAGTGCCGGGAGTGCACGCAACATGATGAAGATGAGCATGCTTGCCACGAAGAGCATGAGGACCGGCCAAAGCGTATCGAACAGCCACGGCAGCGCAAGCGCGATGGCGCCGCCGCCAAGATGGAACAGTTTGCGGATGGTCTCGGCCGGTGCATCCGTCTTGCGCTGCAGAAATCGCAGCACCCCGCTTAACAGGAATGCCAAAGCAACGACTGCGACGATGCCGAGCCAGGGCGAAATGCCGGTTGCGCCGGTCATACAATTTCCTCCACGACGAATCCTGTATAGAAGAAGGTCCCGGCCGCCCGATGCAGTCGTCTCGATAACTCAGGCATCGGCGTGATACTTTGGTGGAGCTTCTCCGGCCGGTGTCTCGGCACGAGCATGTTCCAGTAGGCCAGCCGTCCACCCGAACAGCCGACACGCGCGACCTGCTCGAATACCCGGTCGGAATCTTCCTCTGACAGATACTCGAACACATCCGAGAAGTTGAACCGGTGAATGGACGCATTCGGCGCTTGATCGAGATAGCTCTGCACGTCTGCCAAGTGCCATTCGAGTCGATCCAGGTTGGCGCTTATCAGCTCGAAGTTCTCTTCGCGGAGCGCATGTGGCAACAACGGCCCATACTCGCCGTTCACGATCCAGTGCAGATAAGCGTTATCCAGCGGATCCAGATCGACCAAAGCGTGCTCTGCCATCCCCATGATGTGATCGGCTACGCTGCCCTCGGCGTACTTGAAGAAACGCGGGTCCCTGCCGAGCCGGCCCATCACGAGCCGCGAGCAGGCGATCTTGACGAGCCAGCGCCAGCGCCAGTTGTCCCACTGGTCATCGTAGAAGTTCTTTCGTTCGTCGCGCGATTTGGGCAGGAACAGATCGTTTCGCTGCCCACGGGAGTGAGTTAAGTTGATGGCGAAGCGACGAATCATATCCAGGTATTGCTCGAACTTGCCGGCCCGTCCGATACCGATGTCGATCGCCTCTGGCTGCGCATCCCAGACCTTTCGCGAGTCGGGCGAAAGATCTGGCGCCAGCCGCCCATACAGTTCCCGGCGGCGGTTGCTGGGCCTGGCTCCCATCAGCTCGAGCAGCTCACTATGAGTCAGTTGCCGATACGCGGCGACACGTAGCTCGAGACAGGCAAGCTGGCTCGCGGAGAGGTCGATGGCGACGAGCTGCGATGGATTCTTCGCCAGCAAAGAGAGCGTGTTGTCGCCGGCTGAGGCGATCGACAGACAAACATCGCCGGGTTGGACCTGCAGTGCTTCCAGCACCACGTCGGCATCTTCCCAGCACTGCGCGTAACGGATAATGGTGAAATCGACTTCGTCGACCAGTTCGCCATGCACGTCGTTCATGCCGCCAACTCCTGGTCACCAATACGCGTAACCACGCCGCTGGCCCCGTTCATTTCGACGCGATCGCCTTCTTTCAGCGAGTTGGTTAGCCCGGGTATTGAAACGATCGTGGGCAGACCCATTTCTCTGGCAACGATGGCGGAATGGGAAAGCATGCTGCCGCGTTCGACCAGGAGCCCCGTGGCGGCCGGAAAGATCATCACCCAACCTGGATCGGTGCGGCGTGCTGCCACGATGGTTCCGGGCGCGATCCTGGCATTGCGGGGATCTTCGACGATGGTCACCGGTCCGCGCACAATTCCGGGACAACAGCCGATACCCTGCAGAGTCTGGCCGGTGCTCGCCGCTATTGCCGTCGGCGCGGCGAATTGATCGCCGATGTAGGGTATGCCGCGCGTCTGAAACCGGTCCGCGGGGGCCGGCATGGCCCGGTAGCGATCGAACTCGGTGCGCCGCAGCGCGACCAGCGCTTTGAGATCCATGGTGACCTCGGTGCCTGCGACGATCGCCAGCATCTCGTCAAGGGTCAGGTAGAAGATGTCCGGGGGCTCTTCAACAAGATCCAGCGACGCAAAGCGGCGGCCCATTTCGGCGGCGATCCGACGTGCCATGCCAAAGGCACGCGTGCGCTCGAAACGCAGATTCTCGCGGCAGCGCACCCGCCGGCGCGTCTGCCTGAGCACCCATTTGAATACCCAGCGACGCAGCGGGCGTCCGACAAGCGCGCGCCGCACGCGCGCTTCGGCAGCGGCGAGAATCTGCTGGTCCACATTGCTGGCGGGCGCGACGCCCTCAACCATCAATTCCGCGTAGCCGCCCACGGCGCGGAACAACGACATCGGATCATCCCTGAGGGTGTTGCTTTCGAGCTTCAATTCATCGAGGCAGCGGTCGCCGAAGCGATCCAGGTAGTCCAGATAGACTGCTTCGAGTTCGGCCAGATCGGCGAGGCGCGCCTCGATCTCGGCCCGCGTCCCGTTGCTTAGCAGATTCACAAGATCGGGGTAGCGGGCGGCAAGTGCTGCCATCTTTTGAATCTGCGCGGCGATCTTCATGCTGATCAAGCGCCGATCGCCGCACAAAAGATCGTTGTGCAGCGAACCCGACTCGTCGGCCAACCACCTCTGCGTCAGCCGCCGCAGGCTGCCGTGGAATATGGCGGCAAAGAAATCATTGACGGTCGGCGCATCCCAGCGGCGCAGCAGCGCGGTTTCGAGGTGCCTGTAGAGTTTAGCCAGCTCGCCGGGTGAGCGGGCCGCCAGGTCGATGGGTTTATCCGGCAGGATCGTGTGTACCCGCCTGTAAAAGTCCTTAATCCGACGCTCGATAGTCAGCAAATTCAGGAATACGCTTAAGAGCGTGCGCAGCAGGCGCAAGAGATCGCGACCTTTGGTGCCCAATGCTGCCCGTTCCAGCTCGGCCTGCATCTCATCGGGCAGGGTTTCCCGAAATCCCAGCATTTCTTCCGTGAAGCGCCGATTGAGCTTGTAGCCGGGCAGCAAGGTCAGCACGCGGTAGCCGTTCAGCAAGTTGTAGTAGACACGGCCATTCAAAAGGCCAAGCATGCCGGCAAATATTTCGGCATGA
>Ga0224512_10002989_pt1 | contig 15105 bp, 10 predicted proteins | sample SF_May12_sed_USG_4_FD_169103 | JGI IMG/M metagenome (GOLD analysis project Ga0224512, IMG submission 169103) | Sediment microbial communities from San Francisco Bay, California, United States - SF_May12_sed_USGS_13 | ecosystem: Environmental > Aquatic > Marine > Sediment | place: USA...
CCGAGCAAGAGACTGACCTTATTGTCGATGTGGCTACGCTCACCGGCGCCGCCAAGGTGGCTCTGGGCGCCGAGATTGCCGCAGTGTTCGGTGTCGACGAGGCCCGCAATTTTGTCGTCGGGGCCGCAGAGTCGGCAGGCGAGGACGTGTGGCCGATGCCGCTGCACGCGGCGTATCGCAGTCATATCGAATCCAACGTTGCCGACATCAAGAACATAGGCGAGCGCTGGGGCGGCGCCATCACGGCCGCCCTGTTTCTCCACGAGTTTGTCGGTGAAGCATCGTGGGCTCATCTCGACATTGCCGGCCCGGCCCGGGCGGCCAAGGCCGGGAGTTATACCCCGAAGGGCGCCACCGGTTTTGGGGTCCGCACGCTGGTGGCCGTTGCCGAGGCCCTGACCGCCTCCTAGGCACCCGTCATCCGAATATCGGAAGGTCTTCCACGGCAGGGTCGAAGATTGCGGTGATCACCACCTAGCCAACTCGCCACAAGGTGTCCGCCGTCGGCGCGGGAATCAACCGGGATGCCCGGCGTATGACCGCCGCGGCTGTGATCGACATGGTCCGGGTTTTCGTAGCAGACGAGGTGCGCCGGCGCCGAGCCCTCAAGCAGCCTTTCCGGGCAGCCGATACTCAGAGTATTCGAAGGAAACACTCTTGGTAGGCAGCTCATGCGTCTCACCCGCAGTTCAATAGGCGCCTTTCTGGCCGCTCTGATGTTGGTAGTCGGTATGACTCCGGGCGCTTTTGCCGCGTCGGAGGACACCCTCCTGTCCAAACTGAATTCCGAAAGGACGTCTCGTGGGCTGGCCGCGTTGTCATCTCACTGGGATTTGGCCGACGATGCCGAAGCCCACTCCGTGCGGATGATGGGGGCGAACGATCTGCACCACAATCCAAACCTGAGCAGCGTTACAACGGGATGGGCGGCGCTGGGAGAAAACGTCGGGCTCGGTCCCAGCGCCAACTCGATTCATAGTGCGTTCATGGACTCGGCGGCCCATCGGGGCAATATCCTCGGCGACTTCACGCACGTCGGGGTAGGAGCGGTGCGCGAATCCGATAACAAGCTTTGGGTGACGGTCGTTTTCATGAAGGCCAAGCGTGGCGCCACGACAACAACCACCACGGCACCACCAACCACCACCACGACGACCGGACCGTCCTCCCCACCCACCTCAACAAGCACACCGGCGGTGACGACAACCAGCGCGTCACCGGGGTCGCCGCCTGCAACCATCGTTGTGGCCGCGAGGACAGAACCTGCGCCCACAGCGGAGCCAGTGCTCAGATTCCATTTGGTACGCCTCAGACATCAGCCATGGCCCGACTAGCTGAGGCGGCTCAGGACTGCGGGGCGACGCACGAGGCGTCGTAGTCGACGAGGGCCGGAAGGTTGGAGGGGTCGCCGCAGGCAGCACATTCTGGGTTCCTGCTGATACGGACCGTTGTCATCGACTGATCCAGCGAGTCGTAATTGAGCAGTCGACCGACAAGCGGTTCACCGATGTCGAGGATCAGCTTGAGTGCCTCCACGGCCTGCAGCGAGCCGACGATGCCCGGTAGAACCCCGAGGACACCCGCTTCCGCGCAGTTGGGGGCGTACTCCGGCGGCGGCGGTTCCGGAAATAGGCAGCGGTAACAAGGTCCGACATAAGGGCGAAACACGCTGACCTGGCCTTCGAAGCGGAAGATCGAGCCATGGACAACGGGCCGCCCCGTGCGCAAGGAAGCATCATTCAGTAGGTACCGGGTCGGGAAGTTGTCTGTGGCGTCGACGATCACGTCGTAGCCGTCGATGAGACCGAGAACATTGTCGGCGGCGAGGCGAGTTTCGTGGACCCGAATGTCGCACTCAGGGTTGATCCTGTCGATAGTCTCCGCCGCCGACATTGCCTTGGCGTGCCCCAGCCGATCGACGTTGTGGATCACCTGGCGCTGCAGGTTCGACAGCTCCACCTCGTCGTCGTCGACCAAACCGATCTTGCCGACGCCGGCAGCAGCGAGGTAGAGCGCTGCCGGTGATCCGAGTCCGCCAGCACCGACAATGATCACAGCGCTATTGAGCAGCGTCTCCTGGCCGGCTTCGCCAACCTCGGCGAGAGTCAGGTGGCGGGCGTATCGATCACGCTGTCCGGGGCTCAAGCCGGAGGGGCGGCCGTGGGTCTGGTGAAAGCGCCACAGGTTGTACCCGCCGGCCAGCGAGGCGACTTTGTTGTAGCCCTGCCGTTGCAGCGCGTGAGCGCCGATCGCCGATCGGGCTCCCACAGCGCAGTACAGCAGGACGCGCTCTGTCGGCTTGGCGACTTCGTTGATGCGCTGCTCGAGGCTGCTGAGAGGCACGAGCTGTGAGCCCGGAATGGCGCCGGCGGCGTGCTCGTTGGCCTCACGGACGTCGATGATCACGTCAAAGGCGGAGTTGCCTCCAATGAAGTCTTCAGCCGTGACCTCAGTGATGGCCGCTCGTGCGTCACTTACCAGCTGCGCGTAATCCATCGTCTCAAGACGTTAGCCCGAGGCCCCGTCGACTAGACCGTCTGCACCTCTAGGGCTTCGACCAGCATCGGCAGCAGGTCGCCGGCCTTGCCATCCAGCCGGATGGTCGCCAATTCGTCGGCGTCGGTCGGTCCCATGTTCAAGATGACGAAGGGAAGGTTGCGATCGGCAACGCCGAGCACGTACTCGGCGGCCGGGAACACCGAAATCGTAGAGCCGACCGCAATGGCGGCATCGGCTCCCAGCGAAAAAGCGTGCGCCCGGTTGGTGGCGGCGGTCGGTAGCTGCTCGCCGAAGAGCACGACCGTCGACTTGAGGATCGAGCCGCATTTGCAGCGCGGATCCGGCTCGCCGCCGAGCCAGCGTTCCCGGATCGCGGCGACCGAGTGGAAGTGACCCAACTCGATGCAAGCGATTCCACGAACATTGCCGTGCACCTCGGCGAGGGCCGAAGGCGGCAATCCGGCATCCACATGGAGCCCATCGATGTTTTGAGTGACGCAGCCGACCATACGCTGCGTCTGCCACAGCTGGGCGACGGCTTTGTGAGCGGCGTTGGGGCGGTAGCTGGGAGAGTCCTCGCCAAACCAGCGGCGCCAGCGCTGTTGCCGAAAGCCCTCGTCTGCCAGGTAGTGGCGCAGCGTGAAGTTCTTGGGATCGACGGTCTTCCATACGCCGTTGGGCCCGCGGAAGTCCGGAATGCCCGACTCAGTGGAAATTCCGGCGCCGGTGAACAGGAGGATGTTCTTACGGCCGTGAAGCGCTGCGGCGGCGGCCTCGATCGTGTCCATGCGACAAATCGTAGGCCTCCGGGCGGGCTGCGCGGCCGGTTGGTGTCAGTCGGTTGCGCCGCACCTGGCCCGTCTATCGTTCAGTGCCTGCATGCACACGAGCTACCGCGTCAACGTCGCCACTTCATACGGCCAACAGGTTCAGATTGTCTTGGGCGACGACGCGGTTGACCTGCAGTGGCTTGGCGATCGCTGGTGGGGTGGGTCTGCTCCCGGAGCCTCCAGTGCGGATTATCGATATCGAATCGTTGCGGCCCGCAAAGTCGTCACCGAAGAGCCGGCGCCATACCGGAGTTGCCATGAGCCGAGGCCCGATGGCCTGACGGTGGTCGATCGGTGGCGGGGGGAGGATGCGGCTCGGCTGTCACGTCATTCGGCACTGTTCACCAAGAGCCTCAGCGTCCGCCATGGAGCCGCCGGCGAGGCGGGCTCCGGCTCGTTGCGGTTTCGCCTGCACGAGCCGTGGATACCGGAGGGGGCGACACCGGCGGTAGTTGGATCGGCATCGGAGCTGGGAGCTTGGGACCCGGCCCGAGCTTTGCCGATGACCCCGAGCCCTTTCCCTCTGTGGGAAGCCGCCGTCGACCTCGAGGGCGACACGATCGTCTACAAATACGTCCTGCTCGACGGCGACGGATCGCTGCTGACATGGGAAAGCGGCCCTGACCGGGAACTCCCGCCGTTGAGCGCCCGGCCGGCCATTGTCCACGACGACCAGATCCGAGGTATCGACCCATGGCGAGGGGCGGGAGTTGCCGTGCCCGTGTTCTCGCTGCGCACCGACAACGGCCTGGGCGCCGGCCAATTCACCGACCTCGTCCCTCTGGCCGATTGGGCGGCCGATGTCGGGATCAGTCTGATCCAACTTCTCCCGGTGAACGACACGGTGCTGAACCACGACTGGGACGATTCTTACCCGTACAACCCGGTGTCGGTCCAGGCTCTCCACCCGCTGTATCTCGACATAGCGGCGATTTCCGGTCATGGGGTTGGCAAGGCACTCGCCAAGACGCGCCGCCAGCTCAACGGTCTCGATGAGATCGACTATGTGGCGGTCATGGAGAAGAAGTGGGAGCTGCTTCGAAGGGCCTACACCAACCTGAGCGAGGCCCTCGACGCCGATGCCACTTTTGCCGAATTTGTCAAGGAACATTGGCCATGGCTCGGGCCCTACTCGGCATGGGCGGTCTTCCGGGACCGGTACGGGACGCCAGATTCGGCCCGCTGGGGCCCGGACGCCAGATACGACCCGGACCGCATGGCCGCCATGGCGCGGCCGGAATCGGACGACTACGGTGACATGCGGTTCCACTGGTTTGTTCAATTTCACCTCAACCGCCAATTGAACGCCGCAGCCGACTATGTCCGCAGCCGGGGCATAGCGCTCAACGGCGACTTGCCGATCGGCGTTGCTCCGGAGAGCGTCGATGTGTGGACCCAACCTGAGCTGTTTCACCTTGGCGCCCAGACCGGAGCGCCGCCTGACGCCTTTGCGATTCGAGGCCAGAACTGGGAGTTTCCCACCTACGACTGGGCCCGCATGGCCGACGATGGCTACGCGTGGTGGCAGAACCGGTTCAAAGCTCTCGCCGAATATGTCGATGTCTATCGCATCGACCACGTGCTCGGCTTTTTCCGCATATGGGAGATTCCGGCTGGTGGATATGACGGGCTTTTCGGGAACTTCCGGCCTTCGATCCCGCTGAGTGAAGCCGAAGTGCAGGCGGCCCTGGGCCCGTTGGATCTGCAGCCGTTCACTCGCCCCTTCGTCGACCGGACCCGGATCAAGGCGCGCTTCGGTAAACATGGCGCTGCGGTGACGGCACGCTTCTTTGCCGGTCCCACCGGGGCGCCTGAGTTCCGGCCGGACATTGCCACCCAGGCGGACATTCGCCGGGCGTTTGCCGCCGGAGCGCTGGCGGACCTGAGCGACGCCGAGCGAGCCGTCGTCGAGCGTGGCTTGCTGGACATGGCGGCCGACGTGCTCCTCGTTACCGTCGATGACGGCTTCGCTCCCCGGATCTCTTGGGAGGACTCGGCTCACTATGAGCGGTTGGATCCCACCCAGCAGCGCCGGTTCGACGCAATGGCCATCGATTTCTTCCATCACCGCCACGCCGCACAATGGGAGGAGCAAGGGCGCCGGACCCTGCCGGCGATCGTCTCCGCCACCAATCTTCTGACCTGTGGCGAAGACCTGGGGATGGTGCCCGACCTGGTGCCCCGGATCATGAACGAGCTTGGTCTGCTCAGCCTCGAGATCGAGCGCATGCCGAAGCGATTGGGGGAGTGGGTTGCCGACCCCGCAAGGGCCCCTTATCTGTCCGTTGTCAGCCCGGGGACTCACGACACGACCACGCTGCGCCAATGGTGGGCCGAGGATCCGGAGCGGGCGGAGCGCTATTGGAGCGAGGCATTGGGACAACTCGCCAAGCCGCCGGCCGACGCGATGCCGAAGTTGGTGGCGGCGATCTTGAAGCGACAGCTCCAGTCCCCGGCGATGCTCTGTGTCATCCCGATCGCTGATCTCTTTGCGATCGACGGCGATCTACGGCGCGCCGACGCCGACGCCGAACGAATCAACGATCCGTCCAACCGACACAACCGCTGGAGCTACCGGATGCATTTGACGCTCGCCGAGCTGGCCGCCGCCGAGGATTTCAACGCCCAGGTGCGATCGATGATCAGCGGAGCCGGGCGCTAGAGGTACCAGAGCGCAAGGCCGCCGGCGGCCGTGAGACCGATTCCTGCCACTGGGGTTGGTCGTGGAGGCGGCGTACCGCAGGGTGGACCGATCGCAGCTGGTGGTTCGACAGTTTGGGCACGATAACTTTGATTTCGACTTGCCCGGCGCGCTCCCGAGCCAGGCCGGCGGCGCACAACGTGCTGAGATTGATAGGACGGAGGAGGGAGCGGCCGCGAGACGCCGCGGTGGCGAGTCGGAGCAAATCTGCGACCGCTCCCGGACCGAGAACCGCCGTCCAGAACGTGCGCACATAGGAGCTGGAGGCGGGATAGCCGGCTTGATGAGATTCCCACACCCGGGGCGAGACGACGCTCCGGGGCCAGACCGTGCGCCGCAGCCTTGTCTTATCGACAGCGCCCGGCGATAGCGCGGAGTCCGGCGCGATGGGAGGACGTACATCTCGACGGATAGAACCGCCGGGCGCTGTCGAATCCTTGCGAGCTTTCATGCTCTAAGTAATATCAATTACAAGTAACTAAGTGCAAGAGGGGTGCGACGAGAGCGCGAAAGATTCTTGACGCGGTCGGGGTTGGAGCAGGTGGGCAGCAACTCGGTTTCTGTGGAGCCCTACTCCTCGTGGTGGACAGCCTCACCGGTTTGCACGTCCCACAGGTTCCGGTAGATACCGTTGAGCTCCACCAGCTCGTCGTGGGTGCCGGTCTCGGCGACCGATCCGCTATCCATCACATAGATCCGGTCCGCGTGCCGAATCGTTGACAATCGATGGGCTATCACGAGTGTCGTCCGTTCGTGCGACACCCGTTCCAATGACCGCTGAATGGCAGCTTCGGTTTCGTTGTCGACTGCCGAAGTTGCCTCGTCGAGGACGAGGACCGGGGGATCAACGAGGATGGCGCGGGCTATCGAGATTCGCTGACGCTGGCCACCCGACAGTTTCTGGCCGCGCTCGCCGACGATGGTTTCGTAACCCTGCGGCAGGGCCATGATGAAGTCGTGGGCCTCAGCGACCTCGGCAGCGTGCCGAATCTCGTGGAGTGAGGCTTGGGGCCTTCCGTACGCGATGTTCTCGGCAACCGTGCCGTGAAACAGAAAGACGTCTTGACTCACCAGCCCGAATGCCGTGCGCAGGTCGTGGAGCGGCAGCTTCCGAATGTCGATCCCATCCAGAGTCAGCGACCCCTCGTCGATGTCGTAGAACCGGAGCATCAGTTTCACGACTGTTGTCTTGCCTGATCCGGTGGCGCCGACCAATGCGGTGGTTCGTCCGGCCGGCATCTCGATCATGACGTCGCGCAACACCGGAAAGCCTGGGACGTAGGAGAAGCTGAGATCGTGCAGTGCAACCGCTCCCTCGATCAGCGGGAGCTCCGTGGTGCCGTCGACTATCAGCGCATCGGTGTCGATGACATCGAGGATGCGGTTGGTGGATGCCATCGCGCGTTGATACAGGTCGAACGTCTCGCCAAGCTTCGTCAATGGCCACAAGAGCCGCTGGGTCATGAAGACCAGCACGCTGTACGCCCCGACCGCCAGGCGATCGTCGAGAGTGAGGAAGCCTCCGAGCAGGAGGGTTGCCGTGAAGCCGACCAGAATCACGATCCGGATCAACGGCGAGAACGCCGAGCTGAGCCGGATGGCGCCGCGGTTGGCCAGTCGGTAGACGTTTGAGGCTGCCTCGATCCGGCGCACCTCCGTCGCCTCGGCATTGAAGGATTTGATCGTTGCCATGCCACCGAGATTGTTGTTCAGCTGACTGTTGACGGCTCCGGCCTGGTTGCGGACATCGGCGTAATGCGGCTCGAGGCGCCGCTGAAACCGCACTGAGCCCCAGATGATCACGGGAATCGGGAGGAAGGCCATCCAGGCAATGCTGGGAGCCAACACGAAGAACACGATGCCGATGAGCACGACAGTCGTCGACACCTGGATCAGGTCGTTGGCGCCGTGATCCATAAACCGCTCTAGCTGGTTGACGTCATCGTTGAGCACCGCCAGAAGGTCTCCGGATTCCTTCTCCTCGAAGTAGCCCATCTCCATGTTCTGCAAGTGACTGTACGTGTCCACCCGCAACTCGTGCTGGATGGACTGGGCGAGATTGCGCCACTCGATGCCGAGGAGATACTCAAACAAAGACTCGAGCGACCAGATCATGAATGTCACGATTGACAGAGCGATCAGCTGGGACCGGGGCGTGTCGATGCCCAGCCGTGAAACGACTGAGCCCTCCTGGCGGACCACTACATCAACCGCAACGCCGATCAGGAGCGGCGGCGCGATATCAACCGCCTTGTTGAGGAACGACCAGGTCGCAGCCACGACGATACGACGGCGATGACGGGTGGCGTATCGCCAGAGTCGCTTTAGGGGCGCGGGGCGTTGATCTGTCACCCGGGCAGGCTAGGCGCTACAACGCGGCGACTCCGACAAAGAAGACAATCTCGCGCTCTGGGGCGACGCTGCTGCCCGGGCGGGGTCGGGTGGTGATGACGCGGCCGATCTCGCCGCGGTTGCTCGTCTCACGTTCGACGATGCGATAGGTCACGTTGAGGCCCGTTCGTTCGTTGAAGCGGCCGATGCGGTCCTCGATCGTTGCGACCCTGACTCCGATCCAGTCGGGCATAACGGCCGGCTCGCCGGTCGAGTAGCGCACAGACACGCTGCCGCCCTGCCGCACCTCGGAACCAGCCGATGGGCTTTGGCCCAGGAGGGTGCCGGCAGGCTCGCTCGAGGCGACGTGCACGATCGACGGGCTGAGCCCGGCGTGGAGGATTGCACTGCGAGCCTGCGACTCGCTCATTCCGGAAACGTCCGGAACTATTGTGGTCGGCACCTGGAAGTAGGCGCCTACTCCGTCAGGGTCTGGCGGGAAGTCCTCGACCGGGAGGTCCTCAGTGACGTAGAGCATGAACTGCTTCCAAATCGGTGCCGCCACAGTTCCCCCGAACGCCCGCTGATGTGACTGGCTCCGCTGGTTGGCGTCGTCCCACACGGTGAAGTTGACCATCTCGATCTGGGCGTCTGCATGACCCACCCAGATCGCGGTCGTGTACTGCGGGATGAAGCCCATGAACCACACATCTCGGAAGTTCTGGGCGGTGCCGGTCTTGCCGGCCTGGGGCCGTCCGATGTTGGCTCTGGTTGCGGTGCCCTGGCTGACCACCTTCTCCATTGTCCTGACGACTGATGCCGCCAACGCCTCGTCGAGGACACGAGTGCGTTCGACCTCGTGTTGGTAGACCACATTGCCGTCTTCGTCTTCGATCTTCTCGATCAGATACGACTCGACGCGCTCTCCGATGTTGGCCAAGGTGGAGTAGGCGGAAGCCATCTCCAGCGGGCTGACGCTTTGGGTGCCGAGTGCAATTGAGGGGACGGCGTTCAGAGGGGATTCGATACCCATCCGGTGGGCGGTGTCAACAATGTGTTCCGGTCCGACCGCCACAGAAACCTGTGCGTAGACCGTGTTGGTCGAGTTGTATGTGGCCTGCTCCAGCGTCCGCAAGCCCGAGCCGCCGGAGCCGGCGTTGCGGACCGTCCAGATGTTGCCCTGAGGGCTGCAGGGGAAACCGCAGTCGATCTTCTGGGGGCTCGTCTGGTCGAAGTAGCTGCCCTGGGTGATCTGGCGGCCCTCCCGGCTGCCGCGCTCGAGCGCCGTCACCAGAGCAAATGGCTTGAAGCTCGATCCAGCCTGGCGCCGGCCTTTGGTGGCGAGGTCGTACGGCCGCTGTCCGGCTTCGAGGTCGTCTCCGAAATCAAGGCCGCTGGACATCACTCGCACGGCGCCAGTCTTGTTGTCGACCATCGCAATTGCTCCGGTCGGCCCGTCGAGATCTTGGAACCAGGCTCGCAGAATGCGGTTTGCCTCCGTCTGCATCTCGTGATTGACGGTGACCGTGAGCTTGAGCCCGCCGCCGCCTTCACAGTTGGTGTCATCGGCGGGACAGCCGAACAAGGCACGTTTCCGCTGGGTGTAGGTTTCGCCGAGCCCGTAGCTCGGGTTTCCCAACACCTCTTCGCGAGCCGCAATGATGACGGCCGGTGACAACTCTTCGAATTCCACGTGGGCAATCGGCGCCAACGGCTCGGCGATTGCCGCCCGGGCCTCCGCGGCGGTTATGAACCCGTTGATCTGCATTTGGAGGATGGCGCTGTTGCGGGCTCGAACGACGGTCTCTGGACGCGTCCGCAAGTTGTATAGCGACGGGTTGCGGAGCGGAGTCGCCATCGCGGCAGCTTCCGCAATCGTGACCTCATCTAGATCTTTGCCCCAATACTCCTGGGCGGCTGCCCGGATTCCGTACGCGTTCTGGCCGAAGAACATCGAGTTCAGGTAGAACTCCAGGATCTGTTCCTTTGTGTAGCGATCCTCGAGTTCGGCGGCGATCACGGCCTCGCAGATCTTCCGTTCGAGCGTCTGTTCGGCCGAAAGGAAGTTCTGCTTCACAACCTGCTGGGTTATGGTCGAGCCACCCTGGAGGTTGCCCCCCTGATAGATCTCGAACGCGGCGCGCACGATGGCCGTGTAGTCGATTCCCGAATGTTCGTAGAACTCGGCGTCCTCAGCGGCGAGGACGGCATCGATCACGGTCTGCGGCACGTCATCGAGGCTGATCGGCTGGCTGTTGCGTTCGCTGAGCTTGCCGAGAAGTACGCCGTCGGACGTATATACCTCCGACAGGCTGCCGACCGCCGGGAACTCGAGCACGAACTGATCCGGATCGCAGAGCCAACGATCTTCGAGATCTTCGATCGTGCCGAACGCGGCGTCGGCTTCGAGGAAACTGAAGAGCCCCACCAGCGATGCGCCTAGTAGCGCCGCAACAGCGAGGAAGGCCAACGAGGTCAATCGCCGGCCCCGGCGCTCGCCACGTTCAGCTAGATGTATGTTTTGGTCCATAGAAACGATCGATACCTGTTACAAAGACGTCACAAGAATGAGAAAGGTTCCGGATATCATCGGTGAGCGTTGCTCAGACGATGAGCGAACTGTTGGTCATGTTAGATAGCGACGGCGCGTACTGAGCGGATTGCGGCCCACCAACCGCATCGACCGAGGAGCAAGGGTGGCTACAGGAACCGACCGCACGCCGGATGTTGTCCCGCATGAGCCCACCACCGGTCACCCGGCGGACCTCAAAAACTGGGATCCCGAAGAGCAACTCGGCCAGCCGGGGGAGTACCCGTTTACCCGGGGCCCTTATCGATCCATGTATCAGGGTCGGCCGTGGACAATGCGCCAGTACGCGGGATTCGGGACGGCGCAACAGACAAACGCCCGGTTCCGGTCGCTGTTGGCGGCCGGACAAACCGGCTTGTCCGTGGCTTTCGATCTTCCGACTCAGATGGGGCTCGATTCGGACGATCCGCTGGCCGCCGGGGAGGTTGGCAAGGTGGGAGTCGCCATCGACTCGATCGAGGACATGCGCCTGCTCTTTACCGAAATCCCGTTGGCTGAGGTGACGACCTCGATGACGATCAATGCAACGGCCCCGGTCCTCCTGCTGCTGTATCAGCTCGTTGCCGAAGAGCAAGGCGCAGTGCCGCAGGAAATCCGGGGGACGGTGCAGAACGACATCCTCAAGGAATACATAGCTCGCGGCACCTACATCTACCCCGTTGCCCCCTCGATGCGGCTCGTCACCGACCTGGTGGCTTACGCGGCCCGGGAAATGCCCAACTGGAACACGATTTCGATTTCGGGCTACCACATCCGCGAAGCGGGATCCACTGCAGCGCAAGAGATAGCTTTCACGATTGCCAACGGGCTGGCCTACGTTCGGGCAGCCGCCGGCGCCGGCCTCGATGTGGACGACTTCGCTCCCCGTTTGTCGTTCTTCTGGAATTCACACAACGACTTGCTCGAAGAGGTGGCCAAGTTCAGAGCGGCCCGACGTCTGTGGGCTCGTCTCATGCGGACCGACATTGGAGCCGTGGACCCGGCGTCGTGGCGGATGCGGTTCCACACCCAGACTGCGGGGTCGACGCTCACAGCGCAGCAACCGCACAACAACATCGTGCGCACCACCTTGCAGGCGCTGGCCGCAGTGCTCGGAGGAACCCAGTCGCTCCATACCAATTCTTACGACGAGGCGCTCGGGCTGCCGACCGCCGAGTCGGCCCTTGTCGCATTGCGCACGCAACAAGTGATCGCAGCAGAGAGCGGCGTCACCGGAGCGGTCGATCCGCTGGCCGGTTCGTACTACGTCGAATCGATGACCGACCGCCTCGAAGCCGAAGCTCGTGAGTTGATTGCCAAGATCGACGAGCTGGGCGGGGCGGAAGCCGCCATCGAGGCCGGCTTCCAACAGCACCAAATCGAGGAAGCCGCTTATCGGGCTGCCCAAGCCGTCGACTCGGGAGATTCAGTGATCGTCGGGGTCAATGCGTACTCCACGGACGACAGCACCTCGGTGCCGGTGCTCACCGTCGATCCGGAGCTGGAGAGGGACCAGGTGTCGCGTCTGGCCAAATTACGCCGGGAGCGTAAGGCCACGGTCGTGGTGGACCGGCTGGCGGCGGTGACGGCCGCCGCCAGAGGAGATGAGAACCTGATGTACCCGATCCGAGCCGCCCTCGTCGCGGGAGCAACCGTCGGCGAGGTCTCCGCCTCAATGAGCGAGGTCTTTGGCCGATACCAGGGATAGGCCGATACCAGAGATAGGCACGGGTTCGCCCTGGTGCTCATAGCTCACATCGTTACCCTGCGAGGCATATGGATCACAATCTTCATCCGCGTTTTCTCGTAATCGGCGGTGGCCCCGGCGGCCATGCGGCGGCTACCAGCGCGGCGACCCACGGCGCCGACGTGACCCTTGTCGAGGATCAGATCATCGGCGGCGCCGCCCACCTGTGGGACTGCGTTCCTTCGAAAGCCATGGTCGCCTCGTCTGAGCGGTTGGCGGCGGTGCGCGCGGCGGGCGACGTTGGTATCGGTGGTGCCGGAGTGGGCAAGATCGACATAATCCAACTTGATCGGCATCTCGCCCGGATAACGTCGCGCCTCGCGCAGGGTTTCACCGACATGATCGAATCGCAGGGTGTCGAGATCATTCGTGGGAGGGGTCGGTTCGTCAGCCCCAATAAGGCCGAGGTCGAAACCGACAACGGGGTGGTTCCGCTCGAGTTCGAGAAGGCGCTCGTTTCCACGGGTTCCCGCCCGTGGGTTCCCGACTGGGCCGAACTCGACGGCGATCGGCTGATCACCACGCGTGAGGCTTACAGCCTCCCCGAGCTGCCCGAACACCTCATTGTGATCGGCTCCGGTGTGACCGGCGTTGAGATGGTCCACATATTTTCGAGCCTGGGGTCCCGAGTCACTCTTCTGGTTTCGCGCCACCATGTTCTGCCCCATCGGGACACAGAGGTGGCGATGGTTCTCGAAGACGATTTCCTCGAGCGTGGCGTCGCTCTTCTGAAAGGGAGCCGTGCCAACTCGGCCCGCCGTGACGGAGGTGGGGTCGTCGTTACGACCGAGGACGGCCGCAAGGTCACCGGCTCGCATTGCCTCTTGGCCGTCGGCTCGACACCAAACACCGAGGGGCTGGGTCTCGAGGACATCGGTATCGAGATAGATCGGGGATACGTCGCAATCGACGAATTCCAGCGAACATCACTACCGCACATATATGCTGCCGGCGATATCACCGGGAAAATGCCTCTTTCCTCCGTGGCCTCACAGCAGGGCCGGATCGTTGCCAGCCACGTCGGTGGACGTCTCGTGGAGCCTTTGGACTACGGCAAGGTCGCCCAGGCCATCTTCACGAAGCCGGAAATCGCGTCGGTCGGGCTGGAGGAAGTTGATGCTGCCGCCGAGGGTCGCAAGGTACGGATCACCAAGGTGCCGTTGGCGGCCAATCCGAAGGCACTCATCGACGGCGACCCACGGGGCTTCGTGAAGGTGATCTCGGATCCGGCCACCAGGGTGGTGCTTGGCGGCACCATCGTCGGTCGCCACGCAGCCGAGCTGATCGCGTCGATCGTATTGGCCGTTACTGCCCGGCTGCGCGTGGACCAGCTCTTCGCGGCGATGATGGTGCATCCGTCATTGGCGGAGAGCGTTTCGGAAGCCGCCGAGTAGCTCCGGATGCCCAGTTTGAGGACGCACCAGCCCATAACTGACTAGGCCGATCGCATCATTTGGGTCATTTTGGCGCGATAGATTGTGCGACCAGTGGTCGGCGTACTACGTTACGTAGGCACACCTTGGTGTGGCCACGCCGGCTGGGCTGCCGGGCAGGTAGGAGAATTTCCTAGGAGTAGGGGGCATCACCGATGCAAGACAAGAGCCATGACAACGCCGGTGAGAGCCGTCGTGATTTTTTGAAGAAGGCCGGTGCGGTGGCCTGGGTCGTGCCCACGATCCAGATCGTGAATATGGCCGCGGCCGGTGCTCAGACCAACGGTTCGATTGTGAGCACAACACCACCACCGTCGACGAGCAAGCCGCCCGAGTGCACCAAGTACGTGCAGTATCGCCTCAAGGCCGACTGGACTGGACAGGGCTACAGCTGGACCACCGGCGAGGGCGCCCAGGACTGTCTTGTTGGCGGCGATTGGACCGGTCTCGACGGCGATGACCTGGGGGGCGCAATCTCGCTAGAAGGCAACGACAAAGAAGTTGTCTTCAAGCACTCGTTGGACGACTGCAAGGTCATCAAGGCTGCCCACAAAGCGGGATCGGCCCAGCAGGGCGAGCATTGCTACCCGGCGACGGTTGCCGGCGACGGTTCGTATGCCAAGTTCGCCGCGGCTGACAAGGACATCAGCCACATCGAGTTGATCGTCGAGTGCTGCGTCGAAAAGAACTAGCCACAAATCGTTCATAACGGTGAAACTTTGAAGGCGCCCCCGAGGGGGCGCCTTCAACATTTCTGGATGGTTCGATTCAACAGCTAGATCAGAGACGTCGTCCGGAAGCTGGAGATGATCTCGCCCACGTCCTGCGCGACATCGGCTATCCCGACTTCGTAGCGGTCGGCGATCACGCCGACGATTGCCGCTTCGGTCCTGGTGCCGTCTGCCAGCTCCCAGACTTCCCGAGCCGTCCGATTGAGGGTGAAGTAGCTCTCGGTCGCCGGATTGAAAACGATCAAATCGTCGTCAACGGCCTGC